>Ga0123353_10004098_pt1 | contig 18673 bp, 13 predicted proteins | sample TergutLab28metaG_3_FD_92763 | JGI IMG/M metagenome (GOLD analysis project Ga0123353, IMG submission 92763) | Labiotermes labralis P3 segment gut microbial communities from Petit-Saut dam, French Guiana - Lab288 P3 | ecosystem: Host-associated > Arthropoda: Insects > Digestive system > Gut ... | reverse complement strand
CGCGCTGTCCACCGCGTTGATGGTGACCTCGCCCATGATGTACTGCTTGCTGACGTCTCTGAATTCGATAAAGCTCAAGGGTCTACCCTCCCTGTCCTTCTATATGATATGCCATTCTATTAGTGTACCAAATAATTGGTCGGGATTCAAGTCCCAAATCCTCTTTTTTCAAAATTTTCTTGCACTATCTTGCAGAATATGGTATGCTGCGCGCGGCCAATTTTCTTATTCTTAAAACAATCGGCATCGGCACAGCTCAATTAGATATCATTTCCCTATAAAAAACAAGACTTCTTCTTGCATTGCGCCTAAAATCATGATATAATGCCAGCAGAAATATATTTATTTAGCTGGAAAGAAGGCGATGAGTTGGCAAAACAGCAAGCAGAGCGTATGATTACCATGAAAGATACCGTCGGCTATGCCCTTGGCGACGCGGGCGGGCAGCTCACCTTTGGGTTGGTGGGCGTATTCCTGACGATGTTTTATACCGACGTGCTGGGCATTACCCCGGCGCAGATTGCCGTACTCATGTTCGCCGCCAGGCTTTGGGATGCCATCAACGACCCGATGTGGGGCGCTGCCGTGGATCGGCTGAAGCCCAGCCGCCACGGCAGGTTCCGGCAATGGGTCTGGCGGGGCTCCTTCCCCCTTGCCGCAAGCGCCGTGCTGATGTTCATGAACCCCGGCTTCGGCAATGCCGGGAACCTCGTTTGGGCGTATATCACCTACATCGCCTACGGCATGAGCTACACCGTCGTCAATATTTCCTATGGCTCGCTGGCTTCGGTCATCTCCCCCCTGGAGCGTGATCGTTCATCGCTTTCGGTGGCCCGGTCGGCGGGCGCGGGCTTCGGCGCGTTGCCGGGAGCTGTGTTGCTGCCGCTGTTTGTGTTCAGTACCAACGCTGAGGGCATGAAGGAATTGGATAGCGGTAAGCTCCTGACCGCCGTGGCGATCCTCGCGGGCTTATCGCTGATCGTGTTCTTCGCCTTCTTCCGCATGACCAAAGAACGCGTGGCCCCCGAGGCGGAGCAGAAGCCCGAGCTGCGCAAGACTTTTCGCGCGCTTTTGCGCAACAGGCCATTTATTATGCTGTGCGTCGCCTCCATGCTGCTCATCGGCGTGCAGATGTATGTCTCCCCGCTGAACTCCTACTTGTTCAAGGACTATTTCCGGCAGCCGAACATGATCACGCTCTACTCCGTGTTTACCTACGCGCCCATGGCGCTGCTGCTGCCGTTTTTGGGCAAGCTCGCGGGGCGCTTCGGCAAAAAGGAGCTCTGCGCGGCGGGGCTGGCGTTCGGCTCGCTCGCCTTCGCCGCGGCGTATTTCATCCATACGGCAAATGTATATGTATACCTGGGCTTTTGCTTCCTGAGCGGCATCGGCCTGACATTCCTCATCATGGAGGTCTGGGCGCTGGTGACCGACGTCATCGACTACCAGGGCCTGCTTTCCGGCCAAAGGGAAGAGGGCACGGCCTACGCCCTGTTTTCTTTCACGCGAAAACTCGGGCAAACCGCGGCGGGCAGCGGCTCGGCGGCCGTGCTCGGCTTCATCGGCTACGACGGCAAGCTTGCCGTGCAGAGCGCGCGGGCCATTTCCGGCATGTACACCGCGGCGACGCTCGTGCCCGCCATCGCCATGGGCATCATGTTCCTGGTGCTGACCTTCGGCTACCCGCTGAACAAGGCGCGCCTGCGGGACATGCACGCGCAGATGGAGGCGAAGGGCATGGCGGCCGGGAAGGTGAAGGTTGTGGATTGAGGCAGGCGCCCTGTAGGGGCGGCCTGTGGGCCGCCCGGCAAGGTATTATAGTGCGGGTGGCCTGTGGGACATGCACGCGCAGATGGAGGCGAAGGGCATGGCGGCCGGGAAGGTGAAGGTTGTGGATTGAGGCAGGCGCCCTGTAGGGGCGGCCTGTGGGCCGCCCGGCAAGGTACTATAGTGCGGGTGGCCTGTGGGCCGCCCGGCAAGGTATTATAGTGCGGGTGGCCTGTGGGCCGCCCGGCAAGGTATTATAGTGCGGGTGGCCTGTGGGCCGCCCGGCAAGGTATTATAGTGCGGGTGGCCCGCAGGCCACCCCTACAGGCACTGTATAGAACCGCGGGAGCCAGGATTTTCACCCTGACTCCTGCGTCCTATTTCCTGATCCCCGCGTCCTGTCAACCAGCGCCCGCGCGGCCCGGTTCAGATGCGCGAATTCCGGCCGCGCCAGGGCGGGGCAGATAAACGGCTGCCGCGGGGAATTGATGTCCTCCCCGCTGATCTGGAACAGGCCGTGGGCCCCGCACAGGTCCATGACCCTGCGCAGCTGCGCCACGCTGTTGCGGGATGGCATGTAGGTCACGGCGCGGAACCCCGCCTGCGCAAGCCAAGCGAAGAGCTCGTCCAGATAATCGTCCTCGAATTTCTGCGGCTTTTTGTCGCCGGTAACGGAATCGCCCACATCCCCAAGGTACGCATAGGCGGATATCGCGCCGATGCTCTCCGTAAAACGCAGGAATTCTCCCACGTCCGGGCACTCTTCGTCCGCGTCGATATAAAATTTTTGCACAAGCCCGCTCTTGAGCACGCCGAGCAAATCATATAAATAGTGCGGATTCTCCGGGTCCAGCAGATAGATCAGCAGCTTTTCCGCAGCGGGTATGCCCAGGCGCTCCTGTATCAACGCGATCACGGGAGCGCCTTTGCCATATTTATTGATGATCTTGTGGGATAAGCCGCAAAGAATGTGCCGTTCCGTCACGCTTCCGCCGTCTTCGTGGCGGGAAAGCGGCAGGATATCTTCATGAAAATCCAACTGTAATTGCTCGGGCAAAATGTGATTGAGCCGCTCGGTCATTTTTATATTCCGGATATTGCGGCGCGCGCGGCAGGGCGCGAGAAAACGCTCGCAGGCCGCGATTTTATCGTGCGGGATGCCGTGCGCCGCGACATACGCGACGGAGCGCTGGTCCGGGTTGTTGACGGTCTTCCCATCAAAAGGCGTACCCCGCATGCTGACCCGCAGCTCGAAGCCGATGGTCACGGGCATGCCCAAGGCGGCGCCCGCCTCAATGAATTCCTCGCAGCCGCCCACGGAATCGTGGTCCACAATTCCGGCGACGGCAAGCCCCGCCTCCCGCGCCAAACGAACGGCCTGGCTTGGCGTGTACGGCGAGAACGAATAGGTGGTGTGGATGTGGTTGTTGACGTATTCCATCATAGCCTGAAATCAATCCCAAGCCGCACGCGCAGCGCCGCGAGGGCATTGCGAATCCCCATGCAGGCCATGCGCAAAGCCAAAGGCGTGCGCGCGGTTTTTGCTTCCTTTTGGGTGAGCTTTACGGTGCACTCCTCCAAGCGCTCCATCTGGTCGAACAGGGGCGCCGCCGGTTCCGCCGTGGCCTCGCTTTGCACATAGGCATCCAGCAGAACAATCGCGCTGTCGATGGGCAGCGTAAGCTCGCCGCCTTCCGCAAGCGGCAGCGCGAGATCAAAGAACCATGCCTGCGCGCCGATGATATCCTTGCCGTCCTTGTCGTGCAGGTGCCAAAATTCCCGCACGGGTTTGGCGTCCTTCACATATCCGCTGGCGTGCAGGCCCGGCATATCCGCCGCGCCTATATATTCGCGCGCGGCAAACACCGTGCGCGTATGCGTTTGGCCGCCAACCGCGAACAAGGCTTCCCTGTCACCCTCAAAGCTCGCGATGGTCAGGTGCAGCTCCTTTCCGGCGGGCAGAGAGACCTTCTGGCCTTTGCAGCGCAGGAAGGGTGTTTCGTCCGGCAGAGAAAGCCCGCCCGGGAGCGCCTGCCGCTCCAGGGGCAGGTCAATTTTTGTTTGCGCGATGGCATCTGAATTGCCCACAGGCGCGATTTTCAATGCGAAGGTGCGGATCTCGAATGGCGTTAGTTTCAATTGCAGCGCGCCGTCTTTAATCTTGAATTTTCCCGCGCCTTCGCGCGGCTCTTCCGATGCGTAGACCTCGCGGCACGCGAGAATCCCGCCGCCAAGACAAAGCTCTCCAGTTTCAAGATGCTCCCCGTTGGCCTCCTGCACCCGGGCGATCCACTCATCCTGATTGTCTTCCGATTGTTTCAGCGCGCGCAGGACAATGCCATCGCCCACATGCCCGAACGAGATACTTGTAGAGCCTTGCGGCGACTGCGGCACAGCCGGGTAAAACGCGGCGAGCTTCTGCCCGAAGCACGCGCCGGCCTTAACGGAGCCGTTTTGCCAACTACCCGCATGTGGAAATAAACCGAACGAAAAGCTGCTGCGGCCAAAGTCCAGCACGTCGCTGGCGGTGCCGGGGTAGGGGCCGTTTTCGGCGCCCTCCGTGTTCACGGAGCCGCGGCGGCCGGAGCGCGGGGTATAAATGGCGGTGAGCCGCAGGGTATGATTGTCCGGCTTATCCCAGCCGGTTTTGCTGTCGCTGAGGACGCTGACGCCGAAGCCCTGCCCGGTGATATCCGCCCACTGCTGCGCCGGCACCTCGTAAGAACGCGCGCTGTTGTTGCCCCGGCGCGCGGCGCCGAAGCCGAGGTCGTAGGTGGCTTTTTCGGCGGCGGCGGCCGTTTGGACCTCCACCTTCATCAAGGTACGCAGGGAGCGCCAGTCCATGTCGGTGTCCACGCGCACAAGCTCGCCTTCCGCGTCCAATGAAATGACCTGTTTGAACGTGGAAGCCCCAAATTTTCGCGTGACGGAAATTGCCGCCCTCGCGGGGCCTGTTTCGATCAATTCGATTTCCGGGTTCCCGGGATAGTCCGCTTTTTTCTTCAGCTCCGGATAATAGAGCTCCCACTGGGGCCAGATGGGGCTGCCGTCGAAGCGGAACATGGCAAGCCTGACGGGGGCTTTCAGGCATTCGCGCCCCAGCGCCTTGCTGTAAAGGGACGAGATGTCGCCGTTTTCGTCGATCAAAACGCGCAGATTTTTATTTTCGAGGCAATTCTTCGATGCGTGCAGCCCGGTATCAAGCGCGCGGGCCGGGGCGTTCGTCTGAATATCGAACAGCGTCACGCTCAGCGGCTCCGCCTTCGCCAAAAACAGGATGGAAGCTTTGTCGGGGCTCAATTGGCTCGGCACCTCGCTGCCCTCTGCGTCCAGCACGCGGATCGAGGAGCTGCGCTGCGGCAAGCGTACTTCTACGGCTTCCTTGCGGGCCCACTGGGTCACGTTGCTCACGGCGACGCAGCGCCCCTGGGCAAAGCCCGTGTCCATGGCGCCGGCAACGGCGGAAATACCCTGCGTGTACATGCGCGTAAATTCCTGCTGGGAGACCATCAGGTCGTTCCAGTTGCGGGGGTAGCAGGTTTCCAGGGAGGTGCCGGTCATGTCGTCGTGGAACTGGTGGCGGATCACCCGTTTCCATGCTGTATTCAACTCATCTTTTGGATAAGGCAGACGCCCCATGAAACTGGCGAAAGCACCTGCGTGCTCGGCGGCGGCGGCAAGCTGCTCCGCCTGGCGGTTCCAGCGCTTGCTCCAAAGGCGCGCGGTGTAGCAGCCGGTGCCGTGGTCCGTCAGCAGCCACTCGCCTTGATATAACGGCAGCTTTTCCTGCTCCGCTTTCGGCAATGCGGCCAGGTCGCGGAAAATATCGTCCGAGCCCGCGCTTTTTACTGTCACGCCGTTGGCATCATTTTCGGCAATTTCATCGCATACTGTGATCACGGATTTTTCCTTGGGCGCGCCGCCCCGGTCGCCCACGCCGTGCAGGATGAGCGCGGCTTCTGGCGCCTGGTGCCGCCGGAGATACCCCAGCGCGTAACGCATGAACTTGTTTTTGCGGGCATTGCGCAGCGAGCCCACGTAGGTGTGGCCGTCCGGGCAGGCGAAGATTTCGCCGCCGTCCGGGCCCTGCCAGCGCCCCAGCGCGAAGGGCACCTTCGAGGCCGAGCCCCAGGTGAGCTTCTGCGTGGTGAAGCCCTTCAGGTTCGAGTGGGCCGCGATGCCCGGCAGCGCCCGGCCGAAGCCGAAGCAGTCCGGCAGGTAGATATCCACGCTGCGCTTATCAAATTTCTCGGCGAAATAGCGGTTGCCCAGCAAAATATTGCGGAAGAGCGCTTCCGGCGAGGGTGTGTTCACGTCGCCGTTTTCGTAGGAGCTCCCGGCCACGCGCCAGCGCCCCTGGGCGACATACTCCTTTAGCTTCTCGAACAGCTCCGGATAGTACTCCTCCATGAGCTCATAGCGGTACGCGCCCTCGAAGGAAAACGTGTAGTCCGGGTACTTCCCGAACCACGCGAAGTTTTCGTTAAGCGTCGCGGGTATGTATTCCTCGATGGAGGTTTCCAGGGTCCAGAGCCACGAGGTATCCAGGTGCGCGGTGGCAACGGTGTAGATGGTTGGTTTTTGTTCTGCCATAAAGTTACCCCCTATTCATTTCATGATCCATTATAAGGAGGCCCGGCGGCTTTGTCAATAGGCAATAAATTATGCCGCAACCGCGGCGCAGTCATGAATAGCAGCGCCATCCAGGAGCACAGGCTGAAATATCCGGTGTGCCAGATGAAAAACCCTGTGCCGCCCCATACAGCGAAATCCCGGGTTTTCGTGAAGCCGAAAATCGCCGTCCGTAAAGCGTCCGAAGGAACAACCAGGCCGACATCCTGCGATATATGGGCATAGTGGAGCGGCAACGCGCCAAAGCATTGGAAGACCAGATACCCGGCGCACCACACCGCCATGACAATCAGGAACGCCTGGTACCCCTTGAAGGCCGCGGGTTGCTTTTTGGCCTGCCGCAGCCCCATAGCGACCAACGGCACATAGCAGAAAAAAGCGAGCGCCCACAGAGTTTCCTCGATGGCCAAGGCTGTCTTGTATTGAGCGATGAGGCTGGCATAGGCAAAAAACTGCGCGATAAAGATGCACGCGAATCCCGCAATCGGCAGTTTCTCCGCCGCGCGGGCCAATTTTCTATCCCCAGCAGGGTTCATTTCCTTGCCCATTTTCAGCAGGATGGCGGCGATCATGCCATTGAAGCTCAATTCCGCGCAAAACGCCAGGCACCGGATGAAGAACGGGCTGTTGAAAAGGGTGTCGTACCAGGCAAGCCGATTCTGGTAGCTGGTCACAAAATTGGAACGGTAGAGCGCCACCGCGATGAACACGAGCCCCAGGATTCGCAGGAGCAGGGAATATTTCGCGTTTTCCGGTTCTGTTTTTTTCTGAAATAAGCCGAAGAAGAGCAGCGCCCCAAAGATGAAATTCGCCGCGCTGATGATGACCGTGACGGTATGCCATAACGCCATAAACTATCACCGCTTTCCATTAATCGAGCGCAAACCTAAAATTCACGCCGCAACCGCAGCCTTCATCATCGACTTGATCAACGCCTCGCACTGCTTCTGGCCGATGATCACGGGCACCGGGTACAGGGGGTTTGCCTCCTTGAGCGCACGCTGCGCGATGATGGGGATATCCTCTTCCTTCACGTTGTCCAGGGTGGCCGGAATCTTCATATACGCGTTCATGTCCCGGATGGCCCTGATAAAGGCGTTCGCCTTGTCGGCGGGGGTGTCCGCGCCGGAAAAGCCCGCCACGTCGTACAGGTCCGCCAGGCGGGCGTGGGCCGCCTCGCCGAAGAAATCCAGCACATGGGGCAGGATAATGGCGTTGGCCAGGCCGTGGGGCATATTATAAAGCCCGCCCAGGCAGTGGGCGATGGCGTGCACGTAGCCCACGTACGCGCGGGTGAAGGCCATGCCCCCGTCGTAGGAGGCCAGCAGCATCTGCTCGCGGGCCTCCATGTCGCCGCCGTTTTGGTAAGCGCGCTTCAGGTATTGGAACACGAGCTTGGTGGCGTTGAGGGCTTTCTTCGCGGAAAGCTTGGTGTTGCTGCCGCCGATGTAGGCCTCCACCGCGTGGGTGAGGGCGTCCATGCCGGTGGTGGACGTGATGTGCGGCGGCAGGCCGACGGTGAGCGCGGGGTCCAGCGCGGCGTACTTCGGGCGGACCTTCGGGGTCATCAGGGCGTTTTTCTCGTGGGTATCCGCGTTGGTGAGCACGGCCGCGATGGTGACCTCGGAGCCGGTGCCGGCCGTGGTGGGCACGGCGAACAGCAGCGGGGGCTTGCGCATCAGGGTAATCCGCAGGCCCTTGAGCTTCATTTTGGGGTAGGCGACCCGCATGCAGACCCCCTTGGCGCAGTCCATGGGGGAGCCGCCGCCGAAGGCGATCACGGCCTCGCAGTCGGCGCCGGCATAGATTTTGCGGGCGTCCGCGATGTTTGTCAGCGTCGGGTTCGCGTTGGTATCCTTATAAACGGTGCAGGCAATGCCCGCGTCCTCCAGGGCCCGCAGCAGGGGCTCCGGCAGGCCGAGCTTCATCAGCCCCGCGTCCGTGACCAGCAGCACGCGCTTGATCCCCAGGGATTTGATCAGCGCGGGCAGCTCCAGCACGGAGCCGGGGCCCTTGAGCAGCGTCGGCTCCGACCAGTCGAGCACGTAAGAGGCAAGCTTCATGATCCTCTGATATAAGCGGCAATAAAGTTTGTACATAAAGAACGCTCCTTTAATCTAATTTTAATCTCATTGTAACATGCGCGAAATAAAAAAGCAACAAAAAAGAAAAAAATTCCGCGAAAAGTGAGGAATAAAATAAAATGGACAGACTAAAGTAAAGACAATCCGATTTCAACGTTATCCTGATTCCTGATTCCTAAAAGGGGGCGCCTGTGAACGTATTTGATTTCGATAACACCATCTACGAAGGTGAAAGCGGCATCCACATGTTCTTTTTTTTCCTGAGGAAACACCCGGGCCTGGTTCGCCACGCGCCCGCCGTGCTGCGGGGCTTCATCAAGTACAAGCGCGGCCTGGTGACGCAGGAGCAGGCCATGGAAGGCTATGCGGACGTGTTCCACGATTTTTTGCGCAGGGTCAACCTGGTGGAGGACCTGAAAGCCTTCTGGGATGAACATGAGCGCCATCTGCGGCGGTCATTTTTCACGCAATACTTCCGGCCCGACGACCTCATCATCTCGGCGAGCCCCGAGCAGTCCCTCGCGGAGATTTGCGGGCGGATCGGGGCCGGGCGCTACATCGGCACAAAGGTAAACCTTGAGATCGCCCGGTTCGAATTCATTTGCTTCCGCGAAAACAAGGTCAAGGCGTTCCGCGAGCAATACCCCGGCGAGGAAATCGATCGCTTTTATACGGACTCCATGAACGACAAGGCCCTGATGGACATTTCCCGGCAGGTATTCATGGTTGGCAAAAAGGGACGGATGGAGCAGATAAAGTAGGGGCTTGTAGGGGCGGCTTGTGAGCCGCCCGCGCCTTAATAAACCTTTATTTATCAGCGGGTGGCCCACAGGCCACCCCTACATGCCAGCCACCATAAAAATCATATCACGAACAGGAGCCGGGATTACCATCCCAGCTCCTGTTCCCTGCTTCCAGGCCCTTATGTAATTCAATCTCCCGCGTCCTTTTTGATTCTGAACAGCAACCGAAGAAGCCCGCGCAGGGCCCTGGGGCTGCGCACCACGACGACTTGCATGGAATCCTCCCCTCCCTTTCCGAAAAATTAGAACTTGCATCCACGGTTCGTCTTGTGGATACAAGCTCTTTTTAACAGCGCAGCAGCTGGATGAGCATCAAAAACGCGAGGACCACCACGACACACAGCAGAATAATGGCGATCCAGGGGATGAACAGCGCCAGCGTCAGCCCCATCAAAAACGTGACAATCAGCGCCCCCATGCCAAAGGGGCCGCAAAACCAGTTGTTGTTACGGCGCATGGAACGCCCTCCCCTTAAATTTAGTATCATTTTCACCACATGCCATTCTATTCTGCGCGCGCGTAAAAGGTTCGTGGTTGACAGAAACTCCGCCTTGTGCTAAAATACTCTTCCAGACAAGATACAGGAGGGTACCCCTTGCTCACCAAAGCGCTGCGCCTTTACGGCAAAAACGACCTGCGGCTCGAATCGTTCGAGCTGCCGCCCATCGCGGACGATGAAATTCTGGCGCGGGTTGCGTCGGACAGCCTTTGCATGTCCTCCTACAAGGCGGCGGCGCAGGGGCCGGACCATAAACGCGTGCCGGGCGACATCGCCCAACGCCCCGTGATCATCGGGCACGAGTTCTGCGGCGAAATCATCGAAGTGGGCCCCAAGTGGCGGGACCAATGGCGCGCGGGCATGAAATTCGCCATCCAGCCGGCGATCAATTACCCGGGCCGGACGGTTGTCGGCCCTTTGGACGACAGCAGCCTGGCGGCGCCGGGCTATTCGTTCCCCCATCTCGGCGGCTGCGCCACGCATGTGATCGTTCCCGCCATCTTCATGGAAGAGCGCTGCCTGCTGCCCTATTCCGGCGAGGCCTATTTCCACGGCTCCCTGGCGGAGCCCATGAGCTGCATTACCGGCGCCTTCCACGCCAATTATCACACCACGCCCGGCTCATATACCCACGATATGGGGATCGTCCCGGGCGGCAGCATGGCGATCCTTGCCGGGGCCGGGCCCATGGGCCTTGGGGCTGTGCAATACGCCATTGCCTGCGATAGAAAGCCCGCCCTGCTTGCCGTAACCGATATTGATGAAGCAAGGCTGCAACGCGCGCGTCAACTCGTGCCGCCGGAGCAGGCGGCGGAAAACGGCGTTCGGCTGATGTATGTGAACACGGCGGGCATAGATCGCCCCGCGGAATATCTGCGGGCGCTCACGGGCGGCGCGGGTTATGACGACGTGTTCGTCCTCGCGCCGGTGCGGCGGGTGGTAGAGCTGGGCGACGCGCTTTTGGGCCGCGACGGCTGCCTGAATTTCTTCGCGGGGCCGACCTCGCCGGATTTTTACGCTAACTTTAATTTTTACAACGCCCACTACGCCTCCACCCACATTGTGGGGACGACCGGAGGGAATACCGCGGACATGGTCGAATCAATCCAGATGATGGAGCGGGGCCTCATCGACCCGGCCGCGATGATCACCCACATCGGCGGCCTGGATGCCGCGGCGGATACCACCCTGCGCCTGCCGGAGCTCCCCGGCGGGAAAAAGCTGATTTACACCGGCGTTTCCATGCCGCTGACCGCCATCGCCGATTTTGAGGGCCCCTTGCAAGAAATCATTCAGGCGAACAATGGGTTATGGTGCGCGAAAGCGGAAGAATATTTGCTGAAGAACGCGAAGGGGATATGAGCATGGCCACACAAGTCATCATGCCCCGGGTGGGGATTTCCGTCGAAAGCTGCATCATCACGAAGTGGCATAAGCAAACCGGCGATAGCGTCAAGGTTGGCGACGCGCTGTTTTCTTATGAGACAGATAAAGCCACGGCGGAGGAAGAAGCCAAAACGGATGGCGTTATCCTGGAAATTTACGCGCGGGAAGGCGACGAGGTGCCCGTGCTGCAAACCGTCTGCGTCATCGGAAAACCCGGAGAGGAATCAGGAATCAGGAATCAGGAATCAGGAGCGCGGGAAGAAGATGCGCCCGCGCTTCCTGTACCGCCTTTAACCCCTATCCCCTCCCCCCTGATTCCTGTGCCGCGCCAGCCTCTTCCGGAACCTCCAACCCTAACTCCTAACTCCTCCCTCCCAACCCCTGTCAGCCCGCGGGCAAAGCGCCTCGCGGAGAAGCTTGGGATTGCGCCGCATGGCCTGCGCGGCACCGGCCCAGGAGGCAGGATTATCGAGCGGGATGTACGCGCGGCAAGTGAAAACCGCATTGGTAGCGGCCTTGGCGGCAGAATCACGGTCAGGGATCAGGAGGCGGGAGCCGGGAATCAGGAGGGCGTTGAGATCGTGCGGCTGAGCGCCGTCCGGCGCGCCATCGCGAAATCCATGATGAAATCGCTTTCCGCCATGGCCCAGCTGACCAACCACCATAGCTTCGACGCGAGCGCCATCCTGCGATACAGGAAAGCGCTGAAAGCCGAGGCGGATCCCGCGCTTGCGGGCATCACGCTGAATGATATGATCCTCTGCGCCGCGGCGCGCACGCTGAAGAACCACCGGGCGCTCAACGCGCATTTGCTGGACGAGCATATGCATTATTACAGCGGCGTCCATTTGGGCATCGCCGTGGACACCCCGCGCGGGCTGCTGGTGCCGACGCTCTTTCACGCGGATAGGCTTTCCTTGGCGGAGCTTTCGATTGCCGCTAAACAGCTGATCCAGGAAGCCCAGTCTGGCGCCATTTCACCGGATTTGCTGACCGGCGCGACGTTTACCGTCACCAATCTGGGTACCCTTGGCGTGGAGCAGTTCACGCCCGTGATCAACCCGCCGCAGACGGGCATCCTTGGCGTTTGCGCCATTGTGGACAGGATCCGCCAGGCGGATGGAACCATCATGGCTTATCCCGCGATGGGACTATCTTTGACCTACGACCACAGGGCCGTGGACGGCGCGCCGGCGGCAAGGTTTATCACGGAGCTGAAAGAGAACCTGGAAGATTTCACGAATTTTTTGGCAAGACAGGGGGAATAGCTTATGTCGGAACACTTCGATCTGATCGTCCTGGGCGGGGGGCCCGGGGGGTACCGGGCCGCAGAACAGGCGGGCCACGCGGGCCTGCGCACCCTGCTGATCGAGCGGCGCGCCCTGGGCGGCGTATGCCTGAACGAGGGCTGCATCCCCTCAAAGGCCCTGCTGCACAGCGCGAAGATTTTTGACTACGCCAACGGCGGCGGCGAGAAATATGGCGTGACGACGACAGGGGCCGCGCTGGACCAAAAAAAAGTGCTGGCGCGAAAAAATCAAATCGTTCGTATGCTTGTTTCAGGTGTCGCCGCGCAGCTGACGAAAAGCGGCGTCACGGTGGAGCGCGGCTTCGGCGGGATTTTAGGCAAGCAGCCGGAGGGGTTCGAGCTCACGGCCAACGGCAAGAGATATATTGGCAAGCGATTGCTCGTCGCCACAGGCGCCGAGCCGGTGCTGCCGCCCATCCCGGGCATCGAACATGCAGTGGCTGCATGTCATGCCCTGACCAACCGGGAGATCCTTGATCTGGATCATATTCCCGAACGCCTTGTTGTCGTCGGCGGGGGCGCGATCGGCCTGGAAATGGCGTCGTACTTCAGCTCCGCCGGCAGCAAAGTGACCGTCATCGAAATGCTTGACCACATCGCCGGGAATACCGACCTAGAAATTTCGGCCATCCTGCAAAAAAACTACGAGAAAAAAGGCGTGACGTTTTTGCTCTCGGGCAAAGTGACAGGCATCGCTGAAAATCAAATTGCGTATGAACAAAATGGCGGGACAGCTAAAATTCCCGCGGACAAAGTTTTGGTTTCGATTGGAAGAAAGCCAGCGACAACAGGCTTCGGCCTCGAAAATTTGAATCCTGAAATGGACGGCAAGGCGATCAAAACCGACGAGTACCTGCGCACGAGCGTGGCCGGGCTCTACGCCTGCGGGGACGTCAACGGCAAGTCCATGCTGGCGCACACGGCTTATCGCGAGGCCGAGGTTGCCGTGAACCATATGCGCGGCAAGCGGGATGTCATGCGTTACCACGCCGTGCCCAGCGTGATTTACACAAACCCCGAGGTCGCCTGCGTCGGCTTAACGCAAGAGCAGGCCGCGCGGGAAGGCATGGACGTGAAGACTGTGACCACGTCCATGCTGTATTCCGGCCGGTATGTCGCCGAAAACGAGGGCGGCGACGGCATCTGCAGGCTCCTGATCGATAAAAAGCACAACCGCCTGTTGGGCGTGCATATGATCGGCAATTACGCCTCCGAAATCATCTACGGCGCGGCGCTGATGATCGAAACCGAGCTGCGCGTCGATGACCTGAAGGAGCTTGTCTTCCCGCACCCCACGGTGAGCGAAGTCATCAGGGAAGCGCTGTTTAGCCTGTAGGGGCAGCCTGTGGGCTGCCCGGAATTTTATCCAACCTATATTTTTTCCCGGGCAGCCCGCAGGCTGCCCCTACAGCCCCGCCGTGTATTACCCAACAAGAAAGGATCCCCCCATGCCAAAATCACAACCCATATCCCCGGACGAGCTGCGCAGGCCAGGTTATATTAAGTTTACGGACATTCCCGTCAACCAGTACAGCAAAAGCATCGCCGATGAAAAAGCCGCGGGGCTCTTCAGCGACGCCGACCTGCTGCGCGTCTATCGGGACATCGCCATTCTGCGCGAGTTCGAAACGATGATCAGCGACTGCAAGGTCAAGGGAAACTACAACGGCGTCGAGCACACCTATCCCGGCCCGGCGCATCTGTCCCTGGGGCAGGAGGCCACCGCCGTGGGCCAGGCCTACCTGCTTGGCCGGGACGACATCATCTTCGGCTCGCATCGCAGCCATGGGGAAATCCTCGCCAAGGGCCTTTCCTCGATTTTCAAACTTGATGATCAGGCTTTGATGAAAATCATGGAGGATTTTTTTGGCGGCTCGATCTTGCGCCGGGTGGAAAAAAGCAATATCTCAGGGAATACAAAAGATTTGGCGATGGATTTCCTGCTCTATGGCGCCGCCTGTGAAATCTTCGCCCGGGAAACGGGCTTCCATAAGGGTCTTGGCGGCTCCATGCACGCGTTTTTCCTGCCCTTCGGCATTTATCCCAATAACGCCATCGTGGGCGGTTCCGCGCCCATCGCGACAGGAGCGGCGCTATATAAGCGCGTGAACCAAAAGAGCGGCATCGTCATCGCCAACGCGGGCGACGGCTCCCTGGGCTGCGGGCCTGTTTATGAAGCCATGAATTTTGCCGCGATGGACCAGCTCAAACAGCTTTGGGACAAAGAACATAACGGCGGCCTGCCGATCCTGTTCAACTTCAACAATAACGGCTATGGCATGGGAGGGCAGACCCGGGGCGAAACCATGGCCTATGGCTTGCTGGCGCGCTTTGGGGCGGGGGTGAACCCGGCGCAGCTGCACGCCGAGCGGGTGGACGGCTGGAACCCCCTGGCTGTCATCGACGCCATGCGCCGCAAAAAGCCCATATTGGAAAATGGCGAAGGCCCGGTGCTGCTTGACTTGATCACTTACCGCCTGACCGGCCATTCCACTTCCGATGTGAACGCCTATCGCTCCAAAGAAGAAATTTCTGAATGGGAAGCGCAGGACCCCGTTCATGCCTTCCGTCAGGAGCTGGTCGCCTGCGGCGCGGCGGCCGAAAGCGAGATAGAGGCGCTGCGGGCCGGCATTCGCGAGCGCATGGCGAGAATCTGCGCCCTTGCCGCCGATGTGAACGTTTCTCCCTATATTGACCTGAAAAAAGACCGGCAGTTCATTGAACGCCTGATGTTCTCCAACGAGCGCAAAATCTCCATGGACGAAAGCCGCAACGCAGATGATGTTCTCATAGAGAAAGCTGAAAATCCGCGTGTGATTGCCCTTGCCGCGAAGAAGCGCTTTTATCTTGATGAGAGTGGCAAACCTGTGCCAAAGCTCAGGCAATATAATATTCGAGACGCCGTGTTCGAGGCCATGATCGACAAATATTACGAGGACCCCACCATGATCTCGTATGGAGAAGACGTTAGGGACTGGGGCGGCGCCTTCGGCTGCTACCGGGATTTAGATAAGAGTATTCCCTACCATAGATTATTCAATTCGCCGATTTCGGAGGCCGCGATCGTGGGCACGGCGGTGGGCTATGCCCTGTGCGGCGGCCGCGCCGTGCCGGAGCTCATGTACTGCGACTTTATGGGCCGCGCGGGGGACGAAATCTTCAACCAGCTGGCCAAGTGGCAGGCCATGAGCGCGGGCATCTTGCAAATGCCCGTGGTGCTGCGGGTTTCCGTGGGCGCGAAATACGCCGCCCAGCACTCCCAGGACTGGACGGCGCTGACTGCTCATATTCCGGGCTTGAAGGTCGTATTTCCCGTCACGCCCTATGACACGAAAGGCCTTTTGGCGGCGGCGCTGAACGGCGCCGACCCCGTGGTGTTTTTCGAAAGCCAGCGGCTCTACGACATGGGCGAGCGGTTTCACGCCGGCGGCGTGCCCGTGGAGCCATATGAAATCAAACTCGGCGAGCCGGATATCAAGCGCGCGGGCGGCGATATCACGATTTTAACAATAGGCGCGACGCTTTACAAAGCGCTGGAAGCGGCTGATATTCTCCGGGAGAAATACGATCTTTCGGCGGAAGTCATTGACGCGCGCAGCATTGTGCCTTTTAACTATGAGAAAGTGCTGGCTTCCGTGAAGAAGACCGGCCGGATTGTCCTGGCCTCCGACGCCTGCGCGAGGGGCTCGATCCTGAACGACATGGCGCGCAGCATCACGGAGCTAGCCTTTGACGACCTGGACGCCCCGCCGGTGGTTGTGGGCGCGAAAAACTGGATCACCCCGCCCTTTGAGTGGGACGCCGACTTTTTCCCCCAGGCGGATTGGATCCTCGACGCCATCCACGAAAAGATCCTGCCGCTGCCGGGCCATGTGGCGATGCGGAATTACACGAAGCTCGAGCAGCTCAGGATTGCCGGGGCAGGGGTATGAGCACCCCCAGTCGCCGCGCCGGAGCGATAAATTGAGGAGACGAACCATGCGCCTAATCCTTAACAACAGCACCGATCCCGCCTTTAATTTAGCAGCCGAGGAGTATCTGCTCAATACCGCGACAGAAAAAATCTGCATGCTGTGGCGCAATGAAAGGGCCGTGATCGTCGGCAGAAACCAGAACACAATCGACGAAATTGACCAGACATACGCCGAAACCCACGGCATCCGCGTGCACCGGCGGCTGACAGGCGGCGGGGCCGTGTTCCACGACCTGGGCAATATCAATTTCACCCTCATTGAGCCGGAAGAAGAGCGGCATTTCAATAACTACGACTGGTTTACCGCCGATCTGACCGGCTTTTTGGCGGCACTTGGTGTAAACGCGCAGCTCAATGACCGCAACGATGTTTTGATCCAGGACAGGAAAATCTGCGGCAACGCCCAGTGCGTGCAAGACGGCAAAGTGCTGCACCATGGCTGCATATTATACGACGCTGATTTGACGATGCTCGCCGCCGCGCTGAGGCCGGATCCGGAAAAATTACGTCGCCGTGGCATTGCCTCCGTCGCCTCCCGGGTAGCGAATATCCGCGGGTATATGGCAAATGAACTGAGCGCCGAGGAATTTCTGAATGGCTTCGCGGAATACATCAAACAGCGCCACAGCTGTGCCGCATATCATTTCACAAAAAAAGAGGCCGCGCGGATTCAGTTGCTCGCGGATCGAAAGTACGCGTCCCGGGAGTGGAACTATGGCGCGTCGCCGGACTGGGACGGCAAAGTATCGCCATGTTGAGGAGGAATTTCATGGGCCATCGACTGGAAAACAAAATCGCGGTGATCACCGGCGGCGCGCAGGGCTTTGGCCTTGGCCTCGCGGAGGAAATGGCGGCGCAGGGAGCAATTGCGCATATTGCCGACATCAACGGCGAAGGCGCGCAACAAGCCGCCGAGCAAATCAACAAGCGCTTCGGCAACGGCCGCGCCGCGGGGCACCAGGTTGACGTCACAAATGAAGCGCAGGTGAAAAATTTAATGGAGGTTGTGGAGCGCGAAAGCGGCGGGCTGGATATCCTGGTAAGCAACGCGGGCATCGTCCGCTCCGGCGGGCTTTCGCAGCTGGACCCCGCTGACTTCGAGCTGGTCACAAGGGTGAACTACACGGCTTATTACCTGTGCGTCAAATACGCGGCGGAGGTCATGAAGCGGCAAAACGGCGCGCGGCCCGGCTGGACGGACATCATCCAGGTCAATTCAAAATCCGGCCTCCTGGGCAGCGACCGCAACTTCGCCTACGCGGGCAGCAAGTTCGGGGGCCTCGGCCTGACGCAGAGCTTCGCCCTGGAGCTCGCGCCCCACCGCATCAAGGTCAACAGCGTCTGCCCCGGGAATTTTCTCGAGGGCCCCCTCTGGCGCGACCCGGAAAACGGGCTGTTCGCGCAGTACCTGCGGGCGGGCAAGGTGCCCGGCGCGCAAACCATCGAAGACGTGCAAAAAGCCTACGAGGCCAAGGTACCCATGGGCCGTGGCTGCACGGCGCGGGACGTGGCGCTGGCGATTTTTTACCTGGTGGAGCAGCAGTACGAAACTGGCCAGGCCCTGCCCGTCACTGGCGGCCAAGTGATGCTGCGATGACACCTGCAAAAGTCAATTAAAAAAGTCGGATGCGAGGCCCGCAAACCTGATAAACTGATTGTGGAAAGGGGGACGGGGCAATGGACATTCTCTCCCAGCTAAACAGCGCAATGAATTACATCGAGGAACATATCGCGGACGACCTGGCGCTTGCCGGCGTGTCAGGCGTTACCGCGTATTCGCCTTATCATTTCGGGCGGCTGTTTTATTATATCGCCGATATGCCGCTGCCGGAGTACATCCGCAAACGCAAGCTGACGCTGGCGGCGATGGCGCTCCAAAGCAGCGATATAAAAGTGATTGATCTGGCGGTCATGTATGGCTATGACAGCGCGGACAGTTTTACCCGCGCGTTCACGAAACAGCATGGGATGACGCCTTCCGCCGCGCGAAAAAGCGGAGTCAGCTTGACTATTTTCCCGCCGCTGACGTTCCAAATCACAATCAAAGGAGTGCGGGCGATGAACTGGCGCATGGAAGAAAAAGAGGCCTTCGAGGTCTTTGGCATTGAGAAGACGATCAAGAACGCGCTGAACCCCGACGAAACAGGCGAGCTCACGGCATTTTGGAAAGAGGCCCACGCGAACGGCAGCTGCAAGAAGTTGATTGCGCAGGGAGGGCGG
>Ga0123353_10004096_pt1 | contig 18676 bp, 10 predicted proteins | sample TergutLab28metaG_3_FD_92763 | JGI IMG/M metagenome (GOLD analysis project Ga0123353, IMG submission 92763) | Labiotermes labralis P3 segment gut microbial communities from Petit-Saut dam, French Guiana - Lab288 P3 | ecosystem: Host-associated > Arthropoda: Insects > Digestive system > Gut ... | reverse complement strand
TGAAGTACACTTTGTTTTGTGTATACCGCTTGTAGACCGCGACACACAAATACACACACACACACACACACACACACACACACACACACAGTCCGAATCGCTCTCGGGTATTGAGCGTGCGTTACGGAAATGTGTTCCATTCTGTTATGGTCTGTTACCGTCTGTTGTTTATTAGAATCCAAGTTCATGCACTTGTGTGTATCAATGTGTGCCATCGAAGTAATGAGTCAGCTGTTTATAAATGCCTTTATTATGTGTGTCAGCAGCCTGTTGCTATGGCACAGGTAGCATGTTATGCACCCAGCAATACAGGGATATTCCGTACGAGGCAATGCTGATGTTTTTATATCGTGTTCGAACATCGTATTTAAATGGAAGAGGGTATAAGCTAATTGTGACTTAACAAGGTGTGACTGAAATAGATTTGAACAATATGAAGGGCGAATTTCAAGTAAAATAATAGAAAAAGTTATTCCTACATCACAGAAAACATTGATGGGTTCTATTACAAAGGCTGTCATTTAGTGCTGTTGTGGGGAATAATCGATGTTCATGCAGAGCACACACACTGTGGGAAAAATAGTTTTTTTCAAAGTAGATTTTACTTGGAGTCAACAAAGAATAGTTTTAACAGGTTTCAATCAGAAAAGTGTCTAGATTACATGTACAAATTCAGTTTTTATTTCATAAAAGATACTTTGTATCATAATTAAAAATAATTAATTAATTTTGAAAATGTTATTCAAGAAACAATGTTAGAGTGTGGACTGGATTCGCTAGGCTCCGGGGTAGAATGGAGGCAGAATTTTGTAAAAAAAAGTAATGTACCTTCGGGTTTCACAAAATGCGGAGAATTTCTTGGTTAGTTCCACAAGTGTTAGCTTCCTAAGAGGGATCTCACCTGGTGGAGTTAGAGAAACAATCGCAGCGTATTCCGAGAATCTTAATTAATCACATGTGACACTGAATGGACAAGTTGCAAAATTTGTTAATTTTAGAATATGGTGGCGATTTAAGGACTTAAAATAAATAGCAAGTTTTTTTTTCTGTGACTTGTTATATAAATTTCAGACGTCACGAAACTACGATTCACCAGTCACTGCGCTTTTAACAACATATATCGCGCAGGTGCCATATTATTATTTTTCTCTGTTTCAGACACTATCAAACCGTACCTTACTTGTCGCGAATATTTCTTGCATCTCAAAGGATCACAAGAAAGACTTTTTACTACATTCTGTCCCAAAAATTAAACACAGAGATACGGAGACAAAGAAATGAGTGTTGCTCATAACGAAATGTTATTAGCTTGATAAAATCAAGGATGGCGAGTTACGACAGGAATGTGACATAAAAGGAAAATTGAGAAATTCTTAACAGAATTTTGGTGGAGAAACCCGGAAGAAATATATATTTTAAAGAAGTAGGGTGGGGGATGATATAGACTGAATTGGTCTCATTCCGGATATGGATTAATGGCAGTCTCTTATCGAAAAATAAATGAATATTCGCGTTACGTAATGATACGATGATTTTTCTGAATAACTGAGGAACTGTTAGCTTTTAAGGAAGATTTGTTTTTCTCCGAGATAACTATCAATGTATAATATCCATATCGGGTTACACGAAACGTTGGGTCACGAGATGAAAGGAGACACACATGCAACGAATATGGTTAATAAAATGGAATATTATTGAATAAGTAAATGAACAGGTTAATATCGAATAGATATTGCAGCGGATTATTTTTAGACGATTTCGCAAAATTGCGAAAAGCGACTATTAGCTTCGTCGTGTCCGTCCTTCCGCCTGTTCGCATGGAAATCGGTTACTACTGGACGATTTTCCAAGAAATTTGATATTTAAGTATTTTTTTTATAATATGTCTAGAACATTCAAGTTTCATTAAATCTGACAAGAATAATGAGCACTGTACATGAAGACCTATGTACAGTTTGATAATAGCTCGCTGAATTTTTTTATAGAATGATAGATGTTTCAGACAACAATCGCAGAAAAAAGAAAAACACACATTTTATGTTGAATAATTTTTTCGAAAATCGTGCCTTTTATGAGATAATTTGGAAAAAATATTGTAAAGCCGGACAGAACACAAATGACAATATGGCGCATGCACATTGCATGCTGGACACCTAATGCTACAAGTATACACTGAGGACATGCAGTTTTCATGGCTTTCCACTGCAACAAAAGATGCGCGAAGGCTCCCAGATCTACTGTTTATACTTGGAAGTGTGTCATCCCCGTTGTGTGTGTGAAAACTGGAAAGGGTATGTAGTCAAACACAACTATGTCAAATAAGATGTTTTAATGACTATATATTGTGCGAGCACAATATATATAGTAGGACCTTAAGTTCTCTTGAAGACAACCTGAAGATGGCCAGTAGGGGCCGAAACATGTAGTTGTATATTATAGTCACTAAAATACCCTAATTGACATAGTTGTGTTTGACTACATCCCATTTCCAGTTTACAGTTTATACGTACATAGCATGTCTCTTTCCGACGGCAGAGTCGGTTCATCTCTTATTCTTGTGTTGAAATCACCTACTCTAATGTCAGCACCTACCGAAATGGAAAAAAAAAATCTGTTTATTTAACAGCGCAGCTGTTGTAGTCCGTTTGAACAATGTCTGTAAATACTTTTCAGAGAACATTCTTGCTTTTTGTCGCTTATTTTGATTGACAGCGGCTAATGCCGAGTCACAGCTCAGGTGAATAATCGCCGGCTTCTAATAACGGAACCCAGGTTTATTCTGATGTGGTTTTTTCATGGGACAAATTGAATGAATGAGTGAATGAATGGTATTTGGGTTCGAGCCCTTCCGGTACCGATGCACCTAGACCTTAAAACAAGCCTTTTGTGCCCCATGATCTATCTATTACTAAGTTAGAGGTGCCGTATTCCTTTACCAAAGTTCAAGATGGCCCCTGTATTTATTTTCCTGATATCCTCAGGGTCCAAAAAGAAGGAACCCAGATGTGTATGTCTGAGTGAGGCTAAGGCCTCACACTCACACAAAATGTGGACTGAGGTTTCCTCCGCGGTGCCACATTTCCTACAAGTGGAGTTATTACTCAGCTCATTACATATAGATGACGTCTTAAGATGGTATGTCCAGTAAGGAGACCAATAACAACCCTGGGTTGTGTCCTATTAAAGGACAATAATCTGGCCTTTGTAGCCAGTTTAGGGCCAGAAATCAATCCTCAAGTCTGTCTCTGTGTACTACAAAGACCATGCCACAATACCAAATGCTGGTTTTCCATCCATCGTTTTATCTTTCTTGTGTTCTGCCTAGAGAGCCCCAAGAAAGGCTCAGGTCCAACAAACCTTTGAACACAACCGTCTCTTGCGAGCTTGTTGGCTGATTTCCTCATATCCCAGCATGTCTACGGACCCAGTGTAGCCCCACAGTGTGCCGGGTAGAAATAGCATTCAACGCCTTCTGGCACTGTCGCACAAATGGGGACGTTGTTCTAGCAGCCTGAAGTGCTTTCAGAGCCGCCTGGCTATCAGAGCAAAAAATAACATATTTCTCTGGCCTATTCTGTGTTTCAATGATTTCTTAAGTATGGACACTGATGTGTCAGAGTGACCTGCTACCTCAGTCATCAGGATTCTGACGATGGTGGTAGCAGACTTGTCACATTTCCCATGTTCAGGTTCCTTTTAACCGGAGATAACATATAAAAGACTGGACGGCGTCACACCGCACAAACCACCGCCATGATAACGGCAAGTTTCTCTTAACAGGAATGAAAACTGAGGTGATCCTCTGTAAATTGTTATTACACCTTGCTTTGTGTGTTTTTTTTCTTCTTTTTTATCTTAGCGCATCAAAATGGACTATAAAAATGGAATGAAATGAATGGGTTCTTTTTTGTGAAACGATGTTGTAAAATAAATAACGTACACGTAACAACTGCTTTCGACAAAAGAAATTGCAAATGGCGTGATAACATTCATGCTATTGAAATTGCTTATAATGAAAAAAAAAAGTGGATATTGTGAGGTAGGGAATGATGTTCTCTAGCTGACATGAATCCCGTGCAGTTTTAGATAATCTGTGGATATGAAGCTCTTCACTGAACTGAATAATTAACACTACAATTAACAGTTCAGTGCCGGTCTCAGCGTACCCAATGGACAGTTAATTCTTCACGCGATGCTGGTCTCGGTACTCTGTATGTTCGTCAAATCATTTCAGGCTACTTTAAATTAACAAAATGCATTAGTCCGAATGAAAGCCGAGCGTAGCTGAAGGGTTAAATCTTTCCACATATATCAACAACAGATTGACACGCGACCGATTACTGTCAGTTGTTACCAGGGTCCGTTTAACTCGCGAAAATTCAAAACATGTGTACAGAATGTACGAGTACAAAAGAAATAAACGTTTTTGATTCTGTATCCATTGTTATTACATAAATTGATAAGGAATGACTATTTATTTACGTGTTTTTTAAATAAATTATGCGCTTCAGAGTCATGCTATAATGGAACACTGTCCTGAAAGTTAAAGAATTTATGATATCAAAACATTCTAAAACAAATCAGAACTTTCTTTACGGTATTCGTTTACGAAGATGGATAAATTATATTCAGAAAGACTATATTTCAGTTTAGACGTTTCTAATGTTGAATTATCTCACAACGAAATGTGCAGGATATAAAACAAGCTTTTCATTTATTTCTCCAACTTTTGTGTTTAACACTTTTCGCCCCGACAATTACTGCAAGACTCTTCGGTTGATATGCTTGCAGCAGCTAGTGTGCGTCTTCATGTGAAGTAATCCTTAAAATTGGCCGGTGTTAATAAACATGGGCTGGGCAGTTGTTCTCTAAGTTTTGCACTATAAAGTTTTATGAAAGCCCTTTCCGTGTTTGTTGTGTTCGGACGGATGGACTTAGACATGTTCTGCTGCGTAGACATGAGCAACCACAGTGACAATCCAGGGTTAATCGGAGAGAAGTCCGTAGAAAATAAGGATAAATTGAATTCTCTTACTACTGCTACTGCTACTACTACTACTACTACTACTGCTACTTACATACTGCATGGGGCAGAGCCCTTCTAGTGTAACTAACTGGTTCTCACCTACGCAAGAAATTTCCTGCCTTTTTATGGAACCCCAAGTTTCATTACCGCATTCACAATTGCCCGCTGCCTGTCCCTATCCTAAGCACTACTACTACTACTACTACTACTACTACTACTACTACTACTACTACCCCACATGAATATGAATGCCTCAGAACACTGAAACAGAGGACCAGGCCTCGTAATCTTCCAAACAGTTCATTCAAGCCATTGAATTCATGTTTAATTTAAATGTAAATCGAAATATGGAAGACGGTGTAGTGAGAGCCTACAATTAATTGTGATTCTTTAACTACGATCGCCTCCAGTAAAATCAAATGACAAATCAGTGAAGCTAGTTATATCTAAAATATTTGAGTGGCGCACCCATCACGGCCACCAGGTGTCGCATAGCACCCGAGCAATTACTTTCCGGCTGACCTTGTAACTCCATAGATGTTCCCGTCAAGAAATTTAGTTATCTTTCACAACGGTCGTTATCGGTCCATTAATCCCCTCTCTAAATACAGCAATTCATACCCTACAAAGTACTTGGCGTAACAGCAACACAGTGGCTGTATTTTTTAAAATGTGGAGAATTGTTGAGACATGACCTCTTACATTCATAACAATACTACTACTACTACTACTACTACTACTACTACTACTACTACTACTACTACTACTACTACTACTACCACCACTACTACTACTACTCCTACTACTAATACTACTTCTACTTCTACTACTAAAAGTAGTAATAAAGTAATATAATAATAATAATAATATAATAATTTGAAGTCACAATTGTTCCCAGATTCGACTTCATCCATTTTCAACTACAACTAACAATTTTCTAAACATGAACTTGCAGGAAAAGTCTCTGTCTCCAATCTTAGACAATGAGGAAACGATGAAGACATTACATTCTTTGGCTAATTAGATAAGTCTAATCGACATTAGTGACAAAGTCCAGCTTCATTACAACAATAACTGTAATAACGATATATAAAATGTACACGCAATGTTACATTATGGCGAGTTTGCCTAAATATTGTTGCTACGGAAAAGCAACAGTAGGTTCCTTTTATTGTTGTTGCCATAGATTTAGCTGTCAACGATACAACATGTTTCAGTGTTGCCAAGGAAGTGCAACAGTGGGTTCCTATTGTCCTTCTTATCCAGCTACAAAATATTTCGTACCGTTGTTAACCATAATAGGTACTTAATATTATGAATATCCTTGTCTCCATCCTTGCCTTAGTTACCCCACATGCAAATTACATCTTCTTTGCGTCGTATTATATTGTCGTCTGTGGCATGTCTAGCTCTACCATATTTTTTACATTAACTCATAAACGGGACAATTTTCGGAAAAATTTATTGAAGATAAATATGTGTTTTGATTTTATTTACAAACTTGTCTGAAAGACTTCTCAATATAAGAAGAATGCAGCGAATTATTATGATAATTTTACGTAGCTGTTTATATGATGTAACCGTTATTTCTCTCAGATTTTAATAAAACTAGAACTGCCTTGGCAGATTTTCGAAAAATTCTCAAATATCAGTTTTCATGAATATCTGTCCAGTTGGAGCCGAATTGTTCCATGCGGAGAGATGGACGGATGGAAAGACAGACGGAAGAACGGAAGGCCAAACAGAAACAACGAAATCAATAGTTGCTTCTCGCAATTTTGCGAACGTGCCTATCAAAAATGGATCACGTTGTGTTCAAAACTATAAGACTTGTAGTTACAAGAAATGTCGAATCCCTCTCTTCACCGTCTCCATGGAACAGAGATCTTCTTGAGAAGCTGACGCTCATTCATGTGTTTAAAATTCCTCTCCGTTATTAAAGCGTATAGTTCGTTACAGTGTCCACAAAATCCTACTCGTCGTGTATTCTATATTTAACCAGCTGAAGTCTTTGGACACTCAACATATACGCCACGGTAAATTTGTTCTTTTTCTGAAGCACCACGCCCTGACGCCATATGGGGAGTGGGGGAGTAGAAATATAGCAACACGCATTCAGAACCTCAGCTGTTGGTGGAGGTAAGATGTCAACTTCACATCCCAGCAATTTGCCTTGAGAAAAGGGTTACCGTTACCTTTGAATAAGAGATGGGAGGGTCCCAGGGTCAGTCTGGACGCTTTAGAGGCAAGAAAAATCTACTGTTCTTGCAATAGTTACGCTACAGATTTGTAAGAAAGCAAGTCTGAGTAAAATATTTGGGGTCCAATTGAGAAAATTACGTAAATTTAAAGAATTCATATTTCAGGCCTTCACATTACGAAGAAGGTTGAATGAAGAATGATGAGATGAGGGAGTCATATGAAGAGGAAAATGAATATAAAATTTTAATCTTAAAATTAGAATTAGATAAATTAGTAATACCGTCTGTTTCGTTATGCGGAAGTGAAACTCGGTCACTTAAGGAAAGAGATATAAAGAGAATACAGCTGGTGTTGATAGAACTGAGATACGTACTGTTACGCTATTCTGGACCGTATGAATGATGAAGCTATTTAAGAAAGGACTGAAAATACAGACAGCACACAACAATACTGATGACGGAGGGCAAAATTGGGCCAGCTAGATAGAATGAAGAATGAAAGAATATGGAAACGGATTCCTTAGTATAAAAAAGTAGGCCGTGACCTATGAAGACTTGGAAAAGACGGGCTGGCTGTATGAGGTCGGAACAGGCTTCCTGCATACGCCTTGTAGTGGAGAAAGAGAAAGAAAAGGAGAAGAATAACGAAAATGTGCTCTTCGATGTAGATTCACTTATCGTATGTATCAACTGTACGTCGTTAGTGACGGCTCAAAACTTCGATTTTAAAGACACAAGTATTTTAATAGCTGAGCGAGTATCAACTTGGAATAAATTTCTTGCATCTTGAGTTAGGAATGTCGTAATGCAACAGAATAACCATCAAACAACCTGTAAGTGATAGACGAATGAAGCTTGGTTAATGGATTCCATCAGTCAAGGCTGCCTAATGGATGACAGCTAGTTCCACCGCCAGCCAGCAGGTGCGCTGGTCGCGATTTACACGTAAATTAAAATGGAGGATACGCTGGGCTGTTTGCAGAATATTATATACACCTAAGGCGGTAGGAAAAATTCATGGTATATAACTTTGAAACCTGAAACTTTGAAGACTGAATAATAATAATAATGGGTTGTAGGGAGAGACACTAGTCTGTTACAAATGATAACATAAAATTTACAGCTCTGAAAGTTCAAAAGCAATGCCAGCTTTTCTTCTGGTAGAAGTAGGCCGGAAGTAAGGTAGTACTTTGGGAAGTAAAGAAAATAAAGATGGGGTGAAGTGGATTGTTTGATTGTGAAGCAGAGGGAACAAGCTTAGCATGTGGATTGAATTTTGAATTTTCTATTTGAAGTGCTGCTTTGCGAATACATTTTGATAAATGGAGTGCTAGGTTTTGACGGAAATATTGAAGCTGGCATTGGGAGGTCTGCATGGGAAGCATGTAGAGCAAGGTGGAATTTTTGGTGCTAACTTAGCATTTCTTCTAGGAAAGCCATGGAAAACCTTGATAGAGCTGGCCTAGTTTCGAATCCCGGCTTCCGCAGTAAGAGGCCAGCGACTAACAGCCTGAGATGGAGCTCTGTAAAAATTCTATTCCTGCCACACAGCACACAGACCGCATCGCCGTTACGTAGACAAACTTAGTAATGCTGTTTAGGTTAGTAATCCCCATTTATTCCACAAATCATACAAAACACACTTTTCGGCAAAATGCCGAATTTGTTATTGTTAATGTAAGTTGTATGTAATAGTAACCACTGCCTTTTAAAGTTTATTGGAAGCACTGGTCTAGAAGCGGAGTCCTGAATAATAGCTCATATGTTGACCGCAACTTAATGCGATTTTGCTGTGAGGTAGACAAGGACTGATCAGTGAATAGTGTGATGAATTAATCAAGACGCTCTACCCTCAACTGCTCTCCCTGGTTCTGCTCCGCCTGCAGCTAAACACGGCACTCGGATGGAACCCGATAAAAATAACGGTCCAGCCGTTTCACTGTAAAAAAAAAACTGGTAGACAAGTAACAGTGTTTCGGGTGACACTGCTGAGTCCTTTTTCAAGGCATATTGTAAAGTCTGAAGGTGCCGAAAACCTTAGTGAAATTGTATACTAAACTGCAGGGCGTTACTTCTCAAAGACCGTTACGCAACAACTTCAAATATCAGTCTATAGGCAACACATTTTATTTAGGGCGAGGGCTTTACTAGAAAACGATGTTCATAGTCGCTTATTGCCATGCATGTGTATCTCCATGTGGTTATCATGCTACGTGAGAATCGGGTTCGATTTTTGCAGTAGGAATGCGTGAACACCGGCACTGAGTCTAACTTAGTCTTGCATTTAAGTCAAATATTGGGCCCTTTTCCCTCCTACACTTTGTTGAGGAGTTTTGCTTAACGAGGCACAGGGGCAATTTATCTCTTGCCTTCACGTTTCAATGAGTCAGACAGTATGCGGACAGTATTGTTTGGACAACATAATATTGAGTCTGTACAGAAACATTATTTATCCACACTTAATCTACCCGGCCACAAGGTTCTGTATATTACAACGAGCAAAATAACAAACAAAAACTTTAAGAAACATATTTCCAGGACCGTTCTGTCTTAACCGCGTACTATTTATCTGCCGAGTATTCAGTACTTATTACCAAAGGATGTGACTGCTAACACCAGCTCCTTCACCTTTAACATTGTGTTAGTTTGGAAGTTCTTCGTGATATAACTGTGGAACCTCTCCAGTTCTGGATACTAGCATAATGTTACTAATTTCAGTGCCTTTCACACATAAAACACTTTATCTCCAGGCTGGAAACTTTGTTTTCTGGGTCAATCCTGACCCACAGAATGTTATTCGCATTTCAGAAATTTCACATCGAAATTATCATCGAGAGTAAGTGCAAGAAAATTATTGGCTAGGTGATTGAGAATAGATGCGTGCAGCTGAAGACGGTGATCAGGTTTAGACGGAGAAACTGGAGTTTCTGAAGGTCAGTGCAAACACGCGTTTCGTAGGAACCCACACAGGGACACGCGAGCCAGTTGTACATCTGTTTAGCATTTAAATATCCCTTAAACGCATTTCGGAGACTTTCAAATGTGTCTGTTTACATGTTTATAACATTACGAGACTCTAAATAAGTCACTTAATAGAATGGAAGTGGAACTTCTTAAAATGTTACCAAATTACCAAACTCGTATGCCTCTAAATATCACTAAATGGATCTGTTGACTTTACAGCGCCTCTAAACAAAAATATGTAAAGTTAAAATGAGTAATAAATGTAAGACAATGACGTTAACTGTCTCTAAAATCTAGCTATATTTTAGAAACTGTCCGTAGCGATTTAATTCCACACAAACATAACACCTGAACACCGTTCGTTCGCACAGTTACTTTCGTAAAGCATGTTCGGTCGTTCCATTCGGTCACCTTCAGGCGGAAAACTGAAGTCCATAAATGGAAAAGAGACAAATGGTTCCATTCGGCCATCATCAGATGAAAAGTATGCTACGGAAGAGGAATGCTTATTCCATAGCATATTTTCCCATGTTTTACTTGCGTTTTCTCCCTGATTATGGTCGAATGGAACGACCGAAGCATGTTGTAGAGAAGTAAATAAATGAACGTATGGTGTTGTTAAGTTGGGTTTGTGTGTATTTAAATCGCTACTGGTTGACTAGCAGAATGGGTCAATGTTACCTAAATTTGGAAACTTTATTTTATCCTCAAAACAGAAATTTTGATATGTACGTTCTTTAATCCGTAAGGCGCCACAGAGTGTGTTTATGTTTCCTGTAATTCTCAAGACAAATAGTGATTCTTTTCATGAACAGCAAGAAATTTAATTTTATGCTAATTAATATTTATAATCAGAAACATTTCAGGCTTTTGAGCGTTCATAATCTTTTTCTTCTTACGAATGTCCCTGGAGATTTAGGGTGTCCTTAACAATTACGTGTCAATATAAGCTATGTCTGTATCTTAATTCATATTTCTAGCTCCTGATTGTCTGGGAAGTATATAACTTAGAGACGTCGAGAAAGTTTGTACAACCTAACGTTTTTCGCTTGATTTCAGAAGCGTCAAGCTCGAATCTCGACCAGTATACCGGCTATAACGCCTTAGGTTTCTGTGGTTTTCTCAGTTGCTCCAGGCAAATACTAAATGGTTTCTAATAATTTCCATTTTATCAGTCACCCTATGAACGACTCTATGTAGTCGGAAGCTGAATTTTATGGCTTTGTTGCCAGCAAAGAAGACATCCAGTGATGGTTCCGTTATAGAACTCACGGCAGTGTGTTTAAGCATTGTCGCGCGTTGCCATGACGACTGATGTCTGACCTAGAAGGATGCAACTTAGTACAGAAGAGGAATCCTGTAGTAAAAAGTGGCCATCGCTTCCAATTAAACCGCTGTGCGTTTGCTGTCCTAACGGTAATGCTGCATTCCAAGCGGAGGCCAGCCGGTAAAACATAGTCACCATATTTCGTTATAAAACTCTTCCGTCATGGCCAGAAATTGACCAGCGTGCTGATATCACTCTTTACTGGCTGTACAGCTATCGCAGTTACTGCATTACGTAATTGTCTTGGCATATTTCTGTGTACAGTCTTTCTGTAAACCTGCGGGTCACGAAGAATCCAGAGGTCTTGTGTGGAAGAAATGAGTTTTATATTTAGTAGGTAGGATGATAAGTATATTCCCAATAATAAATCTGGAGCTTTGGTTATAACTAAAGAGTCGACAAAAAGATAACAAATAAAATAGTAAGAAGCATTGCTTCCACAGAATTTGATCAATTTTAATCTCATCGCTTTTCCAAACTTTCTAATCCCATCTCACAATGTCGCCTCAAACAGCAGCAGTTTTCAGAAATATCCCATGTCCCGTGCCTAAACTTTTCTTTCTACAAGTTCTTTATATTTGTCTCGCTTCTACCTTATTACGGTCTTGTACAGATTCTCTAGAATTTGACGTACATTTTTAATTATGTTCTACACCAAAGCATCTGTTCCAGTACTTGTTTAAACCTGCAAATCCTGAAGCGGCTTTTTAAATTTATAAGAACTGCTGCATTATGAATGTCTGCAGATAGTTACTATTATTATTATGACGTCGGCTATAATAATAATAATAATAATAATAATAATATATCAGAAGATACATCTTGTATAACCCCAAAACAATATTTCTTGGAATATATCATGTTTTCCTTAAATTTCTCAATCGTGACGCACAGTTATTGGCAAAATTTGTGCTCATCTGAATAAGACCTGTCATAGACAGTGTAATAATTGAGGACCGTGTTTGATGATGATAATGTTGACGACGATGATAAATTATAGCTTTAGTAACAAGCTGTGTTTTGCCTGACGAATACAGTGCAGGGCTAAGGGATTTACCTTGTTGTCTTTACCATGGCTCTCGCTGCAGTGTTACGACCAAGTCTCACAGCACACAGACAAATTCATCTCTTGCAAAGGCAGCCGGAACGTCAAGCGAACCTCTGTCCGTCGTCTTAGAATGTTCTGAATTTTACCCCCACCACCAGATGTTATGATCAAGTGAATATCAATCCCGCATAATAATCTCGAGGACCCCGTATCGAATATCGGCCCCCAGGTTCGTTTTTTTGACTGAGATTTGTCATGGATTTCCTCAGTCAATTCTGGTGGATTGACACCTTCATAAATGAGGTCATCACTACATTCTACTTCGTCCTTTACAATTCGCTTTCCTTAGAAGTATACTGTCATCTGGGATGTGGCGCCATGTGAAGGTAAAGCAAACCCTGTACAGGCCTGGAAAGGCCCTGAGGGTTCCAGGAGGTTAAAGCTCCTAGATTTCATAACAGTCGGAACATGAAGGTGATAAGTTTGTCATCCCTAAACATCGGTCGCATTTACCCCACCACCCCCTCCCCCACTGAATATCCGTGGTAATCATTTCTGTTAGAGGCTGAGTCGACCCCAGGGACCCAGTGAGGCCGGAAGGATTATGTGGATGAAAAATTCCAAGTATACCATCGGGAATCGAACCCTTGTAGCGCAGTGCCTCAAACAACTGTGCCACCACGTGCCCCATTCTACCTTGTTCTTTACAATTCACTCTCCGGCTGTCCTTAGAAGACTACTGTCTTCTGGAATGTGACACCGTGAGCTGTAGAGTAATCTAACAACTTTTTAGAGGAAACTGCTGCCCCATCTTCGGGGTAAATCACAAAGAAATTATATGGCGACATATTCCAGAAGACAGTTTTCTTTGCTGTCACAGCCACGAGAATTTAAAACATATCCAAATATTCGACACAAAGTTTTCTGAGCTAGTGATATGGTAGATAAATGAGCAGTAACTAAAATTTGCCCTAATAGGCTGTATGTGTCGTGGTTCTTGCGCACCGGAATAACTCTATTTGCCTGTATAATTATATAATAAAACTAATGATACATTAAATATTTAATCTCATCTGTCATCAGTAGTGAAAAGTTCATCTCGAAGTAGCTCTCAGCAGCAGAAAAACTTTGTGGCCTGAGATGGAAAAGTCCAAGGCCATTAAACGCTTCCTTTTATGTGTTCTTTATCCAAGAGCACGCGTTCATTGTGCGTGGAATATCCAATCTTGTTTCGAGCCATGTCCGTTGCCATGGGAACGGTTCCAGCTTTTGTTTTCTGCAAATGTAACTCCCACACTATGCTGAAATTTCCAAGACATTAAGATGTCTGTTTGCTTTGTTTGTTTACATGTTTAAAGGTTTGAGGCCGTGTATTCTGGTAGGAAGTTAACAACAGTTTCAGGATAGAAGATAGATGCAGTGAGTTGCTGCCGAAATGTTTATAAATTTCAGCCAGACTGGACGGTGTCTAATAACAGAATACGGTAAAGTGCAGTCACAGCTGTGCGAACCACATATCTCGAATATCCTTTATTTTTTGTAAGACTTTTGAAGTGATCTCATCGTCTCCTGACTTTGACATCCGGACATTAACCTGGAGCAAATGAGGACGACTGCGAGGAATCTCAAGCTAGTCACCTAGCAAGTCACTTTATGCAGTACCGAGTCTGGCATAGAGTAAAAGCTGCGATATCCAAAAGTTGATAATCTGGAGAGCTCTGTTAAATGAAAATTAGCAGAGAGGCCCATTACACTTCACTCTTCCATCAATCGGCAGGCCCCAGCACTGATTCCGAGAGTTCGGGCATTAAGGACTGGGGTTTGTCTTCTTTTTTAAGTAGTATACACACCATGATACCGACTGACTACGGGATGGACGGTCCTGGATCGAATCCCGATAGGGACGAGATTTTCCGCCCGTCCAGACCACCCCTGGGGCCCACCAAGCCTCCTGTAAAATGGGTACCGGGTCTTTCCCGGGTGAAAGTGCGGCCGGGGCGTGCTGCTGAGCACTCACCCCCTTCTAGTGCCGCGGTCATAGAAGAGTAGAGCTATACCTCTACCCACCCTCTGGGCCACACGGGACCTGTAACGGGATCACTTTAACTTTTTTACACACCATGATACTCAGTTGTGATTAGAAGGGAATGGAAAGTGCAGCAAGGAAAACAAGACAGAATATAAAATGACAAATTACATGGTTAGGTCTGTCCGTGAGGTTGCTATATACACTAGGGCACCTATTGGGTAGGCTGTAACTTTCTAATATCCGGAAAATTACGAGACCCGACCACCCTTTGATTACAGTGGTGACGAATATCGCAACTTCTACTGTATTTGGAATGTTCCCCTTTCGAATCTGGGCAGGAACAACAAGCATTACGACTGACATTTCTCGTGGCTTTCTTCAGTCACTCCATGTAAATGCTGATATAGTATCGAAGGTTAATACACGATTGCTTCCTTCCCTAACTTTTCCTATTCATTTACTGGGCCTATTCATTCTAATGTCTGGCGATATGTAGTCTGGGGTACTGACATCGTCGTTAAACAAACATAAATATTAGGCTATTCGGAAAAAGAATTATCATTGGTCGTCCTAACAGGAACACGACTGCAACACACGGATTTATTAGAAATTCTCTTGTATATTCTCTATGTTTTGTTGAATCTTACTTATTTATTATTGAAATAACTTACTTACTTACTCCATGGTGCAGAGTCCTACTTGAGAAGCTAACTGGTTTGCAGCTAGTCAAGAAATTCCCAGCATTTCACGGAACCCGAAGGTTCATTACCGCACTCACAAGCGTCCGCCACCTGTCTCTATCCTGGGCCAGCCCAATTCAGTCCGTATACCCACATCCCACTTGAATTAACGAACAGTACTGAAAATGGAAACAGTCTGTTACTCCAAAACATTTGTCAACAACTGACCACAAATATTTGGCCTAACCCAGAGGAATACAATACGGATACGCATGGATATAAGTTTCGGCACATCGTAAGAGAAAGCGCTAATGAACAATAAACAGTTAAACCGGTACAGACGTAAAACAGAAAACACACATGCACATAAATTAAAGAAACATACGACGGCCTTCACGAAGTTTCAAACTAAATTTTGCCTCAGGAGAATCAGGATAATTCGGGTTCAAAGGGTTTCGAATACCTGGACTCTTAACACATTGAACTCCAGTGTCTCTTGATGGATGTCATTAAAAAAAACATCGCTTTTCTAGATACATATATATTGCTTGCTGACAATTGACAACAAAGTGGTAACCAGATGCACTGCGTTTGTATAGAAATAATCTTTTTTTATTCCGAGAATGTAACGAAAATATAAATATATTGTGTTGGCATGAAGAAGAGGTTTTCAAGATGTTACAGCAGGGGATACATACAGAAGTTACTGTGCCTTGCCAGCAGAACCAGGTGAAATGCGATACCGCTAAACAACGGATTCCCGCAAGATGCTTCTACCTTTGCTTTGTAAAGTTGTGTCGCTGGCAGAACCGTACCGCTATGTCTCTGCGCACAGGAATCCACCACAACCTTCCCACAAACGTTAATTGTAACACGTCGTCAATATAATAGAAAATTTATTTTCGTGCATAAATTCAGGACTGCCAACTGCACGACACGACATACAATTTCTTTATCACCAAAGTGATATGAGCCTCGAACATGTCGAAAGATAAAGATGTCTAAAGATAAAAGTAAAGGTGTCTAAAGATTGATACAGATGCCTAAAGATAAAGGTAAAGCTGTCTAAAGATAAAGATAAAGATGTCTAAAGATAAACGTAAAGGTGTCTAAAGATAAAGATAAAGATGTCTAAAGATAAAGATAAAAATGTCTAAAGATAAAGATGTATAAAAATTAAGATACAGATGTATAAAGATAAAGACGAAGCCTTCTGCAGTGTGACACCATGCTGTCTGCCGGCTGGTTACAAAAGCTTCGAAGAAATGTACTGCATCCTTCTACAAGGTAAAAGGATAACCACGATAAATACTTAGTGTGCCCGTATAAAGGCTAAGAAATACATGGGTTGTTCGGGAGACACTGACAGAGAGCACGTATTTGTTCCAGCGCAGAATTCTGCGGATCGAACTACTGTGAAATCTACACATTACTCTAAAAACCACTTTGTTCCACATGTTTTCCTTATGCTATTTATTTTCTGTGACTTTTCTTTAAAATCCAGTGTCCGCCAAATTAGAAACAGCCGTTTCCTATTGGCTTGCTTGCAGACTAATGTTCTGTCCCCGGCCCTTCTTTCGAGAGGTTTAAAAGCTGAGTTCAGAAGACAGGAAATTACAGTACTATACACATGGTGTGCGTCCGCTAACACCAGGTTAGTTGCAATTCCCAGCCCACGAAAACTTTTTAACTAGAACATTTTAATAACTGAATCGAATCTACTGTTTATATTGTTTCCTAATTTCCTCGTGTGGTGCTCTCTCTTACATCTAATATTTATGTAAAATATGCCTAATTTTCTCAGATCGATAATTTTTATGTACCCCACATTATTATTTACTATTAAAATCTTTTTTTCCACACATTTGTACCTTCATCTCTTCATCTCCTTACATCTACGTTCTTAATTTCCTTGCATGCCTCATTCTTGTATCCTGATGTTGAGGCTGCACCTTCTTCTTAAGCATAGGTATATTTATATCAGACTAAAAGGCGTCACGTGACTGACTATCAAAATCCTCATTGTTACCGCCTAGAGAACAATCGTCGCTTGGCCTCAAGCCCCTTGTCACTCATTGTCAGCAAACTGAAAAGTCTTGTTGAACCACAAAACTTGCATGACAAAGGATTCACATTCGATCGTTACGCATGTTTTGTAGCGGTTAGTGGTCGGTTTTATTCACAGATAGTGCTGTAATATGGCAGTAAAAGGTACCTATACATCAGGCGTTGACACGGTCTCGAATTTCAAGCGAAATACCTCTAGACAGCAGCACCGTCTTTTCTACCAAGCTGTCCTGCATAACTGCTCCACGTGCACAATGCATATTCAGCACAACCACGATACCGCAATGTCCCTCAAGCGTTATGATGTACAAGATTGAATAAGTCTGTGGAAATCATAGCGCGAGATGGGAAATGTCAAATGTTACAGGTGTAATTGCAATGGTCTTTGTACTAGTGTCACACAGTCAGAAAAAAATGTTATACAGAGTTTAGTTACTCAAGGACATTTCTTTATCGCGTGGTTAACCCTCATTTGAGGATGGGTTTCATTGTCTTCGCTCTACGATGCAAGGTCTTTCTTCAGATGCCCATAATACACGTGTTTTAACCCGTTCATAGAACTCGGGAGTGTCAAAACCACCCACAAAGCAGCCCGAGTCGGGGCGCCATCCTGGGCAATCTAAGTCCTGTGTAGACACAGAGATAATTTTCAGTAATAGTTTTTCCTACACGCATACGTAACTTGGCTCATAACATTAAGGGGAGGGGGGGGGAATTGACTAAGAGCATTAGGAACTTTAATTGATGAAGGAGTCATGTCAGGAAAATAGGGAATATTTGTTTGAACCAGTTCTAACATAAGATAACTTTAGGCAAAGAGCACAGACAATGTGTAGTGCCTGTCTTCCTTTGAAAACGGTTGACTAGGGTGCCTCTATCCTGCGTCCCGTAAAACGCAGGTTTTTTTCATTTTTTTCTCCATTTGCACCACCCAATTAACCATTTATAAAATATTTATACTTTTTAATTTTTCTCTCTTCAACTCAATAACCATTAAACTATTCTTAGGTAAAAAAAGATTGAAGGGCTTCTGCCTCCACGCCTTGCAACTCCAAGTTAGGTCTGTGCCTGTACATCTAAGTCATCTCTAAAATTACCCAAATTTATAATGTGCACTGTCAATCCTTGCAGCCAGATATGATATCTGGTATGGCTATACAGTATATAATAAAGCTACATAGTTATATATAAGCTGAGTGACCGCCTCTGTGGTCTAGTAGTCAGAGTTTCTGGCTACAGATACAGAGGTCCCGGGTTCGATCCCCGGCGCTACCAGATTTTCTGAGTAGTAGTGGGTCTGGAACGGGGTCCACTCAACCTCGTGAGGTCAATTG
>Ga0123353_10004094_pt1 | contig 18679 bp, 10 predicted proteins | sample TergutLab28metaG_3_FD_92763 | JGI IMG/M metagenome (GOLD analysis project Ga0123353, IMG submission 92763) | Labiotermes labralis P3 segment gut microbial communities from Petit-Saut dam, French Guiana - Lab288 P3 | ecosystem: Host-associated > Arthropoda: Insects > Digestive system > Gut ... | reverse complement strand
CGCAACGCCGTGGCAACGTTCTGCCACCAACGAACGACACGAAAACGAATCGCCCGACGAGGCATCGACTTACGGAAAATTCATCAGTGTAAATGGACTTAGACATTGCGCTGTAGTACTAATGGGGAACTGGGAATTTGGAATTGTTGTGAATTCCCCATTTCCCATTCCCAATTATTCAAGAACGTTGACCGTTCAGGAGTGAAATCGTGATGGGTTGCGGAGAGACTCCTCGCATCGCGGACGGTTCCGGTCGCTGTGGTGCAAGTGTCGGGCTACCCACTCCGTTGCCATTTCCATCACCATTACCGTTTCCGTAAGGTGCGGCACCATTCGGGTCACAACATGAATTTTCACAAGGACCGGGGATGTATTCCTCACAGGTGGTTGTCTCAACACAGCAGCAACAGCAACAGCACTCAAACCAAGCGGGGAACATCGGCCAATACGGCGGATGATACGGCGGCGGTGGCGGGGTATCTTTGAAGGAAATCGGGTAGAAAATGTGCAGACCGAGTTCCGGAATTTTGCCAAATCCGCCCGCGGAAATCAACTCAGGAAGAAGTCCGGCGAGATGACCGGTTTCGTAATCGGGAAGGATATAACCGTAATACTCGAAGGCGTACCTCAAACCGAGTCCTTCCCCTTTACCGGGCCAGGGTCCCAGGGAATACAGGTAGTCTCCCTGATACTGTCCGGGGGGGGAATTGCTGTCGATCTTCACGCCGGCAAGCACGGCACCGTTCGCCAGACGAATGGCCGAAGTTCTATTGTTCTTCATCATTCTCCAGCCGAAGATACCAACGTAATTATGCCAGTAATTGGGTCCCGCCTCAAGGTCCCGCATCTCCCGTCCGACCCGCGAGTTGCTCCCCATTGTGAAGCTTCCTTCTTCCTTTCCGTTGAAACGCGCTTTGAGTGCATTCAAACTGGCAACCATATCCGGGGAAAGATTGCTGACGATACAATCCTGGGTGATTTCACTGAGACGGTTCAGCGAGTATCCGATGATGACCGTGGAATTGTACAATCCGTCGTGAACTTTGTTGGTATGACCGATGACGGTTTTTCCGTTTCCGCCCATGGTGAGATTTCGTCCCGAGAGCGACTGGATATTTCCCATGGCGACACTCTCGTAACCGCCACTCATCAACGGGGCCTGTCCTTGCAACTGAAGCGTGTTGGAAAGGATGCTGTCACCGATTCTCGACGTGGAAGAGCCACCGGCGTTCAAGATGATGTCCCGCGACGCCGCGGTCATGATTGTGTGATATTTCGGATTCGGATCGTTCACGTCATAAACAAGGGCCATGTAATCGGCGGAGTGACCGATTGCACTCTGACTGACATTGTCCGACTGAATGACAATGTCACGAAAGGAATCGACATTGATGTCGCCGGCAACACGTCGCGCTGCCATTGTGTTTCCCGTTCCGGAGATGTTTCCCTGGAGATAATGTCCGATTTGGGAAAGACTCGAACCGGTGCTTGAAATCCGGACATCCCGGTTGGTTCTGACGTCAATGTTTCCACCGACATAAAAGTCGGGATTGACGCCGGTCAAGAGCAGATTCTCCGCCGGCAAAAGCGAATGTCCGATCATGGCGGCGGGATAATAGGCGGGTCTGTTTCCTGAAGGCGTATAAGAACTGTTGAGGATCACGTCCCGGGCCGAGTTCACGTTGATGTTTCCGCGAGCAAAGTGATACTTGCCATCGGAATTGTTCAGTTCAAGACCGGCGATACGTTCGTCGAAGTCATGATAAAGGTAGCCGACCGAAGCGGAACCGCCACCGGAGGCGGAAATCGTCAAATCCCCTTCTGTGGTCTTCACCGTGGTCGTACCGTTTCTCGAACCGACGGAGACATGCTGATTGAGCTGTCCGGAATTCAGGGAAACGTTTTTCCCCTGAACGGTCACGTTCCCCGAATCGTAGGCCGTGACCAGGGTCGAACCGATATCGACATGGGAATCTGCTTTCGTGTTCAGGGCGACGTTTCCGCCGGCGGTGATGTTGATGTCGGCATTGGTCGTCGAAATCGCCGAAGACGTGATTTTCGTGTCGGCGGTGCTCGTGATGTGGATTCCGTTAGGACCATTACTGTCGGTTTTCTTCAAACCGACCGCCGAAATATCGGCGGAATCCATTTCGATATTGGCGGCGACCAGCTCAATCCTTCCGGCATCGGCATTAACATCGTTGGCATTAGCCTGGAGCGAGCCGGAGTTTCGGATGGTTCCGCCATTGCTCACCAGCTTGATCCGGCCGTTTTCATTGACAATGGCGTTGGCCCGGATAAGCCCGGCGTTGTTGATCGCCAGGGCGTAAACGTTTCCTCCCACGGCTTCGAGCCGGGCCGAAACCGCATCAATCATTCCGGTGTTGCTGATGCCCGTTCCACCAATGGTATCAACCGTGGTATGCACGGTGAATGCGGGTCGGGAAGGATCCGCCAGTGTCGCGGAAATTCTGCTCCCGGCAAGCATTTCGACGCTTCCGTTGGGGGCCGTGATCGTCCCGGAATTGCTCACGCTTGTCCCGAGAAGGACGACCGAACCTGTGGTGGCATTGATATTCCCCTGATTCACCATCGCGGCATTTGTGTTTCCCACGCGGGCAAACTCGACCGATTGACCGTTCAAAAAGTTGTTCCGCTGAGCGTCATTCACGTTAAGTGTCGAGCCGACAAACGCATGAGCGTTGATGTTGGCCGAACTTCCGATAACAATTCCGTTGGGGTTGACCAGATAGACCGCTCCGTTGGCGTTCAGATTTCCCATGATGGAGGATGCCGTATTACCGGTCACGCGGTTGAGTGCGGCGCTGCCGTTCTGTTGAAACTGGAAATTGATCGTTTGACCATTGGGAATGTTGAACCGGTGCCAGTCGATACTGCTGCGACGGTTGGCAAGATCAATAATATTACCGGAAAAATTGACACCTCCTGAATGACCAGCCACGTCGCCAGGGTCGAGGGCAAAAGCAGGGGAGGCAAAAAACAGTGCCGCTCCACACAAAAGAAATCCGCTTAAAACAGTGAGGAATCCTCTGCAAGAAGTGGTGAGTGTCATGTTTGTCATGTGCAAATCTTTCGATAAGTGTAAATCTTTCAAGATGATGCGAATTTGATGGGACGGGATGTTGCGAAAAGTCATCAAAAACCCAAACGATATAACCCATTGTAATCACCGGGCGTGGAATTCACAACGATTTTCTTGACGACGTCAGAAAAGCACAGAAAATGCCAAAATGGACAAAAACGGTAACTTGCGAAATCAAAAAGAATTACATCAAAACGCGACCAGGTGAGGATTGATACGATGAAGCCAAAAAGAAACCTGTTTCTTTTGACCACGTTGAAAATAGTGCAACGTTTAAAAACGTATTCTTGAAAAATCAGAAAACCGGTCTTGAATCGGTGCTCAGAAAAATGTATTCTCTGAATGTATTTTTATATTCCTCAAAAGGAAACGGAAAGGAATCCGTTCAATGAAATTCGACGCCCTGTTTTTTTCCGCGGCGAAACTGCGTTTTGTCGCTTTCGGACTGATCATTTTGGGATTGGTTTCGGCCACCGGATGCACCAGTTTATTGTTCACGCTTCTTTATTTGGTCAAGGGTCCCGACACGCCGGCGGAATTCAAGAAACTCAAAGGCAAAAGTGTCGTCGTTGTCTGTCGGAGTCAAAGCACCTCGGATTACAACATGGACGGCGTTCCTCGTGAAATTGCGCATAAAGTCAACGCGGACCTTGAGAAAAAGGTCAAAAAAATCAAATTGGCCGATCAGCGGAAAGTGGATCAGTCACTCAATAAAAAGCGCAACCAGGTCAGGGATTTCCGGGATTTCGGCGATGAATTCGACACCGACTACGTGATCGGAATCGAACTGAATCAGTTTCGGATCAGTTCGCCAAACTCCCCCGGAAGCTACCAGGGACGCGCCAGATATATCGTCAAGGTTTTCGACATGCACGAAGCGGGAAAACAGGTTTACGAAAAAATGTCTCCCGATATTGTCTATCCTCCCAATTCCGTGATTGACAGCACCACGAATTCATCCGATCAATTCCATCAGGACTTCATTGACTACGTCGCTTACCATATCGGAAAATCGTTTTACTCCTACAATCCTCGCGACTTTGTCGCCGAGGACGCCAAAGTCGGGCTACGATGACGCCGGACAAAGACGACACACTTTTCACGACTCTTTTCTGTTTCTCCTCTTTTCTTATGAAAAAACCCTCTTCCATGGACGAGGGTTTTTGTTTTCAGAAACGCGGATCAAATATCGCAAATTTCGATAGCTTGGCGGAGTGAGCCGAGTTTGTCTTTACGTTGCGGGACAAACTCATGGGCAACAAACCCTTTGAAACCCGTTTCATGAATCGCTTTCATCACGGCGGGATAACAAATTTCTTGCGTCTGGTCGATTTCTGCACGTCCGGGGTTGCCGCCGGTGTGATAATGACCGATCGCGTCGGCATGGGTCTTGATCGTGTCGATCAGATTCCCTTCCATGATCTGCATGTGGTAAATATCATAAAGAAGTTTGAACCGTTCGCTCCCCAACTGGTCGACAATTTCCGCGCCCCAGGCGGTGTGATCGGCCTGATAGTCTTTGTGTCCGATGCCGTTGAGAAGCTCAAGATGCAACGTTATGCCATGTTTTTCGGCAAGCGGAACGATTCGTTGGAACCCCTTGACACAATTTTCAAGCCCTTCCTCGTCTCCGATTCCACGGCGATTTCCGGAAAGACAGATCAGATTGGGGACCTTCGCTTTTGCCGCAAGCGGGATGGTTTCCTCGTAACATTTGACCAACTTGTCATGGTTTTCCACGTGGTTGAATCCGGGGTCGATTCCCGCTCCGGGGACGCTTCCCATGGTGACGATCAAGTCCTTTTTTGTCACGGTTTCCCATTGATCAGGCGTCAGGAGATCAATTCCGACGAGTCCCAATTTTTTGCAGATTTCCGCAAATTCCTCAAGCGGTATGCTGCCGAAACACCAATACGAGACGGATTGCCGGATGTTTCCTTTGAGTTTCAGCGTTTCCGAGACGGCCTCCTCCGCGGAAATGAGGCCCTGCTTCAAGGCAAGTGCGGCGGCCGTTCCGAGGGCCAAACCTTTCAATGCATCACGACGGGTCAATTGATTCGACATTTTTCTTTGCTCCATTTCTCTTATAAGAAAATCAGTACACTTTTTCAGTCTGATGAAAAGATTCAGTCTAATGGAATGACACTGAAAAATCAAGCATGACCCCTATTTTTTGCTTTTTACCCTACCGGCCGGTATAAAACTCGTGGGGAATATTGCGGTCCAGCGGCACGCTGGGCGATGCAACTGCAAGTTGCCCGTCGGAGACATTTTTAACGTCTTGGGGGTGTAAATGTCTCACAACTTTCCAAATCAACCAACCAGGAACGCACATAACAAAGGACGTTGAAAAAAATGCCTCCCGGCGGGGCAACGTGCCGTTGCATCGCATATACGCTTCGCGGTTGGAACGTTTGTTGGCCAAATATGACGACCAATTCCGTCACTCGTTTTTCAGGAGAGGGCAAGGAAGCGGGAGGGTGATTCGACCGACGGTTTCCTCAAAATCAATGGTTGCCGTTTTTTCGTCTCCCCGGGTCACGTTTTCGACAAAACCACGACCATAATCTTTGTGGACCACAAATGTGTTCGGCTTGATTTTCGGTTTTTTGACTTTTTTTCCTTGTTCCGGTTGTTCTTTTCCTCGTTCCGGTGATTTTTTCTTCTGTTTCGGTTTGTCGAACGTGGTCTCTTGGCCCTTTTGGAGTTGTGCCGCCGTTGTCAAATGAAGTTTCAGGTCGGGAACGGTTTTTTTCTTGTCCGGTTTCTTGCGGGGAGGATATTCCTCCTCGAAATCCCAGGAATCATCATATTCCGGATCGATCCATTCGTCTTCCTGATGTTCCTGGTGAACCGTCGGGTCAAAAACAATGACGGAATCCCCTTCGTCAACGGTTTCGTCGTTGATTTCATCGGGCGAATCACAACGCAACAGTCGTTCCTGCGGCAGTTCCAGGAGAAAGCGACTCAAAATACTGACGTTGTAGCTCCCGCGAAACTCGCGATATTGCGTTCGGCTGAGCCGTAGTTCCTCTTCCGCCCGGGTCATCCCGACAAACATGAGGCGACGCTCTTCTTCCAGTGGCATCTCATGATTTGAGGAACGTTCATGAGGGATGATCCCCTCTTCTATGGCGATCATGTAGACAACGGGAAATTCGAGACCTTTTGCGGCGTGAAGCGTCATCAGGGAAACACGGTCTCCCTGGTCGTCCCAGGCATCAATGTCACTGGCCAGGGCCACCTGTTCGAGAAACGATCCAAGCGGGCTTTCGTCGGTGGGGAATTCCGCGAAACGTCTGTCGAACTCCCGGGCTTCGGAGAGAAGTTCCTCGATGTTGGCCAACCGCTGCTGGTCTTCCTCGTTGTCGGAATCCTCATATTGGGCATCATATTGCGTGATGTCGAGAATCCGCCGAAGTGTATTTTCGATGGTTCCGTCACCTGTCCGCTGGAGTTTGTCGAACATGCCGACGAAATCAAGCACCGACCGACGGACTTTCGCCGAAACTCCCGGAACATGGTTGACATCTCGGGCGGCCTCGAAAAGCGAAACCCCGAGATGATCCGCGTGAGTGCCGATCCGTTCCAGGGTTGTTTTGCCAATGCCGCGTCTCGGTTCGTTGACAATCCGCAAAAACGAGATCGTGTCACGAGGATTTTCGAGGAGTTGCAAATAGGCGACAAGGTCTTTGATCTCTTTTCGATTGAAAAACTCAAGTCCGCGAACCAGTTGAAACGGCACTTTCTCCCGGCGGAGAGCATGTTCCAGATTTCTGGACAAGGCGTTCATCCGGTAGAAGATGGCGTAATCTTTCGGACGGCGTTTGCCGACAGCGATTTCCCCGGCGATTTCCCGGGCGATTTGGTCGGCTTCCTCCTGTTGGTTGTAGCACCGGACGACGCGAACCGATTTTCCTGCAGGATTGTCGGTATAAAGTTCCTTCTTTTTCCGATGAATATTATACGAAATCAGTTCCGAGGCCGCTTCGAGAATTCGTTTCGTGCTCCGATAGTTCTGTTCCAGCCGGATGATTTTGACCTCTTCGTAGTCTTTCTCGAAATCAAGGATATTGCGAATGTCAGCACCGCGCCAGCCGTAAATCGACTGGTCGGGGTCGCCTGTCACGGCAAGATTCCGGTAGTTCTGCGACAATGCCCGGGCAATACTGTATTGGGCAAGATTCGTGTCCTGATATTCGTCGACCAGAATGTACTGAAAACGGTTGTCAAAGGCGTCACGAACCTCGTCATGTTTTCGGAGCATCACGGCAACATGCAGAAGGAGATCGTCAAAATCAACGGCATTCGCCCGTTTCAAGGCGTCTTGATACGCCGGATAAACGTCTTCCACAATATTTCCAAGCAGATGCCCTTGCCTGGCCTGATATTGCGACGGCAAAACCAGTTTGTTCTTGGCCGAACTGATCGCGGCGGCAATCTGTCCCGAATTGACTCCCGGCGGAAGCCGTGTTTGACCGAGAACATTGTCGAGGAGCCGTTTACTTTCATCGGTGTCGTAAATGGTGAAGTTTTTTTCAAGCCCGACCCGTTCGGCGTGTTGCCGGAGCACCCAACTGCAGAAACGGTGAAACGTCCCGATCCAGATTCGCGTGTTCGGGACAAGGGCCTCCAGTCGGGACTTCATTTCATCGGCGGCCTTGTTGGTGAATGTCAGGGCGAGCACCTGCGACGGGTAAACACCATGCTTGAGCAACCAGGCGACTCGATGCGTCACAACCCGTGTCTTGCCGCTCCCCGGTCCGGCCAAAACCAACAGGGGCCCGTCCTTGTGTGTCACCGCCTCACATTGCGGCTCATTGAGTCCTTCAAGAAGATAAGAGTTCATATTGGTCGTCCCATAAGAGAGCGCAAAGAGTAAAACGCAAAGTTTTTCAATGTCATCTTTGTGCTCTGCGCTTTGCACTTTGCGCTACTTGCCACTGATCTCACTTTGCCCTTCTGACATTTGCATTTGTCCCAATTGACGGATGACTTCCGGCGTGGTTTCACCGGGGTGGATCCAAAGGCGGCTTGTCAGCAAGAGCGGTTTTTCGCGGGCAAGTTCAAATTCGCAGTCACCGGGAAAGGCGTTCATGAAACAGAAGATCGGCGGATACAGATGCCTGTTCAGCGGTTGTTCCGAGGTCACGGATTTCTGGAAAAGGGTCATTCCCAAGCGTGTTTCACCGTTTGGAGAAGCATCCGGAGAAATAAAATCTCCGGTCGCGTCAATCCACGAGTAACCGACAGGTTCTCCGCCGGAAGTGACCGGTTCGGTGATGTTCCCCTCCGCGTTCGGCAGGCACGACACGTTCAGTTGGTTGGCCTTGGCCGTCCGCAACGTGATTCCCCCATATCCGGCTCCGGGCCGCCCTCCGATGGCGACACCGTCTTGCAGTGCCGTCAAAGTGATCTCGGTATCGACAAAACGGTTGGCATCACGGGCGGCAAAAACCCTGATGACCGCATTTTCTCTCACGAACGGTTGATCTGAATCTTCCGGCAAAGGATTTCCGGTTTGAGGCGTCCGAGGCGCAAAACGCCAGACACTTTCCGCTTCAATCACGACCATGACCGGACCGATTTCGACACGCGGTGTGACGGGATAAGAATAACTGAGATCGACCGGACTGGGACTGAATTCGACGCGCGACTTGACGGGATAAGAACGGACATCACAAATGGCCCAAATATCTTCAACCCGGGAATTCCAGCGTGTGACCGGCCAGCTCCACCAGAGTCCGCGATGATGGGGATGATCTTCCGGAAAGTCGTCGGTCAGGATTTCACCGTGAGGGCCGTAAATCGGATGAATGTAATCACCCCGCGTTCCGCCGTAAGGTCGTCCGTCCTCAAACTTGAAAAGTTTCACCTCTTCCGGCTTGGGAACCTCGCCGAAATTGTAGCGAAGCACGGGCTTGTCGTTGTCTGTGACTGTGTACGCATTGTTTTTGATGTCATGCAGACAGTTCATGGCACTTTCCGACGCCACGGCAGGTGTCGCCAGGTATTTTCGCGTTCCGGACGAACCCGCCGGCTTGATCCACCAGAGTCTGTCGCCGCTTTTCTGCGCCGGAAGTGAAACGGCTTCCCCGTTATCTCCGTTTTTCTTCTCCGGAACAAGCAACCAGGCGACGGCGGAACCACCATAATCAAACGGCACGCTCACCGGACAGTCGACGGCAAGCGGCGTATCGTCCAGCACGATCTCAACTGAGACCGCTTTTTGGGTAGATACTCCGGCAAACAGGCCGTATATTGGAAAAAAAACAATAGCGACGACAGTCATGACATATAACATAAGAAATCGCGGTTTCATCATAAATACCCTTCTCAAAGTGTCAATGAAAATGTTTTTTTAGCCACGGAATACACGGAAAAACACGGAATGGACAAGCACAGAGTGCAAAGAGCAAAACGCACTGTCACCTTTTATTGTCTGGCGTAGATCATGTTGTTGTCTTCGGTATCTTCATCGCCATTGTCTTCGATGATGACCCTGAAGCCGACGTTGAAAACAGGTTGATAGGGGGGATAGGAGACCCGAAAATCGGAGGTGCAGCGATAGGGACGGTCAAACCAGGAGCCCCCTTTGACGATTTTCTCCGGTGTTTTCGAAGGATCGACAACAAGCTCCGAACGGGTCCATTCGGCAACGTTCCCGATCATGTCATAAAGTCCGAAAGGATTCGGCTTGTATTGTCCCGGCTCGGTTTGCAGGAAATACCCGTCGTCAAATCGTTCGTCTTTCGGCAAACGGTCGTCAAACGGATTCGGATTCGGGATGATTCGGACGTTCGTGTAGTTTTGGTAGGTCGAACAGGTCACGTATTCCTTCAGTCGGCGGTCCCCAATGTTGGCAAACGGTGAAAAATCGGTGTCCAAATGGCCAAACCAGAACGGGGTTCGCGTTCCGGCACGGGCAGCGTGTTCCCATTGATTTTCGGTCGGAAGATTGACACTCAGGCCGGTTTTTTCACTCAGCCATCGGCAAAAAGCCACTGCTTTATTCCAATTGACCCGAACCACGGGAAGACCGTCGTCGTTCACGTCATAACCGCGGCGTCCGAACTGATAACCAAGTCGTGATTCGTGCCGGCTGTCATGATTCGGATCGAATTTCCGGAATTGGGCGTTGGTGATTTCACAAGTTCCCATCCAAAACGGCCGCTTGAGCGCTCCATAAGCGGGAATCCGACGAAGGATGATGATTTGCCCGTCCCCAAGGTCCATTGTTTTCTCGATTTCTCCCCCTGATTCTGCTCCAGATGCTGAATCTCCCCCGAATTTTGCCTGAAGAGCGGCCGCCTCTTCCGGGGTCATGACCGGGATGTCCGCCGCCAGTTTGTTGTGAGCGATGTCATCCGTTTTTTGCCACGAGACCGGTTCCGGAACGTATTTTGGCGGTTCCGGAGTCGTTTTTTCAAAATCAATGGATTCCGCTCCATAAAGTTCCGCAAGTTCCAAACGCCGCTTGGCAATCGGCTCGACGTCTTGTTTTCCGGTGATGTCGGTCCAGTTGCCGTGGAACGGGGTGTTCATGTCGATCCAGGTGATCAGTTTTTCCCAGGACGTCGGATCAAGTTTGACGTTGTAATGTCCCTGCTTGAGAATCTGGACGAGTTCCGTCGTGTTGGCGGCATACTCCATCGGTGAAAACAAGGCGTAATCGCTTTCAATTCCGGGCCGACGGACAAATCGCTGAAGGTTGTCATAACCGACGGTCCATTTTCCACCCCAATTCATGTATCCGCTGTTCCCGCCGATGTCCGAGGTCCAACCTTCGATGTTCCGGTCGCCGCGAAGATCAATGGCAAACGGTTTGCCGTCAAACGATGTTCCGACATGACGTCCCGACACGATTGCCGTTTTGATGTTTTTCTCCGCCTCGCCGTTGTGGCAGGAGATGCAGTATCGGTCCAAAATCGGCTGAATTTCTTCGTGAAATGAAAATCCGCGGACATTCAACTGTCCGAGCAATGTTTCCGCGTCCGGTTTGGGAGGATTGTAGGGTTCAATCTCCGCCGGAAGTTTTTGCATGGCCAAAAAATGCTTCGGCTGTTGCGACGGCGTACTGTTTTGCGATTCGTGACACCCGTTACAGTGCAGATACTCGCCCGGCATTGCCGTCATCCAGCTTCTCATCAATTGCAATGCCTGACCGTTTTCGTCAAGCGGCAAAACAGCGATCGGGAGATTCGCCGGGGCACGAAAATGTACCGAACCGTCTGCTTCCACAGGAACCGTTCCGAGCACGCCGCGAACATCCCAGGGACCGTCCTGACCGACCGATCCGAGCAAACCTCCGGAATTCTGGTAGGCGAAATGATACGTGTACACCCGAAGTTTTTTCACCGTTTCCGGGGGGATTCCTTCAAGTCCCGGACCGTCAAGGATGTTCGAGATGAAAATCGAAGCATCATCCCGGGCCAGATCAACGCGATCCGGAATGATCGGCGGACGTTTCGTCTTTTTCAATGCGACAGGTTGCAACAGGGCGTTCCCGGGAAGCTCCTTGAGCAGAATCATGTTGTCAAAAGTATCGACGAGATAGATTCCGAACCCGGAAATCGGAGTCGGTTTGGCGGCGACAAGAAAATATTTTTCCGAAAGGGGATACGGATGCGCGAATTTTGGCCAGGACCTCCGGGTCAGGCCGTCGGCGACGACCGTTTCGACTTTTTTGCCGAAACCGGGAATTTTTTGCACCGCCCCGTCGGCCTCACGACGACTGATCGCCGGATCAAGAATCACCAGCTCACCAATACGACCGTTATCATGGTGTCCGCTGATGACGCCGACGATTTTGGTGGGGTGATTCGGAATCGCCCGGGTGAAAAAGATCGAATTCGGCCAATAACTGTTGCTTCCGTAATATTCAAGCTGACTTGTTCCGTCGGGGTTACAGTGAAACAAAAACCGCGTGTTGGAATGGGGCGTGTCGGCGTATTCCCAACGGGTGTACATCACGCGACCGTCGTTGAGCATCGTTGGACACCAGTTGTGTTCCTGGTCGAAACAGAGTTGACGAAGTGACTGATTTTCCGGATCAAACAGGAAGAGGTTCGCGACGTGAGAGCTTCCTGCAACGCAAGGAACCCCCACCATCGACGCGGTACACGTCAGAATGATCCGACCGTCGGGAAGATAGCACGAATCGTAAAAATCGACGTCCCGGTCTCCCGTCGTCAATTGTCGGACATGATGATCAGCCGTCGACAGCTCGAAAATATGCCATCGGTCGTTCGCGCCGACCGCCGAAAACATGAGTCGGTCGGCTTCAAAGTTCAAGTCCAAATCACTGATGAGCGTGTCACGGTTGGGTTTGTACCAGGAAACGAGATCATTTTCCGGAGATTTGACCGAAAGCGACATGATTTCGTCATCATAGCCCCCCTTTGGAAGTGAGGAGTTGCTTTCCCAGTTTTGCGGAAAACCGAGGGCCGCCCCCTTGTTGTTGCGGCGAATCAGCAAAATCTGCTCAAAATCGAACACCGGGTTCGCCTGAAACACCGCTTCATAGCGCAAACGGGTGAGTTGCTCTTCATCATTCGCGGAAATGGTGTCCAGTTGCTTGAGATACTCCAGCCCCTTCGGATATTTTTCCCCATAAGTTTCGATCAGGTCAATAATCGCCCGGCGAATTGCTTCCGGGTTCGGTTCGGTGGCGGTCAGATTCGTTTCCCCTTGAAATTGCACGACGACAGGAGGAAGTTTATTCGCCTTGGGACGATTCAAGGTCCAATCTTCGGGAAACGGTTGATCCGACTCAAAACGGAGCTTGGCCAGGTGCGGCGGCGGACCGGCGATCGTCATGATTTTCAGTGTATGAATGCCCGCCGAAGGAACCGTCATGTTAATGGCGGCGTCCCAATGGGCGTCACAGGAATTCCAGGTTGGCGTCGTACCTGCCCGACAGATGTCCCCGATTTTTTCGCTGTCCAGGAAAACAGCAAGAGGACGAATGTCCGACATCGCGACAAACACGGAAAACCGGTATTTTCCGGCGAGGGGAAACGGAATATCATATTCGACTTCCGCCGGGTCGTAACCGCCGTTGGCAATGATCGGGGGACCACCGTTACAATACTCCTCGGTGAAAACGGCGAAATTCCCGCGATCCATTGCCCAGGCGTCGATCTCGAAAGAAGTGGGAGCCAGAGAGGGGGAAACTATTGATTCCGTGGCGTTTGTCACGTGTTGGTCGAGGAAAAATGCAAGGAGAACCAAAAAGAGAACCAGAAGAGCGGTTGACGAAAAAGAAAACATGCGTCCCATGAAAATTTCCTTTGCCGGAAAGAGGTTGGCGGCTCGCAAAAACAGCAAAAACAAAACGAACAACAGAAACTGCCCGCAATCAATAATTTTAATGATTATTACCCCTTTTGTCAACTTGAAACCTTGTCCAACATGAAACCGTCATCTTCCTGATTGACACCGGTCAGGGTTGACACCCGTCACGCCAACTATTATCATCCATCAGGAGAGGAATGTTGTACCGTCATTGGAAATATTGGTACCATCATTGAGTTTTTTGAGCAATTTTGAAAAAAATAAACCAGGCCATGAAGAAAAAAGCATTTGCCGTTGCGTGCCACCCTGATGACATTGAATTTGTCATGGCGGGAACGCTGTTGCTCCTCAAACAGCAGGGTTATGAGACGCATTACATGAATATCGCCAACGGTTCCATGGGAACAAGCAGATACACCCGGGAGGAGATCATCGATATCCGCCGCAATGAGGCGAAAAACGCGGCGAAAATTCTTGGGGCCGTCTATCACGAAAGCCTCGTGGACGATCTCGGCGTCTTTTACGATTCGGCGACATGTTTGAAACTTTGTTCGATCATCCGTCAGGTGGAACCGGAAATTCTACTGCTCCAGTCGCCGCAGGATTACATGGAAGACCATCAAAATTCGGTCCGACTCGGAGTCACGGCGGCATTTTGTCGGGGAATGCCGCTCACGCCGGTCAATCCCCCTTGGCCGCCGACGAGTCAGGACGTCACGATTTATCACGCCCAACCGCATGGAAACCGTGACGAAATGCGACGACTCGTTCGGGCGGGATTGTACATCGACATCCAATCCGTGCTGGAACAAAAAAAAGAGGCGCTCGCCGCTCATGAAAGCCAGAATTCCTGGCTCGACGAATCCCAAAAACTGAGTGCTTACGTCGAAAATATGGTGACAATGTCGCGGGAAGTGGGGACCATTTCCCGGGCGATGGTTTACGCGGAAGGATGGCGACGTCGCAGCCATCTCGGTTTTTGCGCCGCGGACGCCGACCCGTTGTATCATGCTCTCCGGGATGTCGCGGTTGTCGATGAGGAATACGAACATTCACTCGGATAGCTATTTTTTACAGCAATCGCAACATTTACAATCAGCACAATCGCAGGTTCCGCCTTTGCAGCCGTCACAACAGCCGCAACCGTCTTTGCAGCAACAGGCATCTTTCTTGCAGCAATCGCAGCATTTGCAATCGGCACAATCACAGGTCCCGCCTTTGCAGCCGTCACAACAGCCGCAACCGTCTTTACAACAACAGGCATCTTTTGCCTTTTCACAACAATCTTTGCTGCAACAGGCGGCTGTTTTAACGGCACAACAGGCTTTGTCTTGAGAACCGCTGCTGTTACTACTGCTACCGCTATTACCGACACTGCGATTGACGGCAAATGCGACGGTCAGCGAAAGAAGAGCCAAAATGGCAATGCCGAACATTATTTTATGGTTTTTTGTCATCATTATTCTCCTTTTTTTCCTTCACAACAAGATAAATGCACGCTAATGAGCGTATTCCAGCCCAATCCAAGCAGAATTATATTGCTTTTTCAACGTCGAATCAACAGATATTTTGTTTTTTCTACGAAAATTCATAATTCTTGTAGAGACAACCAAATGCCTCTGATGGGTGACCGTTCTGTCTTGCTCCTCGCATACGCAATCCTTCGTTTCACAAGAAATACTTATTATTATTGGCACGATTGTCATAATCGGCACATATCGCGAATCATTATTGCAATCCTGCGGATTCTGTCGATTGACCGGATATGAGTCTTGTAATGCAAGTAACGGGGTTAATGAGGTTGCTCATGCGGTTTTGCGCATTTATTTTGGTTTTAACGTTCGGGATGCCGGTGTTGTGTTGTTTTCCTCTTGCGGCGGAAGAAATCTCACAGTCGCAATATCTTGGGCAAACCGCGAGAAACCATAATCAGGGGGTCAATGCTCAACCGCGAATTGCACCTGCCGTTGCTTCGACCACTTACCGAGCCGGTTCGATTCCCGGATATCAGGCCGCTTCACCTCAGCCGTATTATGCACAACAGGCCATTCAACCACAACCCGGTCTCCCGCAACCTTATATCCCCTCGTCCAATGGATCGGCAACCACTCAACCGGGTTTCGCGCCCGTACAGGCTTATATGCAGGATGATATTCAAACCAATTTCGCGACGGCTTGGACTTTTGATCAGGTTATATCCGCGACGTTGACATCCGATCCGAGATTGCGGATTGGCCAAGAGGATATTCGTCAGGCTCGGGCGGAATACTTGACCAGCTCCCTGCTTCCAAATCCGACGTTGGATACCGGCGTCTCCGCACTGCCTTCCAATCGTCATGTCCTCGAAATGGCGGGTGGACCGCCCGAATTTGTGGCCCAAGTCGAGTATCCTATCGACTGGTTTTTGTTCGCAAAACGAAAGGCCGAGATGAACAGTGCCCGCATCGGGATTACCCAATCTCAAGCGGAATACGCCGACCTGATCCGTGGACGGGTTGCGGAAACGGCGGTGGCGTTTTACGATGTTCTCGAAGCCAAAGCCCTCCTTGACATGGCCCAACAGGACGTTGAGATTCTGGCGAATCTCGAAAACATCGTAAAACGCGGGGTGGAGGCAGGCGGAATGCCGCCCATTGAACTCAAGCGAATCAGTATGGAACTGTTGCATAGCCGTCAGGAATTCCTCGAAACGGAAACGACGCTGGATATTCTCAAGGCGAAATTGCGTTCCCAATTCGGAAGATCGGACTATGACCCGACGTTTGACGTGGCCGGTGACCTGGATGCCCCGACGGAAATGGACCCGATGCCCCTGGAAGCGGCTTTTGTGATGGCCAGGCAAAACCGACCGGACATCCGCGCGCTGCAAATTCAGGTCAACAAAACCAGAGCGGAAACCGTTGTCGAGAACCGTAAAGCGTATCCCGAAATGTCGGCGTCGGTGGGTTACATCAATCAATATCCCGGGCCGGGTTTGGCCGATCCCGACTTTGGTACTTCCGGTTGGCAAGTCGGCCTTACGGCAACGATTCCCCTGTTCGACCGCAATCAGGGAAACCGAACCAAAGCAACGTCAGCGCTGGCCCAAAACACGCTCAAGTTGCAATCAGCGATCGTTGATCTCCGCGCGGAAATCGTTGAAGCGGACAGGAATTTCCGAATGGCCCACCAACAAACCCGCGCCATCGCCGACCAGGAACTCCGTTTGTCAACGGAAATTCGAGACACGATCATTGCCGCTTACAAACATGGAGGCAGTGCCTTGATTGACGTTCTCGACGCGGAACGCAGTTATCGGGAAACGTACCGACTCTTCATCACCAGTCGCGCCGATTACTGGCGGGCGTTGTACCTCTACAACAGCGTCGTTGGGATCAACTCCGTGAACGATGTGCGTTCACCCACTACCACAACGAGGTACGGACAACGAAACGGACAACTAAGATGACGTAAATTGTTGTGTTTCGGACTGATACCTTGAAGAAAATTCCCTTGCAATCATGGTTCGTGGCATTATAATGAGCATGATCCATTTCACAGCGAAGAAATGCCAATATTTTGAAAAACAAACATATTCATAGGTTGTAATGAGCCAAAAAGTTTCCTTATCACAACGTGCCTGGGACGGTGCCCAGTTCTTTCTTTGTCTCGGAGTTGTTGTATTGCTACTGGCCTATTTGACGGTATGGCACGGACGCGGCGGCCACGCTCAAGAAGAACAGGAAACAACCGGGCGGGAATCCGATGTGAGCATAATCGGACCGAAGTGTCTGGCGATTCGCCCCGATTCGCCGATTTTCCAAAAACTGCATATCACCACGGTCAAGATGGCGGAGACGACTGCTCCCATCGTGAGTGTGACCGGGATTGACGTGGCGAGCCTGCAAACGAACGGCAATGACAGTCTAACCGATACTTCAGGCCTGGTCGGGACTTCGGTGGCAACCGACAAACTTGGCGATTTCTGGCAGTTTTACTCGACGGAACTCTTGATGGCGTTCAGCGATTGGCAGAAAGCCGATGCCGACATAGTCTTCGCGGAAAAACAACTGCAAGCGACGAAGAAACTTGCCGAAACGACCATTGAAGCCCAACGATTGGCAGTCGAGCGCCTCGAAAAATTGGTCAACGTCGGCACGGAAACGGAAAAAGACCTCGCGGAAGCCAAAGCGGAACTGATCCAAGCGGAAATTCAGGGACAGAAAGAAGTCTATGAGGCGGAAACCGCCATTCGGATGGCGCAACGGGATAAGACGACTCTGGCGCGACAACTGGCACTTGAGGGTCTTCAGCCGGAACTGCTCGTTTCCATCTCGCGGGATGTTGACATCATCATGGCGGAAGTGCCCGAGAGCATGGTCAAGCGAGTCAAAATCGGTCAGAGTTGCGTCGCCCGGTTTTTCAGCTATCCGGAGATGAGTTTCTACGGAAAAGTCCTCGCGATTGTTCCGGTTCTTTCGAAGGAACTCCGTTCACTCCGGGTGTTGTTCACCATTGATGACGCCGGCGACTTGTTGCGTCCCGGCATGTTTGCGGAAATCGGTCTCGGCATTGATCCCCGTTCCGTTCTTCAGGTGCCGCCGGAGTCCGTCATCCACATCGGTGAGTCGGATTACGTTTTAGTACGAAAGGCCGATTCCGATTGGGCTGTCACCGAAGTACAGGTCGGCGAATTGCACGAATCAGGCGTCGAAGTCTTCAGCGGCCTTGACGACGGCGACCAAGTTACCGGAAAAGGCGTCATCCTGCTCAAACCGATCATCGCGGAATCGTTGCGAATGCGGTAAGAATAGTGTCCCGTAGGGACGAGACCAAAAGTACGAATCATCATACCTCCGGTCTAACCGGAGGTATGCGTTGTGAACCGCTCAAAGCGGTATGTTTCGTCATTAACGTTTACTCATTGACGTTACTGCTCCGCCAAAATAAATTGAACATTTTTTGCCGTTTCTGCGTATGTCAGTTTATGGGCACAAGCCATAGACATTTATCCCGGCAGGCGGCTACCCGACTTCAAGGCGGGGAACTGATCCTGCGTGGATTCGACGACGACGAAATCGTCGACAATAAAAATATTTGCAATTTTGTGCGGATTTACAATGTCGGCGCAGCAGGCAGCGACGAAAGCGGGTTTTCGTTCGTCCCGAATCGTGGCGGCACCTGGGCACCTGTCGGTCAAACGCCGATCCTTCTCGAAACGCCGGGCCGACACAACCACACGGGCATCGGTTTCATCACACGAACGCCAAGTCGTCATTTCTTGAAATTTCGCTTCACGAT
>Ga0123353_10004093_pt1 | contig 18680 bp, 11 predicted proteins | sample TergutLab28metaG_3_FD_92763 | JGI IMG/M metagenome (GOLD analysis project Ga0123353, IMG submission 92763) | Labiotermes labralis P3 segment gut microbial communities from Petit-Saut dam, French Guiana - Lab288 P3 | ecosystem: Host-associated > Arthropoda: Insects > Digestive system > Gut ... | reverse complement strand
AGCCGAAAAAAGGCGGCGCAAGGCGAAAATTGAGTTGTGCAACATTCGAGGCAACCGGTTTTTTCGCTTATTAAAAATGGCTTGTTTTTAAGCGTGTACACAATTTTTTAGTCGCCTTTGCAGGGCGAGTGCTGCTCTTGTCCCGCCGGCGAAAAATCTGTACCATTCGCGTAATGCTCAAACTAGAAGAACATATTAAAACGATCATGCCCGCCCACATCGTTGGTACGATCGTTCAAACACAGGATAAAATCATTGCCGCAACGGATTTTCCTAGTCCGGTCGGAAGCATTGCCGAAATTGATCGACTCGTCGGAAAACCACTCACCGCAGAAGTCATCGGCTTTAAGGACGACCTCACCATTCTCTATCCGCACAGCGACATTACCGGGATTCGCCGTGGCAATCGGATCCGGCTCACCAAAACGCTCCCATGGCTCCGCGTCGGCGACAATCTTCTGGGTCGAATCCTCAATGCCAATGGAAAACCTGTGGACAATCTGCTGCTTCCCGTGCTGGAAGACCGAATTCTCTTCGACAATGCTCCGCCGCCCGCCGCTTCTCGTCCCCGCATCAATTCAATTCTCTCTACGGGAGTCCGTGCCATCGATGGAATGTTCACCTGCGGACGCGGACAGCGGCTTGGTATTTTCGCCGGTTCTGGGGTGGGAAAAAGCGTTACGCTCGGAATGATCGCCCGATATACCGATGCCGATGTTATCGTGATTGGACTCATCGGGGAACGTGGTCGGGAATTAAACGATTTCATTGAGCGGGATTTGGGCGCAGAGGGACTCAAAAAGAGTATCGTCGTGGTGGCAACTTCCGACGAACCGGCATTGATGCGGGTTCGCGCTCCTCTGACGGCAATGGCGATTGCCGAGTACTTTCGGGATCAAGGGAAAGACGTGTTGGTGATGATGGACTCCGTAACTCGGATGGCAATGGCACAACGGGAAATTGGGTTAGCGGCTGGCGAACCGCCGACAACGAAGGGCTACCCGCCATCGGTTTTTGGGATGCTGCCCAAATTAGTGGAGCGGGCTGGACGCTCGGCAAAGGGAACGATCACGGCATTCTTTACGGTGTTAATTGAAGGAGATGATCGGAATGAAATCATTGGCGACACCATGCGCGGATTGCTCGATGGGCACCTTTGGTTATCCCGAAAATTGAGTACACGAGGACACTATCCGGCAGTGGATCCGATAGAGAGTATTAGCCGGTTAATGCCGGATATATGCGATCCTGAACACTTGAAATCAGCAAGGGCGATGCGCCGGCTCTTAGGTGTCTATCTGGATGCCGAAGACCTCATCTCGACAGGCATGTATCGGTCAGGAAGCAATCCCGAAATTGACCATGCGATAAAAATGAAGCCGCTGATCGACCAATATCTGCAACAAAATGTTGCCGAGCAGGCTCCACTTGACGAGTCGGTGCGAAAAATAAAGGAATTGATGTTGGGCGTGTAATCCTTTATCCATTTTTCTTCACAAAATCGAGCATGAAATTGCATAAAGCAACGACTCCCTCTCTCGGCATGGCATTGTAAATCGAAGCCCGAAGTCCACCGACACTGCGGTGTCCCGATAGCATTATCAGTCCCGCCGACTTCGCCTCGCTCTCAAACTTCTTGTCCAACTCCTCTGAAGGCAACCGGAATGGTACATTCATGATCGACCGGTATTCCTTATCGGCATGCCCCTTGTAGTAGCCGTTCGAGTTGTCGATCACATCGTAGAGCAATGCCGCTTTTTCCTTGTTGAAGGCATAGACTTTTTCGAGTCCGCCCATGTCGTCCATCAACCATTCCGTTACGAGTTTGACCATGTAAATGGCAAAACACGGCGGAGTGTTGAGCATTGACTTCTGCTCGGCAATTTTCTTGTAGTGGAGCAACGAAGGCAACTTTTCGGGCGACCGCTCGACCAAATCGTCCCGAATGATGACCAGTGTAACACCGGCGGGTCCCACATTCTTTTGGGCGCAGGCAAAGTATAAACCGAACTGCGTGATGTCCACCGGCTTGCAGAAAATATCGGACGACGCATCGCAAACGAGCGGCACCGAACCGGTGTCGGGAAAATCTTGGTACTGCACCCCTTCAATCGTTTCGTTGGAGCAGATGTACGCGTAGGCGGCATCGGCATTGAATTTCAACTCCGAGGAGGTCGGTTTCCGTTTGTAGAACACGTCCTTGCCATTCCAAATCACGTTGGTTTTTCCGATGATTTTCGCTTCGGAGGCGGCTTTTGATGTCCATGAACCGGTAACGACGTAGTCCGCCGCTTTTCCGCCGAGCAGATTCATCGGAATCATCCCGAATTGGAGCAATGCACCACCTTGCAGGAAGAGCACCCGGTAGTTATCGGGCACACGGAGTAACGAGCGAACATTTGCCTCCGCTCCTTCGATGATCGGTTCGAAGGCTTTGGAGCGGTGTGAGACTTCCATCACGGAAGCCCCGATGCCGGGCAGGCAAAGGAGTTCCGCTTGGGCTTTTTGGAGCACGGGCAAAGGCAAAACGGCGGGTCCCGCCGAAAAATTGTATTGTCGTTGATTTTCAGGGCGTTGATGGGACATTCGGATTTTGTACGTGGCGGTACTATAAAGGCAGGTGGTATTTTATCTTACAACCGTTGAATTTCAAGCGGGGCGTTTAGCACTTGCACCAATTTCTGATACAGTGCTTCGTTGGCAACTGCAAGAACCGGGGCAGGGTCGTTGAAATCAATAGCAGAACTGTCCGGCTTGGTAACAATTCCCCCCGCCTCCTTGATGAGTATTGCTCCCGCCGCAATGTCCCAAGCATGACTTGAATATGCCCAGGTGGCATCAAAACGTCCTGCCGCTACGTATGCTAAATTGAGTGCCGACGAACCGGTGCGGCGAATCGCCTGACAGTCAGGAAGTACCCTTGTAAAAGCAATCATATCCGGCGCATCGCTTTGAAACGACGTGGGAAAACTGACTGAAACCAGTGATTCCCCCAACGTTTGCCAAGTGCTGCTATGTATGGGCTTGCCGTTCAAAAACGCTCCTTGTCCTTGCACTGCGGAAAAAAATTCTTCGGTCATCGGATTATAGACCACACCGCAAAGAATGTCCGATCCTCGTGTTAGGGCAATCGAAGGACCGAAAAACGGTACGCCGTGAACGTAATTCGTCGTACCATCGAGCGGATCAACGATCCAGCAGAATTCCGATGCACCTTGCTGGCTATTCGGTGTGAGATTGCCTTCTTCGCCGAGAAAACGATGCTCGGGAAACGCCCCTATCACAATGGACTCGATTTTTTTTTGAGCGGCAATATCCGCCTCGGTAACGAGATCGTAGGGATTCTTTTTGTGTCGCACGCTAATAGTACCAAGCATGTCCCGAAGGAGAGTTCCTGCTGCACGAGCCGCTTCTTCACAAACCGACATGTAAGACACCATCATGGCGGTGATTCTAGCATAATTTCACAAAGCCGCAATCGGACTGCACTTCATTTTTGACTTGTCTGGAGAATCCGGTACAATTATTCAATGTTTGCCGTTGCCCTTTTGCCGCTTGTTTGTTATTTTGCCTTCTTGACCGGACTGCATTACCGCAAAACGCCGACGGTACTCAACGGCTCACTCGATTTTACGCTACTTGCCTGGGGACTGTTCGGACTCATTTCCCTCGGTCCCGGTCGACTGGTCATACCGCTCTACGTTTTTGCCGCCTGGGGAGTTTACACATGGCTCTTCTGGGTTGGCTTTTATTTTTTGATGACCCAAGCCCTCGCCCGGCAATTCAAGAATCGCCTTGTCGTCTATCACTGCCAGCGAGAATGGGTACTTCCCGCCTTTTTCATTCTTGCCCAGAAAATTGATCCGAAAACAGAATGGAGCGGCAACGTTTTGTCACTTCACGGTTTAGGCGTGCAATGGTCTGTTACCAGCGACCGATTTGGCGGACATCTATTGTTGCTTTCCACGCAACCTCATGGGAAAAATCCGCATCAGGAAATGCTACAAGAACAGTTGACAAACCTTTGCCAAACGTTGGAGATGCCGAAAAGGAGAATCCGTTGGTTTTGGGGGATTCTCACGTTCGGTTTGCTGTGCCTCGTGATCGGATTATTCATCCGGGACTTTTCGGTACTTTTGCACAATTCCTTAAATATGTAGGTATGTATCACGAGCCTTTCAAATCGGCAACGTAAAAACTGCCGTAGGTGTGGACGCGGTCGAGTTTATGCAGTTCCGCCGCTTTTTCCGTATCGTAAGTCAAAATTTCCCCCAGGCGCATCTCTTTGCCGTGATACTTGACCGGCACGGAATCAATATACTCCGTGCGAAGTCCGCCGCTGCGCCAAATAATTCGGGTTTTTTCCGCGGCATGACGTAAAATCGCATCCCACTCTGAAACCAAGGAATCGTAAAGATGATGCGAAAGCCAATCCATGTGATCCAACAATACGAACCGCGAAATTTTACCGTCGTGCCCTCGTAAAAAACCTTCGACCGTGTCGGTATGCACGCTGATCCGATTGACCAGTCCGCCCTTCAATAACTCGAAATTTTCCTGCTCCAAATACTCGGGACAGCAACTCGGTGTGTAAGAGCCTGTAGCGTAAAGCCGCCAAAAATAATTGTCTTTTATGGGCAACGTGCCGAAAACCGAATCGAGGCAATCCTGAACGAACTTGACCACTCCCCCTTCGTACTGCGTTTCGATCTGCTTTCGCTGAGATCGTGGAACACCGAGCAGTGAAAGCGTTGTGTCTCTGTTCATCAGAAATTTGACTTTGCGGCTCCAGAGTTTTTCCCGAAGCCGTTGCCATATTTGCCGTTGTTCTTCCATAGTTTTCGCATTGAGAATCTCATGAACATCGGCACGCATTTTGGTTCGATCAATGATGGTGTTCATGAGCCGGGCAAACGCACCGGTTGTCCCGCAGAAATAGAAACTTTTGCGTTTGCTGTCAAAGTATTTCCGAATACGGCGATCCCAATACTTTTGTGACCATGAGGACAAACCGTGCCGAAGTTTTGCATGGTAAATCCCTTTGATACCGGTCAAACGTCCGTTGCCAAAAATTTGAAAGAACGTTTCGTAATCAAGATTTCGGATGCCGGACATTTTGAGTTCTAGCAGCGCATTTTGGCGCGGATTCATATCAACGGCATAGACGTGATTGAGTCCCGTTAGGGCGTAGGACAGGGCGTTGCATCCTGCCGAAGTGATGACCAACAGGTTATCTTCTGGGGTCAGATGAAGTACCTGTTTATCAATTCGCGGGTCTTCCCAGCAGGTATTGTAAACGAGATTGTTTCCGTGAACGAATCGAAAGACTCGACCGCTCAACCATTCGCTGATTTGTTTCATTATTTAGGGAGAACAAAAACATTTCCCTTTATTCTATCTGATAACGAACAAAAAACGAGTGGGAGAGCAAAACTTTTCCCTTTTCGCATCACGGGGTTCCTGAACTACAAGTTGAGCATTTAGGAAACCTACACAAAATAGGAAAATTTTTTCTCAAGCATGAAAAATGCCCTGCCCCCTTGATCGGAATCTGTTTCGATAAAGAACCTCACGCGAAAATTCCTCCGTCGAGCGGTAAAAAGTAAAGGGGATTTGGAGCATAGAGCAACCTCGGGATCAGTGCGGCGCAACGGCTCGCAAGGCAGTATAAAATTTCTCCACGTCAATGGGCTTCGACAAATGTTCCTGCATTCCAAGGGCGAAACAACGCTGGCGTTCCTCGGCAAAAGCATGGGCAGTCAGCGCAAAGATCGGAATGTCTTTATATTCCGGCGTGCTTTTGATAATTCGCGTTGCTTCGTAACCGTCCATGACTGGCATTTGCAAATCCATTAAGATAAGATCAAACGCGGGTGTTCCGGGCGACTTGACCGTCTCCGCCAGTCGGTCCAACGCTTCGACTCCGTTGGCAGCAAGAGCCACGTCGATCTTGACGGCTTTCAGCAATTCGGCGGCGATCATCGCATTGATCTTGTTGTCTTCAACCAACAGTACCCGCATTCCACACAACACGTCGTTTGAAGCACATTGCAGTACTAAAGAAACCGCCGACTCTTTTGGAACAGAAATCCCCACCGGAATTTGAAACGGACAGGAAAACGTGAAGACCGATCCTTTTCCCTCTTCACCAGAAACGGTGATGGTTCCGCCCATCAAGTGTACCATTTCGCGTGTAATCGTAAGTCCAATGCCAACACCGCCGTACTTGCGCGTTGGAGAAGAGTCCGCTTGGGTGAATGCCGCAAACATCTCCTCTATCTGCTCGTGGCTCATACCGATACCCGTATCCTCGACGATAAAATCAACCTGCACGTTGTGGGGATCATGTCGAACCACAACGGCTCGAACGGTAACAGAACCCTTTTCGGTAAATTTGTATGAGTTGTCGATTAGATTAAACAAAACCTGTTTGAGCCGTACCGGATCGCCAGACAACGACGACGGAAGGGAAGAATCCAATTCTACATGAAGTTTCACATCGGAGTTGGAATTGCGCTCCCGAAAATAGGTAGCAAGTTCTTCGACCATCGGGCGGATGGAGAATACGGAACGATACAGTTTCATCTTCCCGGCATCGACATCAGAATAGTCGAGGATATTGTTGATAATTCCGAGCAACGACGACGAAGTCTGCTTCATCGTTTCAGCGTATTTCATTTGCCGGGCATCCAGCGCCGTTTGGAGCAACAGTTCGGTCAAGCCGACCACAGCGTTCAGCGGCGTTCGCAGTTCATGACTCATGTTGGCAAGGAAGAGACTCTTCGCTTTGTTAGCGATGGTGGCTGCTTCCATCGCTCCTTTAAGTTCGAGTAGCGTTTTGATTCGGGCTAGAAGTTCCTCCTTATCGAACGGTTTTTGAATATAATCGTTTGCCCCCGCCTGGAATCCATAGACAACGTCTTGAACCTGATTTTTCGCCGTGAGCATGACGATCGGCAGATCGGACAGCGAATATTGGGAACGTAATTGATTACAGACATCATATCCCGACATTTTCGGCATCATGATGTCGAGAAGGACAAGATCGAATTTCTCCCCTTTGTCGAACAGTGCCAGGGCCTCCGGTCCATTGTACGCCTTGGTGACGGAATAGTGCTGAACGGAAAGCAGATTGAGCAGCACCTGAATATTGACCGGCTCATCGTCGACGACAAGAATGCGGTACTTGTCTTCTGTTGCGTCAGTTTCTGGTTGAGGAACAACCATGTCTTGTGCCATGAAATGGTCGATGTCGATGATCGTACTTGGTTGATCGTTTGCCGCAATTTCTTTGTCCGCGTCGGTCGCCAACGGAACGGTGAACGTAAATCGAGAACCTTCGCCCAATGTCGATTCGACACGGACCGTTCCGCCATGCAGTTCGACGATCTTTTTTGTAATAGAAAGCCCCAGCCCCGTTCCGCCGTAAAGTCTTGCCGTCGAACCGTCGGCTTGCTCGAACGACTCAAAAATTTTGTCGAACTTGTCCTCAGCAATCCCGATGCCAGTGTCCCACACCGAAACGACAACCTTGCCGTCGGTAACTGTTGCAGAGACAATGATTTTTCCCGACTCGGTGAACTTGACAGCGTTGCCGATCAGGTTGTACAAAATCTGTTGCATTCTGTTTTCGTCCGCTTGGATTGAGGGCAAAGAATCATCGATTTCGCTGGTCAACACTAGGTCTTTTCCTTTGATGAGTGGCTTCGACAAGACAATGACCGTGTCGACGATTACTTTTAGATCGACTGGCTTGATCTGTAGGGTAATATCGTTATTTTTCAGTTTTGTAAAATCAAGGATGTCGTTGACGAGATGAGAAAGACGTTTGCCGCTGTTGGCGACGATAGCCAAGTTGTATTTCTGTTCGCCGGAAAGGTCCCCTGCGGCTCCATCGATCATCGATTCAACAATTCCGATGATGCCATTGATGGGCGTTCGCAATTCGTGAGACGTGTTAGCAAGGAATTCGTCCTTGAGTTCATTGAGCCGATTCAGATAAATGTTTTTTTCTTCCAGGGTTTTCGCATTCGCTTGTAATTCCTTGATGAGCGTGTTGATTTCGCCTACCATAAATCGGAACGCCGTCGAAAGGGTCCCGATTTCGTCCTTGCTTTTGATGAGCGGAACTTCCGTGTCAAAATTTCCCGCTCCGAGAATATCAGCGGTACTTGCCAACTTGAGGATCGGACGTGTAACATTTCCCGTAACAATAAAGATCGCGATGGCGATGACGCACACCGTGATAAAGGATGCTGCAATGACGTAGTTTCGGATACTGTTGGCACTGTCCAGAACTTGCGATATTGGAATACTAACTGCCACCGACCACGGTGCCGTAACCTCGCTGAATCGGATCGGAATATGAGCCGTGTAATAGTACCGACCACTGTAAACGTACGGTTTCCCCTCCTTGATTGCCGTTCTGAGTTCTGTGACATATTTTAATCGCCGCGGTTCGACTTTGAGCATTGCAAGAGCCAAGTCTGGGTTTAGCAATGTCAGATCGAGCGTCTGCACATCAAAATCGGTTGCATATTTCTTCATCTGTTCGATGAATACCTCGGCGTTTGCGTGTTGTTCGACTTCTTCTTTATCGTGTAGGTCCTGCACCGGGCGGGCGGCGATAAATTCCCCCGCCGCTTTGATGGCTGGTCTGACGTTAGAACGGTCAACGGTCAGCATCTGATAGGCTTGCCATTCGGCGATGTCTTTGGCGAGAAGTGCCTTGTTGGAATGCGCGACGAGATTTCCCGCGTTGGAGAAAATCCCGGTGTAACCTCCCTGATTATGAGGATTAACCTTCGACACCATCTCTTGCAATTTGTCGAGGACGATGTCCGAGGAAACGATCCCAATGAATTTTCCCTGATGGAGAACGGGAAAAATCAAACTCGTCAACATGACTTTCTGGTCTTGTAAAGGATAAAGGTAGGGGTCGGTAATGTATTCGTGGAGTGTCGTCTTCGGTTGGATATACCAGTCTTCCGAATCAATGACAGGCAACGGCTCAACCTCAATGTTGTCGCCGAGTTTGTTCCAGTAGGGGGCGTAGCGACCGGTTTCGTCGTAGGTCGGTGCGTCACCGGCAAACTCTTTGTCTTTGCCGTCCAGTGCATCGGGATCGTAAGCCACGCAGAACGCGGTGATGTACTCCTTTTTCTGTAGCGCGTTTTTCAAGATGTCGTTCATCATCGTCCGGTCAGTGAGATTCAAATCTTTGAGTGTCTCGAAGACAGTGGCGAGCGTTTCAGCCGTAATTCGGGCTCCTTGAAGTTCGGCTCGGATTTCGTTTTGGTGCTTTTCCGCCGTTTCGTGAGCGAGATTGAAGGCATCTTGTTTCGCCATCTCGAAGGTGCGACTGGTAACGATCGACATCAGGATCGCAAATGAAACGACGATGACGCTTGTTACCAAAGTAAAAATTTTGGTGCGGAGACTGAGATTTGAGAACATCTGTCGAAAATCATGGAGAATAGGGTCGGATTATTGCTCTGCTGGCAATACCTCGTTCCCTAGTTGTTTTCATTGTACCAGCAATCGCGAGGGCAATCAAGGAACAGCAAGGACACATCTAAACTACGGAAAAAAGACAGGGTCTTACAATTCGTACCCATACCGTTCAAAATACCGCCGCCATCGCTCGGCAATCTGTGATTTCAATTCCGGTTCCATGGAAAACTTATTTTTTTTGTACTCCTTTTGTGAATCGGCGTACTGCACAAAGGCGGATCGGGCTTCGTCGAAGCCTTCAAGTTCCAACGTTCGATAAATTTTTTCAAGCGTCTCCACCGGTACCGAGGTCAAATCCTTGTATGCTATGTCGCAAAACTGATTCGCAGGAAGATGTTTTACGTCCTCCTCAAATGCATCGTACATCGTGTTGAGCGAGTCAAAAATGTAGTCCTCCATACCTTTACCGTTGGGAGTTTGTGCTCCTTCGTCTTTGGAAAGCCGCATCCAGAGATTGAGCGTCGATGGAAATATCGAATACGGATTGCGGTGGATATGAATGAATTTCGCATCAGGATAGCGTTCCAACAACGTTTTGATTCTTCCCGTGTGCGGCGGCGATTTTAAGACAATCCGCTTGCCGGGAGTCAAAACCGTCAATGTTTTCAAAAACGTATCCAAACCATCCAGCCAAGTCTTGCGGTCTTCTGCGGAAACATTCCGTAGTGTCAGATAATCGGTGTCGATGTTCAAGCCGTTGTTGGAAAAAATGATGTTTCGATACGGCGAAGGCAAGCCCATCGAGACGAGAGCGAATTCGTCTTCCTGTGGTCGGTCAAAGCCTGCTTCCATGTTGTCGATTGGGCGTTTTTTCGGCATCAGGAGGGCGACAACCGGTCGAACGGTGTATTGGCTTACAATAAAGTGTTCCGGCACGAAACAGGCATAAGTATCCGCAAAGGTAAACCGAAAATCGCGGATCATGTATTCGTGTAGCAGAGTCGTTCCAGACCGCCAGTGTCCGATGATGAACACTGGTGTACCGGCTAACTTGGTGTCTCGAATCTTTTTGCCGTAAATCCGTCTTTGCAACCAAGCGCAGGGCGAATTGATAAAGACTGCAAGAAGGGTAACGATAAAAGCCATTCCCCAGCAGATTGGTGCGACGCGATATTTACCGGTTTTGAGGAGTTTGAGCCAGGCTCTAACAGTCATACCGTCCCAAAAGCGGGGATACCAAAATCGGTCTTTGTAACCGCCGATTTCGGTTTTTTGGTTTGATATTTTTGTCATTTTACGAAGACGTTTTCCATACTCTCTTCGTCCCATTCTACCACAAAAAATCAGAGCCGCAATCGTGAGATATGCGCCGTTCGTTCGCAATCTTACGCTTGCGGCTCTGATTGCCGCTTCGGAAAGAAAAATTCACGTAAAATGCCCCAACCGTAGGCAATGTGAATGTTGGCAAAAACACTTGGCAAAAATCGAAAAATTTCCGGACGTTTTTGTTGAATCGCTAGCCGCGCCGACTCCACTATAATTACCAAAGGATACACCAGATAAGGTATCATTGCCCCATACACCATAAGCACGGAAAACAATAAAGGTAAACTTACAAAAAAAGGCATTGCGGCGGGGTTCGTTTGAAAAAACGCAGATACAATAGACGCACAGAAAGCAAGAAGTGTGATAACAAGGAAGCCGAAAATGAACAATCCCGGAGCGAAACTTTTGAGCGAACCCGTATGCCGATGTTTTCGCCAAAGCCGTACCCTGCCGCGACCATAGCGATTCATTTGATATGCTAATCCTTTCACCGTCTTCCTCGGCACATACCTCACGGCGATAGCGGGTTCAAACCAGCATTTCAGCCCCGCCGCATCGATCCGGGTGTTGAACTCAACATCTTCGGCGGCATCGAAATTTTCGTCGAAATAGCCGACATTTTCAAAGACCGACATCCGATACGCAACGGCAACGCTACTTGCCGAGGAAAATTGGGCTTGACCGGAATAGATAAACGAGTCGGGATGATGTCCCAGCGGACTTCGCCGCGCTGTGGCAATCGCCCACTGTAACGAGGTTGCATCCTTCATTTCGAGCGGTTGCGGTCTGCCGAGACAATCCGCCCCGGTTCGCTCAAATGCCTCGCTCACATTACGGAGCATACCGTCATTGTCGATGATGCAATGACCATCGACGATGAGAACGGCTTCTCCTTTGGCATTTTTGACTCCGATATTTCGAGCGGCACTGGCAAGACGTTTGGGATTTTCAAAGTACCGGATATGCGGATGCTTTTGTTCGTATTCCTTGACGATCAGTGGAGTTGCATCGGTGGACATGCCATCGACGACGATGATTTCCAGTTTATCGGACTCGTATTGTTGCGCTAAGAGTCGGTCGAGGACGTACCCAATGTGTTCGGCTTCGTTTCGGATGGGAACGATAACGGAGAGTGAAATCATACCGTAAATTTAGCGGAATCGGCAAAAAAAATCAACGGTTTCGCAATCTTACGATGGCGGCACTGTTCTGGTACAATGATCCCCTATGCTGAACATTGCTTCTCGACTGACGGACATTGCCCGACGCTTTCCCGATAACATTGCCATCGCCCAGCCCAATGGTACACAGTCTGACGGTAAAGGGGAATACCGCACCGTTACGTTTGCCGAACTTGATCGCGACACTGACCGGATTGCCGCTGCTCTCATCGCAAGCGGTGTAAAGCCCGGTATGCGGCTTGCTCTCTTCGTCCGCTACGGTATCGACTTCATTTCGTTGGTCTTCGCTCTTTGCAAGGCAAATGTTACCCTTGTGTTGATTGATCCCGGCATGGGCATTAGGCGGATGCTGGATTGTCTTGCCGAAGTTGAACCGGATGGTTTCGTTGCCGTGCCCACTGTGCATGCCGTGCGAACACTCATGCGGCATCGGTTTCCGAAAGCGAAACACCATCTTACCGTCGGTAAACGTTGGTTTTGGGGGGGACTGTCGCTAGATGTAATTCGCCGCGATTCTATTGCGCAGGCGCAGGGTGGTATAAGTTCCCCGGTATGTCCCAACGAAAACGATTTGGCGGCAATCATTTTCACGAGCGGCAGTACCGGTCCGCCGAAGGGTGTCGCTTTCACTCACGATATGTTCGATACGCAGGTTCGAGAAATTACCGAACGGTTCAACATTCAACCCGGCGAAATCGACTTGGCATGCTTTCCCTTTTTCGGTTTGTTTGATGCCGCCATGGGTGTTACCGCCGTGATTCCCGATATGAATCCGACGAAGCCCGCAAAGGCTGATCCTGCAAAGATTGTTAAAGCCGCTAAACAGTGGAAAATCACGCAGTCTTTTGCCTCGCCTGCTCTTTGGAATCGGGTTGCCGATTACTGCATCAAGACAGGGGAACGTATCGACACCTTACGTCGTGCCATTTCGGCGGGGGCTCCCATTTCCGCGAAAATGTTGGCAAAACTCAAACCTTGCATCCATCCCGAGGGGGACATTTTCCCCCCATACGGTGCAACAGAAGCATTGCCGGTGTCAGCCATTTCGGCGAGTGAAGTTTTATCAGAAACGGCTGCGCAAACCGATCAGGGGAAAGGAGTCTGCGTCGGCAAAAAGTTTTCGGAAATCACTTGGAAGGTCATCGGCATTACAGATGAACCGCTCCGCTGGGAAGATATTCACGAGTTACCGACGGGAGAAATCGGTGAACTGTTGGTAACGGGTCAGCAGGTTACGAAGGAGTACATCAATCGCCCGGCGGCAAATGCGGCGGCAAAGATTTGTGATCCCGAGGGGCGCATTTGGCATCGCATGGGGGATGTCGGTTATTTGGACGGGCAAGATCGCTTTTGGTTTTGTGGTCGCAAGGCACATCGAGTCGTAACAGCAGAACAAATATACTTTTCAATTCCATGCGAAGCGATTTTCAATCGTCATCCGAAAGTTTATCGTTCTGCATTGGCTTCCGCGAAAAGAGCGGGGAGCATACGCCCCCCGACAATTTTTCCGAGAATGTTTATAGAACCGCTCCCGGAGCATTTTCCGAGGAACGAGACAGAGCGGCGGCAACTGATAGAGGAACTACGCGAACTCGGTCGAAGCAGTCCGCTGACGGAATCAATCACTGAAATTCGATTATTACGTTCCTTTCCAGTGGATGTTCGGCACAATGTCAAGATCAATCGGGAATTGCTCTCGACATTGCGGTGAATCACAAGTTTTGTGGGAGTCATTGCATTCCAGCATCCGTTGCAGGCATCGCAGTGCATCGGTCGCCATTGCGTAGTCCACTCGGATCACGTTTTTCGGCTGTCCTGATTCTACAGAACCCAATACCGCCGCTAACTTGGGTAGGTCAATCAAACCCATCGTGTCGCAGTAACTCGGTAGATCGGCTAAATGGAAAACCTTCTTGTCGGGATTCCGCCGGGCAAGCCGCTCCACAAATTGCGATTCCGTACCGACAGCCCAAGCAGAACCCGGCGGCGACTCGGAAATTCGCTGCAAAATGTAACTTGTTGAACCGGATTCATCCGCTTTATCAACCACTTCGCGGCAACACTCTGGATGCACAATCACCCGAATGCCGGGCTGGGTAGCACGTATTGCGGCGATATGATCGGGCTGAAATTTTTGATGGACACTGCAATACCCGTTCCATAGAATAATTCGGCTCTCGCGGATTTGATTGGCACTGTGTCCCCCGAACTCGGCAGTGTCGTCCCAGCAGACGATTGCCGATTCCGCAATGCCCATTTTCAGGGCAGTGTTCCGACCGAGATGTTGATCGGGAAAAAAGAGTACCCGCCGCTTCTGCCGTAGAGCGGTATCGAGGACTGCCCTCGCATTGGTCGACGTGCAGGCGATCCCGCCGCGCTGACCGCAAAACGCTTTCAGTTCCGCCGTTGAATTGACGTAAGTAATCGGTACAACGCCGTTTACGTCGATGATGCCAGCCAGTTGATTCCAACAGTGTTCAACGGTTTGCCGCGTTGCCATATCCGCCATACTACAACCTGCTTCGAGGTCGGGAAGCAGAACATCGATGCGCCGACCTCTTCGGCGAGCCAAATTTTCGGCACTGTTTGCCAATATGTCGGCAGTTTCCGCCATGAAATGAACGCCGCAAAAGACTATCGTTTCGCAGTCGGTGTTTTCTGCAACGGCGGCACTCAACTGAAAACTGTCCCCCTGCAAGTCGGTATGAACGATCACCTCTTCCCGCTGGTAATGATGTCCTAAAATGAGTAACTTCTTACCGAGTCGCTGGCGAATTGTGTCAATGTGATGATGTAAATCTTTCATGGCAAAGGATTCTATAATATCAACCTCCCAAAGAGAAGTCCCCGCCATTACGCTCTACTGAGTTGGGTCGGTTTTCAGAACCTTGACGCTTTCGCGGTTTCCGTCGATCAGTGTCTTGAGAGGCGATACGTTCACATTGCGAAGTTGGAGTTCGCCCAGTGCACCGGCTTCCATTCGAATCAACGAACCGTTGTCAGAAAGTCCTTTGGCTCGTTGCAGAATGACATTATTGATGGAAAGCAACCCGACCTGGGACTTAACTTGAAAATAAGTCTCGGGAATTCCCTGTTCATTGCGTTCATCAATGTAAAGTCCATCGACAATGATTCGGTCGATCTTGGTGGGTTGCCCCTTTGATGTGTCGTCAACTGACCCATCCGTTCGGATTCCAGGAGAGTTCTCGGGAATATCTTGCATATAACCTCCGCCGATGACGAACATGGTATGGTTGAAATCCGGCGTATGTTGATAGATATTCTTGAAAGTGATGCTTTCGATGTTGCCTCCTAACTTAAAGAGGAATGGAGGACAATAATCGTAATTGTTTTTCATGGGGCGCAAATCCACCGTATCAATCACGATATTCCCGTAGTGACCGCCTGTTCCTGCAAACCATGGATTGATGATGAAGCCATAACTCCGATACGTTCCGGTAATGTCGCGCAGGATGACCCTGTCCAGTTTGCCTTCACCGCAGACCAACAGACGGATTCCCTGATCGGCATCTTCAAGTTGCACGCCCTGTATCAAGACATCCTCGATACTTGATTTTTGGTCATGCTCATCCGGTGCCAACGCAAGAAAATCGTCCCCTGAATTACCGCGAATATCGCGGATCGTCAGAAAACGTCCCGGTCCCCAGAAATGCAAGCCGTCCTGATTTTGATAATCGGTTCGCTCACGACGATCAATATGGATATTGTCCATCGTTACGTATTTCCAGTTTGCCATGAGCATCGCGAAAGTACGTTGATTGGCAATGGTAACATCGCGAATGGTCACGTGTTCCACGCCGTAAAATTCCATCCCCATAACCCAAGTGGAAATCAGGTGGTCATCCGCTGGTCCTTCGCGGTGGTGAACTTGCCCCGGTGAATTGTTGTTATAAACTCCCCCGATGAGCGTGATGTTACGATTGCGGATTATTTTCATATCACAATCGGCATTGCGCAGAACGCTGCAATTTGATCCATCGGAAAGGAAGAGACCGCATGACTTGTCAGGACATTCGATGGTCGTGTTGGAATGGATTCGAAGCGACCGACTGACTCTCGCCGCGCCGTCCAACACCAAATGAAGTCGGCCAAGTTGCGGTGCTTGATCAAGAAGAGCTTGAAGTGCGTCCGTGTCGTCCGTCCCGCCTCCAGCGTAAACATCGCTGTCCATGGCGGCTCCGCTTTGACTGGCATAGACTTTCATTCCCTCGTTTTTGGTCAACACGGTCTCCGCAGAGCAGTCTTGAGCAAACAAAAACAGGGAAACAAAGCAAAGAACGAAAATCGAAATCGAAAAATTTTTCATGAAAACCTCCTCGTAGCAAAGGAACAAACTTACATGTAGCGTAGTATTCTATGGAAATTGATATACGCCGTCAAGTCCCGCAAACAACGGGTGTACGGCACTTGCCAACCCGCATTGTTTCGGGTAAAACGTAGCCGTTAGTCGGAATCGTCTATTGCCTACATTTGTTTATGTCTCTCCGAATCCAAATTTTTAGTGTTATCATTGGCGTGGCTTTCTGTGTTATCGCCACAGTTGCGGTAACACAAATGTACTTGGCTCGTAGTAACGTTATCGGTCTGGAGAAGGACAACCTCCGTGTCGTCGCCGACCTAGCCGATGGGCTTATTACCAACCGAATCGAATACCTGAAATTGGGAGTCGGTTCCATTGCTCAACATGTTGCGTTCACCGATGACGATGACCTCGAAACTGTCCTTCAAAGGTATGGGAACGAGGGGTACAGAGGCATGATCGATTTTTCCGCCTTGCTCGTATTGGAAAAAATCGTTGACGAGCGGGACGGCACAGAAAAAATCATTCGCGTCGCCGCAAGCGGAAACTACCCTGTACGTGAAAGGTTTCTGCTGGAAAAAAAGCCAAACTATGTTCTCAGCGCATTCAAGGGTGAATTCGCCGCCTCCACAACAGTGAGGTTTGAAGAGGGCTCCGACAGCGAACAACCACAAGTCGTGATTTTCCTCTGCATGCCCATAGAACAAGTTCACGAAGGACAAGCCCAACGAATTCTCTGTGCGGTTCTGGACGGATTATTCATTGTGAACCGTCTGAAGAACTTCAAGTTTTGGAATGGTATGGGGGACATTGTGCTTTGCGACGGAGAAGGAACACTCCTCTCCACGAACATACGTGATCCCGAAGGAAACAATCTTGGTTCCAAACTTGTTTCCAGCCGCACCAATTACATTAGACTTGCAGAAGAATTGCCCGAACTCAGGGCTCTTGCCGTTTTTTTTAAGTTGGTAATCAGTGGTGAAACGGGTCATCATGAGCATGTCTTTCATGGAGAAAGGCGGGGTTCCTATTACCGACCTCTCACCGGTTCCACGATGGGGTGGGGTGTGGCAGCAACTGCCCCTGTTCTCAGCAGTCCTTACCGCGGAACGCCGTGGTGGATTATCATCCCCACCATCGGTAGCATGATTGTCTGTTGTGTTATTGCCTATATTGCCTCAAGTTTTCTCACCAAGCCTCATCACGTAGCACTTCAAGCAAAGCAGGCGGCAGAAAAAGCATCGGAAGCCAAAACTACTTTCCTTGCCAATATGAGTCACGAAATGCGGACACCGCTCAATGCCGTCATTGGACTCGCTGAATTGACACTCGGTTCAGGCGAAGCAAAAGGGGAAATTGGTACCAATCTGGAAAAAATTTACAACTCCGGTCTCATTCTGCTCAGTACAATCAACGACTTGCTCGACATTTCCAAGATCGAATCGGGAAAACTCGAATTGATTCCGACCGAATATGATTTACCGAGTTTGATCAACGATACGGCTGCCTTGAATAGTGTACGCATCGGTTCCAAACCGATTCAGTTCATGATAGAGGTAGATGAAAATCTTCCTGGTCGGTTTCTCGGTGATGAACTGCGCATCAAGCAAATGCTCAACAACCTGCTCTCGAATGCCTTCAAATACACACATGAAGGACAGGTTACTTGGTCGATAGGATACGAACTAGAGGGACACCACTTTTTCATTGTATTCAAGATCTCCGACACCGGTATCGGAATTCGGCAAGAGGACATGAGTGCGCTGTTCCATGAATATAGCCAACTGGATTCCAAGGCGAATCGCCAAATCGAAGGGACCGGTCTCGGTCTTTCTCTTGTCCGAAGAATGACTGCCTTGATGGGAGGAACAGTCACAGTCGAAAGCGAGTATGGTAAAGGAAGCACATTTACTCTCCGGGTACAACAAACACCGCTGAACGACACGCCGATAGGCAGGGATGTGGCGTTCAATTTGGCACACATGCGTTTTTCTCAATCCAAGTTAGCCAGAAATGCACGGATGACACGGTTGAAACTGCCCTACGCCAGAGTTTTGGTGGTCGATGATGTGCAAACCAATTTGGATGTTGCCAGAGGCATGTTGAACCCCTACGAGATGCAAGTGGATTGCGTAACGAGCGGACAACAGGCGATTGATACCATACGGAATGAAACTGTACGCTACAACGCCATTTTCATGGACCACATGATGCCAGGAATGGATGGTATCGAAGCGACTCGACGCATTCGGGAGATCGGAACCCCTTACGCACAGACGATACCGATTATTGCACTCACGGCAAATGCCATTTTGGGGAATGAGGAGATGTTTTTGAAGCGAGGATTTCAAGCGTTTTTGTCAAAACCGATAGACATTATGCGTCTGGATATAGAAATT
>Ga0123353_10004092_pt1 | contig 18681 bp, 19 predicted proteins | sample TergutLab28metaG_3_FD_92763 | JGI IMG/M metagenome (GOLD analysis project Ga0123353, IMG submission 92763) | Labiotermes labralis P3 segment gut microbial communities from Petit-Saut dam, French Guiana - Lab288 P3 | ecosystem: Host-associated > Arthropoda: Insects > Digestive system > Gut ... | reverse complement strand
GCATATGGACATCTTCCTGCGTATATCGCAGTTTCTTTCCGTCCGCGATTCGAATCTGTTCCTTGACGATATCTATCCCGGTGACCATCTCGGTTACGGGATGTTCCACCTGGATCCGCGTGTTCATTTCCAGGAAGTAGAAATCGCCATCGGGAACATAGAGGAATTCGACGGTTCCGGCATTGTCATATTTCACCGCCGCGGCCGCGTCGATCGCAGCCTTCCATAGCCCCTTGCGCGTCCTCGAAGGCATCCCCGGAGCGGGCGATTCCTCTATCAGCTTCTGATGCCTGCGCTGCATGGAGCAATCGCGATCCCCAAGATGAATGATGTTGCCGTGGCGGTCCCCAATTATCTGTACTTCGACATGTCTTGCCGAATCGAAATACTTCTCGATGTACACATCCGGAACACCAAAAGCCGACATCGCCTCCGACTGCGCCGTCAGGAAAGCATTGACAAAAGAGGCCGGGCTATGGACGATCTTCATGCCGCGTCCGCCGCCGCCCGCCGCCGCCTTGATAATGACAGGGAACCCGAAGTCCTTGGCCAATCTAAGACCTTCTTCTTCTTCGGTGATCGCCTGCTCGCTTCCCGGAACAACGGGAACCTTGACCTTCTGAACAGCCTTTCGCGCAGTGATCTTGTCTCCCATAGTACGGATAGCTTCGGCTGTGGGACCGATAAACTTTACGCCATAGTTCTGGCAGATCTCCGCAAAAGCGGCATTCTCGGCAAGAAAGCCGTACCCGGGGTGCACGGAATCAGAGTCGGTGATCTCTACGGCGGAAAGTATGGACGGAATGCTCAGATAGCTGTCCGCGCTGGGCGGCGGACCGATGCACACAGATTCGTCCGCCATCCTTACGTGGAGCGAATCCTTGTCGATCGTCGAGTAAACCGCGACCGTTTTGATTCCCATCTCTCGACAGGTCCGGATGATGCGTACGGCGATCTCGCCCCGATTGGCAATGAGGACCTTGTGGATCATGCGGCCCCCTTATTCCGGGATGATATGGAACAGCGGCTGTCCGTACGCCACCGGCTGGGCGTTTTCCGCCAATATCGCGGCGATCGAACCCGTGGAGTCCGCTTCGATCTGGTTCATGATCTTCATCGCCTCGATAATGCAGAGAACCTGGCCTTTGACGACATACGTCCCAATTTCGACAAACGGCGCTGAATCCGGCGACGGCGAACGATAAAACGTGCCCACGATCGGAGAAACGAACTCTTTGTAGGCAGGTTTCGTTGCCGGCGTATCTGGAACCTTGGCCTCGGGGGCCTCCACAGACTGCAGGACGACAGGAACAGAAACTTGCTGTTGCGTGACACAAGGCCCGGACGTGGTGCCACGCCGAACCTTTACTATTGTTTCCCCTCGTACAAACTCGAACTCGGTTACATCGGACCCTTTAAGTACGTCCAGGATCTCCCGTATTTCTTTAATATTCATTGGAATCCTCTCATACCCTTTCGATGTATGTGCCATCTCGCGTATCTACCTTTACAACATCCCCTTCGTTGATAAAGAGCGGCACGAGAACCGTAGCCCCCGACTCCAGCTTCGCCGGCTTTGTGGCTCCGCTTATGGTGTCGCCGCGTACGCCCGGCTCGGTCTCCACGATCTTCAAGTCGATGAAGGTCGGGATGTCGATGCCGATGGGCTCTCCTTTGTAAAAAAGGATCTGTACGGGAAGGTTTTCTATAAGGTAACTGCCGGCTTCCTCTATGTGGTCCTCGCTAAGGTAAATCTGCTCGTAGCTGCGGTTGTCCATGAAGTGGTACTGGTTTTCCATTTTGTACATGAACTGCATGCCGCGGTCTTCCAGGTCCGGCTTCTCGACCTTGTCGCCACTGCGGAAGGTATGCTCCAGAACCGCCCCGGTCTTGAGGTTTTTCAGTTTGGTGCGGACGAAAGCCCCGCCTTTGCCGGGCTTTACATGTTGGAAGTAAACAATCACATACGGCGCGCCCTCAAACTCTATTTTCAAGCCGTTGCGAAAATCGGAGGTAGTAAACATCCCTTTATCTTGCCCCCTCTAGATCAATAGCGTTTCGGTCTTGGGCAGGAACGTAAGACGCTCACAACCCGACCCTGTAACCTTTACTGTGTCCTCGAGACGAATACCTCCTATACCCGGAAGATACACGCCTGGCTCCACTGTAACTACCATACTCTCTTCAATCAGGTCTTTCGAGCGCGGAGATAAAGCAGGACGCTCGTGAATATCGAGCCCTACTCCGTGTCCGGTCGAATGAACAAAATACTTCAAATATCCCGACCGGTCCAGCGATTCCCTCACACAGGCATCCACCTTTTTACAGGTGACCCCCGGCCGAATGGAAGATATTCCAGCCTCTTGCGCCCGCCTCACCGCATCGTGCGCCTTCCGCAGCGGCCGCTGCGGGTTCCCTGAAAAGATGGTAACGGTCTCGTCCGAGCAATATCCGCCTTTTTTCGCCCCGAAATCAATTATCAGAGGCCATTCCGCCCCGATCCTGTTCCAGGTCGGAATCGCGTGCGGCATGGCCGAACTCGCCCCGCACGCCACTATCGTCGGGAAGGACGATTCTTCGGCGCCGCGCCTCTTCATTTCCCTCTCAAGATCCGCCGCGACATCCCGCTCGGTTTTGCCGTCTAACCCCAGGGAAAGAACAGACAGCAACGACGCTGCGGCGGTTACGGAAGCCGCCTCGATTGCCAATATCTCCCTGAGTTCCTTCTTCATTCGAAGCGGTTCGATCAGATCTTTGCCCGAAACCCAGCGCTCCGCCTTTCCTCCCGAACATTTACGAAACGATTCCATGCTAAGCCAGAAACTCTCGTACCCGATCCGGCGCGCGCAAGCCAGGCGGAGCCGACGCGCCGCTTCTTCGTATTTCCGGTTGGTTATGATTACCTCCGCCCCCAGAACTTCATTACGCGCCTGGATGTCATACCTTCCGTCGGTCAGCAGAAAAGCGCCATTGCCGGTAACCAGCAGCGCCGAATCCCCGCCTGTGAAACCGGTCAGGTATCGGATGTTTGAAGGGCGCACGGAAAGATAAGCATCGAGTCGCTTCTTCCGCATGGAAGCGTAGAGCCGGCCGAAACGTTCATCACTCACAGATGTTGCCCTTTTCGCCCCGAAGAACCCGAAGGACATGCAGAATCGCCAGAAGCGCAAGGACATACCCGTACCCGCCGATTCCGCAGATCCTTCCCGCCACGATGTCTTCCACCATGGAAACCTTCCGAAACTCTTCCCGTTTCGACAAGTTCGAAAGGTGAACTTCCACGGCGGGCAAACCGCAATAAAGAAGCGCGTCCCTAATGGCTACGCTTGTGTGGGTATAGGCGGCAGGGTTTATCACGATCCCGTCGGCATCGTCTTTCGCCTTCTGAAGCCTGTCGATGATATCCCCCTCGTGATTCGACTGGAAAAATGTCACCTGCACCCCTTCAAGCGCGGCAACGGCGGACACATCCTCGTGGATATCCTCGAGCGCGCGGCTTCCGTACAGGAAAGTCTCCCGCTTCCCCAGAACATTCAGGTTGGGACCATCCACGAACAGGATACGGAAAGCGGTTTTCTTCATAGGATTTCCTGCGCCCGCAAAGCCGCCTGGCGAAGGAGGAAACGGCATCTGCCGGGAATTATTCCGTTAGACGCCACTACTACCAGAAAATACCCGTCAGCAACACGATGTATGAAGACGCATCCCTGATCGCCGGAAAAGAATGCTTCACGCCCTTCCCCGAATCCGTTCTCCAAAGCGATCCTGCTGGACTCACGAAAAAACTGGGCGGCTTCGGCGCACAGGGCGAAAAGATCCTGGGAATCCCCGGGGGCATGCCACTCCTCGACGGTCAGCCCATCCGAGCCGACGACAGCCCCGGATGTCACCGCGGGATCCCTTTTATTCATCTCCTCAATGATATCGCGAAAGGTCATAGCCAAACTCCTTTGCCGTCAAATCGAGAAACACTTCCAACGCCGACTCAACAGGATCTTCCTCACCATGCAAGTCCATCCACTTTTTGGCTCGCATGTTGCCGGGATCATCTTCGAGAATCTGCTTCACGATTTTTCTGGCGGCCGACCATTCCCCTTGCGACCAATACAAGTCGGCAAGCGTCATCGTTCCCACGGAAGAGAAAGCCTCTATCAGAGACAAATCGCCCTTTTCCTCGGCAATCTTTTCTTTCGGCTCCTCCTGCGCTTCAGGTTCCTCTGGTGTTTCAACAAACGGGATAAGGCTTGTCTCGATTGAAAGAACGCTATCCGAAAATGAAGCCGAAGCATCGATTTCCGGTACTGTGGCCGCCGCTTCCGGAACCGGCGCGTCCGCCACAGGCAGGTTATCGGACGAAAGCGTCTCCTGCGCGCTTTCGCCGGTTGAAGCTCCTTCCAGGGTCAACTGCTTCTCGAGCTGCGCCGCCTTATGCAGAATGGACGGATCGGAAATGTTTTTTTCGAGCGCCTCATGGATCGCCCCTCTTGCGGCAGTCACATTTCCGGACCGAAGGCGCGCTTCGGCCAGGAGCATGATCGCTCTGCCGTCTCCAGGGTTCGCCGCTACATAACCCTCCAGTATTCGCACGGCTTCATGCGGCTCCCCAAAATACGACACCCTTCTGTCGCTTTCATTTTCCGCCGCGCGGCTTTGGATCTCCTCGCGAACCGCCGCCAGTTCCTTTCGGATCTCTTTCAGCGGAACACGCCGGATTTCGCACTCCCCCGGTCGGACGATCAACGGAAGATCCATGTCTGAAACGACGCGTTTCTTATCCATCCCCACAGCCGCCTCGATCGAGGCCAACGGGATATCCGGAACATCCAGCCCGTATCCCATCCCAAGCAACAGGGACAAGACATCATCCGTCACACTTTCCGGCGTGACTCCCATACGCCGTCCCAACACCGCCTCCCACGCAAGCCCGGCGGCAACAGCCTCCCCGTGGAGAAGGCGTCCGTATCCTCCCGACTGCTCCAGCGCGTGGCCTATGGTATGCCCCAGGTTCAGGATCTTCCTCAAATGGGATTCCCGTTCATCCCGCTCAACGACAGAGATCTTAAAGGAGACGGACCGGTGTATGATCTCCCGCCAATCGTCGCCGGAGAAAGCTTTCCACCGGTCTCCCCGTTCGACAAACAGCTTCCACAGATCAGCGTCACCGGCAAGGGCGCACTTGATCGCCTCGGCCAGCCCCGAATGGAGATTCCGGTCATCCAGCGTGTCCAGGAATGAATCGTCGATGAATACCGCGCAAGGCTGGTGGAACGCGCCCGCAAGGTTTTTCCCCTCCGGCAGGTTAAAACCTGTCTTGCCTCCGACACTGCTGTCCAGCATCGAAAGAAGGGTTGTCGGAATTTGGATAAAAGATATCCCGCGCAAGAAAGTGGCCGCCGCGAAACCGGCGAGATCACCAACAACGCCGCCTCCAAACGCCACGACGATCGAGTCCCTGTCAGCGTTTCCTTCGGATAGAAACGCGTAGATCCTGCCGACTGCGGAAAGTGTTTTGTGCTCTTCCCCCGGCGGCAGCGCCAGAAGCTTTTCCGGTTCTTTCACGAGCCAACGCCGAATGTCATCCCCGTAGATCGAGGCCACGTTTCGGTCTGTCACCACATAGACCGATTTACCGAAGTGGTATTTGTCGATCCACTTCCGCACAGCCGGGCAGACGTTGTGATCGAAAAATATATCGTATGAGCGATCGCCCAGAGAAACCTTCCGCGTTTCAAAAGTCATGCGCCGCCCTCCCATCTCTCGATAAAACTAATGATACGCCCGGCAACCTCAGGAACCGTCGATCCATCCGTTGGAACAACGTAATCGGCACGGCTGTATTCCGGAGTCCTGCGATCAAGAAGATTCCGCACGACAGCATCCCGATTTACATCCTGAAGCAGCGGACGCTTTGCGTCTCCTGAAAGCCGCCGGATAACCGTTTCGGCCTTTACTTCAAGATACACCACCGGGGCATACGCCTTCATCAGCTTTTGGCTCTCCCTGTCAAGGAAAGCTCCGCCGCCGGCAGCCACAACCTGTCCTTTTGCAACCAGTATTTCCTTGAGCGCCGCCTTCTCTATATTCCGGAAGGCCGCTTCGCCGTCCTTCGAGAAAATCTCAACAATGGTACGCCCTTCCTCTTTCTCTATCCAGGCGTCCATATCCACGAAGCCAGCGCCGGTTCTACGCGCAATCTCACGGCCTACCGAACTTTTACCGGATCCCATGAAACCTACGAGTACCACGCCGGGGAACACCCTGGCGATCATCTCGCGCAAATGCGCTCCAGGTAATACGAATAATTGTAGATCATATCCCCAATCGCATCTCCACCGAACTTCTCCAGGAAGGCATCCGCCAGGACAATGGCGATCATAGCCTCCGCAACGACAGCGGCAGCCGGAACAGCGCAGACATCGCTGCGTTCCTTGTGCGCCGACGCTGCTTCCCAACTCCCCAGGGTAACCGTTTGCAACGGCTCTGATTGAGTAGGAATCGGCTTCATGGCGGCGCGAACCACCAGAGGTTCGCCGTTTGTCATCCCGCCTTCCAGCCCGCCGGCGCGGTTTGTCTTTCTGTGGAACGGCAGTGAGCGATTCCCAAGAAGCAAATTACTGCCGCAGGAGCCGGGGAAGACCTCGTCAAACGCCTCTTTTCCCGGCATCGCGGCAAGGGAAAAACCATCCCCGACATCTACTCCCTTTATTGCATTGATACTCATCAGCGCCAGGCCGATCCTGCCGTCCAGCCGTTGGTCCCAAGAAACGAATGTTCCAAGCCCCGGCGGAAGTCCAGTGGCGATTACCTCTACGACTCCGCCCACGGTGGTCCCCGCCTCCTTCATTTCGTCAATCCATTTCATGCCTTTGGCTTCCGCGTCCGGGTCCGCCATCCTCAAAAGGCTGGACTGGGCTCTACTCGCAGCCTCGTAGTTCCCTTCACTATCCTTCGAAACGTGAAACGGCCCGATCGAGACGACATGGCCTATTACGGCCACTCCCAGCGCATTGAGCAGGCGTTTTGCCGCCGCCCCGGCCATCACTCGGGCCGCCGTTTCTCTAGCGCTTGCCCGCTCGATCACATTACGTACATCCCTATGGTCGTATTTCAACGCCCCCGGAAGATCGGCATGCCCAGGGCGCACCGTATCCAGCAGTTCTATGCCGTCGCCGTCCCCTTCACGCGCCATTTTCTCCCGCCAGTTCTCCCAATCGAGGTTTCGGAGCATAAACGTGACCGGAGAACCCAGCGTCTTCCCAAACCGGACGCCAGAGAATATTTCCACATGGTCTTTTTCTATTTCCATCCGGCCGCCGCGCCCATAGCCAACCTGTCTGCGACGCAACTCCAGGTCGATCTCTTCCGCGCGCAATTCAAGCCCGGCCGGCAATCCTTCGACAATCGTCACAAGAGCGGGGCCGTGAGTCTCACCAGCAGTGCGAAATGTCAGTCGTTTGATTTTTTCCACCTCCAGGCAAGCGCGCAGGGTCTACGCTAAAATGGAAAGGGCACCCGGGTTACTATCCGGATGCCCCGCCTGTTTCATAACAATACAGCCTTTGTTACATATTTCTCGCCACCGTCGGCTCCGCCTTCAAGATCTTCGGCGTGATGAAGATCAAAAGCTCGCGGTTTCGGGCGGTGTTTATATCTCTCCGGAAAAAATATCCCAAACCCGGGATCTTGGAAAGCCACGGCAATCCCGACTGGTTTTCCGATCTGGTAATCTGCAGGATTCCGCCGATGACAGTTGTCTCGCCGTCGCCGATCAAAACTTCCGTGGTGGCCTTTTTCTTGTTGATCGAGGGCTGGGTGCTGCCCGGGGCGAAGTCTCCCTGCGAATCGTTTTTGGCTTCGAGCTTCATTGCAATACGCCCATCGGGGGTGATGTGCGGTGTCACCTTGAGGCTCAAAGTCGCGTCGATGAACTGCGTGTTGGTACCGGAAGCAGACACTGTGGAGTACGGAATCTGGGTTCCCTGCTCGATCAGCGCTTCCTTGTTGTCAACAGTGACAACTTTCGGCGAAGAGACGATCTTCGCTTTACCGGAAGACTCAAGAGCGCTAAGCGCCAAGTCGAGTCGGAGGTTGTTCCGCAGTATGCCGAAGGCAATACCACCACCGGATCCGCTACCGACGGCTGCGGGCATGTTGACCGCATAACTCGGCAAAGGCGCGCCAGGCTCAAACGGCCTGACATTAGTGATGTTGATCGCTCCTGTGGTACTTCTGGCCCCTAAGGCGTTTTGGACTCCGGAGATTCCAAACTGCGTGGATGAGCCGACTATACTCGAACCGCCCCACTGCACCCCAAGTTCGTGGGTGAAGGTCGTATCGACTTCGACGATCCGGGCCTCGATCAATACCTGCGGAGTCGCCAGATCGAGCAGACTCACCAGTTTCCTGACTCTATCAATGTTATGCGGCAAATCGCGGATTATCAGGACATTCGTGCGATCATCGCTGTCAATAGTTCCGAACCTGGAAGCCTGCGGCTTGATCTTGGCCAGCAACTCGGACGCTTTCGAATAGCTGATAGGGATGATTTCGATCACGCCATCCCTTATCGTCCGTGTCTCTTCCTCGCGCGCAATCGCCTCGGCTCTCGCCAACTCGATTGATTTTTGGGCGTTGAACCGATCCTGCTCTTCTTTCTGGATAACAGACATCGGAGCAATACGCAGGATGTTCCCTTCCTGGGACGCCCCAAGAGCCTTCGAGCGCAGGATGATGTCCAGAGCCTGGTCCCATGGAACATTGACGAGCCGCAAGGTCACTTTGCCCTTGACGTCGTCGGTCGTAATAATGTTCAAGTTGCTCACATCCGCTATGATCCGGAAAATATTGGACAGATCCGCATCCTTGAAATCCATGGAAATACGCTGTCCCATATATTTACGATCCGGACTGCTGGCGCTTGCAAGAAATCCCCATCGGCTGCTTACCTGTTCCTCGGCAGCCGGAGCCGCCGCCGGCACGGACGCCGCCGCTGCAGCTCTTCCTCTGCCGTTTTCCGCCTGCTGCCCCCTTGGCACAGCCCTCGCCACCAGCTCGGAGGCGGCATGCTCGGCGCCCTTGACGAAGGTCACAACGACCGTGTTGTCTCTTTTGTCAATGGTGTAGGTGGAACCAGGCGCAAAAGATACAGCCACCGAAGTCCCTTTAGCGGTTGCGGAGGGTATGATCGCCCTGACCGGCAAATTCAGTTTCGGAGCGTCGATCCGGCGAAGGAGCGACTTTTCAGCCGAAGCCCCCGGGAATGTCAACGTGACGCTGTTTCCGGCTCTGGAAATCCGGTAGTCAGGCGCTACAGAGGTTGTAATAATCACGTTGGCGACATCGGGGAGATCTTCGAGATCGATCCCCAGGACAGCAGCACCTCCGGGCGTTTTTTTGCCCTGCAAGCGGTCAGTGCTAGTGACCTTCTCTTCGCCGCTTCCTCCGACGGTCAGACTCAAGCCTCCTTCGTATGCATTAGCCATGAACGGCATCGGTCTGTCGCCGGGAGTTTCCACGATCATCCGGACTTTGCCGTTCTCCGAAGAAATCTTGACCCCTTTGATCTGAGGCGTATCGACCGGTATGTCAGACACAACCGTATCTTGAGACACACCCGAAATGTCAACCACTATCCGGAAAGGGTCGTTCAATTTGAAAGAATCGTAGTTTTCAATAGTCCCTTCTATCACCGCCTGAATCGTGGTGTTATACGGGGTCTTCGAAACCACTACCTCTTTCATTCTGCCGCCTACAAACTCTGCGGCAAAAACAGACGACGCGGTCGTAATACAAAGAAACGCGACCGCCGCGTAAAGAACGCAGCACCGGAAGATGCGGCCCGAGAGCCGAAACGGGTTACTCATTAGTTTCCTCCTGCCGATGTAAGCTGCAACGTGCTTTCCCTTGTGACCCTTCTTCCACCGACGCCAGGAAACTCTTCCCTCACGACGATCTCATCTTCTGTAATCCGGGTCACCACACCGCTGGAACGACCGATCCGTTCTCCGATGCTGACGGTGTATCCTGTCCCCGCAGCATCCTCTACGAGGGCCTTCGGATCTTTGCCCCCCCAGATCACTCCAACCATCTTCAACTCGCCCAAGTCATATCGCTGCAACGGCAGCAATGGCAACTGGTTTTCCGAAGCGGTTTCTTCGGGCCTGGAAGAGAACTGGGTGAATGGGTCACGTTTTCCTTCCGGGTCGTAGGTCAAAGCCGCCGGATCACTCGGCTTATTCTCATCTTCCTCGCCTTTCAACGAAGGATCCGCTTCCGGCTTCGGGCCAACCCTCTTCACGATCGGATTGGGAGGCGGCATGTCCTCTTCTTTTTCACATCCCGAAAACCCAACAGAAATAACAAAGGAAACGAGAACTATAACGAACACGCTAAACTTGGAGGAATGCGTTCTCATCTGCTCCCTCCTTTCTCGTCAGGTTTGGCCTGGTCATCCAGGAAACGGAAGGTCGTCGCTGTGCAACTGATCGTAGAGCGGACAAGACCTCCGCGAGCGGACTTCGGGCTGGAGAAATTGATGTCCATCAGGTTTACGATCCGGGGATATTGGCTCACCTGGTCCGCAAACTGTACAAAGCTGTGGTAATCTCCGGAAACCGTAATGGCCACGGGAATCTCCGCGTAAAAGCCTTTTATCACTTCCTTTGAGGGGGAAAACTTGATGAATTCAAGCCCCGCTTCTTTTCCCATGTCCGAAATACTCTTCAAAAGTGACGGAATCTCGGCGGAATTCGGCAGTTGCTCAAGCAGATGAGACAATTGCGTCTCAAGCTGTTGAACATCTTTACGGAAAGCCTCCAGGTTCCCGGCAATCAACTGCTGTTCCTTTATCGTGGCCTGCAGTGATGCGTACTGACTCTCCAGGCGCTTGATATCAACCTGCGCTTCCTGGTAATAAAGATAGTAGTAGCCGCCTACGATAAGCGCAGATAAGATGAGCGCCACCAAGATCTTTTGTTTGGCCGACATCTTAGTAAATTCGTCAAGTTTAGACGCCATTCGCTTCCTCTCTTTTCGGGCCGTCGGCTTAGTCGACAGCCAGGAAAGTCAGGTTAAACCGCACCAGCTTGGTATTCTGCACAGAGGCCTGGTCCGCGGACCCCAAAAATACATCGCGGAAACGCCCTGTGTTCGACAAAGCTGTCATGAAGTTGGCAACCGTGATGTTGTTGAGCGCTACTCCGGAAACCGCTAGGCTCGACCCCTTGATCTCGAACTTGTCGATCCAGCACATCTCGGGAATAGCCGACGACAGCGCCTCGAAGTACCGCACAGGGCCGACCCGATCCCTTTGAAGATTGGATATGATATCCACTTTTTTCTGAAGCTCGGCCTTGCGGCCTTTAAACTTTTCCACCTCGGCGATATCTTTCTTGAGGCTTTCTATTTTTGCGTTGGCCTGCATGACTTTAATTCTGCTTGTTTCGATCTTGCCGGAAATTATGACCATGTGGAAATACAGCAAGGCCAGCGCCACGATCACCGGTATAAGCAGGAACAGCCCTCCCAAGTCAAATTCGCGACGCTTCTTCCGTTTCCCCCGGATGAGATTGATCCGTATCATCCGTGCGCCTCCAGATTCCGCAACGCCAAGCCTATAGCCACAGTTGCGGAAGTATCGAATTTAGAAATCATGGAGGAATCGACGGTCTTTTCATCGACCGACAATCCCTGGATCGCATCGAAAATTTCCACTCCCACCCCGATCTTGTCCGCAAGGATCTCTTTCAGGTATGCGGATTTCGCGGCGCCGCCCGTAAGGTAAACCTTGGTCACCACGCGATCGGGATATGTTGCGGAGAAGAAGTTATAAGACCGCTGTGCCTCGGTCGCGAGCAGATTTGAGACAACCTTCATTATCTCTTCGAGCTTATCCGCGCGCTCTCCCGGATCCGCCTTTCCGATTTTGTAATCCTCGGCCAGTTCATAACTCACGGCCATCTGTTTCTGGATCTCCGACGTATACATTCCTCCGCCCATCGGGACATCCCGTGTAAACAGCGGAATTCCCGCGTGGAGAACATTTATGTTCATAAAGGAAGCGCCGATATTCACGACCATCGGCACATGCTCGTCGGAAACGGGGTGCGTCGACTCGAAAGCGTTGCCGACAGCCAGAGAATCGATGTCTACGACGCGGGGAATCAGCCCCGCCTCCTTGACTACCGATATGTAATCGTTGATCAGGTCGGTCTTCGCCGCAACCAGCAGAACATCCATTTTGGTCGGATCGTCCCTGAGCGGCCCAATCACATGGAAGTCGATCTTTACTTCCTTGATGTCGAAGGGAATGTATTGCTCCACCTGCCACTGGGCGGATTCTTCGAGTTCTTCGGGCGTCTGGGTGTCAAGCGGAACCCTCTTGATGATGACCGAGTGGCCCGAAAGTGAAATCGCGACATTCTTCTCGCGGATCTTCATATTCCGCATCACGCCCTGTATCCCTTCAACGACAGCGGCGTGGTCCATGATGGCGCCGTCGACGATTGAATCCGCCGGAAGAGGATAGACGCCAAATTTCTTTAGCCGGTTCTCGATGCCCGCGCTTTTTACATACGCCATCTTGACCGAGCTAGATCCGATGTCCAGACCAATCATTTCCTTGTTGCCGAAAAGACCCATTGCTCCTCCCGTGCCTTTTCGCTTTTTTTAAGGCTTGAAAACTTTATTCTTGTCAGACAACTTCAGCCCAAGCGAAAGGATGATCTTCCGCTTGGTATCCATGCGGCAAGCCAACCCTTTCTCCACCCGATCAATTGTCAGGACAGAAAGTTTGGCGCGCCTAGCAAGCTCCGCCTTGCTCATCAGCAGCCCTTCCCTGATTTTTCGGACGTTGTTTGCTTCAAGTTTAGGCTTTTCTTTCCCGGCGCTCCCCAAGGCGATTACCCCTTCGGACACCCGTAAATCATCACGGTCTATTTCCTTATTTTCAATCGAATCATACTCTTCTTGTCACAATTGTCAACAAAAAATAAACTATCCATTAATTATTATTCACACATAATTATGCTTAATTTAACATTCTATATTCCATGTTCTTTAGCCTTGTACAAAAGCGCCGGATGGCTGATCCCCAAAAGCTCGGCCGCTTTCGGCCTGCTTCCGCCGGTGCGTTCCAGAGCCATCATGATCATCAACCGCTCCAGTTCACGGATCGCGCCTTTGAGATCCGGGCGTTCCGAGGACACTGAAATGCGGATCTCCTGAGAAAAAATCGTTTCCTTGCCGCACCCCGCTGCGCCCGAAAGCTTCCATACATCCATCAGACCATCCCTCGTGATCTCTCCGTCACTGCCAAGAAGGGAACACCGCTCCATCAGGTTTTTGAGTTCGCGGACATTACCGCGCCACTCATGGCAGGCAAGCGCCGACAGCGCCTCCTCTGATAAAGTCATCCCGGATTTTCCGTGCTTTGCGCAGTAGTACCCAAGAAAATGGCGGGAGAGCAGGGGTATATCCTCAGGCCGTTCGCGAAGAGGAGGAACATGCAGACGGATTACGTTCAAACGATAGAAGAGGTCTTCCCGGAACCTGCCGAAGGAAACCTCTTCTTCGAGGTTCCGCGCGGTGGCGGCAACCAGCCTGACATCGACACGTCGCGTCTCCGTATCTCCAAGTCTTCGCACCTCTCCGTCCTGAAGAACGCGAAGGAGCTTGGTCTGCAGGGAAAGCGGCAACTCTCCAATCTCGTCCAGAAACAGCGTACCGAGATTTGCTTCCTCTATCAGCCCCGCGCGATCTTTCTTTGCTTCCGTAAACGCGCCCTTGCGATGCCCAAACAGTTCGCTTTCCAGCAGCGTCTCGGGGATGGCTCCGCAATTGATGGCCACAAACGGCTTCCCGTGCCGACGTCCGCCGAAATGGAGATGCCGGGCGACAAGTTCCTTGCCTGTGCCGCTTTCCCCGGTGACGAGAACCGTGGCGTCATAATCTTTGACTTTCTCCGCCATCCGCACCGTCTCTTCCATCACCGGATCGGCGTAAAGAAGTTCCTCCTGCCCCGCGGCCTTCTCGATCTCCTTCCGGAGAAATTCGTTTTCCGCCTGAAGCCGCTCCCGCTCAGATGCTTTCCGCAGGGTCAAAAGAATCTCGTCGCTCATGAACGGCTTGGAGATGTAATCATAGGCTCCAAGCTTCATCGCCTCCACCGCCGTCTCAACCGTGCCAAAGGCGGACATCATGATCACCGTGCTCTGAATTCCCTTGGCCGTGATCTCACGAAGCAGTTCGAGCCCTCCCATGACGGGCATCCGCACATCACAAAGAATGAATTCGAACCTTTCGCTCTCCAGGAGCTTGAGCGCCGCCCTGCCATCTCCCGCCTCACGGACATCGTATCCTTCCGCGGAAAGAATTCTTCCCACTGCGTCCCGTAATGAGGCTTCGTCGTCGACCACCAGGATGCGATCAGCCATTTACCGAATCCTCCTTCTTCCGCGCCAGCGGCAAAATTACAGTGACGATCGTTCCTTCTCCCGGCTCGCTTTCGATACGAATTTCACCGCCTACTCCATCTATAATCGTCTTCGACACTGAAAGCCCAAGCCCCGTGCCCTTGCCCGGTTCCTTGGTTGTAAAAAACGGGTCGAAAACCAGGGCAAGATCATCCGGCGATATTCCGCTGCCTGTGTCAGTCACGGAAATCGCAACGCCCTGCCGCAAACAGCTGCGTAACTTCGCCACGTTGATATCCGAAGGATCGGCAGCCCTGCGTTGCATCGCCGCCATACCCACCGCCGCAGCCCAGTCACGCATGGCCCACGTCCGCACTGTCAGCCGTCCCTTGCCTTCCATGGCGTCGACCGCATTCAACACGAGGTTCAGCAGAACCTGCCTGAAACCGTCCTCCATGATCGCCGCCGCCGGGATATCGCCGCACTCCAACGCAACTTCCACCTCCCGGAAGAGATTACGGAAGGAAACCATCTCTATCGTGTCGCGCACCACGGCGTTTACATCCGTAGCGCCATGACCTTTTCCTCTGGACGAAGCCACGGAAAGCAACCCCTGCACGATCCGCTCGATCTTTCTGGTCTCACTGACCACCTTGTCGAGACACTCATCGGATTCATCCCGTCCAGGCTGATTCCGCAGGAGATGCTCCGCATACGCCCGGATCGCCAGCAGCGGGCTGCCCACCTCGTGCGCCACGCCTGCCGCCAGCCGCCCCACGGTGGCCAGTTTCTCTGACTGCGCCATCTCACGGCTGCTGCTGCGAAGATGTTCCTGCGCCTCGACGATTGCGCTTATCATCTTGTTGAAAGAGGCGGCAAGCTGATCCACTTCGCTTCCCGCGCCGCCTTCCGCCCGTATCGTATAGTCTCCAGCCGCTATTCGTTCCGAAGTCGCCGCAAGCCGCCGGATAGGCGCAACCACAGTCCGGTGCAGAAGAAATCCGCCAAACAGTACGAGGACGGCGATATCTATTACCGCAAGCGCAAGCGTGACGTTGACAAAAGTCCGCATCTCGTCGGCGATCTCTGGATAGTGAAACCGCACCCGGATTCCGCGCGGCGTATTTTTCACGGTCCGCACGAACGCGGACGGCGGGGGACTAAACGGCAGCGTCACATCCACCGTGGAATATATCGGCAAAAGCGGGAAAACTTTCTCGCCAACCGGGACCACCAGAGGGTGCCCTTCGGGCGGCCCTTCATTCAACAAGGTTATTTCCTTTATCTGTGGAGACAGGGCGTCGGAGTACACAACATCTTTTTCCATCGTCCTGCGAACTACCTCAGCTACAAAAACACCCGCCTCTATATGTCTGTGTTCGACAATGACTTCGACAACCTTGAGCGAAAAGATGGCAAGCAAAGACAACGATGCGACTGCAACCAGCGCCAGCTGCATCAAGATACCGGCGCGTATGGACAGAGGCCCGCGCAAACCCGCCCATCGTGCGGATGTTCCGATAATTTTGGAAATCACAGGCTGTAGGATATCAAAAACGCTATACGGTGGCGACCAATGCCATTTTCCAGATCCACTCTCCAAAGTAGCGGGCAAACAGGGCGGAAACACAAAGGTACGGCCCAAACGGTATGGCCGTCTTTAATCCTTCGTTGCTTCCCCTCATGGCAAGCAGTCCTCCGATTGCTCCCAAAAGCGACCCGAAAAACAATGTCAGCACCGCGCAGCGCCAACCCAAAAATGCCCCGATCATCGCAAGCAGCTTGATGTCGCCTCCGCCCATCCCTTCCACTTTGCGAAGCTTTTCGTAGATAACAGCCATCGCGAAAAGAACGCCTCCTCCAAGAAGCGCCCCCGGCAGGCTTTCCTTCCAGTCTCCGCCCGGAAGGAAAGAGAGAGCGATCCCGGCGACAAGACCTCCAAGGGACAGTTCGTCGGGAATGATCCTGTGGTCGATGTCGATAAAAACGATCGGAACAAGAAGGGTAAAAAACAAAAGATCCCGAAGCAGCATCCAGCCGTCGGAAGCATACCACGCAATCGCCGCAAACCCGACCGCCGTGAGCAACTCCACGAGAGGATACCTTGGAGAAATCCGGCCGCCGCACCCGGCGCATCTTCCGCGCAGCAGCAGGTAGCCAAAGATTGGTATGTTCTCATGAGGTCGAATCGGACGACCACACCCGGGGCAGCGCGATGCCGGAAAAACGATCGACTCATCGAGGGGAAGGCGGCAGATGACCACGTTCAGAAAGCTGCCTATACAGGCGCCGACAAGGAATAAGAACAGCACCGCCGTGAGAGGCATTCCCTACTTGAAATCCTTTCGGGCGAACAGGAAGCAGGAAAGCGCCAGGATGCACGCGGCGTAACAGAACAGATACCCGGTCGCCAATCCGACAATTGACATTGAAGGCAGCTGCTCGTAAGCCACATCGTTTTTCCAGTTGAAAACTTCGAGATTAGGCAGCAGGTAGAACAGCGCGCGCCCTCCCCATTTGACCACCGCAACCTTTGACTGATCCGCGATGAAATGGAGATACCCCGTCAGGTGGCCAAGGATAAACAGGGAAATCGTGAATATGGCGCTCAATACCGGCGTGGTAAATGTGGAAAAGAATGTGGCCAGGCAGGTCAGCAGAACCAGTTCCATGTATATCCCAAGGGAAGCGACAAAGATGCCGGGCTCCGGCGTCCCACCGAGTTTGTACGTCATATGGATGACGAACAGAACCGTTGCCATTGCCAGCGTCGTAAGCGCCAGCGTTACGCTCAGCCCAAGAGCCTTCCCCAAAACAAATTCGTGCCGCCGCACCGGCTTGGAAAGGATTATATAGATGGTTTTGCGGTCCACCTCGTTGCTGACCAGCGTAATGCCGAGGAAGATCGCCATGATGACCCCGAACACATGGATGCTGGCCAGCCCGATATTGGCTATTATCCGGGCGAATTCACCCATGGACAGATCGGCCAAAAAGAAAGTCATGCCGATGACAAAAAGCGCAAACGCGATTATGGCGTATAGAATCTTGTTGCGGATCGTCTCGCGAAAGGTGTTGGATGCGATTGACAATATACGTCCGATCATTTCGCTGCGCCTCCGCCGTTACGCCCCGCTTCCCCAACCCGCTCGAGGAAAATATCCTCGAGGCGCCTCTTCATTGGAACGCAGGAAAGAACGGAAAAACCTTCATTTATGAGATCAGCCATCCAGCGATTTGCCTCAGGGTTGCCCGACGCCCGCAGCACCAACAGATCGCCCTGCGCATGCCCGGCGCCTGACGGGATTCCCGCTGTCGCAAGAAACTCCGGTGTCGGCGCGGGCGAAACCACAAGCTCGACGTACAACATCTCCGCGCCGATCAGTTCCTCGACCCGTCCTTCCGCTACTTTGCGCCCCTTGTCCAGCATGACAACCCGGTCGCAAAGCGCCTCGACATCGGAGATGATGTGAGAGCTGAAAAAAACGGTTTTACCCGCCGCTTTGAGATCCCGGATTATCCCGCGCACCTCCATCCGCCCCAAAGGGTCAAGCCCGGACATCGGCTCGTCGAGGATGACAAGTTCGGGGTCATGCAACATCGCCTGGGCCAATCCCAGCCGCTGCATCATGCCTTTTGAATATTTCCGGATAGCCTTGCCATGCACCCCTTTGAGCCCAACCCGGGAGAGCAGTTCCTCGGAGCGAATATCCGTGTCCTTGAAGGACATCCCGCAAAGCCGACCGCAAAGGCGCAGAAACTCGACGGCGGTAAGATATTCGTAAAAGTATGGCTGCTCCGGCGTAAATCCGACGCGGCGCTGGAAATCCGCTCCACTGCCAATATCCTCGCCAAAAAATGTCACTTTGCCAGCGTCAGGAAACACAAGCCGGTTCAGAATCTTGATCGTTGTTGTCTTGCCGGCGCCGTTTGGACCCAGAAACCCGACAATCTCGTTTTCGCGCACATCGAAAGACAGTTCTTCCAGCACACGCACCGGCTTTCGCCAAAAGCCTGTCGGAAACGACTTGGTCAACCCTTCTATGGCAAGAACAGTATTTGAGCTATTCATCTTTTCCGCTGAAGTACCTGAAGCCGGTGGGGTATCCGGTCGCTTCGCACCTTTCCTCCCAATTCCAAAATATAATTTCCCCCGTTTGGCTCCGCCGGTATTCCGGGAAGAATACCGATACGGACAAGGTCTTGCAACATAAGCGGTTCCGCGCCCGTCATACCGCGATACGCTTCCACAGCGCGCTCCAGCATCTGC
>Ga0123353_10004091_pt1 | contig 18685 bp, 15 predicted proteins | sample TergutLab28metaG_3_FD_92763 | JGI IMG/M metagenome (GOLD analysis project Ga0123353, IMG submission 92763) | Labiotermes labralis P3 segment gut microbial communities from Petit-Saut dam, French Guiana - Lab288 P3 | ecosystem: Host-associated > Arthropoda: Insects > Digestive system > Gut ... | reverse complement strand
TTGGGTGTCAGGGGGACGGTTCTCTTGACACCTTCAAGAAGGTGTCAAGAGAACCGTCCCCCTGACACCCAATGACACTATTGAAAACCGTTCTCTCGTGTGATATGCTGAGAACACTTTATTTAATACGCGCGCGAAAGGAGTATCCCATAAGTTGAGAAGGCTCAGGATTCTTATAGATATGGATCAAGTGCTCAACAACCTCCTTGACTGGTGGGTGCAGTACCTGAACGACCGCCATGGTACAGACGCCAGAGCGCAGGACATCCATGTATGGGATTTACGCTGCGTTTATCCTGATTTGACTAAGGAAGAAGTCGACCGGCCTTTGAGTGAGAATATATTCTGGGCGGGTTTGAGCACGAGGCCTCACAGCGTCGAAACAGTTACGAAAATGATCGACGACGGCCATGAAGTGTATGTCGTGACCGCCGCGTCGGTGTACCAAACGCTTCCGGCGAAAGTCGACTGGCTTCTGGCGAACTACCCCTGCTTGAGATGGGGTAATATTGTTATCACTTACAGAAAGCAGATAATCGACGGCGACGTTTTGATCGACGACGCGGTGCACAATCTCGAGGGCGGCAGTTATTTAAAGATACTAATGGACTGCCCGAACAATAAAGGGTATGACGCTGAGGAAAACGGAATGATAAGAGTATCCACGATGAAAGAGGCGTATGAGGTCATCAGAAAAGAACTTGCATAATTGAGGTGAATGTCTTGGCAAAGCTATATTTTCGTTACGGGGCGATGAACAGCGGAAAAACTGCAAATCTATTGATGGTCGCGCACAACTATATAAACCAGAACAAGAACATAGTGATCCTCAAGCCCGACAAGGACACCAGGTGGGGTATGGAATCTGAGGTCATGTCGCGCGCGATCGTCGGCTCTTTTCCCGCCACGCTTGTCGGAGACGATCACGACCTCAAAGCTTTGATAACCGAAAGATCGCAAAAGGAAGATATCGGCGCGGTTTTGGTCGAAGAAGCGCAGTTTCTGACAAAGGAGCAGGTGAAGCAGCTTGCGATAGTCGTTGATACCCTGAATATTCCCGTGCTTTGCTATGGTTTGAGGTGCTCATATATTGACGGGGCGCTGTTTGAAGGCTCCGCCGCGCTGATGTACTGGGCGGATACTATTGAGGAAGTGAAGAATGTCTGTCAGTACTGCAACAGAAAGGCGACTAAGAACCTGCTCAGAATCGACGGGACGCCGAAGTACAGCGGCGATTTTGTCGTCATGGGCGACGTGGTCGGCTCAGAAATCGTTTTTACGCCGGTTTGCAGAGTACACTATTTAAGCCCGCCGCCGGAGTGAGCAGCCGACGTTCTCCGGAGTTACTCCCATGAAGGCAAAATTCTAAATATAAAAGGATTAGTTACTGTGCTGTGATTTGTTCTACACTTTTCTGAGCATAATGTAGAATCAAAAGATTATTGATTTTTTTACACCTTTCGACGTATAATTAGGCTAGAACTTGTAGTGATTACAAGCCGGAAAGGGTGAGAAAATCATGGAGCCGCTTAATCTGGAAAAATCGATCGAGGACATTGACAGCAGGATAATCGAACATAATATGGCCGCCGAAAACCTCAAGCTCCGCAGGTGTGAACTGCTCGCGCAAAAGCAAAACGCAGACATCGGAGACGTCATCGAATATGCTCTTGAAGTCGGTATAGAGCCTAAACGGATGATAGAACTCATAACCGCGGAGGCAAAGAGAAGTACGCGCAAAGAGTGTAAATAACGGGCCTTGTTTGCATCCGGCCCTTATCAGACAGATGAGGGAGGCTTTGCCGACCCTTTTCGCGCTACCGTTTCGAGTACACGCTTTGGGATCCCGCTTCTGCATCAGGCAGCCGGTGACAGAGTAGACAAAAATAAATCATAAAACTGACTCACGCTCTACATCCGCGATTTTTCGCTTATCGGGCGCAGTCGGCGGCACTTACTCAAAAAACCCTTGCAATGCAAGGGTTTTTTGCTACGCTTATATCCTGCGCAAAATGCGGGCGCGGCTTGTTCGCACCGCTTTTCGTGTATCGCGAATTTCCTAGTTACAAATGAGTTACGAAAAAATTACATTTCTATTGACAAAAGAAACATTTTCTGTTATGATAGCAGTCTCCATGGAAGCATCTTATTGTTGTTAAAGGAGATTTTACGTGAGACGCGTGTTACCAAAGATACTTTTTGTAATAGTTTTTCTCTGCCTGGCGTTTGGCCTGTCGTTTACGGCCATGGCCTCTGAAACGTTCGTGACTACAGATCATGTAAGGTTAAGGAGCGGCCCGTCAACCGACGATAGCGTTATCAGTGTCGTAAACCCCGGAACCAGCGTCGAAGTGCTGGAACACGACCCGGCAGGCTGGTCGATGGTCAAGATAAGCGGAACCGCAGGGTACATTAAGTCGGAGTTTCTGAAGTTCCCGATCGGGAATACCCCGGCGATTTTCAGAACTACCGACGGCGTCAACTTCAGATCGTCGCCTACGAATGATATCAAGACCAACATCATCAGGGGTATCGTACACGGAACCAGTGTAGAGGTTCTGGCACATGACCCCGCAGGCTGGTCTAACGTAAGAATCGGCGACACTACGGGTTATATCCGATCCGACTTCCTCACCAGGGATATTACCGTAAGCGCGGCTGCCGCGCCTGCTGCCTCTACCCAACCGAGCATGACTCTCTGGACGTCCGGAGGCGTAAACCTCAGGTCCGGGCCTTCTACTGACCACAGCGTCCTCAAGCTTCTAAACGGGGGAACAGCTGTCAGCGTTCTGGAACAGAACTCCAGCGGATGGTCAAAGGTAAACGCAAACGGGACTATCGGTTGGATCGCGTCCGAGTTTCTGCGCTCAAGCAACGGCAGGGTCGAGTATTTGGAATGGTCGGAAGCCAGGAACATAGTTAGGACCGGCGTACCGATACGCGTTTATGACATTAAGAGCGGATTATCTTACACTATACAATGTTTCTCAAAGAGCGGGCACGCCGACGTCGAGCCGCTTACAGCCGCAGACACGGAGACCATACTCAGAAGCCGCAATGGAGTCTGGGCTTGGACGCCGCGGCCGGTACTGGTGACATTGGGCGACCGAACAGTCGCAGCCGCGCTCAACGGAATGCCTCACGCAGGCAGTACGATTTCCGGAAACGGTATGGACGGGCATCTCTGCCTCCACTTCGGAGGAACGGTGACGAATAATAAATCCTATCAGCAGGACCTTAGAAACGCCGTCACAGAAGCTTATAACTCCACCCGCTAAACGCCGCCTCGCACTCCCTATAAAAGAAACCCTGTACTGAGTTACAGGGTTTTTCTTATGCGGCCGTACAACACGCGGCTAAAACAGCGCGGTGCTCATATATTTTAGACCGCAGTCGTTTATTACGACGCCTATCCTGCTACCCTTCTCGACGCCCCGAAGGAGCTTGATCGCCGCCGCGACATTCGCGCCTGAGGAGAACCCGGCGAAAATCCCCTCGATCGCAGCAAGCCTGCGCGTGACGTCGATCGACTCTTCGTCGTTTACCGTTACGCAGCCGTCAATTAGCTCCCTGTCGACGTTGAGCACCTCTTTCGCGTAACCTCCGCCCTGGATGCTGTGTAAAGAACCGGGTACGATTTCACCGCCGTAGTAGGCGCAACCCTCCGGCTCGACCGCGTAGCAGCGGATGGCCCGGCTGCGGGCTTTCAGAGCCCTCGCGTAACCTCCGTATGTGCCGCCGGTACCTATGAAGTCCGCGAACGCTTCGAGCTTCCCTTCTGACTGTTCCCACATCTCTATCGCCGCGGGCTCTTGTGAGATCGAGTTGTCAATATTGTTAAACTGGTTGATATAGTACGCGCCTGTTTCCGCTGCGACGCGTTCGGCTTCCGCCTCGACCATCATAAGGTCGTCGTTGGAGACCTTGCCTTTGACCGAGCCACGCGCCTGATCGACCAGCACCATCTCTCCGCCGAAAGCCTGGATCATCTTTACCCGCTCAATGGAGTTCCCTTTTGACATACAGCAAATGAAGCGGTACCCTTTGGCAGCGCAGACAAGCGCTAGCCCCGTACCGGTGTTTCCGCTTGTGACTTCGAGCACGGGCTGGCCCGGCTTGAGTTTTCCCTGCTCCTCAGCCATCTCTATCATGCCGAGCGCGATCCTGTCCTTCTTGCTGAAGCTGGGATTGAGATGCTCAAGCTTGGCATATATCTCGCCTTCCAGCTTGAGCTCGGCGGCAAGCCTGTCAAGCCGCAGCAGGGGCGTGTTCCCGATCGCTTCGGTTATGCTGGTGATGTACTTACTCATAGTTTCCGTATCCTCCTGCTTATCTTATCACAAGGCCGTGGATTTGCGCGAATCGCGTGCCTACGACTACTCTGTTGCCGAACACGGCGGGCGAACCCTCGACATTTGAACCGACTGAGGCGGTATCGATCACTTTGCCGCTTTTCCCGTCGAGTAGAAACATATTTCCGACCGCGTCGCAGACCAGAATATAGCTTTTTCCGTCTTCTGTGTAGAAAGCGACCGGGGAACTCCAACCATAGCTCCGAAACCAGGTTTCCCAAATCACCTCTCCCGTCATCTTGTCAAAGTTGACCAGCACTCCCCCGCCCTGTCCGGTGGAAACTTTTGCGACAAAGAAGATAACTCCTCCTTCGATATCGCCGCGTCCAATGATCGGGCTTCCCATCACGCCGCCGTTTACCCTCGCGTCATGATGGCACGGATAAGAGTACTCCCAGAGCAGCTCGCCGGTCTCAGCGTCCAGCTTACGGATATAGCTGCGCCCTCCGGGCCCCTGCCTGTCAACCTGGCAGCCGGTATACAGGCCGACTCTGCCGTCCTCTTCCACATCCAGCAGGATCGATGCGTCGGTATCATCGGTGCAGAACCGCATCCAAACCGGCGTCATTGTGTTTAGATCGACGCACTGCACCAGGCCGGAGTTGTCGGCGAAGAAAGCGTAGTGCGAGAATGCCGCTACCGAGTTCTCTATCCCGAGTGTGGGACTGCGCGAGCTTCTATATCTGTACTTGGTGATCTCCGGATCGATCGAAATCGTGCCGGCTTCTATGTCAAAAACTGTATTGAGCTTTATTGAATACAAAATGCCATTCTCGGCAGGCTGTATCAAGGTATCTGTTACAGGGTCGAGCAGCCCGTTGCCGTCAAACGAACGCCAGTAACGGTTCGCGAACGGGTCAGCCCCGTTGAGAAAATAGAGTTCCTGCCCGTCGATAAGCGAAAACATCCTGAACCCCAGCAGCCTGCCCACAAAAGCGCCCTCCCCGATAAACATCAACGGGTAACCTCTCGGGTCGAGCGTCACGCTGCCCTTTATCGGAGACCCCACTTTGATAGAGTCGCGGGTCTGTGTGCCGTCGTCGATATCGAGAAAGCGTATCACGCCGTCCTGCGCGGCATAAATGACCTCCACCAGGCCTTCTTTCGCTTTCTTTTCCGGATAGATGTTCATTATCCGGATCATCTCTTTGTCCCATTGCACTATGGCCGGCTGACCGTTCCAGCCGACTCCCGTAAATGTGTCGATGGCGCCTATATTCAGCGTCCAAACCTTTGTGAGCGATTCGTCGGAGACCTTTGCCGTGCCCCACGCCGCGTTGTCGCGGAAGTTGTTTCCGCGAAACGTCGTGATTCCCGTCACCGGGGTATACTCCTCGGGCAATCCGAAGAAAACCGGTTCGGGCCGGTTGTATTCCTCCACAATCTGCCCGTCCGTCATGATATCAAACTGGAATCTGAAATCAGGCGAGGAAGGGTCTGTCTCCTCTACGCTTCGCGGGTTAAACAGCGTCGCCGGGTGCGGCGCCGGTTCCGGCTCGGGTTCCGGGTCGGGCTCAGGTTCGGGTTCCGGGTCAGGCTCCTTTTCAGGTCCGGGTCCGGGGTCCGGTTTCTGCGTCTGTTCCGGACCGGACGTCTCGGGGCTCTCGTCAGTCGGCGCCACAATCACCGGGGGCTGGTCCGGCGTCGTCGCGGTCGTCGCCGACGGAACCAGCCGGCAGTCATAAAGCGATGCAATGAGGAGTATAGCCAGCAAGACAAGACCGATCGTTTTTATCAGTACGCTTCTCTTTTTAAGCATTTCCTTTACGCGCATGATCTATTGCACCACCAAACCTTCGCGCTCCGTTTCGCTGTCATACAAGGCGCTTCGCACATTGAAATTGTCGCAGCTTTGTGCGGCTTACATACTATATTCACGAAGCTTGTTTGTCAATAAATATCGATTGCCATACAGCTCTCTTGCGGCTGCCCGTTAACGGAAACGACCGCTTCTCCGGTGCGGCGCGTGAAATAATAAAATTGCATAAAATCTCATTATGTGCTATTATTTTGTAGATATTTCAGCGATGGAGATGGTAACGTGCCGAACATAGGGCTGGTTTTGTCCGGCGGCTTTGCAAAGGGAGCGTATCAGGTCGGCGTCCTCAATGCGGTCAGGGAGTATTTCAATGACGGTAAAGTCAGATACATAAGCGCCTCATCCGTCGGCGTTTTAAATGCGTACGCCTTTGCCAATGACAGAATGGACGTCATTGAGAGAATGTGGAAAAACTTGAAATTCACAGGGCTCCGCTCGTTTGCTTATGCGTATATGCGCGGTCCGGAGATCACAAATGTGATCGACGATTTGGCGTGCGGATTCTCCGCGGAACAGCCGTATTTTTACGCGACATATCTGAACATTTCAAAAATGAAACTCAACTATATCAACCTCAAAGACGTCGACCCCGCAAAAATGAAGGATTATCTGCTCGCAAGCATATCGCTTCCTACGCTTACCCGCACGGTGAACATAAGCGGCACAAGATACGCGGACGGCGCGATGGTCGACAACATTCCGGTCGCGCCCCTGATGAAGCACCCCTTGGATTATGCATTGGTCGTACACTTCGACCCGAACAACTACCTTTTTGAAAACAGCTACTTCGACAGCAAGCTGATCAAAATTAACTTCTTCGACGAAAAGATCATCAGAGGTTCCCTTGCGTTTGACAAGGACTCGGTCTCATACATGATAAAGACCGGTTATGAGGAAAGCATGACTATCTTTGACATGCTGTTCAAAACCGGATTTGACGATATCGAAGCCGTATATCAGAAAATAAAGTTCCTCAACGATCTCAGGGGCAAAAAGAGTTTCAGGCTGACCGGAGACGTCGTCGTAAGCAATATGAACAAGGTATTAAAGAAAGTAATAAGATCAAAAATATAAAAGAAAAGGAGAAAGGGATGAAAAGGTTATTCTGTATTCTGGCGCTGGTTTTTGGAGCACTGTGTCTCGCATGCGGAGCATGCTACGGCGGGCTGGTAGTCTGGGAGTTGGTCAAAAAGCTAAGGTCCGCGAAAGAAGCGGCAATGCATAAACTCAGAGAGTTCGTAATGGACGAATGATCATTGCACCTGCAAAACGCTCGGGTTGTTAAATATCTGGGAACTGAAAATGAACAGCACGTCGGAGCCGGGAGTGAACTCAAAACCGAAGAACTCCGGCATATGCAGCAGTTGAAGATTTATGTACCGCAGATCGATCACGGTTATTTTTGAGTACGATCCAATCAGAAGCGGCGCAAGGCTGCTGCCGAAAGAATCCCGGAAAAGGTACAGCTCGCGCTCCGGCGCCCCGTCGTTCTCAATAACGATCAGCGGCTGCGGACCGCGCAGAAAAACGTCGTACGGGTCGACGCCGGATAGGCGCGCCAAGTCATATACCGGCCCGGCGTCCATTTGCAGCGTCTTCTCGTTTAAGTATCCGGCCCTTATACCCGGAACATCGACGTATGTCAAAATGTCGGCGGCAATCGGCAATGCAAGCTGCCCCGCATAGACGCCCCGGAACTCGCCCGCTTCTATCTGCGGGTACGTTCCGATATTCGCATCCGCGCCCATCGACCTGAGAATATGGCTCGCAACGCCCGCTATCTTTGACTGATCCCAGTGCAGGTCGGTCCTGTAGAAGCTGCCCGGCGACAGTACTTCCATTAGCGGGATATACTCATAATCGCGCAGCACATCGAGCAGAATCGGCTCGACGACGCCGAGGTCAAAGCCCGGCAAGTACCTCTCGGCAAAAACGCTCTTATCCGGCACGATGGAAAAGTAAATATTCATCTCAAGGCCGTCGAGACTTTCGGCGGCTTTTTTAATCCTTTCGGAAGTCTGTCTGAAAGACACGGTGTTCGCGCGTCTGAACTCCCCCGCGCCGACCGTGTTGCTCCTGTAGAGCCCCGACTTGTCCGTCTGCAAATACAAGTTAAAAACCTGAAAGGCATGGATCCCGCGGAAAGTGTCTCTGAACACGAAACGGTCGGAGGCATAGTCTTCGAACTTGCTCATAAACGAGCCGGATACTACGGCTTCGAGGGTCAGTTCGGGAAACTTCGCGGGCGTCCGGCGTTCGCTCAAGAGGACCGCAGGGGCCGGCACGACAAAGTTGAGCACGAAAAATACCCCGATGACTCCTATAAAAACGGCTGAGGATAAAATCTCCCTGAGAGCCGGCTTTTTCTTTTCCATAATAGTAAATCTACCTCCTGCTCGCTGGCGCGGCGTGTACGAAATAATAGTCTTTCGTGTACGCTGCGCTAAAACCTAAAGTAAATGAACGGATTGAACGAACCGTCGATCATGTTAGCGGTCGCTGCGATAAGAATGAGCGCGAGCACGACAGGCTCAAGGAACGTCGCCGGATACTTCTTCGCGCCAATCTTTTCGCCGACGGTCCGAATCAGCGGCGTCGCACCGACGATTCCGAGTATTATTGGCACAGTATAGCTGCGAAGATAATACAGCGCCTCTTTGCTCGCAAGCACTCCCCCCGCGCCGAACATGCGGCCGATCGTCGAAAAAGCAGCGTCAAACCCAACGGCGTCAAAAAATGCCCAACTAACAAAGACGATCAGTATGACATATATGTGCCGCAGGAACTTAGGTGCTTTTTCGAGGATCTTTCCGAGGAAGAACTTTTCTACCAGAAGCACGATACCGAAGTATCCGCCCCACAGAATGAAGTTCCAGTCGGCCCCGTGCCAAAAACCTGTCAGCATCCAGACGACTAGGATGTTAAGTACATGCCTCAGCGCCTTGACGCGGTTGCCGCCGAGCGGTATATAGACATAGTCGCGGAACCAGCCGGACAGAGTCATGTGCCAGCGCCGCCAGAAGTTCGTAATGCTGTCGGCAATGTAGGGATAGTTGAAGTTCTCCGGGAATTTGAACCCAAAGACATGCCCAAGCCCGATAGCCATATCGCTATATCCGGAAAAGTCGAAGTAGATTTGCAGCGTGAATGCTATCAGATACATCCAAACAAACAAAACGCTCTGGTCGCCGCTTGTCTTATAAATTTCTACAAGCTGCCCGAATAGATTTGCGAGAAGCATCTTTTTTCCAAGCCCGATAATGAAGCGGCGCGTGCCCATCGCGAACCGCGGCCAACTGTGTTCGCGGCTGGTAAGCGCTTTCGCAACGTCCGAGTATCTGACGATCGGGCCTGCGATCAGCTGCGGGAAAGACGCCACATAGGTGGAGAAGTCCAGCAAGTTTCGCTGGACCTCAATATTGCCCCGATAAAGGTCTACCGCATAGCTGACAAACTGGAACGTATAAAAGCTTATGCCGATCGGCATCAACATCCCGATAAGCGGCAGGTCGCCGTTTGTGAAGTTATTCACGTTGGATATGAAGAAGTTCGCGTACTTGAAGTATATCAGCCCCGCCGCACTGACCGATATGGACAAAAGCATGAACACCTTTGCCGCCGGCCGGCCTCGATGTTTATCGATCAGCAGGCTGAAGCCCCACGCAGCGATACATTGTGCCACCATGAGAAAAACGTATCTCGGCTCGCCCCATGCATAGAACACGAGGCTTGCAAGCAAGAGAGTAACGTTTCTTAGGCGCGGCGACCCCTTTGGCATAGGAGTCAAAAAGTACAGTATCATGGTTATCGGCAGGAAATAGTATAGAAAAGTCGGACTTGAAAAAACCATGAATCTCCCTCTCTCTGTTTCAGCTTTAATAGTATGTTGCGGCACGCGGGGCGTAACCTGAACAGCGGGGAACGCGCCCTACATACTCTCCACTACCGCTTCACACTTTCCACTTTCCACTTTCCACTTTCCACTTTCCACTTTCCACTTTCCACTTTCCACTCTCTTACCTACTCTCCGGCGAACTCCCAAAAAGTCACGACCTCGCCTAAAGATCCTCCGGTATCTCCAAAGATGTCAATTGCAGCTTCGACGACAACAATCCTTGCCGCGACAAGCAGGACATAACTCCCGGAGTCAACAGCCGCCGCCATCTCAGGCCATACGCAAATCCACTTTTGCGGGTCAAACCCGTCACTGCCTGAGATCAGCCTTTTAACTTCGCCTGCTGCCGCAGCGTCTTTAGCCTGAATGATGCTTATCAGATGGGCAAAAGTCCCTATCGCCGCTTCGCTGAAAGCCGCTGAAACGACAAGGCGGGTGAAATCATCTTCCGAGAGCCCAATATAGTTGTGAGCGAGTTCAGGGGACACTTCAGGGGGTGGTCCGGGGAATGTCATAGGCATATCAACTCCGGAGTTTTTTAAGTCCTCTACGAGCGCGCCCAACACTTCTGAAGCGGTTCCGGATAACGAGGAATCGCCGCCGCTGCTTCCGCCGCCGCTGTTTCCACTATCTCCGCCGCCGCCTCCGGTTCCACTATCACCACCGTCTTCGCCGTCTTCGCCATCGCCATTGTCGCCGTCCTCGCCATCTTCGCCGTCGCCGGGGAACTGAACCTGAGTATCTCCGCCGCTGCCGCTGCCTCCGTCGCTGCCTCCGCTTCCGCTATTGCCGCTTCCGCCGCTATTGCTGCCGTCGCTGCTGTTATTGCCGCCGCTTCCGCTATTGCCGCTTCCGCCGCTGTTGCTGCCTCCGCTGCCGCCGCTTCCTTCACTGCCGCTGCTGCTGCTCCCACCGCCGCTTCCGCCGCTGTTGGTCTCGCTCACGCACGCCGCAACAAGGCAAAGCATCGCCATGGCAACTACTATGCAAATTATTTTCTTAGTTTTCATATTAATGACCATTCCTTTCGGTTGTCTAAGGAGCATGCGACATGGCACTCAATAAGTGTAGAATATACTGAATAAATCTTGTGTGCAATGTTGAAATTATATACGATGTTTTGATAATCGTCAACAAAATCATGATTCTCGCCCTCCATTGAATAAGCAATACCAAATAATTGATTACTGCTTCCCTTTTCTATTGACTATTTTTATGTTATTCTTGCTGCAGCGAGGGGTGATCGTTTGCATGGAAAAGACTATTTATCTTTTGGAACGCATACATAACATGACAAGAATCCCGGTTCGTTATTATGACAAAGCAAGTAATGTCACATTTTTCAGCAAGGGTTACATGGCTTCTATGGACCCCTTTTACTGCGACGCGGGGTTATGGGATGAAGTGACAAAAAAAGCAGAAACAACTCCTGTCATTAAATATGAAGAGGGGCTGTTCTTGTATGCGGCGTATATAGATGCTTTAGGATGCTGCATAGTATTCGGTCCCGTCAGCCAGATACGGATCGACGATGAGCAATTATTGCTCTATGCCCGACGGCACTCCGTACCACCAGAAGGCTTCCTTATTAAGCACAGAACACTAAGTGAGCTCTATTCAGCGATATCGGCGTTGTTTTATTTTCTGACAGGTAAGTATATCAGCGAATCGGATGTTCTTGAAAGCAGTAAAACGCTCGCTGACGGCGAGCCAATTGATGAAAACGAACACAGGATGTACATGCTGGAAAACACGGAAAAGGGAGTGCATCTGTTTAGTTACCTAAGCGAAAGAGAGCAAATGAAATACATACACGACGGTGATTATGAGGGGCTCTTGAAGCATATAAAAGCATATGATATATCGAGAATCGAACAGTATATCGAAGAGTTAGCAAATAAAACATTTAAAAAGTTTGAGTATTTGGCTGTCGCGACAATCACATTGGCGACAAGAGCAGCAATCGGCGGAGGCATGGATCCCGTCTCAGCATACTCCTTGGGAAACTTGTACTTGCAAAGGCTGGAAACATGCAATGGGATCAGCGGGGTTTTGGAGCTGCAGCTTAACATGATGAAGAGTTTTACAAAGCAGGTCCAGGAGATAAAAAAAGCGCGCAGCGAGTTATCATATGTAGAGGAAGCCAGGCTCTATATCTTAAAAAACCTTAACAAACCGTTTACTCTTGATGATATCGCCCGCGATGTCAATTTGAACAAGTCTTATCTCTCACGGAAATTCTCTCAAACTATGGGTGTAGGAATAAAAGAGTTTACTCAAATCAAACGCGTTGAAGCGGCGGCAAGTATGTTGAAGTTCTCTGATGAGAGTATATTAACGATATCAAATTACCTTTATTTCCCATCACAGAGCCGCTTCAGCACTGTCTTCAAGCAGCACTTCGGCATGACTCCGAACAAGTATAGGGAAAAGGAAAGAATTATTTCAGTCAAGTAGTTTCCTGGAGCCTGTCTCACGAAGCAGGAAGCTAAATACCAACGATACACACGGAAATAAAAAGAACAGCCTTAGCGTCCATGTCATGCCTACAGTGTTTGACAGCGATGTGAATAGCGGCGCCACAGTTATTGATGATATATTTACCGTACCGGAGGATAACGCCAGGGCCGCGGCAAATATCGAAGGATTGAACGGATGTATCGTTTCCATGCTGATAGTGGATTGCGACGGAATTATAAACATGAAACTGAATCCAACCAGAGCCGCCGAAATATAAATCAGCAACCTGGAATCAACCAGTGTAATCCCCAGCCCGCCAAGCATATATAGTAACAGCCCTACATGAATATTGAGTTTTTTTCTCCCGGTTTTCGCCACCACCGCTCCGCCGATTAGAGCGCCGAGTATGTTCGCGATGCTGTTCGCGCTTGAGACGGTCGCGGCCAGCTCCACCGAAAAACCCTTGTTCGCTACAAGATAAGATGGCAGGTAAGCCGTAAGCGCTGTCATCGCAGCGTGCATAAAGATGCCCATCACCATGATGACCCAGTACTGTCTAATCTTCATCGCACATATAAGCGGGTTACCCTGCGCCATTGCGTTACGATCTCCTTCCTGCTCTGCATGCGCTTGAGGCTTTTCATTCGACTTGCTGAATATAATCCATACTGCAGCGATAGCGATAATGAACAATGAGTAAGCTAAAAACACCCTATTCCACGACCCGAGCAGGTTCTTCAAAGGGTTTGCCAATGAGTATGATGCTACTGCGGCCAGACTATTCGCAATCAGGTTTGCCGATATCATAAAGGTTCTTTGTTTGCCGGAAAACCATGTTCCCATAAACGGTGACAAAGACACTCCATTTAACCCAAAGCCCGTTCCCAGCACCATTCTTCCGGCGAACAGGACAGTAAAGCTCCCGGCAGCATAACATATTACGCTGCCTGCCGATAAAAGCATAATTGCTAATATGACAGTTTGTCTCAGCCCGAGACATTTTTGAATAAAGCTGCCGAAATACATGCAAATGCCGCTAATAACCAACATTATCGTCATCGTCATCCCGGCAAGCGAGTAGTCGATGTCGAGCGAGAGCATAATATCATCCATCAGCACCGATACCGCGAGATATGGAAGCAACGTACACAGGGGAACGACCAGTATAAGCCCTGCTATTACATACCGGTATCTATCATTCTTACCCTTCTGTGTTTTAACTATCATTTCAATTCTTATCTCCTAACCCCGATAGTTTACAGAATTAGCCAAGAGCGCTACGTGACAGGGGGCAACAGCAAACCGTCGCCCCCTGCCTTATATGCGTGTATAGGAGTCGGAAAAACGCGGTTATGGTCCGGCTACGATTACGCACGCGCGAATCTGGGTGTTGCCCTTGGTGTCGACATAGACCGTGTACGGCCCCACCTTATACTGAGCCGCTGCGTTATTGTTGATCATAAATACTTCGTAGTATTCCTCACCCAGCGTCCCGTCAAAGAAAACTTCTCTTACCCTGATGTGAAGCCTGTTCTGGTTTCCGTTGAGCTGGTCAACGCTGGCTGTCGGTATGGCTTCTGCAACCCGTTTTTCGTATAAATAGACATCCGCCCCCTCAAGGGTGACATTGAACTGGTTGCCGCTGGACGGGTTTGCCGGGTCTTTTGTTCTTAGTGAGGTGACGACAATGGTGTGTTCTCCTCTTTCCAGCAGTCCGCTGTCATAGACTACTTTACCATATGCAGGCGGAATGATCATGGTGTAGCCGCCGATCACGTCTTCAAAAAAGCTGACTTGAACAGGTTCTTCATCATTGAGCGTGACTGTGGCGAGGCCGTCCCTCTGTCCGCTTGCGCCAATTATCACGATTCGGTCGCCATAGAATGTCAGCGTTGCGGTCGCGCCTTGCGTAGTGGTGGTATAGCAGGAGCCGTTTACGTTAGGCCACTGCGCAACATTAATTGTCGACCAGCCTGCGGATAACTGCCATTGGCCCAACTCCGTTCCCCTGTTGTGGGCAAGAATTGTCTCAACCGAGGCTGTGTAGATGTCTCCGAGGTTAAAGACTTGCTTATCCTCTCGGAAAATCAGTTTGCCCTCCTTGTAACTCTCAAGGATCAGGTACAGTTTACTGCCCGTCTTAGGAGCGGTAAACGTAATCGGGACGTCCAAATAATAAGCGTTTCGGATGCTCAGGTTGAGCGTATCAGAAGCCACCACCCTCCCGGACGGGGAATCGAGGCGAGCTTCCCACTTCACCGTAACGTTCTCATCGCCCAACGTATCGTTGTATACCGTCAGGACTCTTGTAACAGCCTGCCCATACGGGATGGTATAATCAAACCGTCCGCTCGGCCAATCGCCGCGTGCTCCCGGCTTGTCCTTCCAGTAATCCTGGTCCGCTACCAGCAGCGGATTGAAACCTGCTTGCACGCGCTGGAATAGCTCGTTCGACCACGGATCAGGCAGATTGTTCTCGCCGAAAAGCGGTGTGGTAGACTCTTCTGTTATGTACTGGCTGGTCAACACTCCAGGTATCAGGCTGCTCCAGGCTGACAAAAGCGTATAAGGGCTGATGTTCGCTGATCCTCCATACCTCATGAGCTGCGTCAGGGTACCAAACTCCGTGAAGCCCTGAAGCGAACTGCAGCGCGGCCATAACAGCTCTCCGCATCCATACGGCTTGTCCGGGTATCCTGCGTACATTCCCGAGGTTCCATATGTTATGTAGTGCGGAAACGAAGCGAAATCATCTGTGTCTATGATGTTGTAATAAGAGTAGTTGGACTCGTTGCTTATCGGCCTTGTTTCGTCTAAAGCTTTTACGGCGTCGTAGCAACTCCGGACAAAGCCCGGATTTAGACCGTCGCGCGTAGAATCCACCTCATTGAACAACGCCCATCGGATAACAGACGGATGATTCCGGTCGCGGAGTACAAGATCCTCCAGGTGGCTTATGCAATTGGCCTTCCCTTCTTCTGAGTAAATGTCCTGGCCATTTGAAGAGTTACGTATCCCTGTCTCGTCAATTATCAGCAGCCCCATCTCATCGCAAACGTCTAGCATATACGGGCTGCATGGCTGTTGGTGGATGCGCACAGAGTTGTAGTTGAGCCTCAGATAGTTGTCCACAGCCCCTGGCCAACCCCTGTTATCAGCAGTCGGTGGACCGAAACCCGGTAACGTATGGACTGCATCTCCCCTGCCGCCGTCATGGACGACCCGGTCATAGTTAGTTATCTGAAGACTGTCCATTCGCAGATTAATGTCTTTCCCGTTTAAGTTGTATTTGCTGCCGTTTTGCGTTATTTCTCTGAATCCGAATCTAACGGCTGCTTCAGCTATTGTGGAACTGTACTCCAGGGTCAAGGCTAGGTTGTGGAGCTGCGCGAAGTAGCCTTCCTCATAGGGGACGTTCGGCCACCAAAATGAGTCCGGGCCTGCAATCCACGCCAGCGGCCCTACAGTGTAGCGCGATGTGGTATTTGCCGGCACGGTAACTGTCATGTCTGCTATGCTGGGATATTGCCAAGACGCTCCATTCCACGAGTTTATCGAGCCTTTGATCGTAACTGATTGGGGGCTGCTTGTCGTATTGGTGATATAGACGTCATATGCTAGCGTCTGGTCGGAAACTGACGTACGGATAAAGGTGTCGGAAATATATACTTGATTGTAAAGCCTCAGCTCCGCGTAGGAACCGAATATCCCTTTTGCAAAGTCTCTGCTCCAGTCCGCGACTACAGGAACAGTCCATTTTCTGCCGTTAAAGGGCTGCGAGTTGGTTGGTTGTCTGAAGTAATCGTGGCTCCTTACGTCGACCTGTATCGTGTAACTCATTCCTGGTACTACAAAATCCGTAATGTCAAACTCCTGAGATGTGAACGTCGTCATGTTCCTGCCTACCACAACGTATGAGGAGGGGGGATCAGCAGCTTCCTTTATTGACATTATCGCTTCGCAGTTTACCGCACTGAACGCAATGACATATTTTTGTGGCTCAGCGTCAGCCGCTGGGATGCTTATATCTGTCGAATATATCCCACGGGTTACGCCCTGGCCTGCAGTCGCGCTTGAGAGATGACCCTGCTTGCCCCATCCTCCCCCGGGGACCATGATCTTTGTCGGGGCGCCCTGAACACCAGTAACCTCAGCTGCGCCTGGGTAAGCCACATAGTCGGAGCCGGCCGGATAAGACGGCATTGCCGCGCTAGCTCCTGTAAAAGGTACAAAATCCCACTCGCCTGATATATCAATCCTTTGCGTAGTAAAATCGCCCCATGTCTTGTCAGAATATTCTGTCGAGAGCACTCCGCTCCCCAGATCTGCGGCCTCTGCGGTTGCATTCGCCACAGAAGCGAAAGGAACTAAGCATACAAGCATGCATGCTGACAGCATCAACGCTGATATTCTCGTAATGCGGTGTTTCATTATTTCCTCCATTATTTTATATTTGAAAAAAACGCAAAGCTATAGCTGGAATACCCCTGTATTCCTCGGAGTTTTTCTTGTTCCGATTATCCCCCCTTCTGCGGCGCTGCGCCGGATTTTTCTTTTATTGCTGATTCCTTAAAAACTCTGTCCGCCCTGCGCGTCTCGATTATTCCGGCGTTTGCCGAAATTGTAAGAAGCACCAGCAGTAGCAGCCCTTGAACTATGTCCCTGGCGGTCGATGAGAAGCCCATCGCAACAAATCCGTTTGACAGCATCCTCATGCTGAATGCGCTTATCACGACAGCAATGCTAGTATTGCAGTACCTTGACAGGAACATCGCCATGAACACGCCCATAAAGGCGTCCATCATTATCATCATGGAACTCATCAGGGACACGTTCCTGACTTCCCCGCTGACAGAAATGTGCAAGACTGCTCCGACGCCGATGAATATTGAACCAAACACAAACGAAAGCAGTTTGATTTTGTCGCTGTTAAGCCCCACGCTGTTCGCAATTGCCTGATTGTTGCCTATCGCCCTGAGGTTATGCCCGAACGCCGTCTTGTTAAACAGCAGATGGAAAAACACAAACATTATCGCCAGAATGATAAAAATATACGGGCTTCGGGCGAGGATCGTATCTGATACAGGAAGCCTTACACCGTTTGGAAACTGTAGATTCGGCGCGGCTTCCCATATCATAAGCGTACCAATCGTGAGCACCATCGAGGGAACACGGATGAGGTTATACAAAACCCCGGTAAGGGCGCCTATCGCCACAGTTACAGTCATGCAGAACAGAACGACCCCGGGTATGCCAAGACCTGTCCGCAAAGCCAGATTACCGCCGATTATGCTAGCAAAGCTGATCATAGCGCCAGCCGAGAAGTTAACCATACCGACGCTCATGTTAAGCATCAAGCCCCAGCAAATGACGATCGGGAGTATTGACTGTCGGATCGTCGTGGACAGCATCCTGACCGACGCCGTTCTGCCGCCGGTCAGGATCGCGAACAACACAAATATCCCGACAGGTATGACCAGCGATATTGCGATGTTTCCAAGCATCCTTTTCCAGTTTATCCCTGCCAAGTTGCTCACCTCTTTTATTTGTGCTTAAACCGGGAACGTTTACTCAAAACGTCCTTACGACCCTTGACGCTCGAGGATATCTTCGATTGAATAGTTTTGCCCTAAAGCCACATAGTCTTCATAGGTCACATCGGGGTTAAAGTAGCTGATGAGCTGCGCGATTTCCAGCGCCGAGTAAGCAGGAGTCGGAGAATTGATTATCTGCTCGTACTGCTGATAATCTTTGAAAGACGCGATTTCCAGATAATTACGGAAAATAGGAGCCTTAGGATCTTCGATGATTATTGTACCGTCTATCAGGTGGTTGTACAGAATTGCCCATGCAACCATGATCGTGGCATACTGTCCTCCGCATGACCATACCTGTACGCCCCTTTCGAAGTACTCTCCCGTGCCGGAAGCAACGTCCGGACCGGCGATCTTTACGGAGCCGTCGGCGATACCTTCTATCTCCATCGCATTATAGACGCCGACGTTAAGTGCCGTAAACGCCATCCCATCCATTTCAGGAAAGGCTGCTGCAAAAGACGGGACGTCTTCGTGCCATGTTCCTCTTGTATAGCTTTCTGTGAGCACGTTGAGGTCGCTTTTTTCCGAAGCGAACTGCAAGGCTCCGGAAGTACGGTCGTCA
>Ga0123353_10004090_pt1 | contig 18686 bp, 15 predicted proteins | sample TergutLab28metaG_3_FD_92763 | JGI IMG/M metagenome (GOLD analysis project Ga0123353, IMG submission 92763) | Labiotermes labralis P3 segment gut microbial communities from Petit-Saut dam, French Guiana - Lab288 P3 | ecosystem: Host-associated > Arthropoda: Insects > Digestive system > Gut ... | reverse complement strand
TGTGGAGCAGACCCTACCCCCCCAGCCTTCCGCCATTTCCCCTTCTTTGCCCCCTTTCCCGAGTCACCCCCGGAACGCGCCCTTTTTTGGGGTTCTGCGTGACCCAGGGCCCCCCCCCCCCCTCATTGGACGTTTTAAAAACAAAGATTTTGTAGGCTCAGTGATGTTAAACTTTGTGCGTAATATACTATTCGGTCACAATCAGTCACTGAAATCCGCTGACTACTATATTAGAATTTTGAAAAACAAGATAAAACTTGTGATACTTGGGTGAAATTTAAAAAAACCAAAGAGATTAAACAGTGTGATTGAAATTGGGTGCTGAGTCACAGAATGTTTTATTAGTGTTTATATTTTGACGACATATTTTTTATAATATAATTTTCAAAATCAAGTCTATATTGTATATAGCCGCAGGGTCACCATCCTAACTCCCCCATTGAAAAATTCGGATTGTGCACCTTTCCAAGTCCACTCGCCTTTTCTTCCCACAGTGCTTATTGAAGATTGTACGAGGTCTATGGACGATCTGCAGTAGCTCTATTGATTATGCTGAAGAGGGGAGTATTCGTATATGACATTCACTTAATTATTTATTTATTTATTCATAGATTTACTTAATCATTTACTTACTTACTCCATGCAGCAGAGTCCTACTTGAGAAGCTAACCGTCTCTCAACTTGTCAAGAAATTCCCCGCATTTTATGGAACCCGAACCTTCATTACCGTATTTACAATTTCCAACCCGTCCCTGTCCTGAGCCACATCACTCCATGACCCCACATCCCACTTCTTGAAGATCCATCTTAATATTATCATCCAATCTACGGTCTTCCAAGTGTCCTCTTTCCCTCAGGTTTTCCCTCCAAAACCCTGTCTCTCCACTCGTATACTTGTCACATGCCTCATTCGTCTCGATTTGATCACGCGTAAAATATTAGTTGAGGAGTACAGATCATTAAGCTCCTCATTATTCAGTTTTCTCCGCTCCCCAGCTACCTCGTCCCTCTTAAGCCCAAATATACTCCTCAGCACCCTATTTTCAAGCACCCTTAGCCTACGTTCCTTCCTCAATTTGAGCGACCAAGTTTCATACCCATACAAAAGAAGAGAAAAACTCATAGTTCTATATATCTTACTCCTTTTATTTTTGGATAGAAAACTGGAAGAGAAAAGATTGCGCACCAAATGATAGCAAGCATTTCCTGATTTCGATCTGCTCTTAATTTCTTCCTGAATGGAATTTTGATTTGTTAAAGTTGTTCCCAAATATTAAAACTATTCTACAATTTCAAAGGAACTATTATCAATCTTTATATTTTGACATCGTCCTGCATTCTGATCTCTAGACATGACCATGTACTTCATTTTGTCAGTCTCCTTACTAGCGACTACCAAAGCTTCCGTGTTTTTTTCTATAGTATGTACGCTTCCTCCCAGTATATTAACATCGTCAGCATAAACCAAAACTCTTATGTACCATTTAATTTCAAGCCATCCTGTTTACCTGAACACTCCTAATGACTAACGTCCAATATAGTAACATCTACTAGTAATGCCAGAAAAGCTAACGTCTGCTTTAGTGGACCTTCGTTTGGCAACGCTGACAGCCCTCTCTTTCTATCTGACTGCACAATGTCTCAACACTGAATCACTCATGAAAGCAGTCCTGTGTCATATTTGTGTGTAAACACTTAGCTACCAAAGAGACCCTAATTAGCCATGAATGCATAAGTGTCATAAGTCTTGAAAAGTACTGTGCAGTTAGTTATGTCTTGCATTTAGTAAATGGTCTGGAATGTTTTGGTAATAAAACTTTTTGGTATTACTAACTGGCAGCTGAGTAACGGTTCTTAGGTTGGGAAAGGGTACATTATACCTGATCTATGCATTATACCAACAAACAGCTTGCAGAATTTCGACTTCATTCAGTACAGATTTTGCTGTTTGACGGGTTAGTTTTACTGAAGTTTTTTGACAATGCAACATGGCGACGTTTCGTTGCGAAACGGGATCGTGTGTTGTCTCGAAATGAAATAGAGAAATCGTAATGGATTCGGACAGCGACGAGGATAAATATTACGCATCACAAGAGTAGGAGGACGAAGAGGAGCCACGCCCACCTTCGCGAAGGTCTTCCTTTTCAAAGCTTCCAAGTCCAGATTATTCCGCCAGCAGCTCTGAAGATGAGGATGATATTGGTAATGTGGCAGGTCAACAGCCACAACCCTCTCAATGGGCACTGCCCCCTTAAACCCCGAAGGCGTTTAGTGCACAACTTTATTGGGGCCCCCAACGAGAAAAGCAGTGAAGCTGCACACATCACGACAGAGTCCACTCCACTTAACGTCCTGCTGCTGTCCTTCGCGGAAATTGTTGCTTTGCTGGTTGTGAAGACGAATCGCTGCTACCACCAGTTTTTAGACAATTTTGAAGACGGGCCTTCTCCCCGACGTGAGGTGACAGAAGCAGAAAAGTTTTCGTTTTTTGGCCCTGACATTAGAGATGGGACATACAGTTCAAGACAGACTGGAGGACTAGTGGACGAAAATGGAACAGCTTCGCACTCCAGTCTATGGACAAACGATCGCACGTGCTAGGTATTGTCACATACTACGCTTTCTACATTTCACGGACAATAATAGGACTGGAGTTGACAGGACAAATGACAGACTGTGGAAAATATGAGACTTGTTTGAAATTATAAGGACGAACGTTTCTAAATTTTACAAACCTTCCGAATATTTGTCAGTAGATGAAGTCATTGTGAAATTCAAGAGAAGGATTTTATTCAAACAGTATATCCCGGAAAAACGCAAACGTTTCGGCATCAAAAAGTTCAAACTATGCGACTCTACTGGATGTACATATGACTTTAATGTTTACCTCGGTAAAGACAGACAAAGGCCGGCACAACACCTGCCAGCAACCCGCGCTACAGTGACTAATCTGGCAAGGGGTGTAGAAGGATTTGGCCATAAACTGTGCATAGACAACTTTTCCTCTTCTAACCTGTTTGATGACTTGGCCCAGGAAAAAAAATTTCTTGTTGTGGGACTGTGAGACTACATAGAAAGGGCATGGCCAAGGACCTCAAACCCAAGGCACTGAGACTGAAAATTGGTGACATTCGAGTAGAGTAAGGACCAGGGGTGACTTGACGGCTGTGGTGTGGAAGGACAAGAGAGACGTGTGCCTCCTGACAAACATTCACAATCCACCCAGAGAAGGCAATTATCGCGATGAACACGGGAACGCGATAAAGCCGGCAATTGTGGCGGATTATAACCGTCACATGGGGCATGTTGATAGTACAGATAGAATGGCCAATAGCTACACGGCCAGCCTTCGAATATGGAAGTGGACTAAAAAGCTTTTTTTCCACATGTTGGACCTGGCCAACCTTTACATCCTTTTATCTTCATGTGGTGGGACTAAAATCTCACACAGAGATTTTCGACTCGCCCTTATCAGAGAGATGCTGGCATGGCCTGGGCATGACCCACGACCATCCATGCCTGTAGAGAGACCAGCCTCAGCTTCTAATAACACCGGAAGACTGGACACACGTCACAATAAGCACTGGCCTGGCCGCAGTAACACCAAACGGCGATGTCGCCTGTGTTCAGTTGGGGCGTGAAGCGAACGGTGATATTGAGATGTGTCAAGTGTGGTGTGGCGCTTTCTGTTGATCGAAACTGTTTTGAAGATTACCATACAAAGACCAACCTGTAAGACATCTATTCGTCCGTCCTCTGTAAAAACAGTTGAAGCCTCGACCGCAATGTAAGTAAAAGAACATGGATATTTACAAGTTCGTTTAGAATCTTATTTCTCCATTACGCAGTAAGGAAATTACAGCATTTTTAAGGCATTCTGAGCAATGTCTCTTTCCTTCCTCACAAAATGCTTTTTGCTTCACAAATTTATCCCGCTTAGTTCTCGAAATATTCAGGTTTTTCGAATGTCATGCGCAAAATTTAAATACCCCGCAGAAAAATTCGGCGAGCTGGAACTTACAGATGGGATTTAACTCGACGTTTAAAGGGCTAAAACAAAACTGAAATGAAATGGCGATAAAGCATCTCCTTGTTTCAAATCATTCCTAACAGGAAACATGTCAGACAAATATTTGCCTACCCGGACTCTTCTGTGAATTTCATTCCGACACATTATTATTAGCCTGACCAGATTCATGGGGATACCAAACTCAAAGATAAGATTGTACAAGACCTCCACCCTAACTGACTCATAAGCTTGCTTGAAGTCTATAAACAGCTGAGGCACTGTTTCATTGTATTCCCTTTTTTTATCTTAATTTTTCGACGAATTCAAAATATCTGATCAGTAGTCGACCTGTTGCGTCGAAATCCACACTGACAATTCCCAATAAATTCCTCTGCACATGTAGTTAAATTAGCAGCAGGATGTTGGATAAAATTTTATGCATAGTTGACAAAAGTGATGTGCCTCTACAATTAATACAGTCTGTTTTATCGTCCTTATAAATAGGTATAATAATCGACTGCTTCCACTCTTTAGTCAATTCCTTCTTATTCCATATGGAAGTAATACGTTTATGGCTTTCAGAGTGAAATTTTCTACCCCCTGCCTCAGTCATTTCCACTGGGATTTGATCACTACCTGGTGATTTGTGTCTTTTTAGCTTTTCAATAACCATCTCAATCTCAAGAGTACTCGGCTCAGACACTAGAGGTTCCGTTGTATGTATTTCTGCCTGCCTAACATCATTTACAAAATGTACATTCAACAACTGAGAGAAATGGTTCCTCCGCATAGCCAAAATACTGTGGGAGTCTGTAAACAACTTACCATTCTCATCCTTTACTGTTTTAGTTCTATGCTCGTAGCCCTTCTTAGAATCATTGATGTCTCCTCCGATATTTATAATCTTACTGTTAGTTTCAAACTCATCAAATTTAGCTTTCAGATATTCCTTCTTTTTTTACTTAAATGTCTGCTAGCGCCCCGTTGCTCACATTATCTACATTGCTTTGGCCTGGGCCCTGTACCCACTGCATTTTAGTTTGTTTCGTTTGATCTAATAAACGTAAACATTCTTCGTCAAGCCGTGGTTTTTGCTGCTTCAGTTGCTAAAGACATAAAATCCCTTTAGCTGAGGTTTCGGTATTCTATTTAATGTTTTCCCAAGCCCTATTTATGTCCTCGTTATCACATAAGTTCTCCAAAGCTGTAACCCTGTTTGAGATCTTAATCTGACACTGTTTCCTAACCTCCAGTTCATTTAGCTTCCTGAGATAAAATATTTCCACTTCAAATTTCTGTATTGCTTCGTTACTTACTGCCAGTCTTTCCCTAACTTTTACCAGCACCAGATAGTGATCAGTATCACACTCAGCTCTCCTGAAAATATCTTGCATCGAGTATAGTCAAATGCCATCTCCTATCCATCAGTATGTGATCAATCTGATTGTGAGTCTTCCCATCCGGAGAGGGACGGGTGTCGTATACGACACATTAATTTTAAATGCATTTCCTACCAGAACTGTCATTAATTCCGGTGGAAGTTTCCTGACACACATGTTCGAAACACGAAAAATTTCAATTATCTGAAAGATTTAGAGCAACAGGTTGCATGCTAGCCAGTAAGAGAACGCGCGGGAGCACGTGATACAATGAGGAAAACAGGAAAAATTTGGTGCCTGATTGGAGACTCCAAGAAAATCACTCCTTTTAACATCCAACGGGCGTGTCTGCTTTATCGGCACGAAATGAAACAACGCTCCACATTTTTGTCCTCATATTACACCTGTAGTTCACAAATCATCAAGAAAAACTCAATTTTGTGAATTGGTACCTTCACGTGATGCATGCTGAAGAAATAGACCCACAGTCGTTCTGTTTAGCGTAGAAGATTGGTTTCGTCTCAGAGGATACAATAACTCTCGGAGTAATTGGTTTTGGTCTGCAGAACGTTCCACGTGAATATAAGAAATACCATTACATTTTGTTCATAACACGAAGTTTGTTGGTCCAATACATATGCTACCGAATGTCGCCTGCACCTTTGGGTACGGCCGAACCATCTTCAAGCGGCTGCTTGTCCTAGTCGCTGTTACTGGCAACTGCTGTTAGTCAGACAGGTGCTAAGGCCTCTGCTGCTAGCCATTGATCCTGCTGCCAGCCCCCGCTTCTGCTAGACGCTGCTTGTAGCCGCTTCTGTCCGCCGCTGCTGCTAGCTGCTTCTTACAGGCGCTGCTTGTAGACGCTGATGCTAGCCGCTGCTTATAGCCATTGCTGCAATCATTTGCATTTAGCCTTTGTTGCTAGCCGCTGCCTCTAGCCGCTGCTGCAAGCCGCTTCTTCTACAGCCAGCCGCTGCTGCTAGCCGCCACTGCTAGCCAATCCTGCTACGCGCCGCTGCTGCCAGCAGCTGATCTGCTGCTGCTAGCTGTCTTTGGTTTCCGCTAATGCCGTCGCCGTATCGAAAAGACGTTGCTTGTAGCCGCCGCAGGTGCTGGGCTCCGCTGGTTAACCGCCTATGCTACTGGCCACCACAACTGCTAATTGCTTCTGCTAGCCGCTACTGATAGCAATTTGTGCTGCTGAAAGCAGCTGCTGCTGCTAGCCGCTGCTTGTAGCCGATTTAGTTAGACGCTGCTGCTAGATGCACCTACTAGCCGCTGCTGTTCTCCGCTGCTTCTAGTTCCTGCCGCTAGCCTTTCTGCTAGTCGCTACTTCTAACGGATCTTGCTAGCAGCTCATGTTAGCCGCCGCTGCTGGTAGCCTCTACTGTTAGCCGCTAATTATAGCCGCTGGTGTTAGACGCTGCTGCTAGTCCCTGGTACTAGCCGCTGCTGCTAGCCGTCCCTGCTGGTAGGGAGCACTTCTAGCAGCTGTTGCTTGCCGCTGCTTATATCCAATGTTGCTATAGTTTGCATTTAGGCTCTGTTCCAACCCGCTGTTTCGAGCCACTGCTGCAAGCCGCTACTGCCAGCATCTGTTGTTAGCCGTTGATGCACGCAGCTGCTGTCAGCCGCTGCTGCTAGCCGCCGCTGTCAGCCGTTGCTGTTACCAGTTGTTGCCACGCGCTGAGGCCAGCCGCTGCTGCTAGCCGCTGATGGCAGCCGCTGCTGCCAGCCACTGCCGGGAACAGCTGCTGGCAGCCTCTGCTGCCAGTTTCTGCTGCCGGCCGTTTATACCAGCCGCTGTTGCGAGCTGCTGCTGCTGCCAACCTCTGCTGCCGGCCGCTGTTGCTAAACGCTCCTGCCAACCGCTGCTGGGATCCGTTGCTTCGAATCGCCGCTGCCAGCAGCTGCTTCGAGCTGCTGATTCCACGTGCTGCTGCAAGCCACTGTTGCCAGCCGTTTATGCCAACCACTGCTTCGAGCACCTGCTGCCATCCGCTGTTACGAGAAATTGCTGCGAGCCCTTGTTACTAGCCGCTGCTGCAAATCGATGCTCCTAGTTGCTGCCGTAGCTGCTGCTGCCAGCCGCTCTTCCTACCCGCTGCTTCTAGCCGCCGCTGCCAGCCAATTTTGTCAGCCGCTGATGCTAGCCGCTTTTGTTAGCCGCTGATGCCACCCGGTGCTGTCAGCCAATGCTGCTTGGCCGCTGCTGCCATCCACCGCTACCAGCCGCTGATACCAGTCAATGCTGCCAATCGCTGCTGCCATAACTCTACTCGTTATTCAGAGGGTGTTTTTGAGTGACAGAATCATGAGCACAAGACTGTGGCCTCCTCGTTCGCCATATCTGAACCCATGCAATCGATTCTTACTTGTGGAGCATGTGAAAGATAAATTGTACTGTCATAATCCTAGACATGAAGACGACAGAAGAAGAAATTCAGAATATGGTATTTTCAGTTTCACCAGCAGAATTTGGACGTGCGATTAACAGCGAGATTTTTACGTGTGACTGCAAGCCGAAGGAAGCCATTTCGAACTCCGTCTTTAAGTATGGTCATAATATAGGTTAAATACACGTACATTGAACTGAAACAAGTAAGCACGTGTTATGGCGAACTGAAGCAGCGGCAATCACTGCATTGTTTGCTGTCCAGCAGAACAATCCGAGTGGCAAATGTGTCGTGACACCATTCTTAAAAACCTCCCTTTATTTCACATTCCAGTGTTAGGAACGCAAAACAGATTCAAGAAGTCTGGTGTATTCAGAACAATGGAGAAGACCATAACGAACACTCGTTTACCCCTTACGCTCACTGAGATACAAAATACTATGTTTTTACTGGAGTACAGATTTAAATGGAAAATTCTCTTCATCATGTTTGATTATGTAATGCTAACTTCAAATTCGTCTTCTTATTCTTCCTCCTCCTCTTCTTCTTCCTCTTTTCCCATTGACACTACAGCCCACTGTGGGTTTTGGCCTGTCGATCAATGTCCTTCCATTTTTTCCTATCCGCCGCCAATTCTCTCCATCTTCTCACTCCCAGCACTTGAAGATCTCTTTCTACTTCCTCTTGCCATCTTTTCCTGGGTCTTTCCCTTCTCGTCCCTTTCAGTTCTTGAGTGAAGATCTTTCTGAGCATCCTATCCTCCTCCATTCTCTCTAGGTGACCTAAGCAGCCCTTTTATCCATTTTACTATATATTCTCCTTTGCTTATTTCTTCTAGTTCTCGATTCGTCCGACATTTCCATTCCCCGTTTTCATATTTAGGACCACATATTCTTTTAAATATTTTCCTTTCAAAAATTGCTAACTTCATATATCTGTGGTATAAGCTTTGTTCTCTTGTACCGTGCCTGCAAATCGAATCTATTCGTGCTAGCAGTGACGACATGGGACTGTATCCCATAACCTAATTTGTGCAGTAATTTAAACACATTATATCAGAATAACACTTTACAATAACACCCTAACCCATCGTTTAACTACGCGTTCTATAACTCAGAAGACGGAGTTCTCGACGATCCACTGCAGATAGCGGTTGACGCGCGTGTAAATTCCCGGGGTGTTCGGTTCCGCACAACGAATGCCCCAGGACACGATACCAATTGTTGTCCAGCGACCGCTCTCAATCTGCAACATCAGCGGACCTCCGGAGTCACCCTGAAAATATAAAGGACATTAGGCCCTTGTTGAGAAGTTGACGGTCTCTCAGCTAGTGAACAAACTCCCCACATACTGTACAACCCGAAGGCTCATGGCCGTGTTCACAAGATGTCGTCACAGGAGATTATCCTGTACCACTTTCATCCAGCTCTTACACCATTTCTTGTGAGGTCGGCTTTAATATTTCCCTGCCATTTTAATCAGGTATTCCAACTTGTAACTTTATTATTTACGTTCTCACTGAAATTGTGTATTACAGTAGAACTCCATTTATCTGGACGCTGGTTGTCCGGATAACGAATTATCGGGATCGGCTTGGCCCTTCGGGTAATCTGTTCGAGAATTCTACAATTCTTAAAATTACCGGTTATCGGATCAAGTACAATACAATGTTATGGCTTCTATAACTTTAAATCAGGCGTGGTCGAAAGATTCAGACTCAGGTGCATACTGTAAATTGTAACAGCCAAACTTTTAAACTACCAATTTAGTTTATTGTCAATATAAAATTCCAATTATCCGCATTTACTGCATATTCGGATGGTTTGGCTGTCCCAGTTAATCCGAACAAATGGAGTTATACTCTATTTCATCTCACTAATAATATTTAGTGAAGGATAAAGTCAGGAAGCCCCCCCCCCCCTGCGCACTTTTCCCCATCGCCATGGTATTCTTTTCTCCCTCTGTCCCCAGTTCCTTACATTTGTTATTGGTTTCATACATGTCACTTGAGAAGTCGACCAAGAATACCCTTTGTGAAACAAGATTATGTTTCTCTGCTACTGTCAACGTCTTGGGCTGCAATAGACTGATCTAACTTCAGTGTTTGTGATAAAAATTGAGTTTGAAGAAGTTTTAAACGTGGCTGAGGTAACGCTGTGAGACCCTCTTCATCGAACTGATTGAAATGACGTGTTTTATGTAAAGCAGAAGTTTGTTACCGTGATCACAATAGTCTGTAATTAGACATTTGTTCCAAATCATCTCACTTTATTCCTCCGACCTCTGTTTTCATACGATTCTCCTGTCTTTTCTTATATTTGCATTATCATACGTATCATGTCTTCCACGCAAGAGACAGTGCATGTAGCTAATTCCACACCTAAACTGCTTTCGTCTCTCCTGTCTTATCTGTTCCTGCTGGGAACATAATTAATTTCATTGTGCAAAATCGATCTATGTAACAACTATGCCGTTGCTTGGCAACTGTTATCACGTAAGGCTAACACTTCGTGTCGCCGTGGCGATGCATATTAAAAAATGGTAAAAGGGAGTTTATATGAGTATTAATAAAATTGTCAAATTAAGTAACCACTTTCATTATTCCGACAGGGAGTTTTGAGAAAATTCAGGGCGAAGTATAAAAAAGTTCCCCATTAATCAAAGTTCAACCTAGAACAGGCCACGAAGGCCCATAGGGGGAGTAGAGGTATAGCTCTACTCCTTCTTTAACCTCGGCGCTAGATGGGATGGGTGGTAAACGCCAGGCCCCGGCCGCTGTACCCCAAGGAAAGACCCGGTACCCATTGTATAGGAGAACTGGTAGGCCCCAGGGCCGGTCTGGACGGGTGCGGAAAATCTCGCCCCTACCGGGATTCGATCCCCGGACTGTCCAGCTCGTAACGAATCTCTATACCGACTGAGCTATCCCGGCACATCCCTCATTACACGTAACACATAAATTGTTTCCTTTCTCTTACACTAACACGCAGTGTGACATTTGTTTACCACATAACAACATTCTATGTGAATGCAGAAGTACACACTGCCACGGACCTGGCAGGAGTCCTTGCCCCCTTCATAAGCTCCCGCGCACAGGGAAGTCTCCGTGACTGGTTGTGTATAACGCCTCACGCAGCGCTGCTGGTTCCACACGGGTACAGCCACTTCCATCAGCACTGGGCTGCTCGGCCCGCTGTAAGACACGGTGCCCCACCCTGTAAGCAACGTACGAACAAGAAGCGTTCAGTAATCCAGGACTACTAATGCGATTTCCGTTTGCATAGTTGCGAAAAGCGCCTTTTAGCTTCGTCACGTCTGCCCGCCTGCCTGTTCTCTCTCTCTGCATGTGTCAGCGCGTATTCCACTGTTCGAATTCATGTGAAATTTTATCTTGGGGACTGTCGAGAAAATCCAAATCGATTAAAGTCGTACAAGAAAATAGCTAACTTTACATGAAACCGTAAGTGTGTTTCGTGTTTCATGCTGTTGGCAGCCAAACAGGTAGTGCAAAAGTAAACAACGCGTTGTTGCGATTCCGTGAGCAAAGTTTTCAATACGTACTGCACTGTTGGCAACCACATATGGACATCAAAAGCACAGAGTGCAGTGTTGCTTTTCCATAGCAAAAATGATTACGCGGGCGCGCCATTGTATTACATTGTCTTGTTGACATTAGCTACATCCCTGCACTTGCAAAGAACACAAATGACATTGGTAGAACTCAGCGTTCATTGCAATGTGTCCGTCACAGAATTTCCTAAGCGACTACAAATTGTACATCTCGGTCCAGTGGCAGTACGAGAGATTATTTATTGTTTCCACAGTGACCAAACCGGCTCTGAGGTCCACACTGCCTCTACACTGCGTACGACATTCTTTCTCAGGCGGAACAGCTGCTGGGGAATTAATTTTACCATTCCCATATATCGCTAAAGCTAAGAATGCGTGGAGCTGTACCTTCACGCCTTATAGGTCTTCGTGACGTATTACTGATTAGAACTTTTGCAACTCCACTCTAATTTACCACTTCCGTCCACTTATTTTCCAATTTGTTATTCGTTATAGGAGGAGATCCTGTTATAGTCTCTAAATAAACCATGATTACGTAATGAAATAAAATGGGAAACGGGCTGAGAAGCTCTAGAACATTCTCCGCACATTTGATCGATGACGTCATTAGATTACGGTATGTTCTGAGTTCTCACCTGTCACAACGGCCGTCGTATTCTCGAAATTCGGTCCAGGAGGAGGAAGACACACTGGCCAGATGTATGAATTGAAGACTGTCCTTCGGTGCAACTTCACAATTGCAATGTCATTTTCGTACGTTTTTGACGAAAAGTCCAAATGCACCCGAATATCCACTACCTCGAAATCCTGAGCACGAGTCTCATCGGTGCGAGTGAAGTCGTATTCGCCTAGACGAATTCTTAAATCCTTGGCAGTCTTTCTGAAAAGATATGACAACATAAATTTAATCTAACGTTTAAATACATGTTCTACATAAACTGTCTCTGTCACTATGTGGGTTTAAGAGTATGCGACCATGGCATTCGGAAACTCGTGAGAAAGAGAAAGAGTGAGAGAGAGAGAGAGAGAGATGTTTAAATTTTAAAATTCCCTATTTATTTTGATTGTGAAGAAAACCATAAAATACAAACCCGATTTACGGAACACTCCTATAACACACAAAAATAAAGTCTATACCCTGGTTGATCAATATTTATTTTTGTGGTTTTTTCAGCGACGCGCTTAATAGTTCTTCCTATACGAACAGTGTCGAATATTGAGATGGTTGTTGAAGAATGAATGAGGAAACATAGTGGATAGAGGTAGTCGAGGTGCTAAGCCGGAGCTGGTGTGGAAGCACTGACGAAAACCCACACGACGGTAGGTAGGTATACGGGTCGATATTTGATACCGGTACCTGTGAAGTACGAACCAGGAGTGGTATCCATTATCCCTTCTGTCTTCTTTCATGTGAAGGCGCCATATATATCCATACGTGGCTGATGGAAGGACACGAAATATAATCCGTTCACCAGTATGAGCGCAAAGGAATGGCGTTTTGTGTCCAGCTGGACCGTTTATCAACAGTACATCAGTGACGCGCAGGTCTGCAGTTCCATTTTACTGTTGTAACTCTTAAGCAGACGACCGTATTTACGTTGAAAGGAGAGCAAGACCAGAATCCGGCCGACATGACAACAAGTTGAGCTAGGTTTAGGCATCATACCGCAAATATGCACGCGATAAGTAAAGGTCTCACTTGACGGACCTTTAACATCCCCACTAGAATGAGGTGAGAGGCCAGCTTCACGATCCGGTTGATTTAACCTGTAGAAATATTTCCTGTTACCTATTAGATAGGCTGGGTGGACGTCACAACGACACTGAAAACTGTCGGGAAGAACATTTCTGTCCCTGTCGGGGAAGGATCCCTAATCGTTCAGTCGCCCGTGGGTAGCGCAATTACTAATCATCCCATTGGTTAATGGACGAATAGGCTACAGTCTTTCGTACTGAAGTTTAGTTTAAACCTTCGATAGACACTACGAGTGGTGACGTAGAATAAATCTTGATGCAAGACTTTAATTTCAATCACGTGTGATATTTACATCAGTGGTGCGGCAGTTTGAACTGTTAATGCACCGTTTTCTCATCTTAGTCCTTCTGTTACGCCTGGAAATCATCAGTGAAGGTGTGCGGCCCTATTTTGAATAATATGGGGGTGCAAATGATTATTGGTCTATGTGTGGTTCTTAAAGATGTAAATAGATGGTCTCGCCACACTGACACATACCCGACTGAATAATGTGAACAATTAAAATATTTGCGTTTTGAAGTTTCACTGCAGTAAGCGTCTAGACGAAAGTCTTCAGTGATACAACGGCATAAAGTATGTTAGATAGACACGGACGTTTCAGGGGAACCAGCTGTATCCACCTTGACCGTTTTCAGTGAACCTGAAGACAATCGACAACTTTGGCTGCTACACAGGTAGAAAATGAAGACGTGGCGGATTCACGCCTTCTCGACGGAAGAAACAGCAGCTTACATGATCATGACGGACAGACGCAACGTCCATTTACTTCTCGAATATCTTTGCGAATAAAACAGCCAGCAGCCGTCTTTCCATTCTTTCCTACAATCCATCGCTCCTGTGTGTAGAGGCCGGTACAAGTAATACTGCCGCGACTTGAGCGAGACAAAGTATAAGGCATGGGGCGAGATAGAGATGTGGCTACTAGCGATCCTAAAAACATTATTGCGTGCAATCTAGAAATCACTGAATGCCAGGATCGGAATGCTTGTAGAAGAGTCTGTAATCGACAAGGGGCTTGGCTGACTGCATACGGAAGGGACTTTCCGGTCATTCTACGTCATACTGGCCATATCATTTAGTAGTGTTGTATGAGATAGGCAACTTGCTTCGAGTTAATTTCTCGTTGGAAGCCGTTCACTATTGTTGGGCTATTGTCAGACCCCGCCTTCAACGCTATGCAGCCATGTTGGTAAGGTTTGAGGAAAAACGCTTTGCAGACATCAGCACTCTCCAGTGACGTTAACAGTACTGTGGCTGCAAGCAAAACGACTGATACACCAGCTAGAGTGATTGAAGAGCGACAGAGGTTGAGGGTGCTGAGACAGACTGTCTACAGTCTGTACGCCACGGAATAAAATGTGTGGAGTTCTACGGAAAATATTCCGACTCACCTGTGGACGCAGTGGGCTGCGGTGAGCACATGCATGTCAGTGATGAGTACCCCACCACAGAAGTGGTGGTCCCCGTCTGTCATCAGTGCGACCATCCACGGCCATTCCTGTGGATCTGCCAGCTGTCCCCCGACAATGCGCGAGCCGGCCACTGTGTTCACACCGCAGCCTGCAACACGAATAAACAGGTCATCACTTCCCGGTTCTTGCCTATTTTCTCTTGAGGTTCATGGTTTACCTCAGTCTGTCTGTTACTTTAAACATACCCGTACTGTGTCTTTCCAACCTCACACCTACTCACAATGATGGATTTACAATCGGTTCAACGCAACATGAATTCAGCACATGGAAATTAACTCCGCGTAGTGAATTGTTGGAGAAATTGTTGGTACTTCAGCTGCTCAAGAAATTCTCCGTTCTTTTGAAACCTTAGACTATATTGTTTATTTACCAGAGGCCATTAATATTAACATACTCTTCAGGTAAATCATAAATGCAGAAGGCGTACACAGAAGTCCGGTAATTTGTGCAGCTTGCGTTTTACACACACATTAATGCAGACGCTACAGGGCGAAATGTGAGATGATTATGCCGCTCCCAGAAACTGCTGCTACCTCTATTGTAAACTGATTTGTGTTGCTATCATTCTGCCACCTCTCGGCGTCTCCAGCTGTTTAAGATTCCATACGTAATTAGCATCAGATTATACATCCGAAATACAATGACAATCACTATGGTGTTGTTAGGTTAATTGGTGGCCGGGGCGAGTATCACAGTGGTTGGCCCTAAATGAAATAGTGGACTTAAAATAGCACAATCAATTATTGAATTTATATTTATTTAACTCAATAATTTAAAATTTTTGAGCACACATAATCACAAAGTATTTACACAAAATATTCATGTTGTCTCCCACTCTGCCACCTGTTGCTTTTATTTACGTCCCGAAGTAGTGTTTCTTCCATTGCACCTATATGCATGACAGTCGTCAGCACTGTGTGTAACTACGCAGTGTTGATTTCACCCTCTCCGGTCAAGAAACGCAGAAATAATTAGTAGGAATTTATTTATTTATTTCATTGAGTAAAATAATGCTTTTACGGCACAGATATTCAAAAAACTCACATCTCCTTGACAACGTTATGGGTGGAGATTCAACAAGAAATTTCACTCACATCGGTCAAGAAATATGGAAATAATCGTATTTCCTGAACGTCATTAAATCCGGATCTCAAATACCATTTTCACAAAAGTCGGTCAAGAATTCCGGAAATTGCGGGAACGTAGTCATTAATGACCTTCAGTAAAATATGGCTATCACTGCACGAATGTCCAGTAGATTCATGTTTGTTTAATGTCGTTATGTGTAGGTCTTCAATAACGAATATCCCATACATTAGAGCAGAAATGTGGAAATTATGGGTAGAATTTACTGTAATGTTTCAAGGAATATGTGGCTTTTATTTCGCATGTTTTCGTGAAAATCAAAAGTTCTTCACATGAATGCGGTTGGATGATTTTGACGTGCTTTTCCATTGCCGAAAATTTGTTGAACTAGTAAGATCCAATCTAAAGAAGAATTCTAATATGATACCAAAGAAATACTCCATTAAGGATTATCGCAAACAAAATGCGGAATTTTATGGAAATATGTGAGGTGTGGTATTAGCCGAATTTACAAATTAAAGAATATCCACACCTACAAGTAGCAAATGTTAGTGATTTCAAATAACATCATTAAGGTAAACGAAAATTCAGTAATTAGCAACACACTATACCGCAGAAAAAAATAAAAAATGGAAGATATTACACTTACAACAGAAAACGTCAATCATGACCAACATAAACATTTCGAAATTTTTAAAACAAAACCATGAAACTTGATAAGAAACAAAGATCGAAAAGACAAATATAAGAACATAAACCTACACAGTAAAAATTACTGTAAATAATTGAAGTTTCATTCAAAGTTGATTTATAATATTTGTATATTCACGATTTTAGAGGGTTCTTATACATGTTTATGTTTTATTAGTTTAGCCTGATGATGGCTCATTAAGTCGAAATATATGTTGTTAGAGGTAATGTGACAAAGTGTTTATTAAAAGAAAGTTGTGTTTGACGGCGCACTAGAACTTACGGGTTGATTTTAATGCCGAATATTAACTAAATCGGTCAATAACTGTGGAATTTATCAGTATAAAATCATTTATGCCCATGAGCAGAGCCCTGGCATTCCTAAGTGTATTTTCGTGAAACTCGTTACTGCTGAAAGGCACAACATGAAAATCTCCAGCACAGAATTTCACAGTCTCTTAAGAGTATTACAATACACGTGATAAGGCACAGAATTTTTTCTGACGTACGAAAGGATTTTGACTTGATTCTTAATATCACTCATGTGCAGTGGCGTAGATAATGTCCCCGCAGGTTCCGCGGTGCACGGGGCCCGTGGTTAAGGGGCTCCCAAAACTTACACAGTAGTAAAATTTATTGTGGGTTCTTTCGGACTGTATTCTGTTGTTCTGACAGCAGGGAGCATTCTGGCAGATAACGTCGGTGAAAAATATATGAGAGCCCCGAATGGTCTGTACGTCACTGCCCACGTATCTCCTGCACTTCTCAGTTCCCCTAATATTCGACAGGTCTCAACACTAAAGAATGGTGAGGCGTTTCACAGTGGCGTAGATAGGTGTTCTGGCGCCCGGCGCGAGTAATTGCAATATCCATCCATAACGGAAGTTATTAATTTAAAATATATATATTCACATATTGAATTTCCGTTTAATTAGATCGATAATTATTTGAAATTTTCGAACGCAGAAAATCGATTTTTTTAATTTAAAATATTAATTTGATCGCCCATCTGTCACCCGGAGCTGCCGGACCACTAGCTCTCCAAATCCTGGCTAGGCCACTGAACGATCACGTTCTTCATGTACATGACAACGTTCAGGTTGGAACGTCTGTATCAGTGTACCTTGGCAATATGCTGCCTCCATCCTCTGAATCATTACAAACCTACGGAATTAAAATACGTGTTACGTAATCAGTGTATATATATATATATATATATATATATATATATATATATGTGTGTGTGTGTGTGTGTGTGTGTGTGTGTGTAAGTTCAATGTTTTTGAACTGCATATAATTAGATGACAACTTTGGTCAATTTCGTTGAGAATTTCGACATTAACACCTCATGGTCATGGTCATTTGTGTGACAAGGAAGGCATGTGCCTTCCTTGTCACACAAATCAACTAAAACCATGACATCTGTACATAAGTGTCATCACCACAACTATGCTAAGAATTTCGTCTTCTGGGCCGTCGTACGGTGGTCACGGGTAATTAATTACCGGCCGTTCGGAGGAGCTTGCTGCTTTCACTTCAAGGTAGTCTTCTGTGACTTCGCAGCGAATGGAATCACATTCTATAAAGCTGTAACCTCCATCATCAACACTGTGACAACGTCAAATCACAAAATCATATTAAATATGGTACAAATTTGAAGAGTTAAGAAGACAATTTACGTATCTCGTGAGATTGAGGCGCGTTCGTGCAACCAATGTTGCCGTGGAAAAACAATAAGTATTACATATTCTGAGTGTGTATTTGTAGCCTTAGTTATGCAGCATGCAAAGCGCACATGCCACGTTATATTATCATCTCTGGCCTCTCATATCTCATAGACGGCAATATTTTCGGAAACCGCTTTTGAGAATAAAATGTGTGTTTTAATTTTCTCTGCAAATTTTTTGGAAATTTTTCTCATTCTGAGAAAAACTGAGCGAGATATTATCATAAGTGTACATAGGTCTGCACGTAAAGTGCCTGTTGTTCTTGTCGGTTTTTAGTGGCAGTTGAATTTTCTCGACAGATTTTCCGTAAATACTCATACGTACTCATGTATATCAATTTCATGAAAATCCTTTCAGTGGGAGCCGAGTTGTTTCATGCGGACGGACGGACGGGCCGATAGACAGACATGACGAAGCTAATAGTCGCTTTTCGCAATTTTGCAAACGAAATTAAAACTGGGTTAGTGGTATTAGTAGAGACCGCCTCTGTGGTCTAGTGATCAGAGTTTCTGGCTACAGATACAGAGGTCCCGGGTTCGATCCCCGGCGCTACCAGATTTTCTGAGTAGTAGTGGGTCTGGAACGGGGTCCACTCAGCCTC
>Ga0123353_10004089_pt1 | contig 18686 bp, 10 predicted proteins | sample TergutLab28metaG_3_FD_92763 | JGI IMG/M metagenome (GOLD analysis project Ga0123353, IMG submission 92763) | Labiotermes labralis P3 segment gut microbial communities from Petit-Saut dam, French Guiana - Lab288 P3 | ecosystem: Host-associated > Arthropoda: Insects > Digestive system > Gut ... | reverse complement strand
TTTGTAAAAACAGAGGTTGCGTACACTCTGTTCCGCAGCGTTTGTCCTGTCGCTGCGGTTTTTATGATATGATATGATATGATATTTCAATGGACCATCTTGACGAAGACGAATTTGAAGTTGACGAGATAAAAGAACAGCGTCCGAAAAGCGTTGGCTATATTGCTTTGTTTGCGGCGTTTGTTTTGCACTTGAAAGCGGGTACGATAAAACCGCAGCGGGTGCGAGAAGCGGTGCGGGAAAAGAAAATTTCCCCTATAGGTAGTGTAAGTGTCAGTGCAACCCCAGAAAACGTCGGGAAAAAAGGGGGTTGTGGTGACACTGACACGAAGCCGAAACGTAAACCGCAACGTCAAAAGAGACGGTGGGGCTTGACCGATGAGCAGATAAGTGCAATAGCCGACGACCCCCGCAATTGGGCGGAGATTGCGCTGGATTATCATATTCCGATACTGCGTGTTAGGTATATCAAGGGGCGATGACCCGCTTGCCTTCGTTATTTCAAAGAACCTGAAACGGCGGCATTTGAACGAGTCCCAGCGTGCAATGATAGCGGCAAAGATGGCAAACATGCCTCCGCACAGACCAAGTAATAAGTCGGCAAATTTGCCTACTTCTCAAAAGGAAGTTAGTCAAGCGGAAGCGGCACAGATGCTCAACACTTCGGAACGTTCTTTGCGTAGTGCCAAGACGGTACAAGAATTCGGTGTTCCCGAATTATCGAAGTCGGTTGAGACCGGCAAGATGGCGGTGTCTGATGCGGCAAGGGTTGCCCGAATGGGAGTGAGTCAAGGGGCGGTAATTGTCTTAAAAATTTCTTATACTTTTTTTGACTTTTTCGAATTTTCAAAAGTGTATAAAAATTCTTGTTTTTTTCCGTAAGTCCCTACTTGTATTATATTTATAAGATGATATAATCTGATACAGAAAAGATGGAAAATGATACGAATTTTGTTTTCTATCGATTGCCGTAAGTCCTTATAAAATAGATAGTTATAGCAACAGCAACTGGCGCAAAAAAGGTCACTCATAACCTCAAGGTCACAGGTTCGAGTCCTGTCCCCGCCATCCTTAAAAAATAGGGGTTTGCAATTAGTTAGGTGTTGCGTTTCTGTCGCAGAAACGCCGTCACAAAAGTGTAATTTACACTTTTACGGCGTAGAAAGTACGCAACAACATCCCGTCAAGCAAGCGAATACGATGCGGCTTACGCGGTACGCTGCTCTAAATACGCCTACGCTAATAGTGTCATCACTGCACGCCGCCGTATGGAATGATTGTCTTCACCGTTTCGGGAATGTCGAATTCAAAAACGGCATTATTCGCGACGACTTCAACCTCAAAAGGTGTATTAGCAGGTTCATCGTACTTTTTTGCGATGACGTAATACTCTTCGCCAAGCGTATCTTTCAACTTCGGATTCTCGGCTTTTTCCATATCGGAGTAAAGTTTACGTCCCTCGATCACGGCTTTCGTCACACAAACTTTGAATTTGCCAGCCGGTGCGCCGGAATACTTGCCGTGAGTTCTCAAGACAGCCTTACCCTGCGAATCAGTCACAGCACCCGTAGTCCAAATGTTCGACTCATACATCGGAACAAGACGTACCGTAGCACCGGGCAACTCTTTGCCTTCCTGCTTGATAGTCACCGTTACAGGATAAAGTTTCGGAAAACCATCCGGTGTAGGTTCAACTGAACAACCGCCGATGACAAGAAGCACGGAACAAAACAACAGCAAAAAGCAATATAATGATTTCATAATAGTTGATTAGACTTGTTCCGTAACCCATACAAAACCGTCCCATTTTACCAGTTTAGGCGAACTTTGGTATGATAGGTAAAAAGGAAAGGGCAAATTACTGGTTATGGAACATGTCTGTTGAAGAAACCCATCCACCAACCGCCTGCCGGCAAACTGTCGTACTTGTCGTGGTAGTTGTGCAGACCGAGTCCAATCTGCTTCATATTATTGCTGCACTGCATTCTTCTTGCGGCTTCACGAGCGGCTTGAACTGCGGGCAAAAGAAGCGCAATCAAGACACCGATAATGGCGATGACGACGAGGAGTTCAACAAGGGTGAACGCAAATACGAGCCGTGTGTGATAACTCACAGACGGCGGGTTATCACCCGCCGCTCTTAATTCGTTTCCCCCCTCAAATCACGCAGATTAAAACGTACTTTTCTCACTTCGATTTCTCCTATTGAAACATGGTTGAGTAAATTGTCACCGAACACGAATCATCGTAGCATAACTTTAGCGGTGCTGTCAATGAGGGAAAAATGCCGGTCCGGCAATTCTGAAAAAAAATTAAAGTTGCCCCCCTCTTGCGGACTTTGAAATTTTTGCTATCATTGTCCATTGTTTCTAAATGGGTGAAATTCTCGTTTCGCTAAACCTCGAAAATGAAAGACGATACTATGCCTCGTTATCGCAGATGTCTTGCGCTTTCGTGCCATCCGGCATACTTTCCCGCCCGTTCTCTACTATTTACAATCAGGCAGGAATTTGATTTTTAGCGGAGATTATCGTCTCCGGCACTTTATTTTCCCCTTGGCTTGGGATTTATTAGCCGCCCTGTAAAACACAGGCGGTCAACAATAATCGTAAAAATTTACATTTAACACACACTTTAAGGAATTGTTGTTATGACTTCACCGTGGCAGCGGCGTTTTGTTTTTGAAAATAAGAAATTCTTCGGCAGTCAGAGCAAAAGGTACGAAATTCCCGACCTGACGAAACTGCAAACTGAAAGTTATAAACGTTTTCTGCAAGAAGATGTTTCGCCTCGGAAGCGGGAAAACATCGGACTTGAAGCCGTCTTGCGGGAAATCTTTCCCATCAAGAACTTTGATGAGACCATTTCCCTCGAATATCTGTATTACGAATTAGAGAAGCCGCGTTTTGAACCGGATGAATGTCGTCAACTCCGCTTGACTTACGGCAAGCCGTTCAAGGTTCGTCTTCGTCTTTCCATTTCAGCGGCGGCGAATCTCGGCGACAGAGGTCCCGCGTCACAAAAACCGGGGGCTGCCGCCCAGAATACCGCTAAATCAAAATCAGCCGGAAGTATTATCGAAGAAGACGTTTATCTCGGCGATATTCCGATAATGCTCGGCGGCGGAGAATTTATTATCAATGGAGCGGAACGTGTTGTCGTGAGCCAACTTCACCGCAGTCCGGGTATTGATTTTACCGCCGAAATGGACGGTGAACGCAAAACGTTCAGTTGCCGCATTATACCGGAACGCGGAAGTTGGATTGAATTGAGTATCACCCGCAAGGAAACTATTACTGTCAAGATTGACCAAGGAAATAAACTGCCGATAATGATGTTTCTGCGGGCAATGTCCGACAGATACAGTACAAACGACCAAATCCTTAAATCGTTTTATACTACGAAATCGGTGCCGGTCAATTCCAGTGCCGCTGCCGCTAAAATTGAAGGCAAAATCGCCGTCAGGGATATTAAATATCCTAAAGAAGGCGATAAAGCAAACGAAATCATCGTTGAGTCCGGTCAGGTCATCACCAAAGCACTTGCCGAAGAAATTTGTACTGCCGGCTTGAAAAAGATTGAAATAATGGACGAACAGCGAAATAAACTGCTGCTCAATTCGCTGGCGGAAGACAAGACACGCACTCACGAAGAGGCGTTGATGCGGATTTATCAGAAGTTGCGTCCAGGACCCGCACAGTTGGACAGGGCAAAACAGCTGTTTCACGAAAGGTTCTTCGATACTAACCGCTACCGTTTGGGACGTGTCGGACGTTTCCGTGTCAACCGGAAATTAGGCATCGATATTTCACTTGACGAAATGACCCTTTCGGCAGAAGATATTGTTCATGCCGTGAACTATTTGTATTTTCTTTGGGGCGGAGACGGAAGGGCGGAAGTTGATGATATTGACCATCTCGGCAACCGCCGTTTGAGAACGATAGACGAATTGGCAGGCGATGAACTCCGCAAAGGATTTTTGAAGTTGCAGCGCACTGTGAGGGAGCGGTTCAATTCAAAACAGCAGGTAGAATCGCCGAGGACTTGCATCAATCAAAAGAGCGTTTCGGCGACCATTGAATACTTCTTTGGGCGCGGCGAACTTTCACAGGTAGTTGACCAAACGAATCCTCTTTCGATGCTCACGCATGAGCGGCGTTTGTCCGCGCTGGGACCCGGCGGTTTGAACCGGAAACGGGCGGGGTTTGAAGTCCGCGACGTTCACTCATCTCATTACGGTCGTATTTGTCCGATTGAAACACCGGAAGGTGCTAACATCGGTTTGATTTCGAGTTTGAGCATCTATGCTTCGGTTGACGAATTCGGTTTTCTCGTTTCGCCTTATCGGGCTGTGAAAAACGGAAAATTAACCGAGAAAATTGATTGGCTCCGTGCGGACCAAGAACATATTGTCCGGCTTGCCCCCGCCGATGTAAAAATTGAAAAAGGCGAGATTATACCGGACGAAATTACGGAAACCGTAATTGTCCGCTACAAGGGTGATTACGAACCTGTTCCGATTGAAGACGTGGAATATGTCGATGTTGCGCCGAGTCAGATGGTCGGTGTTTCCGCTGGTTTGATTCCGTTCTTGGAACACGACGACGCTAACCGCGCTTTGATGGGTTCTAACATGCAGCGGCAGGCAGTTCCGCTTTTGGTTCCCGAACCGCCGATTGTGGCAACCGGATTGGAACATCGGGCAGCGTTCAACTCTTCGCTTCTGGTCCATGCCAGACGCAAGGGAATTGTAACATACGTTGACTCGCAGCGGGTTATTATTTCTTCCGACCCGGTGTTGGGTAAAAAACTACTGGATGAAAGAAGTAAAATCGAGATGAAGGTTTCGGCAAGAACGAAAGAAACGGACGAAATCTTGTTGAAAGCGATTGCCGACATAAAATTGTCTGCGCCGACCGCAAAGGCATGTAAAGATGCCAAAATTAAAACGCTTGCCGACTTCAATGAGAATGGAAAACTGCGCAAGATTTTTGCTTCCGATGCAGCCGTAGTTGAAGCGGGCGGCAAGAGTCCCGTTACGGAAATTAACGGTAAAATAAAGGAATTCGGATTCCAACTGGATGCCGAGAAACAGATATGCCGCGACGTTATTCTGCTGCCGCTGCGCAAGGAATTGGATGCTGTTGAAAAACGTCTCCTTGACTCCGTTTATGAAGATGAGTATGTACTTCGCAAATTTGTCGGAATGAACGAAAGAACCTGTCAAAATCAAATTCCGATTGTGCAGCCGAATCAAAAAGTCGAGGCGGGACAAATCCTTGCTGACGGTGCGAGCATGTATAAAGGTGAACTATGTCTCGGCAGAAATGTACTCGTTGGTTTCATGGCTTGGGACGGTTTCAATTTTGAAGACGCTATCATCATCAGCGAAGACCTTGTTAAGAGGGATACTTATACTTCCATTCACATAGAGGAGTTCGATGTCGAGATTCGCGACCAAAGGCAGGGACGTGAAGAGTTCACCTGCGATATTCCGAATGTCGGTGAACGCGCATTGCGGAATCTGGACGAAGGCGGTATTGTCCGTGTCGGAACATACGTCAGACCGGACGATATTCTTGTCGGGAAAGTCGTTCCAAGGACAAAGACCGAGTTGTCGCCGGAGGAAAAACTCCTGCTTGCGATTTTCGGACGCGCCGGCGAAGATGTCAAAAACGAATCGCTGGTAGTCCCGTCTGGTGTCGAGGGTATTGTCATCGGAACGCAGAAATTCTCCTGCCGTATGAGTATGTCGGACGGGGAACGCGATTTGTTCGACCGGGAGATTAAGCAAATCGAAAAAGAAGAAGATGCAAAAATTAAAGCACTTTTCGAACCGATGGTTGAAGAAATCGAAGAAGTAATCGGTCGTAAAATTGATGCCGACGAATTGGAAACACCGAAATTATTCCGGCTGGAACATCTCAATCTCGAAAATCAACCGGATGTTTATGACAGAGCAGAACGAGTTTTCAAACGGTATTGGTCTGCCATTGAAACGGCTGTTGATGCCAAGGAACGCAAACTGAATTCGAAGAAGCGTGGTGATGAACTCCGGCGCGGTGTTTTGCAAATGGTCAAGGTTTATGTTGCCGCGAAACGGGTTATTTCGGTCGGCGACAAGATGGCAGGCCGGCACGGCAACAAAGGCGTTATTTCCAAGATATTACCCCGCGAAGACATGCCGTATCTTGCGGACGGAACGCCGGTTGAGATTCTTCTTAATCCGCTGGGTGTTCCCAGCCGTATGAATGTTGGTCAGATTCTTGAGACGCATCTCGGCTGGGCAGCCGCAAAGTTGGGTTATCAGGCGGTAACGCCGGTGTTTGACGGGACAACGGAATCCGCCGTTAACAATGAATTGGAAAAGGCGGGACTGCCGCGGCACGGCAAAGTACGTCTCTTCGACGGACGCACCGGTGAACCCTTTGACCAAGAAACAACGGTGGGCTATATCTATATGCTCAAGTTGCACCATTTGGTTGAGGATAAGGTTCATGCGAGAAGTACCGGACCTTACTCGCTCATTACGCAGCAGCCGCTTGGCGGTAAAGCCCGTTTCGGCGGTCAGCGGTTCGGTGAAATGGAAGTATGGGCTTTGGAAGCATACGGAGCGGCTTACACGCTGCAGGAATTGCTTACCGTCAAGAGCGATGATGTCGAAGGACGCACAAAAATATACGATTCAATGGTCAAAGGCGAAAACACTTTGGAAGCGGGAACACCGGCAAGTTTCGATGTGTTAACCAACGAAATCCGAGGTCTCGCCCTGAACATGCAACTCGAAAAAGGCGACGGGATTTGACCGCCGCAATATAATAACGTAAAAAGTACATATCATAAAACAATTTTCACAATAACGAGGTTTCATTACAATGAGCAGCGACTATCTTTACGACAGAATTAACGACTACGTCTCCGTCAAAATCAGTTTGGCGAAGCCCAGTGACATACGTGCCTGGTCTTGCGGCGAAGTCAAAAAACCGGAAACAATCAACTACCGGACTTACCGACCGGAACGAGACGGTTTGTTCTGCGAAAAAATATTCGGTCCCGCAAATGACTGGGAATGTTTCTGCGGTAAATTCAAGGGACAAAAATACAAAGGCATGACCTGCGACCGCTGTCATGTGAAAATTGCTCACAGCCGGGTGCGCCGCAAACGGATGGGACATATCGACCTTGCTGCTCCTGCTGTACATATCTGGTTTTATAAGGCAGCGTCAAGCCGCTTGGCAACCCTGCTTTCGCTGAAAGCGAGCAGTTTAGAAAAAATCATTTTGTTTCAGGATTACGTTGTTCTAAATCCCTTCGCCGTAGAGAACGGCAAGCGTCCGAAAGTTGTCGATGTGAACGAAAATGACGAAGTGCATATCGACAAAGACGGCAATCCTGTTCGTATAACGGAAGGTATTAAAAATCTCAACTTGCGGAAGTGGCCCCGGCTTTTTCTCAATGATTCCGCACTGAAACTTTATCAACTGCTTAACGAAGACGAGGCTCGCTCTGTCGAAGAACAGAATCCCGGTACAATCGGTACGCGCAAAACCGACACGTTTGATATGGGAGCGGAAGCAATCCGCAAACTGCTGGACCTCGACCATCTTGACCTCGTGCTGGAATCCAAGAAACTTCGGACGGAGATGGACGAAACAAAATCGAAACAGCGGAAGAAGGAAATTACAAACCGCCTGAAGTTAATAGAGTCGCTGCGGGACAGCGATAACCGTCCCGAATGGATGGTTCTCGATGTAATACCGGTTATACCGCCGGATTTGCGTCCGCTAGTCATGCTTGAATCAGGAACCTTTGCGACAAGCGACTTGAACGACCTTTACCGCCGGATTATCAATCGGAATTCCCGCCTCAAACGTCTTGTTGACCTCAATGCGCCGGAAGTGATTATCCGCAATGAAAAACGTATGCTCCAGCAGTCCGTTGACGCACTCTTCGACAACGGCAGAGTCAAACGTCCCGTGCTTGGTTCCAGCAACAGACCGCTGAAATCGCTGACCGATATGATTAAAGGCAAACAAGGGCGTTTCCGTGAAAACCTGCTCGGAAAACGTGTTGACTATTCTGCCCGTTCCGTGATTGTTGTCGGTCCGCATCTTAAGTTGCATCAGTGCGGTTTACCGAAAAAGATTGCCCTCGAATTATTTCAGCCGTTCATCATCCGCCGTTTGAAAGAAATCGGACATGCCGATACCATCAAAAGTGCGAAGAAAATGCTTGAACGCAAAGACGAAGAAGTGTGGGATATTCTGGAAGAGGTGATTCAAAATCACCCTGTGCTTTTGAACCGCGCGCCGACTCTTCACCGTATGGGTATTCAGGCGTTTGAACCGATTCTCGTTGAAGGACAAGCGATTAAACTTCACCCGCTCGTCTGCCGCGGATTTAATGCGGACTTTGACGGCGACCAAATGGCGGTACACCTGCCGCTGTCTTTGGAAGCGCAGGTTGAAGCGCATACCTTGATGCTTTCCACGAACAACGTTTTTAGTCCGGCAAACGGTTCGCCGATTATTTCGCCTTCGCAAGACATCGTGATGGGCTGCTTCTATACCACAATGGACCGTCCAAACCAAAAAGGCGAAGGAATGATTTTTGCCAACCGGGAGGAAGTTCTTACCGCTTATGCACATAAGAAGGTTGCGCTGCACGCCAGAATCAAAGTACGGATGCCGCAGGGACGCTGGCTTAAAAAAGACCCAAACATTGTCGGCGGAAAACTTTTTGATACAACGCCGGGACGCATTATTTTCAATGATATTCTGCCGACAGGTATGCCGTTTTACAATGAACCGCTAAAATCCGGCGGCTTGCAGGGAGTCATCAGCGATTGTTTTGAACACATCGGACGCAAAGGTACAATAGAACTGCTCGACCGAATGATGCGCATCGGTTTTGAAGAAAGCACCAAGAGCGGCTTGTCGTTTTCGACCGATGACCTTGTCACACCGAAAAGCAAGTTGGATATCATCGCTGCTGCCGAAGCGGAAGTTGCGAAAGTGTACCGCAAATACGAGGAAGGCGCATCGACCGATTTGGAACGTTATAATGCGGTTCTCGATATTTGGACTCGGGCAAGAGACGAAATCACAAAACAGATGCTCGCTGACCTCGAGCGGGACTTCCGTTTGGAAAAAGGCGGCTGGTATGTCAATCCGATTCACCTGATGGCAACTTCCGGTGCGAGAGGCGGTAATGAACAGATTCGCCAACTTGCCGGTATGCGCGGCTTAATGGCGAAGCCGAACGGTAAAATTATCGAAACACCGATTAAGGCAAACTTCCGTGAAGGATTGTCCGTTCTGGAGTATTTCAGTTCAACGCACGGTGCGCGCAAGGGTTTGGCGGACACCGCTTTGAAAACGGCGGACTCTGGTTATATGACCCGTAAATTGGCAGACGTTGCACAGAACGTGGTTGTTACAATGGACGACTGCGGTACAACGCAGGGTATCGTCAAAGGAGTTGTCTATCGCGGCGAAAAAGTCGAAGTCAGTTTAGCGGACTCCATCAGAGGACGTGTTTCCCGCGTCAACATCACGCATCCGTTCAGCGATGAAGTCATCGTCAGAGAAAACGGTCTAATTACTGCCGAAATTGCCCGCAAGATTGAGGAACTCGGTGTTGAAAAAATTCAAATCCGAAGTCCGATGACCTGCGAAGCAAAATTGGGAATCTGTGCAAAATGCTACGGAATGGATTTGTCAACAAGCCGGAAAGTCGAAGAAGGACTTGCAGTCGGAATCATTGCCGCGCAGAGCATCGGTGAACCCGGTACGCAGTTAACGATGCGGACGTTTCACATCGGCGGTACAGCAGCCCGCGATCTGGAAGAAAGCGAAATCAAGGCGCGGCATGAAGGCAAGGTACAATTCGTTCAAATGGAACTTATCGAAATGCCGGGCGGTAAAAGGACCTCGCTTTCCCGCAACGGTGCTATTGCGATTCTTGATAAAAAAGGTCGTGAACTTGATAAATACGACGTTCCCAACGGTGCAACTATTACCGTAGAGGAAGGCCAGATTGTCAAGGCGGAACAGAGTTTATGCAATTGGGACCCGCATAACATTCCGATTTTCGCAAAACTCGCTGGTATCGTCCACTATATCGATGTTGTGGAAGGCGAAACGGTTCACGGCGAAAAGGATAAGAACACCGGTCGTATCAGTTTGACGGTAACAGACCTCAAAGGTGACCGTCAGCCGCAGATTGAAATTAAGTCCGAAGACGGCAGCGGCGGGACTATTGACTTTGCGTGGCTTCCGAGTAAAGCGGTTATCATGGTTGATAACGGTGCTAAGGTTAAACCCGGTACGATGCTGGCAAAGACCCCGCGTGATGTCCAGAAAACGCAGGATATTACGGGCGGTTTGCCGCGGGTTACGGAAATCTTTGAAGCCAGAAAACCGAAAGACCCCGCTGTTATTGCCGAAATTGACGGCTTTGCTGAATTCGGCGAAAAGCGGCACGGAAAACGGACTATCGTAATTAAAAATGACGAAATTAACGCATCCCGTATTCATGAAATTTCTCAAGGAAAACACATGCGGGTTCACCCCGGTGATTATGTCAGGGCAGGAGATGCTATCACCGATGGTCCGTTAATTCCGCATGACATACTTCGTATTTCCGGCGAAGAGGCGGTTCAGGAATATCTAGTCCGTGAAGTGCAGCAGGTTTATCGCGGTCAAAATGTGAAAATTAACGATAAACATATCGAGATTATAGTTTCGCAGATGCTGCGGAAAGTCCGCATTGAAGCCCCCGGCGATACCAGTTTGCTGGAAGGAGCGGTGATTGACAAGTTCGCATTCAGAGATGCAAACGAGGAAGTTGCCCGCTGTGTCAGGATTGTCGAACAAGGCGATACCGACATGGAAGTAGGTGCTATCGTTCAGCGTGATGTTTTCGAGCAGAAAAACAATGAAACCGAAGCGGAAAACGGAAAACCGGCAACGGCAAAGCGTACCGAGTTGGCACAGGCATCAACGCAGTTGCTCGGTATTACCAAAGCGGCGGTTCAGAGTTCCAGTTTTATTTCGGCTGCGTCTTTCCAAGAGACAACCAAGGTTCTTACCGAGGCAGCATTGGCGGGCAAGACGGACAATCTTGTCGGATTGAAAGAAAACGTGATTCTCGGTCATCTTGTCCCGGCTGGAACGGGTTTCCGCAGTTATCAGAGAGCCCAATGGCATTTGCGGAGCGGTGCGGCAGATGAGTTTGCCGAGCCGCTGCCGACAGAGCCGCATTATCCGTTTTTGGATGATACGCCGGAAACCGGTGCGGAAGGTGCAATCCCGAGTTTTACGTCATCGGAATTCTTCAATGAAGCGGAAACGAACATTGATGACAACGATGACTTCCAAACGGTATTTGATGAAGATTAAATAATCAAATCAATTTTTGTAATTCGCGGCAGGCGGTTCCATAACAATTATGAAGCCGCCGGTTAATGAAGTGTCGCGTCTCTTCGGGACTTAATGATAAATTCCGCAAAACTTTTGCACACAACCGCTATAACTGGTATATTCCGCATAATTCTCATCAGACGAAAATCGGCGGCAGCATAATGACGATTTGTCAGACAGGGGGTTGATATCCCCTTTCAATGCCGAATTCAAAATCAGAGCCAAAAATAAATGCCGCCGGAAGAAATAAATTCTTACGCTGCCCTAAAACAATTCATATATCGGACGCTTTGCAGCGATCATCATCTTCTGTACAGTAGTTTTTCGACAACGGAAACGCTCATCAAACGCGGTAAGAACGTTTCATGCGGAATGATGTTCTGTCTAAACGGTCCCCGGTCAGTGAAGTTCACTGCAATCTGGGAAAGCGATAACAATTACGTGTTCTTTTACGGTGCTGACGGCAAACGCTATCGGCAGACACGAATATCGGTCGGTAATAAGATAACCGCCGACTTATAGCCGGCGGCTAAACTGCTAAACTGCGGTTAAACTACAGCGTTGTACTTTCGCCGCCGTCTATGCTGCCCATCGCACCCCCAAACACCGATTTTTTACCTCCCCCCTCAAATTGCCTAATATAAAAGATTTCGATAGAATTAAAACGATTGCCAGAAAAACATCACCACTGTGTTTTGCATTTGAAAACTCCTTGAAAATCCTTGTGAAAATGAGCAGTACAGTAATAGTAGCCGGTTTTTTCCCGCTTAACAGGGAAAAAGTACCGCCTGAACGATTCCGTAAAAAACCAATTCACAGGCGTTGTCCTTGCATTTTTCAAAAAGTCAAGTAATATCTTGTACAATATGTCCAAAATTGTATTTTTCGTCGGTAATACTGACTTTTCTGAGTTTGCGCAGGTAATTTCCCTGCTCACCGCTGGCCTTGCGAAAACGGATTCCCGTATTTTGCAACAGCAGGAAATAAGCCATGAAACGCGGTTTGCCGAAGCATCTGCCGACTTTTTCGTTCTGTTTCAATCGTATCCGGCGCAATTTTCCATTTCCGACATCGTCTTCTTGAAAAAGAATTATCAGTTTTCTCCGATTTTGCTCATCGCCGGCTGCTGCTGCGAAGGCGCAGTCCGCACCGCACCGCCGCTGCCCGGCGTGTTCCGGTTTTATACTTTTCAAGCGGACGCACAACTTGCCGCAGAGGTCTCGTCTTTTTTAACTAGCGGGAAATCATTATTTTCGCTTCCCCAGCCCGTTTCGGACGAAGAAATTATCCAGTATCTGAACAAAAAACGAACAAACCGGAACACAACCGGCGGAACTGTGAAATTGTGCTGCATCGTGAACCGGTTTGGACCGCTCGGCAATGATTCTGCTATGAATGATTTCCTCGGTGACCTTTACCGCCGGCAGGATTTCACTATTTTGTCCGATTTGAACGAATTGCCTGCCGATTTCGGCGGAAAAATCGTTGCGGATGCCGATGATTCCCCATTTTTACAAATTTTGGAATCATTTCAAAGAATCAGGGGGCATTTTGCCGATTCCGATATTACGGGTTATATCAATTCTCCGAGAATTAACGAAAAAACCGCTTTATGCAATGCCGGTGTTAATCGGGTATTGCATAAATTGCAATGACACAAGATGTAATGGCTATGTAATGGCACAGAGCAACGTCCGAAAAGCCGCCGTGTTTCTTATCAGTGTTCCGAAGGAACAGGCGAAGGAAATTCTTTCGCGGCTTTCACCGAAACAAGTGGAAGCGGTGATGACCGAGATTGCGCAAATCGGGATTGTCACGCCGGAAGAACAAGAAAACGTTATCAGGGAATTTTCGAGGGCAAATCCCGCAAAATTAGTCGGCAGCGTCGGCGGTTTCGGAATTGCTTCCGAGTTAGCAGAAGCGGCTCTCGGCGCAGACGGACTAGCGGTTATTGACGGAGTCCGAAATTCATTAGAAGCGATTCCATTCGGGTTTCTTCAGAACGTTGACAGCGAAAACCTTTTGACATTTATTGCCGATGAACATCCGCAGACGATTGCCTTGATTGTTTCACATTTGCGTCCAAGTCAGGGAGCGGATATTGTCAATAGTTTGCCGCCGGAGCGGCAACTTGCGGTGATACGGCGCATTGCGACAATGCAGCAGACGAGTCCCGAAATCATCAAGGAAGTGGAAAAGGGACTTGAGAGTTTGATGTCGGGCATGATGAGTCAGAAACTCGAAAGTGCCGGCGGTGTTTCAAGTGTCGCGGAAATACTCAACGTCATTGACAGAGCAACCAGTCGAAACATAATGGAAAACCTTTCGCAGGACTCTCCCGAACTTGTCGAAGATATACGCCGCTTGATGTTTGTGTTTGAAGATATTCTCAAACTTGCCGACCCGGATATTCAGGTTATTTTCAAGAACGTGGACAGTACACAGTGGGCATTGGCTCTCAAAGGAGCGAGCGAAGAACTCAAGGACAAGATATTCCGCAATATGTCGAAGCGGGCTTCGAAGATGCTGCGGGAAGAAATGGAGTTTCTCGGACCGCAGCGGTCTTCCGATGTTGAAAAGACGCAGCAGGACATCGTGGATGTTATCCGCAAATTGGAAGACACGGGCGACATCACGATTCATTCCGGCAAAGGCGGCGAAGAACGGTTTATTCAATAGCGTTTGAAACATGTTATTATATCTTGCAAGTCAATCGCAGCGGCGCAAACAATTACTCGAAGAAGCCGGTTTTACGTTTGAAATCATCGTTCCCGATGCCGGCTCGGAAGATGAACGCAGAACCGGAGAAACATCAGCGGAATACGTTTGCCGTCTGGCACGTCAAAAAGCGGAAAACGTCATTGAAAAAATTAACCTGTCAAAAAATTGTACCGTAATTGCCTGCGATACACTTGTACTTTGCGGCGATGAGATTCTCGGCAAACCTGCCGACAGACAAGATGCGGAGCGTATGCTGAAAACATTGCTGGGACAAAAACACAGCGTCTTAAGCGGACTTTGTGTGATGGACATCAAAGACGGCAAAACACAAACGATAATCGAAAAAGACGAAACAGTTCTCGTTATGCAAAACATCAGCGATGCGCAACTAACGGAATATCTGGACGGCGGCAACTGGCAGGGAAAAGCGGGCGCATTCGGCTATCAAGACGGAAACAGTTGGCTGGCAATCATCAGCGGAAGCGAAAGCAATGTAGTCGGCTTGCCGATGGAATTGCTGATGACGGTGCTTACAAAATTACATCAAGAGCCGCAAGTGTAACATAGCGGAACCTGCGGGTTAAATACCGATGGGACAGCCCCGCCGTTCTTGTATCCCCGCAACTCACAACTCACTACTCGCAACTCAAATGCAGTCGGTTTTTTATTCCGTTCTTTGTGTTATAATTTTGCAAAGTTAATTGGGGTTTACACCCGCCGCTCAAAATAGAATGATTGAGGGAAATTATGACCGATAAATTGCCGTCCGAAACCGTAAATCCTGATGCTGCCGTTTCGGTTGAACCGCTGCAAGAACCAGAACCGGAACAAAAACCGGAATGCAGTCGACCATATAATTGCAATACGCCGCAGTATCCTAACTTCTTAACCGATTATGACTTATATCTTCTCGGCGAAGGCAACCACTGGAGAAGTTATGAAAAACTCGGTGCGCACTTTCGCACTATTAACGAATCGGGAAAAACAGTTGAAGGTGTCAACTTTGCCGTTTGGGCTCCCAATGCAACCGGTGTCTCCGTTGTCGGCGATTTCAATCAGTGGAATGGCAACGCAAATCCGATGCACAAACATATTCCGTCCGGCATCTGGGAAACATTCATTCCTGACGTAAAAGAATGGGCTGCCTACAAATATCTTGTGCGGAACGGGGACTTTGTCGGCGAAAGAGCAGACCCCGTCGGTTTTTATGCGGAGATGCCGCCCTGCACTGCTTCCAAAGTTGTCAATCTGGAGCGGTATCAATGGAATGATGCCGAATGGATGAAAAAACGCAAAGAAGACAACAATGCTTGGCTTAACAAGCCGCTGTCAATTTACGAAGTGCATCTCGGCAGTTGGCGCAGACCCGGCGATAATCCGTACCGCTGGCTGACTTACCGCGACCTTGCCGAAATGCTAGTCGAATATGTAAAAGAAATGGGATATACCCACATCGAATTGCTGCCGGTGGCGGAACACCCGCTTTCCGCAAGTTGGGGTTATCAAATCATCGGTTATTTCTCGATTACAAGCCGATACGGAGGACCGGAGGACTTCATGTATCTCGTTGACTTGTGTCATCAGAACGGCATCGGTGTTATTGTTGATTGGGTACCGGCGCATTTTCCCCGTGACGGACACGGACTGCGTCAATTTGACGGCACCGCTCTTTACGAACATTCCGACCCAAAACAGGGTGAACACCGCGATTGGGGAACGCTGATTTTCAATTACGGACGCAATGAAGTTAAAAACTTCCTGATTTCCAATGCGATATTCTGGCTTGACAAATATCATATTGACGGACTGCGGGTCGATGCCGTTGCGTCAATGCTTTATCTCGATTACAGCCGCAAAGCAGGCGATTGGATACCGAATGAATTCGGAGGTCGTGAAAACCTGAAAGCGATTGACTTCCTGAAACAAATGAACGAACAGGTTGCGCTGCAATTTCCGAATGTACTGACGATTGCCGAAGAGTCCACCGCTTGGGCTGGAGTTTCGCGCCCGGTATATTGCGGCGGCTTGGGCTTCTCGATGAAGTGGAACATGGGCTGGATGAACGACACGCTGCGTTATATGCGGCACGACCCGATACACCGCAAGTTTCATCATGATGAGTTGACTTTCAGTTTGATTTATGCGTTTCACGAGAATTTCATATTGCCGATTTCTCACGATGAGGTAGTTCACGGCAAGGGTTCTGTACTCGACCAGATGCCCGGCGACCTTTGGCAGAAATTTGCCAATGCGCGCTTGCTTTACAGTTTGATGTGGACGCATCCCGGCAAGAAACTGCTCTTCATGGGCAGCGAATTCGGACAATGGAACGAATGGAACTTTGACGAAAGTTTGCAGTGGCATTTGCTTCAATGGGAACCGCATCAGGGTTTGAAGAACTGCATTGCTGACTTGAATAAAATGTACGTCAATGAACCGGCGATGCACGAATTGGACTTTGACGGCAACGGCTTTGAATGGATTGATTGTAATAACTGGGAAGCGAGTACATTTGCGTATATCCGCAAGGCGAGAGAATGGCCTGACTTCCTTGTCGTGTTATGCAATTTTACGCCGGTGCCGCGTCAAATCAAAATGGGTGTTCCGATGAAGTGTTATTACGAAGAGATATTCAGCAGTGATTCCAAGTATTACGGCGGCAGCGACACCGGTAATGGTCCCGGCATTATGGCAACGGACGAGTGTTCGCACGGCAGACCGGCTTCGATAGACGCATTTTTCCCGCCGATGGGAGTGAGTGTGCTGAAACCGCGGTTGTAAAGTCCGCCGACGGCGGCTCTCGTGAATTGCAACACCCGTGAAAAAATTTAACCCGCGGCGGTTCGCTGAACCGTCCGCTAAACATTATTCAAGAGGGTCAAAAATCAATTCGGGAACATACTTTGTCAATTCACGCAACTCGGCGGCGTAATCGCCTTCTATTTCGCTCACATGGTGGATGTAAGGTCCTTCGATGAGTTTTCGTTCAAGTTTCGGCAGGTCGTTAAACTTTGCCCAAAGGTAAGTTCCGACCGTTTCGGGACCATCGGTTGTTTCAAAAGTTCCGCCGAGAAGATAATACTTGCCGCAGTCTCCTTGAAATCGGGCAATAGTATATCGTCCGTCTTTCGCACAAAAATCCGGCTTGTGAATTTTCAATTCCCTTCTCGAATCATTTTGCCGAAGAGAAACCGGAAATACACCGCAGTGCCAAAGAAGTTCGGCATCGTCCCGCTGCGGATGACGAACAGTGAACTCGCCGAAAAACGGCGGCTTCTTTCCCCGTGCAGCACAGGAAAGCAGTGCCGATGTTATTGCGCCGAAGATGTCCGTCTCACAAATCGTGATGATACCCATATCGCCCAGCACGCTCATTGCCGCGCAAGGCAACGCTCCAACGGCGTTAATCATTGCCGTCCAACATTCCGTTGCAATGACATCGGCTTGATATTCCTCAACGATGTCCCGATAAAAGCCGATAAAAGCCGCCATCCGGCGTTGCGTCTCCTCATCAATACCGACCGGGTCGTAATACTTGCGGATAGTATCCAGATACTGTTCAACAGCATCCGGTTTTTCGTTCAGATATTTATTTAGCCGTTGCGTTGCCTCCGCAAGATTGACGGGAACGATGTCGATTCCGAAGCGTTCCGTCAGTTCCAATTCGTTCACCATAACGCATTTGAACGGTTTGGGACGCGTTCCGACTTGCAAAATACGCAGGCGGCGAAAGTTTTTAATCATCGAACATACGGACAAGAACCGCTCGAAACCGCTGCGAAACATTTCTTCTTCGACATCGCAATTCTCAATGTACGAAAATGGGATATTGTACCGCCGCAGTTGTTTGCTAATCGAAAACAGTCCGCATTGCGTATCGGTATATCTGGTGCCGTCCGCTTCAATAATTCGGTCTCGCGGTCCCCAAAGCAGCGTTGGCAGATTCATCATCTGCGCAATCTTCCCCGCCGCTTCTTCGTTGCCGAAATTGCAGTTGATAACAAAAATTGCGTCAACCTTTTGCTCTTTCAAGTACTCGGCAACCCGACTGCAATCCTTCGTTTCGATGAGCATTCCTTCTTCGTTTAACCAATCGAGGTCAACGAATTCGGTCTGCGCATCGGCGAAATGTTCCCGCAAAAATCGAAATGTCTTTTCCTTGTTGGCATCGGCATAGTCGGAATTGAACATTCCCGTCCGTTTCGGACCTGGCAAATAACGGCGTTCAGGAACGAGACCTATTTTCAGTTTATAGTCGAGCATATTATTGTCAGGAAAGTTTAGCGTCCTCCCAGCAGGCGCGCAAATAGTCGAGCGTTGCCGGTACTTCATCAACTGCTCCGGCGTTGCCGCCGAGACAGGAACATTCAAAACACATAAAACCAGTGTATCCAATCATTTTCAAACCGCGAAAGCCGTCAACGAATTCTTCACGTTTATGTTCGGGTGCCTGTCCCGGCAGAACCCGTTTGTTTCCGCAGCCGAGGTGAACATGTTTGACATACTTTCCGCCGGCAAGAAAAGCAGCCGTATTGCAATTTT
>Ga0123353_10004088_pt1 | contig 18689 bp, 15 predicted proteins | sample TergutLab28metaG_3_FD_92763 | JGI IMG/M metagenome (GOLD analysis project Ga0123353, IMG submission 92763) | Labiotermes labralis P3 segment gut microbial communities from Petit-Saut dam, French Guiana - Lab288 P3 | ecosystem: Host-associated > Arthropoda: Insects > Digestive system > Gut ... | reverse complement strand
AACGAACTAAAAGGCAGAACCGTGCTGGTAACAGGTTCGACCGGTCTTGTCGGTAGCGCTCTTATCAGGGCACTATCGGCAGCGAATGAAAAGTATAAGCTTAATATGCGCCTTATCGGACACGGGCGAAGCAAAGACAAGGGAGAAGCGCTTACACAAAGATATAGGATTGTGTTCATTTCCGGAGACATACGCAAGCCAATATTTTCAAATATTGCCGGAAAAATTGATTACATATTTCATTGTGCTGCGATAACGAAGTCTGCTGATATAATAGCTAAGCCGGTAGATTTAATGACGCTTTCGGCTGACGGGACACGGAATATGCTTGAACTCGCAAGAAAAAAGCAATGCAGGAGTTTCGTATACCTTTCCTCAATGGAAATCTATGGTCAGACCGATTTACGCGAAGTCTGCGAAAACGATCTTGGATATCTTGATTTATCCAACCCCCGCAGCAGTTACCCGGAAAGCAAGCGTTTTTGCGAAATGCTATGTATAACATATTCCTCCGAGTTTGGATCGCCCATAAAAATCGCAAGGCTCGCACAAACTTTCGGTGCGGGAACGCCGCGGGATGATACGCGGGTATTCGCCCAATTTTCGAGAAGCGCGATGGATGGAAAACCTATTGAGCTACACACGGAAGGCAAGTCCCGAGGCAACTATTGTTATATCTCCGATACTGTACGCGGGCTTCTGACCATTTTACTAAAGGGTAAAAACGGAGAAGCGTACAACATCTCCAACCCCGCAGCCAGCACAACAACTCGTGAAATGGCTGAACTTGTTGCAGGCGACGTCTTTGGCGGTAATATCAAAGCAGTTATAAACATACCGGAAGATATTGAGAAACGCGGCTATGCGCCGGATGTTGGTTTCAGGCTTAATGCTGACAAGTTAATGAATCTTGGCTGGATGCCGAAGCATGGACTTGCCGAAATGTACAAGCGTCTTGTAGCCGATTGGCAAGGGCGCTAATCCCGTGACAGGTATTATTTATCTCAATGAAGGGAAGGCTCAAAATGAATGTCGCATTAATTTTCGCCGGCGGAGCAGGGCAAAGGATGTCTACCCGCGCAAGACCAAAGCAGTTTCTGGAGTTGCATGGAAAACCTGTTATTATTTTTACCCTGGAGCATTTTGAGGAGCATCCTGAAATAGATGCTATTGTCATAGTTTGCCTGAAAAGCTGGATTAATGAACTAAGGCAGCAGTTGAGAAGGTATGACATTAATAAAGTCACTAGAATAGTACCCGGAGGCGAAACCGGACACGACTCTATATATATAGGTCTTGAAGCTATGAAAGCTGACTGTAAGCCGGATGATATTGTACTGATCCACGATGGTGTGCGCCCGCTTATCGACGATGCCCTTATATCATCTAATATTGCCACCGTTAAGGAGTACGGGTCTGCTATAACTGTTGAAGCAACCGCAGAAAGCGTAGTTGTAAGCAAAGATGGCCATGTAGTAGACAGCGTACCTATCCGCAGTAAAATGTATATAGCAAAAGCACCACAGTCATTTTTATTCGGTGAAATTTGGGAACTATATAAACGCGCAAAGCAGGATAGCATTAAGACGATTGATTCATCTCATCTTTGCAGCATATATAAAAAAAAGATGCACTTGGTTAAAAGCACACCTAACAATATAAAAATCACCGCACCGCAAGACTACTACATATTCCGCGCATTATATGAAATCACAGAAAACAAGCAAATCCTGGGCATATGATGCGCTATGTCGGCATATGAGCAGCGCTTCTATAAAAGTCCCCTTATTGCTAAATTGAACGTATAACATCCTCAAGTGAAACTATCGGGCAGTCTACCTTCTCCCACAACACATCAGCGATTTCATCAAAATAATATACGGCTGTAACAACGATTGCATCGACTTCATCCAAGTCACCGTCAGGGTTGCAGATTCTCAAATCAGTCGTATTGACCGGGTTTTTATCAATAGCGTAATCCACCCTGACCGACTCAGAACCCTTCAACTCTTCATACAAACACTCTCCAAGATAGCTCATCCCATAGATAGCTATGGTCTCAAAGCCATTTTTTTCAAAGAATGACTCTATCCGCTTGTTTTTTCTTTTATTTTCCATCCATTGAGCCATTAGCAGCATAAGCTGCTCATTCTTAACTACAAGGCCGGTTAACTTATTAGTTTTCCGGATATATCCATGTATAGCCTTAGTGACGAGCACAATGCCCAGAACGCCTGATAATAGCGCAATACCGCTTACAGTCATTTGCCTGCTCCTTTCTGACGGTAGTTTAGGGCACCTATACTGAGTCCTGTTTCTCAATCGTTCTACATGAAGCTCAAATGCTTATGGTCTGCTACCATCAGTCTAAGATATGTATTATATGTGTCATAGTAGCAGCTCTCACAAACTGATCCATTAAAATGCGCCTGTTTCTCTACTATATCGGGCAAATCCCTGAAATTTCCCATATTAAAAGCATAAGGTGCATCTCTTATTTCGTTCTTTTTCGCATACTGTACCCCACAACAGGGATAAATCAGCCCGTCAGCTGAGATCATCGGCTTTAGCAGGCTGATTAAGCATGATTTCTGCCCTTTATCTGCATCTTCCTTACTCTGATATATGACTATACCATCATCAATATTATGCTTTGCTAACTCTGCCTTAATTACCATTAGATCAGACCTGCTATTGCTCATAATATCATTAGATAGCCGCACATGGGTAAAGTTGTTACTATTAGCATACTCAATTGTACGGACTATCTTTGGTATATCAGGTTTCTCAGTCGCAATATAACTGAACCCAAAGTCCACATTTGAACCGGCATGTAAAGCATAATCCAACCCTTTGATAAAGTTGTCATCAAAAGTACTGTAATCTGACACAGAAACACGTATCCATGTGCATAGGTTTATGATTTGTACGTTAAGTCTATCAAAAAGAACCCCGTTAGTTGTAAGACCGACTTCGATATTCTGGTGCCTTAACCGCTCAATCAGGTATTCTATATGCTCAAACAAAAGCGGTTCGCCGCCTCCAGTTATAGTAACACCTCTTGTTTTTACTTTATTAAGGACTTCAAGTAAATCATCAACATCCTGTTTTGATAGTTCCAGGTTTTTATCCCTATCCCTGCATGAGCAAAAAGAACAACTCAAATTGCACTTATTTGTCGGACACAATTGCACATGCCGCGGTATTATAGTTCGTTCTTCGTTTAATGATCGTACTAACTCTGTGTCTTTAAAAATCTTTACAGGATATGTGCTTGCACTTGTAAAGCTTAAATTACTTACAATTTTTAGACTCATAAAGGACTCACCTCAAACTTTTACTTTCTTTGCATAGTACGTACAAGGAGTATTTTCGATGTTACTGCTAATTCTGTTGTCTCATGTTAATTACTCTCGTAGAATATCCATGTATATATCGTACATTTTACATGAAAACGCATCTTCAGAAAAATCTCTTTCTATATGATCAGCTGCATTTATGGCTTTATTCCTGACTAGCTCACGGTTCTTAAATGCGTCTGTCAAAGCGTCCGTGATTTGTATTTGCAAAGCCGCACGCACTTTCGGCGCCTTAACACCTTTATATGGCTCGAGCTCTGTGGCGGTCAATACCCAACCCACAGCATCGTTGTTTATTTCTGTCATAGCGTTTATACTGGTTGTAATCACCGGGCATCCGGAAGCTTGCATCTCCAGAGTGACATAACCAAATGTGTCGCCATAGCTCGGAAATAACCCTATGTGGCTTCGCTTCATAAGTTTTAGTACAATCCTGTTATCAAGTTTTGGATACCAGTCAATCCATGACTCAGTTTTAACCATTTCTCTGATAGCCTGAATTTCATCTGACGAGTAATATGGGTTATGTACCATCTGGTGATATTCTTCCATCGTACTGACCAAAGTCAACTTAAAGTCGTACCTGTTCCGTAGTTCTGCTAGCGCGAGTATTACTTCGACTCCGCCTTTTGTCCAAAAATCACTCCCAACAAAAATAATTCGCCAATCATCGCTACTGAACTTTTCCTCGATTTCCCAATCCTCAATCAATTTCTTCTGTGGAGGCAATAGGACAGTGGTTTTGTCTTTTATTTCATTCCAAGTGCTAATATCTATGCTTTTTATGGAGGCTTCCAATTCATTGTATGTGTTTTTGCAAAAACAAATAATTTTCCGGCAATTTTCCTTTCTTATTAGTTCAATATCTCTGCGTGATGTATATCTGCTATATGCTTTGGTTAAAAGATTTTGCTCCGCGTTTATGCAATGAGGCAGTTTAGTTTCCAGGGATAACACCCATGGTTTATCAGTCCTACAGGTTTGGTTCCATACATGGATTAAATTTACCCTTGACGAGTTTCTGTCTTTAGTGTTGGGCCTGATATAAAAGATACAACGGTCCAGCATCATACTACGGAAGAAGCCCGGATTCATCTGCCAGCTGATATTCAAATGGAACATTTTAATAAGCCTATATATTGTTCTCCTCTCGTAGCTTTTCAGCTCCAGGTATGCAGTGCGGCCGTTAAGGACCTTTTTATATACATTTCGCTTCATACCATATTCATATATATTATCCACTCCAATACGCAGCATATCTTCACCTTTTCCGATAAGCACTACACCATTGACCAGTTTTGTTAATCTTTTTCATAAACATAATAAGCTATTTTCAGCGAGGAAAACTATCGAAGGAGTTACAATAACTCGGTGATATGGGCGATTTGCTTCACTTGTGGAAATTCGTTCACGCACTGCTCTTTTATATCTTTGAAAACTCTAAGACTGTTCGGAATAAGTACCGTATCAATCGATGTTTTTTTAATAATATCGGGGGTAAAAACCTCCTTGCCCATGAAAGCCAAAGCATTATTATTATTGTTGATAAAGAGCACATTATCCTCTTTCAAGCAGGGGACAGCATCCAACAGCAAGTAAATATTATAAATGGTAACTCCCCATATCCCTACAGCCTTCTCATGGCATAACGTTTGTATGTTGTGTCTTAACTTAGTCAAATCACAAAGTTCAATGGCGGATGCGGCAACCGGACGGGGATTTTCACAAAACGGGCAATGCTGAACTATTCGGCTGAAAATAGTATCGAGACCGCTTATCTTTATCACCTTAGAGCAATAGGGGCAGTTTCCTGTAATGTTTATTGAAAAACCATCGTTAAGCTCAACTTGCGCACCCGTCAGCAGTTTATCCTTGTTAAGCAAGCTAAATAGAAAAGGCAACTGTTTAAAGTATTCATCGTTACTCATTTTTGAGGCATTGATTTTTGGGTACCCATCTTTCAGATACTCAACCGGATCCTTTATCAACCCTTCTCTGCATGCTTTTTTGTATAATTGAGAACCCGGAAAATGATATATATGTGTTGGGGCTATACGCCAACCGGGATGTTCCATCCGCCATTCAATAGAGCGCAGGGCTGTTTCAAGAGTATCTTCTGAATCCCCGAAAAGAAGATTGCCTTCCATATGTAGCCCTACTTCCTCGGCAAGTCTAAAGGCTCTTTCCACTTGTTCAATCGTAGTACTCTTTCTCATGCTTTTTAATATTTTGCTGTCGGCGCTTTCAACGCCGATAAGTAAGCCGATGCATCCGCTCTCTTTCATCACCGAAAGCATTTCTCTCGTAATAACTTCGGGGCGAGCGTTTATATACCACTTCAGATTATATGGCTTGATACGCCGTGAGAAATCATACGCATACTGTGCGTCAGGAAACCCAATAGAAGCCGCCAGTATAAGTGATTCGATATGATATAGAGAATCAAGCCAATCCAGATGCTTGAAAACTGTATCCAGCGAAAGGCTCCTATATCTCCCGCGGTCGGGATTTGCACAGAATGTGCAGCCGTATGGGCAAGATCGGCCAATGTTTATATAAACTACATTATTCATCACTACAGAGTTATACAAGGTATATTGCTCAGGTACCTTGTACAACTCAAATCCAGAGTGATCAGGAAATGGCAAGATGTCGGGATCTGTTATAACGTTCGAACATTCATTAACTGTCCATTTCCCGTTTCTTCTGTAAATGACTCCCGGTACATCTGCCGCGCTGTTTTTTGTTTCTAACTCGTAGGCTAACGCATTAACTGTTATTTCCCCTTCACCGATTACCCCGTAATCAGCGTTCTCAAGAGCTTCCATTGCCACTGCAGGATCCACAGAAATCATAGCGCCTCCGACAACCGTGATAATACCCGGACTTACTTGTTTCACCGTGTCAACAACAGTCTTTGTTTCCCAAAACTTACTACTGAAGCTTCCGGTAAAAACTACGTCTATGTTTTCCTTCACGATCTTATGAGCAAGGGTTCTCTTTGGGTCTGACGCAAGGTTAAGGTTTAAAGTAAAAACATTACGCCCCGACGACTTTAATGCCGAGCACACATAAGCAACGCCATACTCGAGCTGAGGAGCGGCTGGAATAACAAACAGATAATTTAATACCTTGCTTCCCGGAAGAGGCAGCTTGATCATCTCAAGAAACCCGGCGGTTTTGTTTTCTATACCTTCAATACCCTTACCTGACATTGTAATAATCCTCAATTGATTTATTGCCGCTTTTTAGCTAAATCTCGTATACCAATTCATTCACCCCGCCTGCTAACTCTAGCAGATAACTACCTCGCTATAAAAGTCTATAAGCCTTCCAATGTTTTTCTCCATAATCAAGCCGTTACTTATGCAAAAATCTTTATCGATTCTTATATTTTTGATATCTTCAAGTTGTTTTTTTAAATCGCCGTTGAAATCAACGACTTTGCCACAGCTCAGCTTATCAACAAATTCCGATAGTATTTCCGTATCGCAAACAGCCACAGGAAGTCCAGCCATCAAATAATCGAACACTTTCCCTGAAAAAGATGTCCTTAAAAACAAATCATCACCCGGCGTGAAACAATACGTGGCTATACCGATATCAAATCTGGTAAGTTCGGTTAATAGTTCACCATAGCTCACTTCCATATTGAAATGTATAAACCCTGAATCCTTTGCCAATGTTTCATAATAAGAAAGGGTCTCAGGAGGACCGTAGGCGTAAATGTGGATATGCACCCTCGCTTGCTCAAATTTACAAAAGAGGTTTGTGTAATCCCGATGATCCAAGTTTAAACCCAGTTGCCCGACAAATACACAATGGGTTTCCTCGCATTCATAGCCGTCTTTTCTGCATATTGGGATGTAATCACTGCTGATATAAAAGGGGAATGTAAGCGCTCTTTTTTCTGGCATTTTATTCTTGTTGGTTACAAACCGCCTTATAGGTTCGTTGAGGAACACCACCCCATCAGCCAAGCTAAGCGCAGCATTCTCTATGGCGATAGACCTTCTGTTGGTAAGAGGGTTTGATATCTCCATGAGTGAGTAATAATCAATAAGTTCCATAATTACCGTTTTTCCGGTACTTTTGAGAAATAATGCATAGGCTGGCATCATGACATGTACCAAGTCATAATCGCTTTCTTTTACGTGATTATAAAAACTTAACACATCGCGTATTTGGATGGTCTCCTCAAACATATGGTTTGCTAACTCCTGTGTAAAATTCCCGAACTCTTTGTTTTCATAAGCATAGTATGAGAGAATACCATGATGTTTGAGCGCAGCCGCGTAACTGTGTGGTCTTTTATAATTAAGCCCCCATGCAACGAATAAAACCTTCTTTATAGTATGCTTGTTTGCCTTACAATAAGGATAGTGTATATAGTTTTCTCCTTTTATAAAACATTCTTCGTCATAAAAGGGAAGAAAAACAAAACGTTCATCCTTTAGAAATCCGATATTACTTATACCCATTTCAGAAAGCTGAACTGATATTTCCCTATAATACAAATCACTTAAAATAATCACAGTAACAGCATCCGGACTATATTCAAAGAGTTTGTTGCCAGGTTCTATTCTCTTGCCAAAAAATTGTTCTCCCCATTTCTTTTCATCATTGTCACAGAAAAAATCAATATCATATTCAGCAAAAACAGCCTGACAGTGCTTTGACGCAAACGATCCGGTACCCCAAATGACATAAATCAATAAACTACCCCCTATTGCATTTCCGGCCAATGGTTACTACTTTTCATATTAATGTAGGCTTATTTTCAGAAAGCAACTAACACTTAAACAAAGATTTTACTCCTATCTTTTCCAACCGTGCTTTTATTTCATTGTAATAATCTTTGCTTCCAATGATTACATTACATTTATCCTTTACTTTCTCCAGTTCATTGATAGACAGTATTCTTTTGTTCATAAATTTTATTCCCGTATAATCAGGATTGGAGTCACAAAACCACTTAACATATACCCCTAAGTTTAATAGCTCCATAAACAGTCTCCGCCCTATATCCCCTACCCCATAGATAACTATATCTTGTTGGGTAAGTTGTGGGTTTACGATAAACACCGGCTCACAGGGAATACCTTCGTTTTCAAATGAACTAAAAACTACACACGATTGGTAGTATCCACGGTGAAAGAATATCATCTCCGGAGCTAATAGACATACTTTTTTTAAGCTCCCTTCCTCAGAGCTATCAATATTAATAATCACATAAAATCCTGACACTATCTCCTTGCACACATCATTCAATGCGTAAATCGGAAGGTCAGGAATACTACTATGACTCTCCTGTCTTTCGGTAATAAAAGCCTTAATCGTTACTCCGTAAAGGAGAAGTTCGTTTAGGATTTTTACAGGTATCTCATGCGTTCCGTATATAAGAGTATTTTTATTCTGATATAATTTTTCGTTTAGTAGAAATGCCTCTTCCATTTTAATCCTCACAAATACTTACGTTTAAGCAAGTCTTGCATTACATGCTCGGCAATAATTTCATTCCCCTTTTCATACACATGCACATAATCGTAATAAACATCCCCAATTTCGTCAAAAATCCTGGAAAGATCCGTTTGAAATACTAAGGGTTCATCGTCATACAGCATTTCACGCCTAAATTTCTCGCTTTCAACTGTAAGAAATTGATTATACCCTAATTGTTTCACATGATTCATCCTCATCTCCTTCTCCTGGAGATTTAAGTTGTGAAGTTTATATGTAATATTTGGTTGAAAATAGCTAATAAATCGTATATCCTCTCCCATACATATTGAGTTCATTATTCGCAATAACCGTTTGTAATTCATATAAAATGTTTCATCTGTCTTTGCTCCATAATTAACTGTCGGCGCCATATTGGTATTTTGCCACGGTCCATCGGTATTATTTATATGCAGTTTACTAAAAATAAATTTTTGGTATGGTTGTATATTCAAATTGTCTTCGTTATAACAAATCTGGTTGATGCCGCTGAAATCAACGACAATATCAGGTTTATATAGCAAGCCGTCTCTTATCAACAGGTTCATTTCTTGGTATAAACTGTAGCCTGATACCCCTCCACAAATGACTAACACAGAATACCCGTTTGCATCCAGCTTCCTCTGAAGCAGTTCTGACCATGACACACAGTCATAGGCGTCATTAGCAGTCGTCGACCCTCCCAAAGTTAGAATTTTAATCTGTGCATCATCAGATCCAAAGCCGCTGAAACCTCTTATCCCTTTATATGTTTTTTGACTGATGTAACCTAGGATTACATCCAGCGAATATTCAACATGCAGCTGCAGTCGTTCTCTGTAAGAAGAAAACAAGCGAATATTCCTTTGAAAGTCAAGCCCGATCCCCACTAAAATGTCAACTGCACGTTCATCATATTCATATAGAAGAACAACTATTTTGGTTAGATCCTCATATAAAAGATCATACACAGATTTACTTGGAATCGGTACCGGACTGGAGAAATCTTCAGTATTATTGTCGATAACAAAATATAAAGGCTCTATGTCCAGCATAGTCAAGATATTATATATCTTTTCTGCTCTTTGGTTTATACCATAAATGACAAAGCTATGATCCTGGCTGTCCTTTATAATTGAATAAAGCTGATAGAAGCTCAACACTCCAGTCAACCCCCTTAAAAATTATAGATAAACATAGGTATTTCAACATCGTTGTCCTGCGAAATTTCTGTATCATATTTTTTATAATTGTCATGCGTTATGTTTTTGTTTTTAAAAACCGCTACCGTTATTATCTGTGCAACATCCTGATAATGCGGCTCCTTTTTTATATCCCATAAACACTCCAGTCCGCGGATTAAGTCAACTGGCGTTTCGAAATAAAAGTCTTTTATTACTTTTTCGCAGTTCTTGACAAGATAATAACTATCTCCATCGCTGATAAAACGCAGGTCAAGGGCTGTATTGCTTTGATAACTCCTTGCATGATCCAGAAGTTTCTTCTTTTCACTGTCAATCAAGCTCATATTCTTTTCTCCAATTCTCTTTTTCCTCATACCACGGCTGGTCATATTTTTGTAACACGCAGTTTTCAAGAACCAGTATATCCATTTCTGTTCTCATGAAGCAGGTGTATGCTTCTTCCGGTGTGCATACGATTGGTTCGCCCCGGACATTAAATGATGTATTGACAATCACACCACACCCTGTCCTTTTTTCATATGCTTTTATAATGTTATAATACACAGGAGAGATTTCTTTGCTCACCGTCTGAATCCTTGCGCTGTAATCTACATGGGTCACTGCAGGTATATCTGAACGTTTTCGGTTCACAATCGGCAACATATCATCATCATATTCCTTCAATAAGTCCTCAATGTTAAATGGAAACCGACGTTCTTCCCTGACTTTTTCGACGAGTAACATATAAGGGCTAATTCCATCCATTTCAAAGTAATCGCTTACGCGTTCTTCCAGTACGGATGGCGCGAAGGGTCTGAATGATTCTCTGAACTTTATTTTCATGTTTAATCTTGCCTGAGTTTCCGGTGAACGAGGGTCGCAAATAATACTTCTGGCACCCAACGCTCTTGGTCCATATTCCATTCTGCCCTGGAACAGTCCAATGACCTTTCCTTCGTCCAAAGACTGCGCTATTGCATCATAAAACTTCTCTCCTGTAAGCAATCGATACGGGTATTGGTTTTCCCGTAAAAAATTTTCAACTTCGTTGTTTTTATAACCCGGTCCCAGGTAACTGCCTTTTTGCCCGTCTGGTTTGATTATTTCTCTGTGTCCGCCAAATTGATTATAGTAAGCATACAATGCGCAGCCTAATGCCCCGCCGGCGTCTCCGGCAGCCGGTTGAATCCATATGTTTTTATATATTCCGCTGTCATATAGTTTCCCGTTCGCAACACAGTTCAGCGCAACTCCTCCAGCTAGTACTAAGGCATCAGTATTTTGCCCATATTCTTTCTTAGCATCTTGTGCGATCAATAAAATAACTTCCTCAAGGACTTTTTGTACAGATGCCGCTAAATCCATTTCTCTTTTTGTGATCCTGCTCTCAAACACCCGCGCATCGCCGCCAAAGAGTTTCGCAAATTTTTTGTTGGTCATCACTTCGTTTCGATGATAATCGAAATATTCCATATTTAATCGATAAGAGCCATCGTCTTTAATACTAATAAGTTTTTCCCTAACCAAATCATAATAGACAGGTTTCCCATATGGAGCCAGTCCCATAAATTTATATTCACCTGAGTTTGCCTTAAATCCGCAAAAAACAGTAAATGCGCTGTAAAGTAATCCCAATGAATGCGGATATTGTATAGCTTTTTTTAGTTTTATATTTTGCTTCTTCCCCAAGCCGATCGTTGTTGTGTCCCACTCACCCACCCCGTCTATCGTGATAATAACAGCTTCTTCAAACGGGGAAGGATAAAACGCTGATGCCGCATGCGAATAATGATGCTCTACAGTAAGTAATCGCCCATATTTACCCACCCCTCCTATTGCCTGTTCCAAATGTTTATGGATCCACATTTTTCTAGATGTCATTGAGTCCAGATAACGCTCAATGATAGTTTTGGCGTCGCCACCTATCGCCATCACATTTTTGATAAACCTGTCCAATGTCAATAATGGATCGTCATAGTATACAACTGCATCTAAATCGTCCGCTGAAATTTTTGCTTCCGTTAACACATATTTGATTGCGTTTACAGGTATTTGCAAGTCGTTTTTCAAGCGCGTAAACCGTTCTTCCTGCGCTGCGGCGACAATTACACCATCATTAATTAATGCAGCAGCAGAGTCATGGTATAGAGCTGAGACACCAAGAATGTACATTTTTCGTATTAACTCCTTATATAAGTAAAGTCTGTACTTTGCGGTATGCTATACATGCATTGCAACGGATACATAGTATATCCTGCTTTATATTCGACCTGCCGGCTTCGATAATGCTCCTCATCTTTGTTCCTCGCATTATCTCTTGATAACTTTCTTCCAACAGATTGCCAATGATATGCTTTAGTGAAAAATCCATACAACACAGTACTACCCTTCCATCGGGGAGAAGGACATTATGATTGTAGTGCATACTTACTGCGCAGAAAAAAGGGGGCTCAACGTAAGCGCTCTTTATACTATCGGCTGCACGCAAATTCCCTGCTCTCTCATATATGACATCCGGGCGTATTTTTCTGAAACCGTGTCCTTTTAAGCGTGCAGCAACCTGTTTTTCCGGATAACCATGGCAACTAATCCCAGTAACGAAAGGATTCCCGTTCGTCCGCCTATGCTTTAAAAACAGATCGAGTACGTTCAAATAGTCGTCCGTAACTCTTATGTTTAAATTTCCACAGTTGTCAGGTATATGCAGCACTATATTTAAGAATGGTATATCCATTATTTTTTCGAATGTTTTTGGTTGAACGCCAATCAGTGTTGTAAACAGGCTTATTTTATGTCCCCTCATGTCCGCATAGCATATCATATCGACGCATTCGCTGTTAAGAAAAGGCTCGCCCATCCCAGCAAAATCTATATGGGATTTCTTTGGCAGTTTGTTCACGCATTTCATAAAATTCGCCATTGTCATTGTCTCAACAAGTTTCGCAGAACCTTCGTATGATGAACGATAGTTTTTAACCAGACTGTCCTGCGGACAGTATTCACAGTTCAAGCATCCAATCTTTGTTGTTATTTCCATTGAAGGGTAAAAATAGTATACATGTTCTTTTTTTGCCTGTTTTGCTTTTTCCATGTTTAATTTATAAAAAAATACAGCCCTCTCCGCAAACATCGCAGCTTTACTTACAGCTCTCTTCATTGTTACGTTCTCTATCCCGGTATCATTCTTACCCATCATTGGTTTTTCTCCAAATCCGCTCGGTAATAAGTCTGTTTGCTTGGTCGTCTTTTTTTCAATATGGTTTGTGGTTAGAAAATAATAGGAAGTTAGAGGTTATTTACCGTAACAGTCTCTTATATGGCGCAAACTCCTCCAGGATGACAATATATTTTCTTAGCGGAATTGGTACGCAGCAAATCATCTCCGCTATAGATTTTCTATGGGATGAAGTAATAATAATAGCTGTGTTTTCTGGTATATCACTATGAGGTTTTACTATATTGACCCCTTTAAATTCATGGCTATCAACACGATTGTCCCATATTTCGTATGGATCAGGGAATCCTGAATACTCAATGTATCTATAGAATGTTACCATTGAATTAAAGCCATAAATAATATACTTGTCACAACCAAGAGTCCGCCTAATGCTGCTCATTGCGCTGTCAAAATCTGGAGTATTCATAAAACAGTTATCAATAAATATTCTGTTACGCAAAATAGAATTCTTAAATATCTTAATCTCAGGTTCTTCATAATACTTCTCTATGATTTGTGTTACTGTATTAATACTATCAGAAGGGTCACATCCCCAAGGGAAGTTAAGGCTGCTAAAGACATTCCCTATATATTTTCTGGTATCGTTATTTAGTTGTATAGCTACAATGTTTGAAATAATCTGCGGATTATAATCGTTATACTCAGAGTGCTGTAAAAAAGTTTTAAACTCGGCAACAATATTGTCCATTAGTAGCTTATTGCCAATCCAAAGTTTAGGAAATAACGGCATATATTGTGAAAATTGTTGACCGATATCATGTAATACAATCACTGCATCTTCTGCTAAAAAAGGTAGTATTGTTAAAAAATTTAGTGTTTCAACAGGAAGTAAATGTGCTGTATCAAGAACTACAAAGTCAAACTTTTCTTCTGAACACCCTTCTATTACTTCAGATGGATCCTTACCTGTTATTAATTTCCATTGTGGGTGTTCGTCAGCGCTTTTTATGTGATATGCCATAAATACATCTATACCAACAGGGTCTTGTTTACCAATTGGGTTAAGATTCGTGTTGGTAGCGATATCAATAGATGTTAGTCGCACTGCAGGCTTATCCTTAATCAATTCTAAAAGAAGCAAAGCCCCCCCTCCTGCGTTAACGCCGATCTCCAAAATGTTTAAGGGTTCCATATACTTTACTGCGCCTGCGATAAAGGAACGCTCATCCTCGTTCATCATGTAACGCGTTGTCGGTTCCTTCATTGTATTGTTGTATGATTCACGGCCATACTCTTCAAGAGATAATTTTAGCTCACTTAGTTTTTTCATTATGCTTCGAGTATACTAACTCGTCTTTCACCTCGCAAATTCTATTTCCGAAACAATCTTTTATGCATTGTTAATTTACCGTTTGTATGTATTTCTTCAAATCCTCGTAGTTATAAAACTTGTTAAAATGGTCATTGTCAGATAGATATCGATTCAGGTATTCCATTGTCAGCTTTGCTTGTCGATACACATTATTATATGTAAAATAATAAGGCTTGTCCATTGCACGGTTATCGTCAATCAATCGATAATTTTGGTTACCTATGAAATCCGCAATTACCCTCTCATTCTGTGACAACTGCTCAAGTTTTAGTAACAAAAACTTGATGTTCCCCTTTTGATAAACGCCATATCCGTTTTTCTTATCAAAATCCAATTCCAACACATCAATGCCAAAAACCTGTTTCAGTTCATTATCAAACCAATCAAAAATGTTTCCACCCATCCCTCTCAGCTTATATTTGAAGTGAAAGTCAACCGGATTTAATTCATGGGTCAGCTCAAGATCCATTACGATTTTATTATAAATAATATCAAGAACGTCGTCCGAAAAATTACCAGAGAGATCATTGTATATACTAATATATGGTAGCATCAGGTGCTGAAAAACAAATGAAAAATCACGTTTGACAGGCTCTCTGACCATAGAAATAATCCTGACTTCATCCTTAATACCTATAGTTTTCTTAAATAGGCTATACATTCCATGCATCTCCTGATCCATAAACCCTTTTTCATAAGCTAAGGCATGGGTCTGTAGGGTATGAATTCCAAGCCGCCTTAACCCTTGTGTTACGCTTGATGAACCAACTTTGCCAAATTGATAGACTAAAATGGGATTATCAACAAAGAATTGACTCCATGCCGCCATATAATGCCATTTCCCATGCAGAAAAGTATAGTTCTGATAATCCGCTGAGGACCAATACTTGTATTTTTTCTCAAACTCCTCCCTGTAGCTACTGTCTATCCGTTTATCCTTTACATGAATAAAAACAGAATACATTAGACTGAATGACGAAAAAATACGGTTTTCATCTACGCCCATTTCCAATAGTTCGTCTGCAATTTCCTTCAGATATGATGATGTTATGACGATAATCACCTCATCGTCATTATGATAGGCTTTTAGCATATCTCTAATAGATAGTACAGGATACGAAAATCTCTTTGTATTCCATTTCTTCTCATCCCTATCTGTATAAGCTATTACCGGTATGCCACTACCACGTATAAAGCTCCCTACTCTATCTCCTATCACACCAGCGCCATAGAATATGATTTTTCCATTTAAAAAAATGTCCAGATTTCTTAATGCGTTCAGATTATCAATCATAAAACTAAAACCCCATCGCTTCCTGCACTGATGGCTTATCGTATAAGTATTTCTCCGACCAAATTATTTTCTTTTCAGAAATGCCGATTTCTAACAGTTTTTCTTTTATTTCATATGAAATCCCTCTGTCCAATACCGCAATTATAATATAGTCGAAGTCCGCTTTGCCTATCTGCTCCGGTAATTCTATTTCTCCCCCATAACTGTCTAATATACCACAATTCTGATCTGCCCACATAACAATCTTGCAATAAGATGAGGCAGCAATCTGTTTGTAAAATGATTTTCCAACTTTTCCAGCTCCATATAAGACAATCCGACTGCTCCGTTCAACAAGGTCATAGGGGAATAAATACTGCTCAAACCGTAGATTGAGCGGTAACTGATATATAGAGTGGAGGTTTTTCATAAACATTTCAAAGACAAATCTGTCAAGCTGGTGCATTAAAACCTTGCTAAACTCCGATTTTTCGAATACCTCGCACATACAATCCTGTAATATCTTAAGCCTTTCGAAGTAAGCACAGTCATGCTTATGACATAGGGAATCCTGGCGGTAGGTATGATGATAACAGCACAAGCCACTGATGTATAAAGATGAAACATTTGCCAGCATCGGATATATGCAAGCAGAGTCGTCGCCATCCTGAATCCGCTCATCCACTCTCATAAAATATGGATATAGCGTGCTTTTTTTATATAGCTTATCCCCGAGGTGAGGCGATATTCCCCAGTCAAAGTAGTCATAAGAATGATAGATTAGCTTTGAATAAAACGCTTCGTCCAGATCGTCTTTATTATATAAACCAATTCTATGGCAGGATGAACCAGGTATCTTCCATATGGGGTTACTCGGAACCCAATTATCATTGATGTGACCTGATATTACGACATCAACCTGATATCGTTCCATTATGCTCATTAGTTTTTTATATAAATCCAAGTCGATCCAGTCGTCCGCATCAACAAAAGCAATATATTCTGCTGTAGCTGCTTCCAAGCCCGCCTTTCTTGCACTCACGGAACCACCATTCATTTGGTGTATGACTTTTATTCTGGCATCGATCTTGGCATAATCGTCACATATATTTTCGCACCCGTCAGTTGAGCCGTCATCAATAATAATAATTTCCAGTACTTCGTATGTTTGCTTGAGCACACTTTCCATGCATTTTCGAAAATAGCCAGCTACATTATAAACTGGAATGATTACACTGATCATAGGTCGACTATCCATTTTCTCAAGCACTCCTAAAATTCGACATTACCTATAGTAATCTGTTTCCATCAAGTATCCTATCATTGTCAACACCCATTTCAAGCAACTGCTTCTTCATTGACATAAAATCGTTTGCCGATACTAGTATAATGGCATTGTCAATAAGTATAGCGCTCACCGTGCGGATGATTCTTCCGAAAAAATCCTCTCCAACCCTGTCAGGGTCGTTATCTATATAATAAGCGACATCAAGATTATATGCCTCTGACAATCGCGTTGCGTTACGCCCTGCTCCAAAAACTACAAGCTTGTTTTCACTTTCGGCATTTCTTATCAGCCTGAACATATCCTTTATACCGTGTGTGATTACTGTCTTTTTTTTTGGCATTAAAACAGATTGCCCAGGATCTTCAAAAATAATGTACTTTCCAACTGCCTCTTCCGGACTAAAAAATTCAACAGTTTTCCAAGCGTAATTATTTAAAATATAGAACTCATCCTCACATAAGCTATATAATTCCTCAGATATCCCGTCTACCTCAATCCCGTGTATTTCTATAAGCTCTATCATTTTGGAACAAGCCCCGATATCACCTACAACAATCAGCTTTTTACCATCACTTTTTTTTGATAATAGCAAATCCAAGAATATGTTTGTATATTCATGTATCCATGAGAGCGGAAAGTGGTTGCTCAGCCCAAATACGTCGCATCCGACGCAGCCTTTTACAGCACTTCTTCCTTTCTCAATCATCAGCTTTCTTGCTTGAGCGGATTCCTTACTTTTCCATGCCTCGTCAACACTTTCATACGATAGATCCGCAGTTGTGACATTTCCATAAGCATCTTGGCAGCATCTGCTGACTTTTCCATCCGGGCGGATCACCATCTGAAAGAAAGGAAGTATGCAACCCGAGTAATAGGTAGCGTTCTTATGCTTGTTCGGTGCAAGTCCCGCACGGTTTGACAACACCTGATTCTTTTTCCTGACCTCTACCCGTACCTGGCACTTCAAGTTTTCCGGTATTCTTAACTTTGACAGGTTCCAAACGTTAGCCATCAGTTGAAAACTGTCATCATAATTGTCTATAATAAGATAGTCAAGGATGGAAATCAATTTCAAGTAATTATCTTCATTAAGAAGCGTCCCGTTTGTGTACATAACATGCTTCGCTTCGGGAAGCATCTTTTTCGCATAATCCAGAAAATCATAGATCCTTACATCAAGAAGCGGTTCATTGTTGGAAAAGAGACTTAAATACCCATGATAGCCTCTCCCGGCAAGGTCGTCGATGATCTTTCTAAACAGCTCGGGTTCCATCTTAAGCGGTTCTCTTATGTCATTGCCCTTAGAAACCGGGCAAAAAGAGCAATCGTTATTGCAACGGTTAAGGGTTTCAATTTCGACGCTGTTGATTTCAGGGGTAACTTCAAGATACTGCGAAATAATCCTGTTCACGAAATACCCGCTGTTTTTGTCTATATATCTGAGCTTTTGCTCATCTGACGTCCAATCCGCTTCGCTCCAATAAGTGATTTGCATATTGTTTCCTCATTTGTTTTCTATCAACTCATCCATTCTTCAATTCTCCTGGTCGATGTTTT
>Ga0123353_10004087_pt1 | contig 18694 bp, 15 predicted proteins | sample TergutLab28metaG_3_FD_92763 | JGI IMG/M metagenome (GOLD analysis project Ga0123353, IMG submission 92763) | Labiotermes labralis P3 segment gut microbial communities from Petit-Saut dam, French Guiana - Lab288 P3 | ecosystem: Host-associated > Arthropoda: Insects > Digestive system > Gut ... | reverse complement strand
TATCATCATCGCGGCCAACGGCGGTTCCGTACAAATGCGGCCCGACCCGGAAGTCGAACCCGGCCGTGACGTTTGGATCATCGTTTCCACGGAATTCGCGTGGGAAGTATTATACGCGTCGGTAGATAACCCCGCCGACAGGGAAGTTGCCGCACCCGAGCGCGCCGGCCCCGTAGCCATTACGGCCGACCCGACACCCACACCCGCGGCTACCCCCACACCGCCCCCCGCCAACGATGGCGGCGACGGCCCATCCGTGGTGTTGATTATCGTAATCATATCCACCGTGGTTGCCGTATTGCTTGCCGGCGCGTTCCTTATCATTAAAAAGAAGAAATAAAACGCAGGAGGCAATGATATGAAAAAATTATTCTTCCTTACGTCGTTTGCGGTTATTTTGCTTGCGCTGACCGCTTGCGCTTACGACGGCAGGACGACCCCGCAGGAAGCCGACCTCGGCGAAACGATCCACTTCTACGGCGTGGAAAAGACTACCCAACCCGTAGAGCTGCTCATATGGTTGGACAACGAGGAATGGGCAATGGCGATGATCCGCGCATTCGTCAATAAATATCCCAATGTTACGGTATTGTTTGAACAGATGGGTAACGTGGAAGCCAGAGCGCACATGCAATTGGACGGCCCCTCCGGGCACGGCGCGGATATCTTCGCTTTCCCGCATGACCAAGTGTCGTGGGCAATCTCCGACGGGATGATTGAACCCGTACCCATGGAGCTGCAAGCAAAGTGGCAAAGCGAGCTGGTGCCCGCCGCCGTCGAAACCGTCACCCACAACGGGCGTATGCACGCCGTACCCTTCCAAGTGGAGAACCTCGCGCTGTTCTATAACCGTGACTTGTGGGGACCCGCGCCGCCGCGTACCTTCGAGGAAATATTCGAATTCGCAAGGTCGCACAACAACCCGGCGACCAACGATTGGACGATGGTGTGGAATATGGACCCGTACCACGTATTCCCGTGGTTTTCGATCGCGGGGTGGCAGCTTTTCGGGCCCAACATGAACGACTATACGCTGGTCGGCTTCGAATCACCGGAGTTAACCCGCGGTATCGAAACTTTCCTCACCATGAGGGGACTTTTCGACTTACCCATCGAAGACATTAACTTCAATACTGGCGAGGAACGTTTCCGCTTGGGCGAAATCCCCCTGACCATCACCGGCCCGTGGGCGATCAACGACCTGAAGGAAAACGGCGTTAACTTCGGCGTTACGCAAATCCCCACGATCGGCGGCGTACAGCCGATTTCCTTCTCGGGTAACATCAACGCCGGGGTGTCCAGCTTCGCAAGCCCGACAAACCGCGCGTGGGCGTACGCCTTCCTTGATTTTATGGTCAGCGTGGAAGGCGCGGTCATTTTGCACCGGTATATGAACCAAATGACCTCCCGTCTTGACAGGGAGCAAATCCCCGGCTTGCGCGACGACCCCCACCTGCTGGGCTTGGCGGAGCAAACGCCCTTTACCGTACCCATGCCCACCATTTCGCAAATCAATCAGGTATGGGGACCTTGGGGGGACATCATCAACTTTACCTGGAACAACGAACTGACCGTGCGGCAAGCGCAGGAACGCGCCATGGAGTCGTATCGGATGCTCCTTAACATCGCGGGGCACGACAATACGTTTTAACGCTTAAATTTGATACCCTCGCCAACTTGTGCCTAACTAAAGCATAAGTTGGCGGGGATTTTATAGCAAAGCGGGTGCAAACCGAATGGCTATTCTTGCGGCAATTATGTCCGCCGTTATATGGGGCAGCGGACAGTTCCTAAACAAGCAATATATAAAAGGGTTATTCTTCTTTGCGATACAAATGCTGATGGTGGGTATCGAGCTGTATACAGGTTCCCTCGCGCTGATACTGGGGCATGTGCCGCCGCACCCGCGCAACGCGGGGATGTTCATACGGGGGATATGGGGGGTCATAACACTGGGGGAAATCCCGCGCGAATCCTCCGCCGTGTTGGTCTACGACCATTCCACCATGCTGATGCTTTCGGGTTTGATCGCGATTGCGATATTGCTGGCGTTCGCCGTATTTTGGCAATGGTGCATACGCGACGCGTACAAGACACGCAAAAAGTTGATAAGCGGGGAAAGTGAAACCACCCGCACATATGTCAAGCGTCTTTTAAACGATTCCTTCGAATACATCGCGATTGCGCCGGGGCTGGCGTTCGTGGTGCTTTTTTCATTTGTACCGATATTTTTCGCCTTCCTTACGGCGTTTACGAATTATAACAACCAAAACATACCCCCGCGCCATTTGGTGGAGTGGGTGGGCTTTGATACCTTCCGCACCGTCATTACTTCGGAGATATGGGGTAATACGCTCATCGGCGTGGGTCTTTGGACGGTGATATGGGCGTTTGTGTCCACACTCCTCGCCTTCGGCGTCGGATTTATTCAAGCGGTTTTCATCAATTCCAAGCTGGTACGATGGCCCAAGTTGTGGCGGGGTTTGTACATCCTGCCGTGGGCCATCCCTTCGCTGGTATCACTTCTGCTGTTCCGCAACTTCTTCGTGACCAACGGTGTTATCAACCAACTGCTGATGGACATGAACATCATATCCTCGCCGATCACTTTCTTCGGGTCGGTGGGATGGTCGCGTGCGGCGTTGTTTATTATCAATACGTGGCTGGGCTTCGCCGGGCCGATGGTGCTGATAACCGGCGTAATGACCACGCTTAACCCGGAGACGTACGAAGCCGCGTCGATAGACGGTGCGAGCGCCTTCCAGCAATTCAGAAAACTTACCCTGCCCACGATATTCGCCGCTATATCCCCGCTGTTGATCATGGGGATCGCGGGTGCGTTTAATAATTTCGGCATCGTATTCTTCGTGACGGGCGGGGGACCTATGAACGCGCGTTACATGATGGCAGGGCATACCGACTTGCTGATCACTTGGGTATACCGCCTGACCCTCGACCACCGTATGTATAACTTCGCGAGTGTTATGTCCACGTTTATCTTTATCGTCGTCGCATCCGTGTCCGGCTGGAACTTGACGCGCACCCGCGCCTTTAGGGAGGAGTAGGATATGAAGAAGGTAAAAAGATTCTTTCATCCCCGGAGGTTTTTCCCGTGGCTGGGTGTCCATATCAACTTGGTCGTGATGGCGATCATCGTGCTGTACCCGGTGCTTTGGCTGGTGGGCGCGGCACTCAGCCCCATACGCGGCACGCCCGGTGCGGTTACGCAGGATACCTTCGGCATCATCCCCATACCGAGGGCGTTTACGCTGGACAACTTCACCCGATTATTTACCGATCACAACTACGGTACGTGGTACCGTAACTCGCTCATCATCGCGACGATTACCCTCGTGGGTACAATTATCGTGCATACCTTTATGGGTTTCGTGTTTGCGCGGCTGCAATTCAGGGGGCGCAAGACGGGCTTGCTTTCGATTATGGTGTTGCAGATGTTCCCGTCCTTCCTGGCGATGGTGGCGATTTATTCGATTTTCCTTACCTTCGGTTGGCTGGACAATATCTACGCGCTGGCGTTTCTGTACATCGGCGGCGGGATACCCGGTACGATGTGGCTGATGCGCGGTTATATGCTCAACATCCCCAAGTCGCTGGACGAAGCCGCGTATATGGACGGCGCATCGAAGATGCAGGTATTCACCAAGGTCATTTTCCCGCTTTCCAAGCCGATTATTACCTTTATCGGTTTCGGCGCGTTTATGGGGCCGTGGATGGATTACATCTTCCCGCGTTTGCTTTTGCGGTCGTCCCATAACCATACGATCGCCATCGGTTTGTTTAATATCTCCAACCCCACCGACGGCGCGTATGATATTACGGCTTTTACCGCCGGGGCGTTGATCATCGCCATACCCTTCGGCATCATCTTCTTCGCTTTCCAAAAATACTTTGCGCTGGGGGCCGCCGCCGGGGCTAACAAGGGCGAATAACCCATGTTCATATGGGCGGCGATCGCGCGACACGCAAGGCACACGGGCATGGCTCGTGTGCTTTGCGTGTTTTTTATGGTGCAATGCTTATTAACGATACCCATGAGTATTATATTATTACGCGACCCGCCGCACGTTTTTTACCCAAGGATGCACGGCGGGCCGGATTGGGGGGCGTTTGACCGTAGCTGGGTTGATGAAATCGACGTAATTGCGGATGCTAACGGGTTCGTGCGGGATGTGATAATGCTTGACGGGAATAATGATTTAATAATCGCAACCGACTTGCATACGTTTATCATCACAGCGGAATATATATTTTACAGCGATGCGAATTCTTCCCTCGCCGTACCTTCGCGGCTGATACCCGCATGGGCGCTGGAGGAAGGGGCTTTTGAAGAAATTTTCGACCACTTGGCGTTGTACAACCGCTATTTTTCAAGCATTGTCGCGCCGACGTTTGTGTTGATTTTCGTCGTTTTCCTAATCATGCAATCGCTTATATTCATGGCGGCGGTGTGGCTGTTCGGCCATTGGCAAAAATTATCGGGTAACATGACCGTACGCGAACGGTTCGCCGTTTGCACGTTTGCGTCCGTACCCGCGAGCGCGTTGGGTTTGGCACTTGGTATATTATTCCCGTTGTTCCATATCCTATTGTTCCAATTCGGGATGATTTATTTTTCCTACAAAGCGATGAAGGAGTATTTGAATGAAAATTCGAAGCTGGTGCTGCAAGTTTTATAGCCGATTGTTTTTGGTGATTTTGTTATCCGCGGTCGGGCTTGCCTCGTCGTGCGGGCGGGGTGAACCCGAACGTATCCTCCCGCCGGAGGCGTTGGCGTGGTCAAACCCCTACGGCTTGCCCGATACCCCCCACGGCGGTAATATCCTGCACGCGTGGAACATGAGTTTCAACGAAATCACCGAGCATTTACCCCATATCGCCCAAGCGGGGTTTAACGTAATCCAAACCTCACCCATCGGCGCGTCGCTGGTGCGCTTGGAGGGGATGGGCGCGTTCGGGCGGTGGTATGACTTGTACCAGCCCACGCATTTTTCGATCGGTAATTATTTGGGCACAAAAGAGGAATTCGAAGCGTTGACGGCGGCGGCGGCGGCGCACGGCATTTTTATTATCGTGGATGCCATCCCCAACCACACGACGGCGTATTGGGATATGATCGACCCGCCCCTGCGTGATCATGAGCCGTCGTTATTCCATTCACGCCGCGGCGACAGGCCCTCGCAAAACCCGTTTATCAGGCCGATGGATTTTAACGACAGGCGCAGCTTCGTACGCAGCAATCTGCTGGGGTTGTGGGATTTCTATACGGGTCTTGAAGAATTCCAAGCGTTGTATATCGAGTTCTTAGACGAAATCATCACGGCGGGGGCGAGCGGCTTCCGCTTCGACGCCGCGCACCATATCGAATTGCCCAACGACCCGCCGGATATCGCAAGTGACTTTTGGCCGAACGTCTCCGCTTTCGTGGACGCGCGCGTGCGCGAGCTGGGGCGCGTACCCTTCCAATACGGCGAAACGCTGGGGGAAGGTTACCGTGCCAACCACTACCTGCACGCGCTGTATGAACACGCCGCCTTTATGGTGACGCCGTACGCATTTTCTCGGCATATCCTTAATTCGGTCGTCGGGGGTACGCTGAGCGACGGGCGCAGGGGATGGAACTCGAACACCTTCCATATACAAGGCAACCCGCGCAACCATGGCGAGAGCGTGTTCGGTCCGGCTTTTACAGCGGCGGATTTGGAAGGGCATGTAGGCTTCGCCGAGGGTGTGGTGCCATGGGTGGAATCCCACGACCAATTCGGCAACGACGGCCAATCCCGCCATTTGACCGACGAACAGATCATCGTGGGTTGGGCGTTGATTACCGCGCGCCGGGGGACGTCGCCGCTCTTCTTTGTGCGCCCGGGGGAAGGGTTCGTTAACAGCGGCACGGTGTTTATCCCGCAAGCGGACGGCTCCTTCGCCAACGCGTGGGGTCATCAACTTTTGTACCGCGACCCGCGCGTGGCGGCGATCAATTGGTTCGCAAACGATTTCCGCGCGTATCCCGAATTGACGAGTACTCATCGCAACGTCGCGATGATCCAACGCGGACCCTCGGGTGCGAAAACGGGCGCGGTCCTGGCCAACGCAAACAGGAACCCCGCCGAAGTCGATTTCCCCGTGCAAATGGTTAACGGCACGTATACATGCCGTATTTCCGGCGAGGTGTACAACGTAAACAACGGCCAGCTAACAGGACCCGACATCGACGGCAGGAGCGTATTGGTCTTACGTAAATAAATTTATCCACCGAAGGAGACATCCATGTATATCCATCACCGATCGTTGTTGCCCTATTGTTATTATGATACCGCCGAAAAGAAAATACGGTTGAAATTAATCACCGACGCAAGCGTTACCGCCGTAAAGGTACTGTACGGCGACCCCTTTATTTATGCGAAAACCGACAAAATTAACGCCTTGGGCAACGATGTATGGGAGTGGGTGACCAACGAAACACCCATGCAGCCGCAATATGCCGATAAGAAAAACATTACGTGGCGCGTCGCGATTACCCCACCCAAAGCACGCCGCACGAAATATTATTTTGTCATTACTAATAAAAACGGGGAGGAAATCGCCTACAGCGAAAATGGGGTGGGGGACACGGAAAGCCATTTTTTCTTCCCCTTCGCGCATGACATCGACGCCCCAAAAACCCCGGAATGGGCAAGTGAAACGATTTGGTACCAAATCTTCCCGGAGCGGTTTCATAACGGTGACCCGTCCATTTCGCCCGCGGTCATTGAAGACTGGGAAACGGGTTTACCCAAGCCGCGCAACTTCTTCGGCGGCGATCTGCGCGGCGTTATCGACAAGCTGCCTTACTTACGGGATTTGGGTGTTACGGGTATTTATTTCACGCCTGTTTTCCACTCCCCGTCCAACCACAAATACGATACGCAGGATTATTATGCCGTGGACCCGCATTTCGGTGACACCCAAACGCTGAAGGAGCTCGTAAAAAAGGCCCACGCATCGGGTATGAAGGTGATGCTCGACGCGGTGTTTAACCATATCGGCGCACGGCATCCCTTTTGGCAGGATGTATTAAAGAACCAAAAGAAATCAAAATACCGCGATTATTTCCATATCCGATCCTTCCCCGTGCGGGAAAAATATGAAAGCGCGTACGCGCTTAACTACGACGCGTTTGCGTTTGTACCCGGTATGCCCAAATGGAACACCGAAAACCCCGAAGCGCGGCAATACCTCATCGACGTGGCGTTATATTGGATAAAGGAATGCGATATCGACGGTTGGCGGCTGGACGTTTCCGACGAAGTTTCGTTTTCCTTTTGGCGTGCGCTGCGCGAAGCGGTGGACGCGGCCAAGCCCGACTTCTATTTGTTGGGCGAAGTGTGGCACGACCCGTCAAAGTGGTTGCACGGGGGATATTTCGACGCGGTGATGAATTATCCGCTGGGTAATCTCCTGCGTGATTTGTTCTTTACGCAAAAGATAACGCCCGATACCTTTACGCAAAAGCTGTTCGCCAAACTAAGCGGCTTCTCCGATATACACAGCCGTGTACAGTTTAACCTGATGGATTCGCACGATACCGTCCGCGTGCTGACGAAGGCGAACGGCGATAAACAAGCGATGAAAAACGCGCTCACGTTTTTATTCCTGATGAAAGGCGCGCCCTCGATTTATTACGGTACGGAAGTGGGTATGGAGGGCAACGGCGATCCCGGGTCACGCGGGCCGATGGTATGGGATGAAGCAAAACAGGATAAAGACTTGACGGTATTCTTTAAGGATATGATTTCGCTGCGAAAAAGATATAATACCCTCATACAAAACGCGGATATCGCTTATTCACGCAAGGGGAACCGCTGCAGCTGGAAGCTGAGCAACGGTCCCGATACGCTGGAGATTATTTATAACATAAAAAATAAAAAGGAGGTTTTTTTATGCCGAAAGCATTGATTTTCCAAGGTGGGTGGGACGGGCACGAGCCTGTGTTGGTATCGGGGCGTTTTGCAAGGATGTTGGAAGGGGAAGGATTTGACGTTACGCTTTCCGACAACCTTGATTGCCTTGCCGACGTCGATGAACTGATGAAGCTCGACTTGCTCGTTTCGTGCTGGACGATGGGCCAAATCAACCACGAATACACAAAGAACGTATCAAAAGCCGTAGGCGCGGGCGTGGGTTTGGCGGGTTGCCACGGCGGTATGTGCGACTCCTTCCGCAACGATGTGGAGTGGCAGTTTATCACCGGGGCCAATTGGGTGAGCCATCCCGGCAGCGACGGCGTGGATTATACGGTGAACATCACCGCAAAATCGAACCCCATCGTTGCGGGATTGGAGGATTTCCCCGTATGCAGCGAGCATTATTACCTGCATGTGGACCCTGCCATCGAAGTGTTGGCGACCACGCGTTTCCCGGTCGTCCCGTATTACCACATCGCCAACAAACCCATAGACATGCCCGTGGTTTGGACAAAGCATTGGGGATTGGGACGTGTGTTCTATAACTCATTGGGCCATCACGATGACGTGTTCGACAAGTCACCCAACGCCGCCGTTATCATGAAGCGCGGTATGCTGTGGGCGGCGGAAGGCAAGGCATACGCAAAGGAAAACGGCTTAACGACCGACCGTTTCCTGATAAGCGACGCGAAGATGTTTTAATAAGCGCCCCGTCGGGGCATAAGTTACCACGGGAGGATATATATGAAAAAAACAAGAATCGGCATCGTGGGATGCGGCGATATCAGCGGGATTTACCTAACCAACATAACGGGCATGTTTTCGTCGGGTTTGGAGCTTGCGGGCGTATGCGATCTGATCGACACCAAAGTGGCCCGAGCCGCGGAAAAATATAACGTGCGTAAATACGCCGACATGCACGAACTTTTCGCCGACGGCTCCGTCGAAATCGTATTAAACCTTACCCGCCCGTACGAGCATTACGGCGTGACGATGGCGGCGATCAATTCGGGCAAGCACGTCTATTCCGAAAAACCCCTCGGCGCGACACTTGAGGAAGGTAAGCTGCTCCGCGCCGCCGCCGCTAAAAAAGGCGTGCAATTGGGCGGCGCACCCGATACCTTCTTGGGCGCGGGGATCCAAACCTGCCGTAAGGTCATTGATGACGGCCTCATCGGGCGGCCCGTAGCGGCTACGGCTTTGTGGGCGAGCCCGGGGCATGAATCGTGGCACCCCGATCCGGCCTTCTATTACCAATTCGGCGGCGGGCCTATGCTGGACATGGGGCCGTATTACGTGACCGCGTTGGTGAGCTTGTTGGGTGCGGTGCAGTCCGTATGCGGCATGGCACACACGCCGCACGCTACGCGTCTGATCACCAGCCAACCCCACAACGGTACCGTCGTCGATGTGGAAACACCTACACATATCACGGGGCAAATGGCTTTTAAGAACGGCACGGTCGCCACGTTGATGACATCCTATGACGTACAAAAGCACAACCTTCCCATGATCGAAGTTTACGGTACGTTGGGGACGCTAAGCGTACCCGACCCCAATTGTTTCGGCGGGCCGGTACGTTTATACCGTAACGAAACGAAAACCTTTGAGGAAATTCCCTTGGCCTTCGATTACCCGGAAAACAGCCGCGGACTCGGTTTATACGACATGGCCGCAGCCATCGAAGAAGGGCGTAAGCCCCGCGCGGGGGTCGATCTGATCTTCCACGTATTGGAGGTTATGTCGGGCTTTTTACGCTCATCCGAAACCAAAACGTACATGGAAATGGAAACCGCGCCCGAACCCCCCGAGGCGATGAAAAAAACGTAATCAAAACTTTGCCATTTACCTGTATTTCTAGTACAATAAACATCGGACAATTTCCAAGGAAATGTCCGATGTTTTTTTGTACATCAATTAATATATAAAGGAAGGGGTTTGATTCATGGAAAAAAATGAAAAGGTCTTGTTCGCGGAGCTTGACGCGTACATCGATGGCTTGCCGTCAAAACAAGGCGCGCTCATTTCAGTACTGCACAAAGCACAGGACATCTTCGGCTACCTGCCGAAGGAAGTACAGTCCCATGTGGCGCAAAAACTGGATATCCCGGCAAGTAAGGTGTATGGGGTACTAACGTTCTATTCCTTCTTCACCATGACGCAAAAAGGGAAGCACCGCGTCAATGTGTGCATGGGTACGGCGTGTTTCGTTCGCGGCGCGGATAAAATCCTGCATAAGTTCGAACGGGACCTTAATCTTAAAGCCAACACCACATCCGAGGACGGGCTCTGGTCGCTGGATGCCTTACGGTGCATCGGCGCGTGCGGGTTGGCCCCGATCATCACCGTCAACGGCAAGTCCTACGGACGGCTGGTGGAAGACGACGTAACCGGTATCATCGAAACTTGTTTGGCTGAGGAGGGTAAATAATGGCTAAGGTTAACTCGCGGGAGGAGCTCAAAGCCCTGCGTGAAAAATATAGGGACAACGTGGTCATGCGTTTGGTTTCCGATGACCAAAAAACCCGTACGGAAATCTACGTAGCCATCGGCAACTGCGGGATGGAATCGGGTGCCAGGGATACGTTGAAAGCGATATTTGACGAGGTTAACGCCGCCCGATTGGAAAAGGTATCCGTTATCGTATCGGATTGCTCAAAGGGCTGCGACGATGCCGACGCGCCGAAGGTCGACGGTTTATTCCTGTGCGGCCACGACCGTATGGTGGACGTGTATTTCCCCGGGGAGGAACAACCCCAACGCTACAAGGACGTGGACGCCGTTAAGGCGAAGGAAATCGTAAGCGGCATCGCCGTTAGATTGGAGGCCGCTCATGCATAAAACAAGATTGCAAATATTAATCTGCGGCGGCACGGGCTGTATATCGTCCGGCTGTTTGGACGTGGAAACCCAACTCATCGCAAGCCTTGAAAAACACGGCATCCGCGACGAGGTTACGATCATCAAAGCGGGCTGCTTCGGCTTCTGCGAGCAGGGTCCGATCGTAAAGGTTTACCCCGACAACACCTTCTACGTAAAGGTACACGGCGACGATTGCGAAGAGCTTGTGTCCGAGCATCTCCTTAAGGGTAAGCATGTGGACCGTTTACTTTTCAAGAGCCCCATTACGGGGGAATCCTGCCACCACCACATGGATATGGCGTTCTATAAAACGCAGTTACGCATCGCGCTCATGCATTGCGGCATGGTGGACCCCGAAAATATCGAGGACTACATCGGCGTGGGCGGTTACGAAGCCCTGGCCAAGTGCCTGACCGAATATACCCAGCAGGAAATCATCGACGTCGTCAAAGCCTCCGGTTTACGCGGGCGCGGCGGCGCGGGTTTCCCCACGGGCAACAAGTGGCAGTTCGGCTTGGATAACAAAAATGATAAAAAATATATTATTTGCAATGCCGACGAGGGCGACCCCGGCGCGTTTATGGACCGCAGTATCATGGAGGGCGACCCCCATGCGGTTATCGAAGCGATGGCCATCGCGGGCCGTGCCATCGGCGCGGACGAAGGTGTCGTATACATCCGCGCGGAATATCCGCTGGCGGTAAACCGTTTGCGCATCGCCATCGCCCAAGCCGAAAAATACGGTATGCTGGGCGACAATATTATGAACAGCGGCTTCAACTTCCGTGTACGCGTCAACCTCGGCGCGGGCGCGTTCGTATGCGGCGAGGAAACGGCATTGATTAACTCATTGGAAGGCAAACGCGGGGAACCCCGCCTGCGCCCGCCGTTCCCCGCGCAAAAAGGCCTTTGGAACCAACCAACCATCAATTGCAACGTGGAAACCTACGCCTGCATACCCCCGATCATTACCCGCGGGCCCGAATGGTTTAAGCAATACGGCACGGAAAAGAGCCCCGGTACAAAGGTGTTCGCGCTGGCGGGTAAGATCAACAACGTCGGCCTTATTGAAGTGCCGATGGGAACAACCCTGCGCGAGGTCATCTTCGAAATCGGCGGAGGTATCCCCAAGGGTAAAAAATTCAAAGCGATCCAAACGGGCGGCCCCTCGGGCGGATGTATCTGCGAAAAACACCTCGACGTGGGCGTTGATTTCGATACCCTTACCCAAATCGGCTCGATGATGGGCTCGGGCGGGATGATCGTCATGGACGAGGACGACTGCATGGTTAACATCGCCAAGTTCTACCTCGAATTTACCGTGGAGGAATCCTGCGGCAAATGTACGCCGTGCCGTATCGGCAACACCCGCATGTACGAAATCCTCGACCGCATCACCAAGGGGAAGGGCAAACCCGAAGACCTTGTAGAGCTGCGCGAATTGGGGCAAACGATCAAGGACGCGTCCCTCTGCGGCCTCGGCAACACCGCGCCCAACCCCGTACTCTCCACGTTGAATTACTTCATGGACGAATACGAGGCGCACGTATTGCACGGCAAATGCCCCGCGGGCGCGTGCAAGGATTTGGTTAATTTCGTGATTACGGACAAGTGTATCGCTTGCGGCCTGTGCGCCAAGGTATGCCCCGTCAATTGCATTCACCCCACGGGCTCGGAAACGCCCAACGGTAAGAAACGGTTCGTCATCGACCATGAAGCGTGCATCAAGTGCGGCGCGTGCTTGCCCAAATGCCCGCCGAAAATCGGCGCGATCATAAAAGAATAAGGAGGCTTAACGAATGGTTAATGTAAAAATCAATGATTTAGCCGTGCAGGTTGAGCCCGGCACAACGGTACTCGAAGCCGCCCGTACGGTGGGCATCAATATCCCCACGCTTTGCTACATGAAAATGGAAGGCGCGGGATGTGAAAACGCGCCCGGCTCCTGCCGCGTATGTATGGTTGAGCTCGAAGGCCGCGCCAATTTGGTGCCCGCGTGCGTCACGACCGTGTGGGAAGGTATGTCCGTCCGCACAAATACGCCGCGCGCCATCAAAACGCGCCGTACCGTGGTGGAATTGTTCTTGTCCAACCATCCCAAGGATTGTTTGGTATGTGAACGCAACCGGCATTGTGAATTGCAAACCCTCGCCGCTGACCTTAACGTCCGCGAAAACAAATACGAGGGAAAGATGGCCAAACACGTAAAAGATACCTCCGGCATGAGCTTGGTACGCGACCCCGAAAAATGCATCCTTTGCCGCCGTTGTGAAACCATGTGCAACGAGGTACAAACCGTGGGCGTATACTCCGCCATCAACCGTTCATTGGAAACGACCGTCGCCACGGCGTTTAATGCCCCCGTGGCCGAAACGACGTGTACCTTCTGCGGGCAATGCGTTTCCGTATGCCCCACGGGTGCCTTAACGCAAACCAACCATACGAGGGATGTATGGAAAGCCCTCGCCGACCCGGAAAAATTCGTGATCGTGCAGGCCGCGCCGGCGATACGGGTTGCGTTGGGCGAAATGTTCGGCATGGCGGTAGGCGCGCGTGTTACGGGTAAGATGACCGCCGGGTTGCGCCGCCTTGGTTTCGATAAGGTATACGACACCAACTTCGCCGCCGACCTTACCGTAATGGAAGAAGCCAACGAGCTCCTTGACCGTATCAAAAATGGCGGACGCCTCCCTATCCTCACCAGCTGCTGCCCCGCATGGGTGAAGTTTATTGAGCATCAATTCCCCGAACTGCTCGACGTACCCTCCACATGCAAATCCCCGCACGAAATGTTCGGCACAATCGCCAAGACCTACCTCGCGCAAAAATTAAACATCGACCCCGCGAAAATGATCGTCGTCTCCATCATGCCCTGCTTGGCCAAAAAATACGAATCCGCCCGCGAAGAAATGGGCAGAAGCGTGGACTTCGTACTCACCACGCGCGAATTGGCGTCCATGCTCCGCGAAGCGGGTATCAATTTCCACGCTTTACCCGACGAGGACTTCGACCCCATCATGGGCGAATCGACGGGTGCGGGTACGATCTTCGGCACGACGGGCGGCGTCATCGAAGCCACCGTACGCACGGCTGTGCACGCGCTTACCGGCCAAAACCCCGCCGACGCGGAGTTCACCCAATTGCGCGGCACGGACGGTATCCGCGAAGCGACCGTTAAGGCAGGCGATACCGAGCTCAAAATCGGCATCGCAAACGGGCTGGGCAACGCACGCAAGCTGTTGGAAGCCGTACGCGACGGAAAGTCCCAATACCATGCCATCGAAATCATGGCGTGCCCCGGCGGCTGCGTGGCGGGCGGAGGTCAGCCGTACCATGGCAACAACCAATCGATCATCAAGGAGCGCGCCGCGTCGCTGTATGTCATGGACAGGGAAAAACCCCTCCGCTGTGCGCACGACAACGCGGAGCTCAAAGCCCTCTACGCCGAATTCCTTGAAAAACCCGGCAGCCACAAGGCCCATGACTTATTGCATACGGCGTATGTAAAGCGGGAGAAGATGTAACCCGATAACAAATTCGGTATAACAAAAAAGCCGCGGTTCCCGTAATTATGGGGCCGCGGCTTTTAGTATTGGAGCAGAATGCCCGCTCTGTCGATATGCGCCTTAACATCGGGACAGGTAATTTTTTCGTAATGGAGTACGTCGAAATTATATATTACATCCAAATCATCCAAATCGTCTTTGATACATGGAGATAAATCCCTTTCCGTTTCCGAAAAAACGGCGATATCCACGTCCGAATATCGTTTCTGGATTCCTTTCGCGCGGCTGCCGAAGATTTTTACGCACTTAATTTCCGGGTAGCGCTGTAAGACAGCGGTTATTTGCTTATACACGTCGTCGGGCAGGGCAAATTTATTTTCCATTTTCGCACAGCACCTTAAAATAATGGTTGATTCTAATCATTTCGGGCAGGTAAAGCTCCTTAATTTGCTTTAATATTTGGTTGAATTTTTCGTGGTCGTATACGTGTACAAGTTCGTTTCGTGATTTATGCGCCATTATTAATATATCCCCATTTACTTCCATATCCTCCAAGAGCCCTTTTTCGGCGGCGGCTTTAAGGATGTTTTTTGGGGAAACCAATCCTATTTCAATATCTTCATATTCCAAATAGTCCTTTAACAATTTCCAAAGCAATTCGAAGCAAAGCTCATAACTTTTTGCCAGCCCAATTTGCTCAAGCTCATTAAATTCCTCGGGGGATTTATCACTTAGATTATCCCCAAGCAATTTAAGGATATTCGTATAATTGGAATACCGTTGCCGCCACCGCACGTCATGCATATACAAATCCCCTTTATTTAGTTACCAAACCGGTGACCTTAAAATTTATAATTGATTCCGGCTTGTTTTAACAAATAAACAATTTAACCAATTCTCTTCCGTATCCGGCACCCATTATCTATAATCTTCTAAATTATTTTCCTGATTATCAAATAACAGTATATCATTAAACGAACGCCCCACAAGTATAACCTGCAGGGCGTTCGCGTTTTTTGGTTCGATTGGATTATTCGGCGATTATATCAATTCGGGCAAAAAACCATACATCTGCGCGAAGGTTTGCAGGATCACATACCAGCTGCCGTCAATGACCCTTGCGGCGACAAGCATGGGGGTTTCGTTAAGCGTAGCCGTTACGGTCGCGTTCGGATAGGTGCCCGCGATGGTGATGCTCGCCTCGGCTCCGGCTGCGTGGTTGGCACTAAAGACCGCCAGCCTTTCGCCGTCAGCGGCACGGGTGCTCTCCACCATACCGTCAAGCACTTCCTCCATCATATACCTGAGGTTGATAAAATGGCTGCCGTTTACGGTCACTACGGCTTGCGCGCCGTTGCTGGCTGTATCGCGTGAGTTGATCGTTACGGTCGCGGGTGGGGTTACCTCAACGGCGGCTTCCTCCGGCGGTGCCTCACCAATAACAAACAACGAGAAGCGGTTGCTTTGGAAGGTTACGGTTTTGCTTTCCTCGCAATAGGCGGCGGGCATACGTATCAGAATCCCGTCGTCGTTTAACAGCCATACGGCGGCGGGGAAGGGGCCCGCATAGGGTACGGTCACCGATATATACCCGTCGAAGTTACGGATGGCTTCGTCGCCGGAGGAAAACGCCACGCGGACGATCGTTTCATTACCGCGTACGTAACGGCGTTGGTTTTGCGGGATGTCGGGGATGTGCAGAGATTCCATCGTGGCGGAGATATGCGAACCTTCCGCTTGTGTTACGGCGGAAGCCAACGCGCCGGGGTCGAAGGTTATGGTACCCGCGGGCATTGCCAAGGCCAAGCCGATTTCATCCGCATCGGCTATGGTTTCAAATAACAATGTCGGAAGGGAAACGACTGTAAGAGTTTCAATATCCTCTACCATGTCGGCGAACATTTCCGTAATATTTAAGGAAACGGTAATGAATTCGGGGGTATCCGCTTCATTATATTCTTCCCCGGCTTCCGTAGCGGCTTCGCGTGCGGCTGTGACGTAAGCGGCTAAGTCTTGTGCGGCTTCCATTGCGGCTTCTACGGCGGATTCAATTACTTCGGTGATTTCTTGGGTAAACTCGATTTCCACCGTAACCGTGCCCGTCCGTTGGTCCACGATGATTTCAGCCGCTTCGGTTATGGCTTCCGCGTTAATTCCGACTTCGACGGAAACGGGTATGTCATCAACGGTGACAATGGGGGTGGGTGTAGGGTCGGGTGTAGGAGCAGGTGTGGGGGCAGGGGAAGGCGTAGGTACAGGCGAAGGTTCGGGTTGTTCAACAGGCGGTGTACCCGGCATGGTTACGGTGTTGCTGAGGTGGGAATAGAGGATATAACCGTATTGATCGACCAAACTCGGTTGTCCCATCCAATGCGCTGCTTGAACCCGGATAGTCGTACCCGGCGCGGCTATTCCGGCAAAGTTAACGCTGAGGTTCGTTCTGTTAAAGAGGGTTAAAGAAGCGGGGAGATTTGCTTGCACGCCGTTAAAGTAAACAATAAAGAACTGTGTGCCGCGCACCCATTCGTTTAGGCGCAAAACAGTTCCGTCCATAGAAACGCTCGGCGTGGCCAATCGGCGGAAATTTTCACTCCCGTCAAACGCAGGGATGTAGACATTGTCAATGTAGGCCCAATCGGATAAACCAACTGTGGTTACCCAATCACCCGCAGCCCTTACCCTAAAGTTAAAATACCCTCCGGTAAAGACGCTTGGATTTTCGTCCCAATCACTTACGATAGGGCGTACGCTATTGATATTGTAATACGCGCCGTGAAAAAGATTACCCGTATCTCCATGCCATCCACCATTATGAAATACTTCAACGTAATAAACCACCGCATCGGTTACCGGGTTCCATGTTATAAACCCGTTTCCGTCATATTGGAGGTTAGTGGGTGTGTTTAAATTAATAAGTCTACCGGCTTGTATAAATGTTTGGGGATTGCTCATTAGGGAGCCGTTTGCCGTTACTCTTATCGTATAAGTGCCCGGATCAAGCCGCAGCAGTTCGCGCAGATCGGCGGTAACCGTATGCTCCCCATTATATAACGGGTGGCTCCACAGCATTTCTTCCCGTACAAGAACTCCATGATTATTATAAACGAAAACACCATGATAGGGGCTATCGTTGCCTTCCGCTCTGTCAAACGACAGAGTATACCCGCTGACGGTGATGACGGGCGGGGGAGGAGCGGAAGGGTCGGATGCCAAGGTAATCGTCAACGTCTGCTCTATATTTATATCATGCAAATTACATTGAGCGGAAACGGTGAATGTATAGGTTTTTAAATCTTCGGTTTCAAGATTTGATGTGAATATTTGCATATTTCCCGTTAATGGGTTGCCGATATGAATCAATCCGGGTACGGCATAAAAATCACCTTCTTGCCCGGGGGTGTTGGTGATGATCCAATATAAATCACCTGAAATGGGGCCACGTTCCGTAACGTCAACGTAAATTTCAAGGGTTGTTCCGGCGATAACCGTCAGCGCCGTTCCGGCTCTTGTTCCGTTAACTATAAATTCGATACCGCCGAGCCATACCGCATGGACGGTTATGTCCCCTACAATATCTGTATGTTCGTCAAACCAGTCCCCGCCTCCGTTCGGTTGCGTGTACCAACCTAAAAAGACATAACCGCTGCGTGTCGGGTCATCGGGCATTTGGTTCCCCAGTTTAATGTCTATGGATGCGCCGGTTGCAACAGTAACCGGATTTACCACAGAACCCCCTTGACTGTTGAAGGTAACGGTATACCCGTTAACCGCGTTGGCTGAAAACGGAGTGACGAAGTAACCGAAGCTACCCATAAACAAAACCAGCGCGATAAACAACGCGAGTTTCTTTTTAATGCTGATTTTCATTGCATTTCCTCCTGATGATATGTGATGTGGATCAGTATAATAAAAAATGACCCCTTGTAACGGGAGTCAGCGAAACTGGTAGATAAAAGAGCGTAAACGGTAAATTTAATCGCCGTCCAACGCCAATAACAGAACCACGGCGGTAAATACACCGTCGTTGTACTCCCCTCGGTATTCTCCTTTATAACGCGCCGCAAGGTCGGTTAGGATACGCGAACCGTAACCGCGTCCGGGCATTCGCTTTTTGGGCGGCTTGCTTGACGGGTTGGTTGATTTGATAAACAGGTAATCTCCGTCTACCGTGGAACGCAAGTTGATAATTGGTTGCTCTGCAGAATCTGTTAGCTTGCACGCGTTGATCGCATTGTCCAATAAATTGCCGAATATGCTGCACAGGTGTATTTTTTCCACGGATAAACGGTCGGGTATGTCCAGATCAACGCAAAGGTTAATACCCGATTGGGCGCAAATCAATGCCTTTTCCGTGATGATGGC
>Ga0123353_10004086_pt1 | contig 18694 bp, 12 predicted proteins | sample TergutLab28metaG_3_FD_92763 | JGI IMG/M metagenome (GOLD analysis project Ga0123353, IMG submission 92763) | Labiotermes labralis P3 segment gut microbial communities from Petit-Saut dam, French Guiana - Lab288 P3 | ecosystem: Host-associated > Arthropoda: Insects > Digestive system > Gut ... | reverse complement strand
TGTAATCATAGAGAACAAAGCGGGACTAAAAAGGTTATTAAAATCAACAAAAGACGGAATAAGCCGAAATGATAGAGATGTGCAGAATTTCGCCGTGAATGGTGCGATTTCTTATGCACGTCACATGATTCATTCGGGAAAATATGACAGTGTTATAGCTATAGGGATAGCCGGTGATACAGACGAGGATTTAACGATTGTCGTTTACTACGTTTTCGGTTTTGAGGGCGAGCCTAAACTGATGTCTAACTATACAACACTGGACTTTCTCGAAAACAAGGATACGTTCAAAAATTTTATCACAGATGCGACATTGACCGAAAAAGAAAAGCACGATATTTTAATTAAGTCACAAGAAGTGTTGCATACTCATGCTAATAAACTGAACAAGTTAATGAACGACCATTCAATTGGAGTGGCTGAGCGTGTAATATACGTTTCGGGTATGTTGCTTTCAATGCAAGATATTGTTGACAATGAAGGCGAAATTATATTAGAAGGACTTTCACCTCGCGAACTTAAAGGGCGAATTGGAGACACGCAACGTGATGGTATAAAAATATTAAACCAAATAAATGAATATTTAACAAATAAATGCGTTCCCGACAATAAAAAACGCCTTATGCTTGCTTCTTTTGACAGAATATCAATAGATATTGATAGGGATAAGCCAACAGAACTTTCGTCGCTTGTTTCTAAAAGCATAAAAGGTAACGCTTCGATAACTCGCCAAGTATTTCAGTATGTATACGACAACGTATTTACTAAAATCACCGGAACGGCAGGTCATCTTGACATTATAGGCGAAATGTACTCTATATTTTTGAAATACGCTTTAGGCGATGGCAAGGAAATAGGCATAGTTTTGACACCGCCTTATGTAACAAAACTTATGGCTCAAATACTTGGGATTAACAAAGATTCACGAGTTCTTGATGTTGCTACGGGTTCGGCGGGATTTCTTATTTCCTGTATGGAAATAATGATTGAACAGGTAAATACAGAATACGGAAAAGGCACAACGCGAGCAAATAAAAAAATAGAGAAAATAAAAAATTCTCAACTCATGGGAGTGGAGCGCGATTCACAGATGTATACTTTAGCCGCAACAAATATGATAATGCGCGGCGACGGCAGTGCTAAAATCGAAAAAGGTTCATCATTCGACCAACCAAAAGAACTTTACGAAACTTTTAATGCGACCGCTTTATTGCTTAATCCTCCCTTTACTTATAGCGAAAAGGGAATGCCGTTTTTGGCTTTTGGATTAAGGCATATGAAAAAAGGTGGTAAAGCTGCTATAATTATACAAGATTCGGCAGGAAGTGGTGTAGCGACTAAGAGTAACCAAGAAATATTGCGAAATAATCGCCTTTTAGCGAGTATAAAAATGCCTGTAGATTTATTCTTGCCATACGCAGGTGTTCAAACAAGCATTTACATTTTTGAAGCGGGGGTGAAACATAATTTCAAGACTGATGTTGTGAAATTTATTGACTTTCGCCAAGATGGTTATAAACGAACTAAGAGGGGAATAAATGAAATAAATAACCCCATAGAGCGTTATTCCGACATTCCCATTATTTACAATATGGGGGTTAACTCTGTACACAATCCAGACTTTCATGGTGATTTATGGGATTTATCCGATGTTTATTTTGAAAAAACCATATCCGACAGTGGGGCGGATTGGAATTTTGAACAACATAAAGAAGTTGAAACCAAACCTACGGAAGACGACTTTATGAAAACTGTAAGTAGCCACTTAGCGTGGGAGGTCAGTCAACTAATAAAAAATGGTTTCACCGAAAGCGAGGCATCGGACTGCCTAAAAAAATGATACCCCCAATGTACGAAAAAAATATATTGGAGCAAAATGTATGTTGGGGGGATTTTAGTTTGCTTGAAATTTTCGATTGGCAAAGCCAAGTGGAAATTAACCCGTTGCACCTGAAAAAACTAAAAATATCAAACGAAGAAAAATATCCTTTCTATGGACAAGCGACAATAAACAACGGAATAATAACACATTGCGAATTACAGGAAAGCGTTCTTAATAATGTAGACGGAAAACCAACAATATTAATTCATTCCAACAACCAGAATACAATATATTTAGAAACCCCTTTTTATCTTAAAGACGGACATGGGGCAACGAGTGTGTTACAATCTAATTCATTAAATAAGTTAAACGCATTGTTTATAATGACTTCAATCAAAAAAGTGATTTCTGAGCGTTTTTCTTATAATGCAAAGGCGACAAAAATCGGATTAAAAAACACAATTGTTAAACTTCCTGTATTATCTGACGGCTCGTTAAACTATCATTATATGGAAACCTATATAATTCAAATACAAAAGAATTATATTAAGAGTTTAGAAAACAATCGTAGTATTTTATTACGAACATATTTAACGGCAGCTGAACTTTCTAAATATGACCTAAATGATAACGATAGGGAAGTATTGGCTTTAAAACCATTGTGGAACGAGTTTACTCTTAGTGATTTGTTTGACAATATCCAACAAGGCGCTCGCCTTAAGAAATTAGACCAACTTGAAGGCAATCTGCCTTTTGTAATGGCAGGAACTACGAACACAGGTATTGTAAAATTCGTAGGTAACAAAGAAATACGACGTTTTCCGAAAAATTCAATAACTGTAGACATTTTCGGCAATGTGTTTTATCGTGCGTATGAGTATGGTGCAGGAGATGATACTGGTGTTTATTGGAGTGAAAAAATAACTTTTTCAAAAGAAGTTATGTTATATTTTTGTACAGCACTTGAGGTTGCCTTGCGTGGAAAGTTTAGTTATGGAAAAAAACTTCGTTCTTCACAAAGTCATAGCATAAAACTCAAGCTTCCAATAACTTCAAATGGTTTGCTTGACCTACAATATATGGAATCATATATAAAAGCGAAACAGAAATTTTCAATTGCAAATGTGGTCTGCGAATTAGATTTAGAAATCGGGGCTACAAAGTGTATTGTCTATAGTAAAACAGATATGTAGCGGACCGGATTACTCCAGTCCATGCTCCTCTCGTTTTTTCTGCGGTTGTTCTCGCAAAACCTCATCAACCGTTCGCCTAACTCGCTCAACCTCTTTAACATCGTCTTTGAGCGAATAATAATCCCGATAAATCGTATCTCGCTTATCAGACAAATCGGCATATTCGGCACGCCACTTCTTCATCGGCGGTTTCGCAACCTTGCCATTCAAATGCTCTTTTAGATAGCGGTCGGCAATTTCAAAAAGCGTAATTTCCGCTCTGTGCTTTTCGTAAAATTCGGCTTTCGGTTCACGTTTGAACAGCTTGTCAGCAAGCCCCGGTTCTATCGACTGATACTGTTCAAAAATCGGTTTATACTTCTTGAAATTTTCACCCTGCTTGATATGCTCAGTAAGTGTTTTCAAACGCCGTTCAACAGGCTTTAATTCTGTGCGAATTTCAGACTGCTTATCATACATCGCACTGACTTTATTGTTCAAATCCGACACATCGGCTATTTCATTTTTCTGCAAGAAATTCAACATATTCGCAAAGGCTTTGACATTGGTAATATCTTGGTAATGTTGCGATTTTCCCGATTTAGCTTTGCGGAAAAGAACATCTTGAATTGTGTCATACAGCATAGGCTGTTTCGGTGATTTAGAATCTTCATCAAGCCAATTTTGTAGCTTGATAATTCTCGCTTTGAGTTGTCGCAATTCTTTGTTAAAATCGGCAATTTCACGATTACGATTGCCACGCTCGGTGCGGATTCCCCTCTGCTCCATTTGATGAGCTGCAACACCCAAATGAACAGTCGGTAATTCATCAAGACCTCGCCGTTTGTGACTGCGGTGGTCGATACGGTCGGCATGGTCGTTGATTTCAAGATATTCATTGCAAATCCTCGCCCAATCCTTACGCCAGATTTCGGGATTCGCACGATTGTTCCAGTCAACCGTCAGCACTTTTATTCCGTTGACATTGCGAGATTTCGCCGCCCATGTTCCGTCCTTATTCAAGGCTCTCATGGTCAGCATAATATGAGCATGAGGATTTCCGTCACCCTTGTCGTGGATTGCAATATCGGCACACATTCCCTCGTCAACGAAGTTGCACTTGACATACTCACGGACTAATTCCAAATTCTGTTCGGCGGTTAATTCTTTTGGCAGAGCAACCTCAATTTCACGAGCAAGTTGAGCCGTTTTGTAACGCTCCGACTTCTCGACTGCGTTCCACAGAATACTGCGATTTGAATACTCGGAAGGTGCATTTTTTGGCAACATGATTTCGGTGTGAAGCACACCTTTCTTTCGAGAATAATCATTCACCTTGCCGTCATACTCGCTTTTGATACATTCAGCCGCACGATAAGCGGCTTTGGCAACAGCAGAATGACTTTTGCCCCTGCTGATGATTTTAATTGACAGATGATAGATTGCGATAATCGTCACTCCTTTCGCAAGTTTTCCTTGTCAAGGGTAGGCGTGGAGATTTTTTCGCCAGAATACGGTTTGAGTTTTTGCAAACTCAAACTGCGAAAAAATACTACCCGACCTTGACAACGCACTAAAAATTATAATATGGCAATGGCGCAAGCGGTTTACCGCTTACGCCATATCAGCCAAATAATTTTTCATTCCATGCTTGTCATGGATTAAGGGGGAAATTGTTCCCCCTACCGTATCTTTTGACCCGATAGGGGCAAAACGCCGTCGGCAGACCGCACACGTTTCTGTGAAACGTATAAGTGCGCCGTTCACTCCGCTCACGGATTAGGCTTGTTCAACATCGGTTTCCGCTTCGGCGGGTTCGAAAATAGTGACAACTTGGCTTTCGGGAAAGGAAATACCGCCCTGCGGTTCTGCGGGCGGTTCGGGATTGACTGCGGCAATCTCGGCGATTATTCGCTTGGTTTGTGCTGACAAGATAACTTTCTTCACGAAAATGTCAAATTGTTCATCGGTGAATGTGGCGAGTTCGGGTAACAGTTTTTCGATTGCTCCGCCACGGGTACAAAGTCGTTTCGTTCGGGCTTGATTTTTTTCTTTGCGTTCCTTTTGAATAAGAAGTTTGCACTCGTTTTGCAGTTGCTTGATTTGTTCTTCACGCTTTAAGCGTGCTTGGGTTGTTTTGGTCATGGTGATGACTCCTTTCGGTTTGAAATATTTATAAGACGGTGGATAGACCGACTTATGTACATTGTAAAAATTGGCATTTGAAATATAAAAATAACGAGGGATTAAACATGAAAAAACCTGTTAATGTTTCTGGTATTATAGGAGATTTTATTTTGACTTTTGGTTCTCTTGAAACCACTTTGCAAAAGTCTATAAAACTTTTAGCGTGTAATTTTTTTCGGTGTGATAATATTATGGGATTGTATGAAACCATACACATGATATTAAAACAAAATAATGATTTTTCTGCAAATCTTAATATTTTAAGATTTATTGTTTATAACTTCGTTGGCGAAAACTATAGGAAAGACTGGAACGAATGGTTTAAAGATGTTGAGTATATTATGGAAAGACGAAACGTGTATGCCCATAATATGTATGGCGTTGACGATGCGGGGAATTTAGTAAAGTATAAAGAAAGTAAATCATATAAAAAATCTTCGGATTATATAACTATCCCATTATCCAAAGTAGATGAAGATTTCGACTTACTTCAACAAAGGTATCGCCAAATTTTTGATTCTGTGATAGAAGCACCTTTTTATGACGTAATAAACACACTTTGTAAATCCGAAGACCCTTTAGTTGAAAATAAAAAGCTGATATGGATAAGCAGGTATCCGCAACTTCGTTATTTATCTGATAAAGAAGAAAAATCGCCTACATAAAATATTAGCGGTTATACTCGTATCAATCACAAAAAAGGCAACCCCTAATTCAAGAAGTTGCCTTTACCACTATTCTATTTCTGTTCAGCCAAAGCCGATTGCTCCGCTTTTTTCTTGGCGTACCAACGCTTATTCGCTTCTCGCTGTTGCTCTCGTTTCCTCATCAGTTTTTTCTTCGCGGCGATTTCCTCATCGGTCAACGGCACTTCGGGTTCGGTCGGCAGTTCAAACTCTCCGATTAGGTTGAAGTGAATCACAACTTTTTGTGTTCGTTCGCCCCACTCGTTTTTGCCCGCTTCATGGACGTAAATGCGATTTATAAATTCATTCAGAATTATAGCGGTCAATTCGGTGATTTCACCGTATCGGTTGACTAATTCTATAAACCGTTCGGACTTTTCGCCGTCCTCGATGAAAGCGTTTAATTCGGTTTGCAAGATGATATTCTGTTGTCGCAAATCCGACTGTTCATTCTCATACTGCTCCGACAATTGCGTGAACCGTTCATCGTTCAATACACCAAGAGTGCGGTCTTCATAGGTCTTGCGAAAGAGCAAGTCTAATTCGGCAATTCTGCGTTCGTTCTTGGCAAATTGCTGTTTGTGTGATTTCGCTGATTCGTCTTGACGGATTGCGGTTTCCGCTCGTAGCTTTTCAATAAACTCTGACTTATTCTCACGAACATAAGCACTCATGCGTTGAATAATATCAAGCACCAACTCACGAATTACCTCCGTGCGAATAAAATGCTTGGAGCATTTGTTACCAAAAGAACTCCTCGCCAAATCAAAGGTTGAACAAGAATAAAAATTGGCAGTTTTGTGCTTGTAGATTTTTCCGTGTCGGTGTTCATCGTAAAACTCTTTCGCTTGCCGTGAGTTGTACATTTTGGCTTGACAATCGGCACAAAATACAAGCCCGGTCAGTGGATTTGCTTCACCGAGAGAATCAACTCGGCGGGGAGTACCGCGTAACCTCTGCACCGTTGCGAACGTGTTATCATCAATAATCGCAGGGTGTGTTCCCTCAAATATTTTCCAATCCTCTTTGGGGTTGTTAATAAATTTCTTGTCCTTAAAATTCGGCTTACTCGTGCGAAAATTTACGGTTCTTCCAAGATATTCTTCTTTTTCGAGCATTGCCCTAATAGTGCCACCGTTCCAATTGTATGGGTCATGGAATTCTTTCACCGATGGTCGCACTCCCACCATATTATTCTGCACGAAATGATATGATGGCTTTTCAATTTTTTCTTCGCTTAGTTTTCGGGCAATTTGGTAATATCCCATGCCGTCAAGGTTCATTTGAAAAATCCGTCGGACAACAGCGGCGGCAGGTTCATCAATGAGCCATTTGCTGTGGTCGGTGGGGTCTTTACGGTAGCCATAAATCGGAGCTTTTGTCAAGCGTTTCCCTGCGTTACCGCGAGTGTTCCACACTGTTTTTAGTTTACGGCTTGCGTCCCTCGAATACCATTCTGCCATTATATTGAGGAATGGCGCAAATTCTCCGCTCTCTTGATTTTCGCTGTCAATATTATTGCTGATAGAGATGAATCTCACATCGAATTTTCGGAAAACAACTTCGGTAAAATAACCGACTTCCAAATAATTCCGTCCCAGACGAGAAAGGTCTTTAACGATAACATTTGCTACGTTTCCTGCCTCGACTTCGGCTAACAACTTCTTCCAACCCGGACGGTCAAAATTTACCCCGCTATAACCATCATCTTGGAAAATTACGGTATTATTAAAACCGTATTGCGTAGCATAATTTTCAAGGATTTGCTTTTGGTTCGTGATAGAATTACTTTCACCTTGAAGGTCGTCGTCACGAGAAAGTCTTGCGTACAAGGCGGTAATTCTTTTTGCATTTACGGATTGTTTGGTGTTCATGTCGAACTCCTTTCCGACAATCCGTCTGTCTGCGGCATATCCATTATACCGCAGTTTTTCGGTAGCGTCAAGTCATTTTTTAACATTCGCAGAATTTTTTCATCGAATGTTTCACAGCTCGTCGGGTCATATCGCACCTCGACATTATAAATCGTGTTGCCGATGCGTTTGTTATAATTTGGTTGTTGATTCAAAAAATCACTTCCTTTCAAAATTCGTATCTTTATTTTCTCACCGAAATAAACAAAGCAACCGCCGACAGCGATTGCTTTGTATGTATTCGATTATGGGTATCACGCTCCTTAAGAATAATGCAATCGGCTGAATGTGCCGCAAACAGACGGATTGCGTATGTTGATAGTCACTTCATTTGAAGTGCCTTTTATATTATACATTCTTAAATTCATGCGATTCGTCCACAAAAAGCCTGTCAACACCGAGTTCCTCAAAGATTACCACATTGTCACGCACAGGCGATTCTGACAGCCGTTCAAGTTTAACTTCAAGGTTCGCTTTTGTCTTTTCAAGCTGTTTGACAGCGTAACGCTCACCTTTTGAGTCGCTTATTTCCTCAATACCGCTCACAATTTCGTCAATTTGGTTTCTAATGAATTTCTCTTGCCGTTCCTGTGAAATGGGGATTTTCTCAAGCTGACTATGCCCGATTATAACGGCATCATAATCGCCTGTAGCAATTTTCGCACATAAACGGCGGCGGTTCTTGGTTTCAAAGTCTTTTTTAGTCGCAACAAGGATATTCGCCGAGGGGTACAGTGTTTGAAAGTCGCTCCCGATTTGCTCCGTGATGTGATTAGGCACGACAAACAGGGATTTATCGCACAATCCGAGCCGCTTTGATTCCATTGCGATTGCTACCATTTCAAAGGTCTTTCCGGCACCTACGCAGTGGGCGGGTAAGGTATTACCGCCGTATAAGGCGCGGGCTACAGCGTTACGTTGGTGCTGTTTCATGGTGATTTCGGGGTTCATTCCGGCGAATGTGATATGTGAACCATCATATTCGCGGGGACGGGTTGAATTGAATAATTCGTTGTACTTAGTGACATAATACTCACGGCGTTTGGGTTCTTTGAAAATCCAATCCTTAAACGCTTGCTTTAATATTTCCTGTTTCTCCTGTGCAAGCATGGTTTCGGTTTGGTTGAGTACACTTTTTTCCTTACCGTTCTCTGTTACCCTGTCATAAACACGGCTGTCACGTTGATTAAGCGTATCTTCGATAATGGCATAAGCGTTCTTCCGTCCTGTGCCGAATGTGCTGTTGGCTAAAGCGTTGCGGGGGTCGCTGTTCTTACCCTCAATATTCCAGTCTGACGTATAGCGGGAATAATGTACATCAAAGTTTTTCGCAACATGGTATGACGGTTGCAGGGTTTCAACGATAAATTTCTTTATGGTATCGGGTTCAATCCATGTCGCACCGAGTTTAACGCTAATTTCGCTTGCTTCAAGGGGTTTCGGCATCGCTGCCTGTAACGCTTCCACGCTGTCGGCGTATTCGGCAGGGTTTTCAATGCTATTCTGATAACGTAGTGCCTGTGCTAACTTCTCACGGATATTACCCGACAAAAATTCATCGGCAGTAACGTATTTTTCGGAAAAAGGTTCTTTATAAATTACACCTTGCAAATCCTCAATTATACGTTCCTGTGAAAGTCCCGATAACTGCGACATGAAATTAAGGTCTACTCTCGCCGTTTCCCCGATTGATACCGCTAACGCTTCCGAAGCCGTATCAACGGACGTAATCACTTTACGTTGCTTTATAGTCCGTTTGGTGAACATATCGGCTTTGCGTTCTAACTCGCCCTGCTCGTTTAATACTTCAAGAGAGCAGAGTAAATAATAACCGTTATCGTCTTTAAAGGCGTTACGGTTAGCGGAAGAATTAATGAGTCCATGCTTTTTATTGAAATTATCATACAGAGTATTTAACTTGAATTGCTGACCTACTATATCGCTGTCGGAAACCTCGTCCATCTGCATATTAATGAGAGTACGCACACTTTCCCGCAGTTCAACCATAGCCTTTATGCGTTCCACGGTTTTCTTGGGAAACTCCACACGGTTCATGCGGCTGTTCTCACGGTAGTATAAATTGCCGTCTACAAGCGTATAGCTGTAGTTCTTCACGTCATCGGTGGCGAGTATGCTGTCTTTTAATTCACCCTCTGCGCTGTGTTCATAATCGGGAATCTTGCCTTTAATATTGGCGATTGCTTTTTTAAGCTGTTCGGATAAGTCAGCACCCTCAATGGGAATACAAGTAGTGTCGGAATTTTCTTTATTGCCGTACATTTTATTTCCCTCAATGATTGTACCGAGTACCATATCGGGATTATCAAGGAAATACTTGTTTAGAGGCAGTCCGTCTTGGGTTTTACCGACCTTTACCCATTCGGGTTCTTCTACGGCTACGCTCTCACGTTTTTGCAGAAAAATAATATCGCTTGTAACTTCCGTGCCTGCGTTCGCCTTGAAAGCTGTATTGGGTAAGCGAATCGCGCCGAGTAAATCGGCGCGTTCAGCAAGATATTTGCGGAATTTATTGTCTTGTTTATCAAGCGTTCCCTTTGACGTAACGAAAGCGACCACGCCGCCCGGTCTAACCTTATCAAGTGATTTTGCGAAAAAATAGTCATGGATTTTTAGGTTCAGCTTGTCGTATCGTTTGTCAGCGACAGAATGACCGCCGAACGGGATATTACCGACTGCGACATCAAAGAAATTGTCGGGGAAGTCTACATCTTCATAGCCTGTGTCTGCCTTGATTTTTGCGTTAGGGTACAGGAATTGTGCTATTCTGCCCGAAACATCATCTAACTCCACACCGTACAACTTGCTACTGTTCATGGATTCGGGAAGCATACCGAAGAAGTTCCCGACACCGATTGACGGCTCTAACACGTTCCCCGTTTCAAATCCGAGATTTTCTAAGCCCTCATAAATCGCCTTTATGACCGTAGGTGAGGTGTAGTGAGCGTTTAATGTAGATTTTTTCGCACTTTCGTATTCAAAATCCGATAATAATTCTTTTAATTCTTTATACTCACTGCTCCATGCTAAATTATTCTCGTCAAACGCTTGCGAAAGCCCGCCCCACCCTACATACTTTGAGAGTATTTCCTGTTCTTCGGGCGTTGCTTCTCTTAATCGTCTGTGTCGGTCAAATTCAATCTTATGCAAGGTTTTAATGGCTTCGATATTATTTTGATACTTTGTCTTTGCACCACCGACACCGAGGCTATCATCGGTTATACGGAAATTCTGCGCTTTTGGTTTTTCGGGTTCAGCTATTTCGGGAGGAACAAATACGCCGTCAATCGCCAGTCCTGTAGTGTCTATTGCTTCCGCTTCCCGCTCTCTGTCAAGCCTTTCGAGGTTAAAGAGAAAGTCTATGTTTTCCGAGCGGAAAATCGGGAAGCCTGTACCGTTTTGAAATGTAACGTCACGGAAACTAACAGTGTCCCATTCGGTGTTGACTTCATCAACAACAAATTCCCTGCCGCCAATGGTGTAATATTTGCCGACAAGAGAATTAGGGTCTATATCGTATTCGGTGACAAATGTAATCGTTTCAACATCGTTGGTTGGTGTAACGGCTTCAACATCGGGAGCAACACGGCTTACCTCTGCTTTGGCTTCCTGTAGCACGGTAAAGCCGTTTTCGTATAATTCTTCCTCCGTCATGGTTATAAGGTCATCGGTGGTAGTATCGGTTATATAGATAAATTCAGATTTGACGGCATAGACTTCATAAATTCCCGTGTCGAGTTCAATTATATCACCGACTTTGAAAACGTACTCGCTCTCATCAATGTCGGCGGCGGTGGTTTCCTCAACTTCGAGTGAAGTGGGAACGTCCTCAATCTCGCTTATTGTCGGGGTTTCTTCGATTACAGTTGCTTCGTGAATTGTTTTATCGAACAATGATAACTGCTCATTCGCCGGAGTTTCGGGCGTAAAAAAACCGCCTACATCGGCGGTTAATTCGGTTTCCTTATCGTTTATTTGTACAGTATATCCCACTTCTTTCAACTTTTCAATACATTTATCCAACACGTGAACGGGAATACCGCACATGGGTTCACCCTGCCGTGAAGTAAGCGTTGCGCCGTATACCTCGCTGAAAATCTTAGCTTCGTCACCGTAACACTCGTAAAAATCCCCGAGCCGTGTAAAAGAGATACTGCCGACTTCCGGTTTAACAGATTCGGCAGTAAACTGAGCGTTTAAATTTTGAACATAAGCGTGAGCGTTAGCTTCTCGGTCTGCACTTTCTTTTAAAAATTCGGTAAGGTTTTCTTTCGGCTCGGCAGGGAGCGGATAGCCTTTGTCATCTTGGAACACTTCTGTTTCAATTAGTTCAAAGCCTTTGTATTTGACATCAAAAAGCAATTCATGGAGTTTTAACGCCATATCGTCATAGACTTTCTCTTTTTGGGCGGCGGTTAATCCTTGCAATTCTAAAGGAACACTAAGCACATTAACATCTTCGCCCGTCCTGTCGTTGTGGTAACTTATAGGCTTTAATGTACGTTTTTCAAAGTCCACTTCGAGTTTAAATGACGGGTCAAAAGCTCTGTGTCCCGGTCTTTCAGTTCCGAAATACGATATTTCCACATGAACAGTTCCGGCACTTGTAGTAGAATGATATATGTCTAATTCCTTTTTATCCTTATTTTTAAACGTCATGCTACGATACGTGCCGTCTGCGATTTGCGGAAATGCAAGCATAAACATATTATAATTCTGCCGTGGAATTTGGTCAAACTCAACTACAACATGAGCATCTTTTGTCCCCTCTTTATCTTTTACAACCGTTGCCATACCTAACATGGTTTGCACTCTTTCGGGTTGTTCGGGTTCTTCGCTTTTTACGTGTGAATCAGTTCCTTGTAGATTATTTCCTCCGCTGACTGTTTGAGGTTGTTCATCAGCCCCACCCACTCCATCGGTTTCTCGGCTTTTAGGTTCTCGGTCACGTTCTTCTACTTCATCAGTTCCGGCATTAATTGTTCCAATCTGCTGTTCGCCGTCCTGTCTACTTCCTGTAGGTGGCTGTTCAATGTCCCCTTGATTAACATGATTTGATACAGGGTTGGCTTGTTGTTTTTGAGGTATGTCGCTCGGAGCTGTCCGTACTTCCCGAATGTGAGAATCTCCTGTGCTTCCAATATCGGAAGATACGTCCCCGTGTCCTCGTTCAGTTCGTATTCTAATTCTGTCCCGTTCGGAAGCGTTTCTGTCAATGTTTTCGTTAATACGTTCATTTTGGATAGTCCTTTCAAATATTCTTGTTGTACGCTCAACATCACGTAAAACCCGTTCGGATAACTCGCTGACACTGCTTCCGAGGATTGCCATTGTTTCAACCGTGCTGAAATTATACAGATGCTCAAAATCGTCCCTGCTGAAATATTCGGCAGGGTCAATCCCGCACCGTGACAATAAACCATACGCTATACTGTTCTCAAGCGTTTGGCTGAACATCGCCCACACGTTGTAGTTATCATAACTTTCAAGAAATGAACCCTCCGTGTAGTCTATGAGGTCGTTTACATAATCGTTGCTGTAATCGGCGGCGATTTGACTTGCGGCTTGGAAAACGGCGTTGACTAAATCATCAGCTTCCGCACCGTATCGGATTTTCAGCATATCGACAACGGCGGTTTCGTTTTCTCTGTCAATCTGCCACAGCTTCAATCTTTTGTCGCTCCGTGCTTCGGTGTCGGCGTAATCAAAGACATACCGCACTTTTTGATTAACGTCTATGAGTGCGATTCCTTTGCTTCCTCTTTTAACTTGACGGTCTGCAATATCAGTTCTGCGCCACAAGTCATAATCTGCACACGCTGTAGCGTTCGGGCGTTGTGCGTGTATCATGGCTTGGTCTTTGAAATCGAATTTGTACAGTCGCGCCGAGGTTTCGAGATACGATTGCCAGTTTTCCGTTTGACTGAGTGCGTTGATTGAATTAACAAGTAATTCGGTGTAGCGGTTTATTTTTGTTTGTGTGGGCATAAGTCCTCCTGTTCGTTTTATTTTTGGAAATAAAACAAGAGCCGCGGGAGGCTCTTGTTTCAGGTTATATTATAGTTTAATAAACACAAATACGCCAAGACAACTCATACTTCATTAATGAGAACCTTAGCTTTGGATTTTAATACTGTGTATGACTCATAGTCATACTTTCGGACGATTATTTAAAATTTCTCTTAATATTACCGGCCATGGTGTTTCTGTGTACTTGTCGGCGTAATAATGCTTTAATTCTTCATGGGTTATACCAAATGCTCTAATAGCTGACTCTTCAACGGGATAACCGCGAAGCACTCCTTTTTCATAACCATCATAAAATTTGATTTCTCCCTTTGCCTCCGCGACCTTTGTAGTGGTCTGTTCTGTCATAAACTTGATTTTCTCCTTTCATGGTTTGCAATTTTTTATTTATAATTTTCTATTCCTGATTTTGGTATACGCGCTGATAGAATGTTAAAATCGTTTTCAATGTTCATATCACGCCAAAACTCGTCTTTTATTGCATATGCAAGTTCATAATGTTGGTCATGTATTAAACTTTCGCGCTCACTTAATTCGGAGCAATCGTTTTCATATCTTTCATAAAGCTCATTATATTCTTCTTGTAATCTAAGAAAATCGTTTTTATAATTCTTACATATTTTATCATATATTTCATCAATTTTTCTTCTGTGTTTTTCCTTATCTGCTTCAAATAATAAGCTAAACACCTCTGTTTTCCACGTAATAAATATAAATTCATGAGAATCAAGAAATATCTCGTGCATAGCATTATAATCTATTAAAGCGCATATGTCATCATAACCAAATGTCGTTGCGTGTCGATGGTTATGAAAAGGAGCTATGCAGAAACCATTAATCTCAGAAAATCGTTTTTCTAAGGAATTAACGGCATCTTTTATATCAACATGAACTTCACCGCTTTTACCTAAAGCGACAATAAAATCCTCATTTTCCTTAATTGTGTAATACTTCGCAGGGTGGTTTTTAGTTCCTCTAAATGTTATCACTATCTCTGTATTAAACGGATGTTCTTCATAAGTATCCCTCATCTTTTTAAGCATTTCTTTTAAACTTATACATTCTGAATCTGATAATCTTCTTATTTCTTTCCCGCTTGAATTGCGAATACCTATTCCGCTCATTTTTGTTTTTGACTCCCTTATTTATATCATTATATTCTATAATAATGACGTTCGTTACAGAACATATTATTGAAGAAATTCAAATTATAAAGTGAAGCATTAAAAACTATACTTCCACATGATACCATAAATCGCTTAAAATGTCAATATTTTATATGTTTTGAATTTTTTGTTTTAAAATATTTGATATGTATTTATGACATTATACCATATTAAATATAAAAAAGCAACCCCTTTTTCGACATTTTTCCAATTTTTGCCAAAAATCGTCATAAACATACCTTTAGTGCTAATTCTTCTACCTTTTGCCCCCGCTTCCCCTCATTCAATACCCTCTCAATCCCCGCCAACACCCCACCGAAATCCCGTATAAACCCGCTCCGCTCATCTTTTGTCCCGTCAATAAAAATAGCCTTATAATACTGATACCTTTCGAGGTCAAGACTTTTCAGAAAGAGCGGATTAACTTCTTTCTCATGGCTTTTCGGCGCAAAATCCCGCTTACACGCCGTTAAATAATCGCAATAATCGGCAAGCAGCTTGTAAGCGCGATTTTCCTGTACGGCGCAATTATGCCGTTCTATGCGTTTCTTGATTGACGGTTTAGACGGTTTTCTTTCACCGAACATGGTAATTCCGAAATCCTGTGCTAATTTTTCTACAGATTCTCGCGGCGCAAGGTTAAACAGCTTAGACACCAAATCAATAGCATCACCGTGTTCACCGCAACCGAAGCAGTGGAAATTACCGCCGTTATCGTGTTTTTCTTCGTACAGCTTCATAGAAGGGTTCTTATCATCGTGAAAGGGGCAGCAAGCCATGCCGCCCCTATTCGATTCTATCCCGTAATACTGTGCCACGTCTATAATAGAAAGCTGTTCCTTTACATTGTTATAAACGCTGATACTACCGCCTCTTTAATCTGTAAAACTTTCGGTGAAGTTCATTTCCGTAAACTCCGATTCGGTGAGCGTATCAAGTTTAATTATGGACTGCTCTGCAATCTCTACAAGTTCCTTTTCGTAAAGGTTCGGTATGCTGTCCATTATGTTTGCAATGGTTTCCTCTTTGGTTTCACCCGCATAAATGCAGATGAAGTTAATTTCCGAAACTGTAAATTCAACCATGTTTAATCCCTTTCCTCTCTTGTTGATTTGTCTTTTTTGTTATCAAGTGCCGGTTCCTGTTTACCCTGTGCCGCTTTCTTTTCCTTATCTGCTTTAATACGTGCTTTTATAGAGGGTTTTTCGGGTTTCTTTTCATTCTTAACGGCTCGGGTTAAATCCATGAGGGATATGCTTTCGCCCCTGTCAACCGTTTCCTTGAGTTCGGCAACGGTCGCAGGGTCAGTGCGGTTTTCATGTTCGGCAACGTGTTCAGCAAAATCGGATTCACGCTGTTGCTCCACGCTCTTTAATTCTTCACGTAAGACTTGAATAGGCTTTGCTTGTAGGGTTTCTTTTATTTCCGCAAGCCCCGCTTCACCGCCGTAATCTTCCGGCTCGCCGCCTTGAATATCTTCCATCAGCTTGCCGATTATAACGTCCTTTTCCTGTGCTTCTCTTACGGTATTAACGAAGCCGTCAAAGACTGCAAGATGTGTATTGAGCGGAATATAGTCTACTTTCGGCGTTTCAATATCTTTCGCCCAATCCTTATTTTCCTGTGATAACCGTCCGTCCCAACTTCGCTTATTAATGGTATGGGCAATTACAGCTGTAACACGTTCCGTTCCGTATTTATCGGTGACTTCCTTTAATGCGGTATTAAAATCATAATAAGCACCGCCACCATTTCCTGTAGGCGTGTTGTGCGTTGATATAGCCTTATCAAGAGCGGCGGCGCACTCTTGGTTTATTCTGTTGCTGTCGTGGAATAACATTTTATCGCCTTTTTCAACCGCTTCGGCAAGAGTGCCGAGAAATACAGGCGGCATTTCCGGCTCAATCGGTGGTACAGAGAACACCGAAACATTCTGTGTCGCGGAAATATTCATCTCGGCAGTCTGCGCGAATGTAGTAATCCGCTCCTTTACATCGTCCGGTAGAGCCTTGTCATAAAATTTCACGTTCCTGTCGGGGGCGATATGGGCTACTGTCTTGTAATCGTTATTAACTTCCTCGTTTTTGTTATAAACATTGACACCGTTTCCTAAACTGGCGAAACCTAAGTCATAAGTTTTTTCCTGTGGTGCTTCGGGTTGAATTTCAACAGGCTTTTCGGGCAGTGTACGCGCCACCACATTCTCACGCTCGGCGGCTTTAACGCTTGCTATAACCGCTTTAAATTTATCGGCATCGGCTTTTTCAACAATGAAAGTAGTTAAATTGTTGTCACCCGCCTTACCGTAAAACCTTACGCCCTGCGCTTCAAGTTCCTCTGCGGCTTTGACCGCTATGTCGTTGTTGATTTTAAAGAAACTTTTCACCTCAATCTCGGTAGATTTCACCGTATTTATAATCTCGGCGGGCTTCTTTTCTTCCATTGATTTCTGCGGGTCGATTGTCTTCTCGATTTTACGGACTCTTTCTTCGTCTGCTCCGGCAACGGTGAACGTGGTGGTTTTCTTGTTTTTGTTTACGCTCCCGCTATACTTAATACCACCCGCTTCAAGTTCCGCTTGGAATTTGTCGGCGATTTTATTATCCATTTTGAAATACTTCTTATCAGCAATTTCAACATAAGGTGTATTGCCGATAATGTTTGACTTTCTTTCGCCGCTTGCGGCTTGGTTTCTTTCGGCTTCGGGCTTTTCGGCGGTCTGCTCTTGTTTTTGCTCTAAGTTTATATCAAAAAGCTGACTGTCGATTTTCGTGATTAATTCATGCGCCGCACCCCGAATAGTTTCAAGCGAATTTTTAAGTTCCGGCATTTCCTTTCCCGAACTCCAATCCGCAATATATCCGAAACTGTTCTCTGCGGTTTCGATTCCGTAATGCTGACATACGACATACGCCACGGCTTCCGCTTCAACCTCTTTTGTCTTTGTGTCCTTGGGTTTATCAAAATCATCTTTATTCAAATCCTTGTTATGAAGCGTAGCATGGGTAATTTCATGGATTTTCGCCAGTACGGTCTGTGCTTGGCTCATACCCTCGTTAATGGTAATACGTTGATTGCCGAAGTCACAAAGCCCGTCCTCTTTGATTTTATCAAAAACAATTTCATAAGGGGAAACGGCATTTAACGCTTCGGAAAATTTCTCGTAATCCTTAACGTCCCCCAATATGTCGGTAGTGAGTGTGGGGAGCGGTTTTCCTTTGGTCTGCTCGACATCGAAAACATACACGGGCTTGAAATACGGAATAGTAACCTCTACTTTTTCCATAATGGTTTCACCCTTACTGTCACGCATGGGAAAACCCGTGTCGGGGTCACGTTTTGGCTGTTCTTCTATGACTTTAAAAGGCGCAGGAGCGAGAATTTGTATACCTTTCTCGCCCGGATTTACAAACCGTCCAAATTTATTCTTCCATGAATTAAACCCTGCCACTTTGGTTGCTTCGGGATTCTGCATTGCAATGAGCAGGGTATTATTAAAGCTGTAGTTATGGAATTTCGCCATGACATCAAGACATTCCTTGAATTTTTCACCCTCGAAAACGTCTTTTATACCTTGTTCTAATTTCTCGGTGATTTCCCGTAACTGCTCTTTTTTATCCACTTTTTCAAGTGTTGCGGTTATACTATCGGGCATTTATTATTTTCCTCCTTTGCTCGGAAATTCTAACTTGAAATTAACGTA
>Ga0123353_10004085_pt1 | contig 18694 bp, 12 predicted proteins | sample TergutLab28metaG_3_FD_92763 | JGI IMG/M metagenome (GOLD analysis project Ga0123353, IMG submission 92763) | Labiotermes labralis P3 segment gut microbial communities from Petit-Saut dam, French Guiana - Lab288 P3 | ecosystem: Host-associated > Arthropoda: Insects > Digestive system > Gut ... | reverse complement strand
GACCTCTCGGGGATGAGCAAGGCCGAGACCGAGCGGATCTGGCTGCCGTTCAGCCTGTGGCTGCCCGCCTGCGCCGCGTTCCTCCCGCGGCGGGACCACCGCGGCTGGCTCGCCGCCCAAGCATTGGCCGCGCTGCTGCTCAACCACCTGCTGCTGACCGGCTGGTGAGCCGGCGGCCGGGGACGGCGGGGGCCGGTACCGGAGGAGGCGGCGGCCTCCGGGCGCGACGGGCTGCCCCGGCCCGAGGCCGGGCGGCGGCCGCCGCGCATGACGCGCCGCGCAGCCGGGTCCGACGGCCGGCACGGCGTGCTGGTTCTGCGGGAACCCGCACCCCGGAGCAGGCGGCGGGACAGCGGCGCCCGACGAGGTGCCCGCAGCGAGTCCCGTGTCACTGCGCGCACGGGGCGGTGGTCCGCCGAGTGCGGCGAGCACGTTCGCGGTGTGGCGCCGGTCGCCGCCGGGTGGCGGCGGGTCCGGTTCAGAACAGGGGGAGCAGAGCGGCGGCCTCGGCCTCCGCGGCGGCCGCCTCGTCGACGTCGATCTCCAACTGCCGTCCGTGCGCGGGCAGGTCGACGAGGCGCAGGGAGCCCCCGCACGACACCAGCGGCCCGCCGGCCACCTTGGGCTGCCCCGGCGGGTCGTGCCGCCACACCCGTCCCTTGTTCAGCCGTCCGGCGACCGGTCCGGCGGCGATCGGCCGCCCGCAGTCCGGGCACTCCACACGCGGAAGTTTCACCCCTCCAGTGTGGACCGACCCACTGACACCCCGCCCGCATCCGGGCGGGCCCCGGTCCCGCGCACCCCTGACGACGCCCTGCTGGTGGGCCCCGCGGCAGGCGGGCCGGCTCCACGTTCCCCCGGCTCCGATCCATGGCATGATGCAGCACCACAGTGGCCGTGGATCAGTCAAGGGGCGTGCGGGGTGGCGGGGTTAGCGGACCTGGAGCGGGCGGATCCGCGGCAGGTCGGACGGTTTCGGATCGTGGCACGGCTCGGCGCGGGCGGCATGGGGCAGGTCTTCCTGGCCCGCTCGCCCGCCGGCCGCCCGGTCGCCGTGAAGGTGGTGCGGCCCGAACTGGGGGAGGACGGCGAGTTCCGGCGGCGGTTCGCGCGTGAAGTGGCCGCGGCCCGAAGGGTCAACGGCGCCTTCACGGCCGGGGTGGTGGACGCCGATCCGGACGGCTCCCCGGCCTGGCTGGCCACCGTCTACGTGCCCGGGGTACCGCTCGGGGAGGCGGTCGCCGCCCACGGGCCCTGGCCGGCCCGCTCCGTCCTGGCGCTCGGCGCCGGCCTCGCGGAGGCGCTGGAGGCGATCCACGCCGCCGGGGTCGTGCACCGCGATCTCAAGCCGTCCAACGTGCTGCTCGCCGCCGACGGCCCGCGGGTGATCGACTTCGGCATCTCCGCCGCCACCGAGACCAGCATGCTGACCCGGACCGGAACGACGATGGGCACGCCCGGCTTCATGTCGCCGGAGCAGCTCACCGGGGATCCCGTCGGGCCCGAGAGCGACGTGTTCAGCCTCGGCGAGGTGCTGGCCTACACCGCCACCGGGATCGGGCCGTTCGGCACGGGTTCCGCCCACGCGCTGTCGTACCGCACGGTGCACGAGCAGCCCGGCCTGGACGCACTCCCGCCGGAGCTGCGCGCGGTGGTCGCGGACTGCCTGGCCAAGCGACCCGGCGAGCGCCCCACCGTGCCCGCCCTGCTCGACCGGCTGACAGCCGCCGGCAGCACGGACCCCTCCGGCCATGCCGAGACCGCAACGCTGCTGCTGGGCGAGCCCGGCTGGATGCCCGATCGGGTCGCCCGCCTCGTCCACGAGAACACCGCCACCGCACTGCCCCAAGTCGCCCCGCCCGTAAGGGAGTCGCCGGGACAGGCGTCGGCGGCCGACGCGCCCACGACACAGGATCCGGTGGACCCGACCCCGGCACCGGCCCCGTCCGCGGGTGACACCGGACATCCGGCGACCGCCGCCGGGCCCGAGGCACCGCGCCACGGGCCGGCCTCGCCCGAGGCAGCCCGGTCCAGCATGCCCGCGGCCCCCGCGTCCACCCCACCCGGGATGCACGAGGCGCCCACCCGGACGGGGACGGCGGCGCCGTTCGACGCGCCCGGCCCGCCCGCACCGCCCGGTCCCGGCCGGTCCGGTCCCGGCCCGTCCGCTCCTGCCGATCCGCCGGGCCGGCCCGGCGAGGCGCCGTCCGCGCCGCCCACCCCGCCCCTCGACCCCGCCATCCTGCTCTCCCGCCGCCGCGCGCTGATCGCCCTCACCGGTGCGGCGGCCGCGGGCGTGGGCGTGGCCGTGTGGTCGGTCGTCGACAACGGCGGCTCCGGATCGCCCTCCGGCGGAACCCCGCAGGGTACCGGCACGTCCTCGCCTGCCCCCACCACATCGCCCGCGCAGGCAGGCGGCGCGACGCCGCGCCTCGACGCCAAACCCGGCGAGCAGCGTTGGGCCTTCGCCACCGGGGACGCGGTGACGGCCTCCCCGGTGGTGGCCGACGGCGTCGTCTACGTGGGCGGCAACGACCACCTGCTGTACGCGGTGGACGCCCTCACCGGATCCGAGCAGTGGGCGTTCCGCACCAGGGACACGGTGGACGGGTCGGCGGCGGTGGCCGGGGACGCCGTCTACGTCGGAAGCGTCGACTTCAACCTGTACGCCGTGGACACGGCGTCGGGGTCCCAGCGCTGGACGTTCCCCACGCAGTCAGGGGTCTACTCCTCGCCGGCGGTTGCCGGTGGCCTCGTCTACTTCGGGAGCACTGACTACAACCTGTACGCGCTGGACGTGGCGACGGGGACGCAGCGCTGGGCGCAGGCGACCAAGGTCACCGGGTTCTCCTCGCCGGTCGTGACCGGCGGCGTCGTCTACGTCCTCAGCGACAACGAGGACCTGTACACGTTCGACGCCAAGACCGGCGCCCGCGGCTGGATGCTCCCCGCGTCCGGCGACGTCTACGGGGACCAGCGGCCCGTGGTGGCCGGCGGCATGGTCTACTTCGGCAGGTCCGACGGGCGCCTGTATGCGGTGGACGCCGCGACGGGCAAGGAGCGGTGGCGCTTCCCGACCGGCGGCCCCGTGCACTCCTCACCCGCGGTCGCCGGGGGCACGGTCTACATCGGCAGCGACGACCACCACCTGTACGCGGTGGACGCCAGGACGGGCGGCCGGCGGTGGGCCTTCCGCACCAACAACTGGGTGCGGACCACCCCCGTGGTCGCCGGCGGGGTCGTCTACGTCGGCAATGACGGCGGCAACCTCTACGCGGTGGACGCGGCGCACGGCGAGCAGCGCTGGACCTTCCACGCCGGCGCCCCTTTCAACTCGTCGCCCGCAGTGGCCGGAAACCTCGTCTACATCGGCAACGACGACCATCACCTGTACGCCGTGCAGCGGTGATCCGGTCCCCGCGCCGGCCGAGGGAGGTCCCTCGGCCGGCCGCTCGTGCCGCGAGGGGCGGCTAGAGGGAGAAGCGGGCGACGAACGTCCTGCCGGCCGCGCCCGCGACGTCCACCGAGAGGTGGAGGTCGGGGGAGGTGGCCAGGACGGTGACACCGGGGTCGGTGGAGGTGACACGCGAGACGGCGCCGTCGACGGTGACCGTCACCGGTCCGGTGAGCTGCTGGGTCGGGTCGCAGACGGCCACGCTGAGCTTGCCGTCCTTGCGCCGGGTGACGACCGAGGCGGTCCCGTCCACCTGGATCCCGGCGGCCTTGGGCGCTCCGGCCTGCCAGACGTTCGCCATCGCGACGCCGGACCCGGAGCGGCTGACGGCCTGCACCTGGGGGGTGTTGGCGGCGACCGTCACATCGTTGGAGGCGGCGAACGCCTCGGTCTGGGCCGAGGTCGCGGCGGGCAGCTGGATGTAGCGGTAGCTGCCACCGGCCGGGCTCACGCCGTGGTCGACCCACATGGTCACGAACCGGCGGGTGTAGGCGGTGGTGTCGTCGTAGACACCGCGGTGGTCCATGTCGGTCCACCTGCCGGTGCGGTCCTCGCGCAGCAGGTTCACGTGGCCGCCGACCGGGAAGACGTAGCCGCCGAGGTTGTCGACGAAGATCCACTGCGGCTGGACGACGGCCGGGGTGCTGCTCGGGGTGGCGAGCACCACGCTGCCGTCGACGTGGATATTGGCCCGCCCGTTGGGACCGATGTTGCGGTTCTCGATGACCGTCTCGACCGTGTGGCCGTCGGTGCTGGTGATCCCGGCGCCCAGGCAGATCACGGCGTCGTCGATGCAGAACCAGGACTTGCGGCCCTTGAGCGTCTGCACCGCGAACGACAGCCCCATGCCAGCGGCCACGTTCCCGTCGAGCAGGGCGCCGCCGGCCCAGGTGTTGGTGGAGCCGCGGTTGGTGCCGAGCGCGAGCGTCTTGGTGTCGAGGGTGACGCCGGGCACCCGGTACTTGTCCGCGGCCGGCCAGTAGCCGTTCGTCCAGTGCCCGGGCTGCGTGGCCAGGTAGAGATAGGTGGCGCCCTCGCCGGTGTACCAGCCTTCGAGGTTCTCCTTGTTGGCGCTCTCGTAGGGCTTGATGTGCGTGGTGTCCATCGCGATGGCGAAGGCGAACGCCGGCCGCCGGTGCACGATCCTGGCCATCGACGTCGCCACCACGGTCGTGGTCGACTCGGCGGCGGTCGGGACGTGGGTGTCGGCGACGACGGCCCGGCCCAGCGCGATGGACGAGACCCGCACCTGCTCCAGCGGCACCGAGTCGTAGGTGAAGAAGTCCTGGTAGGTGTCGGCGGCGATCCAGCCCTTGACCTGAGCGCGGACGGCGCGGGCATGGCCGGGCGGGAAGACGCCGGCGAGCTGGAGCAGCGTGGCGGAGGTGAGCCGCCCGATGCGGTGGTCGGTCTCGTAGAAGCGGGAGAGCGCCCGGCCGCGCACCATGTCCATGAACGCCCCGCGGTAGATCCACGGCACGTAGTTGGCCTGCGTCCAGGTGTGGACCCGCTGCACCTGGTCCGCCGTCGCCGCCCACGGGGTGCCCTGCAGGGCGACCAGCAGATAGGTCAGGTACTGGAGCAGGGACACGCCGTAGGAGCCGTTGTAGGCGAAGTAGGTGTGCTGGAGGAAACCGCCGTCGGGGTAGAAGCCGTCACCGCTGGTGCTGTACGGGAAGAGGCGCGCGATCGCCGTCATGGCGCTCTCGATCACGCTCGCGTCCTCGCTCAGCGCGCCGCGCACGGTGGTGATGGCACAGGTCCAGTTGAGGTTGGCGCCGGTGGCCGTGCCGCCTCCCACCCGGCTCGGGTCGGGCAGGTACCGGGCGATCGCGGTCGTGGCGGTGGCGATCTCGGCCGCGGTCAGCTGCGGGTACAGGGCGACGCAGACGTCGTTGAGGGCCAGCGGTATGCCGATCTGGAAGTCCCACCAGTTGTCGTACTGCGCGGTCACGCCGTACTTGTGGGACAGGAACCAGTCGAGGGCGGACCGGATGTCGGCCAGCAGCTTCGGGTCGCCCGCCAGCGACGACCCGGGGGAGGCGTAGGCCAGGGCGAGCTGGCGCAGCCGCCCGAGCACGTCGCGCTGGACCGCCGAGACGGTGCTGCTGTCCAGGTCCGCCCACAGGTACGTGCGGGAGCCGGAGGTGTCCAGCGTCGACCACAGGTCGCTCGCGGTCCTGGCCATCGCCTGCACATAGGTGTCGATCACCTGGTCGGAGGTGTCGTAGCTGCCGATCAGGGTGTCGTGCCACTGGTTCCGGACCTTCGCGAAGTCCGCGGCCGTCGCCGCACCGGCCCGGCCCGGTGCGGCGACGGCCGAGCCGAGGAACCACGCGGGGGCCAGCGCGGCCGCGCCCAGCAGGGTGGAGCGGCGGGTGACGCCGCGGGGGGTGTGCTCAGCGGACATGAGAAGACCCTCACGGTAGGGGAGGAGGACGGCAGCCGGGAGCGGGCCGGAGCGGCCGGTGTCCGGCGGCGTGAGGGATCGTGGCTCCACGCCACCCTGGAAGTCAAGAGATAATACGTATTAGCATGGGGTCCGGCGGAGACCGGCCGGACCGTGCCGGCCGGGAGGCGATCGTCCGGAGAGGAGGGTGGCGTTACGATGCAGCACGTGACGCAGCGCCGGAAACAGGTTACCCAGGCCGAGGTGGCCCGCCTCGCGGGTGTCTCGCAGGCGATGGTCTCCCTGGTGCTCAACGACTCCGACGGGGTGCGCGTCGCGCCGGAGACCCGCAAGCGCGTCGAGGAGGCGCTGCGGCAGACCGGGTACACCGTGGACATCATGGGCCGGCGCCTGCGCGGCAAGTCGAACCAGATCCTCGGCGTGTTCACCTACGAGGCGGTGTTCCCCTCCGGCACGGCCGACTTCTACGGGCCGTTCCTCGGCGGTATCGAGGAGGAGTCGGAGGCCCAGGGGTTCGACCTGCTGCTCTTCACCAGCCCGGGCCGCCGGCAGGGCCGGCGCAAGGTCTACGAGGAGGGGTCGAACCGCCTCGGGATAGCGGACGGCTGCATCCTGCTCGGCCGGCACACCGATCGCGACGAGCTCGACCAGCTGGTGGACGAGCGGTTCCCGTTCGTGTTCATCGGCCGGCGCGAGTCGTCCGCCGGGCCGGTGAGCTACGTCGGCGGCGACTACGCCGCGGCCACCGCGGCCCTGTACGAGCGCCTGTGGTCGCTCGGCCACCGCCGGGTGGCGCTCGTCGGGTACCGCGAGGAGAGCGAGTCGACGGCCGACCGCCGCTCCGGGTACCTGCGCGCCTGCCGGCGGCACCGCAAGACGCCGCTGGCCCTCACCGACGACGATCCGTCGGCGGTCTTCGAGCGGCTGCGCGCCGACCAGGTCACCGCCGCCCTGGTGGAGACCACCGAGATGGCCGTCGCGCTGCACGCGCTGGCGATGAGCGCCGGACTGCGCGTGCCCGAGGACCTGTCCATCGGGGTGCTCGGTGACACCGACCCGACGCAGACCTCGTCGTGGCCGCTGCGGTCGACGCCCGAGATCGACTGGACCACGTTCCGGATCCCCCGTCGTGAGATGGGCGCCCGCGCGGTGCGCATCCTGGTCGGGATGCTGCGCGGCGACATGGAACCCGGTCGCAGGACGCAGGTCCTGCTCCCGTGCGAACTGGTCGACGGCTCCACCGTCACCGAGGCGCCCCGCACCCCTCGCCGCTGAGCCCTCGTCGCCCGCGGCACCGAGCCGCGCGCCGCCGGGCCCGGCGGCCGATCGGCCGTGCCCGGCGCCGGGTGGCGGCCCCGAACCTTCCTCGAAACTTGCCGTTGACTTCTCCGGAATCCTTCCCTAGCGTGCGCTAATACGAATTACCAAGGAAGGACGCGCGGGTGAAGGAACTACGCACGGACGTGCTGGTCGTCGGAGGAGGGCTCGGTGGCATAGCCGCCGCCCTGGCCGCGACCGAGCACGGCGCACAGGTGGTACTCACCGAGGGCCCCCGCTGGCTCGGTGGGCAACTCACCGCCCAGGCCACCCCGCCGGACGAGCACCCGTGGGTGGAGATGCTCGGCGTCACCGCGTCGTACCGGTCGATGCGGGACGGCATCCGCGGGTACTACCGGCGCCACTACCCGCTGACCGCCCAGGCGCTGCGCGCCCGCCAACTCAACCCGGGCGCCGGCCTGGTGAGCCGGCTCTGCCACGAGCCGCGGGTCGCCGTGTCGGTCCTGGAGGCGATGCTCGCCCCGGCCCGCAGCTCCGGCCGGCTCACGGTGCTGCGCCCCTACCGCGCGGAGTCGGCGGCCGTCGACGGCGACGCGGTGACCGCGGTGACCCTGGTGCCGGACGGCGACACGGCGGACGGCCCGGTCACGGTCCACGCCCGGTACGTGATCGACGCGACGGAGACCGGCGACCTGCTGCCGCTGGCCGGCGCCGAGTACGTCACCGGAGCCGAGTCACGGGACGAGACCGGCGAGCCCAGCGCGAAGGACACCGCCGAGCCGCTGACCATGCAGGCCGTTTCCTGGTGCTTCGCCGTCGACCACGTCGACGGCGACCACACCATCGACCGGCCGGCGACGTACGACCACTGGCGGTCGGTCCGCCCGGACATCTGGCCGGGACCGCTGCTGGCGTTCTCCTGGCCCAACCCGCGGACCCTCGAACCGTCGAACGGCTGGCTCGACCCCAACCCGCACGACGACCCGCTGGCCGTCGAGGCGGACCAGAGCAAGAACGCCGGGACCGACGACCTGTGGCGGTTCCGCCGCATCGCGGCCCGCAAGCTGTTCGAACCCGGCGCCTACGCCAGTGACATCACCCTGGTGAACTGGCCGATGATCGACTACATGGACGGACCCCTGTTCGAGGTCTCGGCCGACGAGGCGGCCAAGCACCGCAACGGCGCGCGGGAGCTGGCGCTGTCGGCCCTGTACTGGATGCAGACCGAGGCGCCGCGGCCCGACGGCCGCACCGGATTCCCGTCCCTGCGGCTGCGCGGCGACCTGCTCGGCACCGACGACGGCCTGGCCCAGGACGTGTACGTGCGCGAGTCCCGCCGCATCCGGGCCGTCACCACGGTCCGGGAGGACGACGTCTCGCTGGCCATCCGCGGCGAGCACGGCGCGACCCGCTACCAGGACTCGGTCGGCATCGGCATGTACCGGATCGACCTGCACCCCTCGACCGGCGGCGACACCTATCTCGACGTGGCGTCGGCACCGTTCCAGATCCCGCTCGGCGCGCTGCTGCCGCAGCGGCTGACCAACCTCCTGCCGGCCGCCAAGAACATCGGCACCACGCACATCACCAACGGCGCCTACCGGTTGCACCCGGTCGAATGGAACATCGGCGAGGCCGCCGGCACCCTCGCCGCCCACTGCGTCACCACCGGCCGCACGCCGCACGGCGTGCACGCCACGGCCGAGCACCTCCACGACTACCAGTCCCTGCTGTCCCGGCGCGGCGTTCCGCTGGCCTGGCCCGAGATCCGCGGCTACTAGAACCGAATCCTCTGGAGCAACGATGAGAACCAGACGCCTCCGGCTCACCTCCCTCGCCCTGTCCGCCGTCTCCCTGCTGGCCGTCTCCCTGGCGGGGTGCTCCAACGGGTCCGGATCGGGCGACAAGGACGTGTCGCTGCGGATGACCGTGTGGAGCAACGACAAGTCGCAGACGGCACTGTTCAACAGCATCGCGGCGGACTACCGGAAGACCCATCCGGACATCGCGTCGATCACCTTCGACTACATCCCGATCGACAACTACACCACCGCGCTGACCACCCAGATCGCCGGCAGCAACCCGCCCGACATGGCCTGGGTGCTGGAGCGGGACGCCCCCGACTTCGTGTCCTCCGGGGCGCTCACCGACCTCACCCCGACCCTGAAGAAGGCGGCCGGCTACCAGTACGACGACCTGGCGCCCGCGGCCACCAAGCTGTGGAAGCAGGGCGGGGACCTCTACGCGTACCCCTTCTCCACCTCGCCGTTCGGGATGTTCTACAACAAGGACCTGCTCACCCGGGCCGGCGTGACCAAGACCCCGGACCAGCTGGTCGCCGACCACCAGTGGACATGGCAGAACGCGGAGAAGATGGCCGCCCAGGTGGCCGCCCACACCGGCAAGCAGGGCCTGGTGATCCGCGACTGGGACTACAAGACATGGGTCCAGCTCGCCGGCCTGTGGCGCGGCTGGGGCGCCGACGCGTGGTCGGCCGACGGCAAGACCTGCCAGTTCGACTCGCCGCAGATGCAGCAGGCGATGACGTTCCTGCACGACGCGATCTTCAAGGACAAGGCGCTGCCCGGCCCGGGGGAGACGGCCGACTTCTTCGCCGGCGAGTCCGCCCTCACCATCACCCAGATCAGCCGTGCCACGCTGCTGGCCGACCACCCCTTCGACTGGGGTATCGTTCCGCTTCCGGCCGGACCGGCCGGGGCGTCGCAGGTCATCGGGCAGGCCGGCATCGGTGTCATGACGAAGGGGTCGCACAAGCAGCAGGCGGCGGACTTCCTCGCCTACTTCACCGACGCGGCCAACTCCGCCAAGCTGGCCCGCTACTTCCCGCCCGCCCGCAACAGCCAGCTGACCACCGCCACCCTCGCCAAGGCCAACCCCATGTTCACTCCGCAGCAACTGCAGAACGTGGTCATCGACGGCATCAAGACCGGCTCGGTCCTGCCGTCCCACCAGAACAGCGCCAAGATCGCCAACCTCGTCCAGAACGCGCTCGACCCGATGTGGAAGTCCGGCGCGAACGTCGGCTCCGTCCTGGCGGGCGTGTGCAAGGCGATCGCACCGGCCCTGTCCCAGTGACGACCATGCAGAAGATCCAGCCCACACGGGAGCGGGCGAGCACCCCTCGCCCGCCGGCCGGGTCGGGGCGGTTCTGGACCCTGCGGCGGCAGGACACCTTCAGCGGCTGGCTGTTCGTCCTGCCGCAGACCCTCGGGTTCCTCGCCTTCGTCCTCTACCCCCTGATCGCGGTCGTCTACTACAGCTTCCACACGTCCAACGTGCTCTCCGGCGTGACGAAGTACGCGGGGACCAGGAACTACTCGCAGCTGGTGCACGACCCCGCGACGCCGTCGGTGGCCCGCGCGACGGTGCTGTTCTGCATCGGGCTCGTGGTGATCAACATCGCGCTGGCCATGCTGCTGGCCGTGCTGCTGAACCAGCGGCTGCGCGGCACCACGGTGTTCCGGACGCTGTTCTTCTCGCCGGTCGTCGTCTCGCTGGTGGCCTGGACGATCACCTGGAACTTCCTGCTGCAGAACAACGGCGGCATCAACTCGATGCTGCACGTGGTGGGCATCCACGGGCCGAACTGGCTGCGCGGCGACAACTCGGCGCTGGTGTCGGTGGTGATCGTCCAGGTGTTCAAGAACGTCGGGCTCAACATGGTGCTGTTCCTCGCGGCGCTCCAGGGCGTTCCGCGGTCGCTGCTGGAGGCCGCCGAGATCGACGGCGCCGGGCCGTGGCGGCGGTTCCGCTCGGTGGTGCTGCCGATGATCAGCCCGACGACCCTGCTGACCACGATCGTGACGATCAGCGGCTCCCTGCAGGTGTTCGCCCAGATCCAGATCCTCACCGAGGGCGGTCCCAACAACCGGACGAACGTCCTCGTGTACTTCTTCTACCAGCAGGCCTTCGACAACCACGACTTCGGCTACGGCAGCGCCGTCGCGGTCGTGCTGTTCGCGATCATCCTGGTGCTCACCCTGATTCAGTGGCGCCTGCGCAAGAAGTGGGTGTTCTATGAGTCTTGAGACAGCCGCCCGGCAGCCGGTCGGGCTCCGGCACGCTACCGCCGAGCCGCAGGCCCCGGGGCGGCGCCCCGGCCGGTGGAAGAAGCCGCTGCTGTACGCGGTGATGGTCGTGCTGGCGATCCCGTTCGTGTTCCCGACCTGGTGGATGATCACCTCCTCGCTGCTGCCCGAGAACGAGGTGCTCAGCTATCCGCCGAAGCTGCTGCCGCTGCACCCGCAGTGGTCGAACTACCGGACCGCGTTCGCGAACTACCCGCTGGCGCACCAGTACCTGAACAGCCTCTACATCGCCCTGCTCGTCACCGCGGGCACGATGCTGGTGGCGTCGCTGTCCGGGTACGCCTTCGCCCGCATCCCCTTCCCCGGCAACAAGGTGCTGTTCCCGCTGATCCTCAGCGGCCTGCTGATCCCGACCGAGGTCACCATCATCCCGCTGTTCAAGATGGTGGACCGGATGGGACTGACCAACACGCACTGGCCGCTGATCGTCATCCCGATCCTCGGCGCGCCGAGCGTGCTGGGCACGTTCGTGATGCGGCAGTTCTTCCTGGCGATCCCCGACGAACTCGAGGACGCCGGCCGGATGGACGGCCTGGGCCGGTTCGGCCTCTACTTCCGGGTGGCGCTGCCGCTGGCCCGGCCGGCGCTGGCGTCGGTGGCCATCTTCACGTTCCTCAACAGCTGGAACATGTACCTCGAACCCCTCGTCTACGAGACGGACAAGAAGAACTACACGCTCCCGGTCGCGCTCACCCAGTACACCGACGCGTACGGCTCCCACCTGTGGAACATCCAGCTCGCCGCCTCCGTGACGACGGTCGTCCCGGTGCTGCTCGTCTTCATCGCCGCCCAGCGGCACTTCGTGGAAGGCCTCGCCCAGACCGGGCTCAAAGGCTGACGTGGCGGCCCGTCACGCGGTGCCCGCGCGCGGCGCCCGCTCACCCGCGGGCGACCGCCGCCGCCGCGGACGGGGAGGCGGCCGACGGAGTGCTCCCGCCGTGCCGGTCCGGCGAGTTCCAGCCGGCCGTCACGGTGTCCATCGCCGCCACCGCCCGGGCGATCCGGCGCTCGCTCGACCGTACCGTGCGGCTGAACTCGACGTGCAGGAAGGGGACATGGGCGGCCGCGGCGACCGCGCTCTGCGCGTTCGTACGGCCCTCCAGCGAGCAGTCGTGCGCCCACGCCCGGCACACCTCGAAGCCCTTGCCGCTCAGCGCGCGGGCCAGGGTGCGCGCCTCGGCGTGGGCGTCGTCGGCCTTGCCGGTGGACACGATGACGTCGGAGCCGGGCTGCGAGGAGTCGGCGAAGCCGTGCACCTGGATGCCCGGCAGTTGCCGGCGCACGAGTTCGGCGCAGACCGCGTCGAAGACGGTGTCCTGGCGGTGCGCCACATCGGCCGAGTTGCCCTCGCCGGACCGGCGGTGGGCGCCGGCCAGCACCATCACGCCGCCGGAGGTGCCGCGCAGCACGCCGACGCCGAGCTTCTCGGAGTCCTCGTCGGCGACCGGGTGCGGCACCTGGACCGACCAGCGCACCGGGGCGCTGAGATCGACGTAGACCCGGCCCCAGCCGCGGTTGCCGGTGCCGCCCTCGTGGGAGTCGGCGATCTCGGCGAAGCGGCGGCCGGTCCGGGTGTCGGTCAGGGTGCGCAGGTCGAAGCCGACCTCGGCGAGCCGGTCGCGGGCCGGCTGCTCCCGGTGGTCGAGGAGGAGGCCGACGCCGCCGGCGACGCTCGCGCGCTCGGCCTCGGTCGGCGGACGGTACCCGCCGGCCCTGTCGATCATGGAAGTGAAGTCCGTCACGCGGCGTTCGAGGTCGATCCGCCCCGCCGCCGCTCCGCTTGAACCCGACTGCCCCGCTGAGGACCGGGCTGTAGCACCATCACCACCGCTCCAGAAGAGGAGCAGAAAAAGTCCGCCGAGCAGCACAACCATCGCTGTTGCCACAATCGTTATGCGTTTCAGGGAACCTGTTTCCATAAAACGTTGATAATACCCCGGTGAAGAGAACGTCAAACGGCTCGTTGCGGACCCTGGGCACAACGCTTCTGGTCGTGCTGCTGCTGAGCAGTATGTCCGGTTGCTTCGGGAAGGCATCGGGCAGCTCCGCCGGCAGTGCTGCCGGAGGGCAGGACGGACCGACCTTCACCGTGGCCGCGGCAGGCGACATCCTGATCCACCCGCAGCTCACCGAGCAGGCCATGCTCGACGCCAAGCGTCACCACGTCAAGGGCCCCTACTTCGGCGACATCATGGCCGGTGTCGAGCCGGTGATCAGCAAGGCCGATCTGGCGATCTGCCACCTGGAGCCGGTGCTGGGCACCACCAACGGGCCCTGGTCGTCGTACCCGAACTTCCTCGTGCCGCCGCAGATCGCCACCACGATCAAGGACATCGGCTACGACACCTGCTCCACCAACTCCAACCACTCCCTGGACGGCGGCTACGCCGGCGTCAAGCGGACCCTGGACACCCTGGACAAGGTCGGCCTGAAGCACACCGGTTCGGCCCGCACCAAGAAGGAGCACGACACCCCGAACATCATCGATGTGAAGGGCGTCAAGGTCGCCCAGATCTCCTTCGCGTTCGGCTACAACGCGCACGAGGTGCCCAAGGACAAGCCGTGGCTGGTCAACAAGACCAGCCTGAAGGCGATCAAGGCGGCCGAGAAGCGGGCCCGCGCGGCCGGCGCCGAGGTGGTGATCCTCAGCATCCACTGGGGCCGCGAGGACTGGCCCAACCCCAGCAAGTCGCAGCTGGAACTGGGCCGGCAGATCGCCACGCAGACCGGCATCAACCTGGTCATCGGCCACCACGCGCACGTCGTGCAGCCGATGGAGAAGGTCCACGGCACCTGGATCGCGTACGGCCTGGGCAACCAGGTGGCCCGCCACGACGTGCCCATCGGCCTGACCGAGGAGGGCGTGATCGGCTGGTTCACCTTCACCAAGCACCACGGGAAGTGGGACGTGAAGGCCCAGTACGTGCCCACGTTCGTGGACCTGCCGCCGACCCAGGACGTGAAGGGGCAGAACCCCGACCCCGGTGTCACCGCCGCCGAGGACGGCACCAGCGGGCAGGGCACCCTCGTGCAGCCCGTCCGTGACCACCGCCTGGTCGACATCGCCCGCTCCCTGCGCGCGGACAAGACCCAGCACACGCTCACCGAGCAGCAGCGCGCCCGCTACCGGCTGGCCTTCGAGCGCACCCGCGGCACCCTGCTCAACCGCGGCGCCGCGAAGGACGGGCTGACGCCCCTGCTCGACCTGCCGGACTGACCCGGCCGGCCGGTGGACGAACCGGGGCCCGGTCCGATCCGGACGGCCCCGAGGGCGCGGCGTGCACGTGAGGGACCTCGCGCACGCCGTGCCGCGCGGCGCCGTCCGGCGCCGCCGCGCAAGCAGCCGCAGCTCAACAGCACCAACACCATGGGGAGGGACGCTCCGTTGGCCGTCTGGCAGACAGCACGGGGTCACAAGGCACGCCGCAGGGCCGACATGTCGCTGCTCGGCGGCATCCGGCCGCCGATCGCGGCGCTGGCCGCGGCACTGCTGGCGCTCGCCGCCATCACCGCGCTGACCATCGGGCAGGTCAGGAGCGTGGGACAGCCGAAGGCCGTGCTCACCTCGCAGCAGCACTTCGCCGAGGACGGAGCGATCGCGCTGCGCGCCTCGCTCGACGAGAGCGTCACGGACCTCACCAGGACCGCGTCGCTGTTCAACGCGGGCCGGCCGGTGCCCGCCGACGCGGTGCTGGACAAGATCGGCAGCGTCTACCAGAAGTGGCTGGGCACGGCCGTCATCGAGATCAACTCCGGCAAGCTGCTCGCCGCCCGCGGCGAGAACATGCCGCTGACCGCGATCGACCGGTCCAAGCTGTCCGACGAGGACGGCCTGCGGCCGCGGATGATCAAGCTCAGCAACGGTGAGACCCGGCTGCTCACCTTCGCGCTGCTGTCCTGGCCGGGCAAGCCGCAGGAACTGCTGATCGCCTCCAGCAGCCTGAAGTTCCCCGGCATCAGCCTGGGCGACTTCCGGGCCATCGCGGTGCTCGACTCCGACGGCGAGATCCTGTCCACCGACGGCATCCCGGCGCCCGAACAGGTCCTCACCGCCGACGAGCGCGAGGGCGTCAAGCGGTCCAACGCGCAGATGGCGGCCTACGCCAAGATCGTCGCCAAGCGCACCGACCACGACCCGCTCACCACCAGGGACCCGGGCGAGGGCGGCTTCCTCGGCATCAGCGGCAGCCTGACCGGCGGCATGTTCCAGGGCGACCGCTCCGTCGCGGGCTACGCCACGCTCGCCGCGCCGCAGCCCGGCACCAGCACCACCGCCACCGGCCTGGGCCTGACCGTGCTCGCCATGGTCAGCGTCGCCGAGGACCCCACCCGCACCGACCACCCGCTGTTCGGCCTGCTCGCCGCGGCCGCCCTGCTGATCCTCGGCACGGTGGCGGTCGCGGTGCTGTTCGGCGTCGTGCAACGGCCGCTGCTGCGGCTGTTCCTGGAGGCCCGGCGGCTGCACCAGGGCGACCTGGCGCGGCCGGTGGACCTGCCCGCGTACGGCGAGACCGCACGGATCGGGCGGGCGCTGGAACGCCTGCGGCGCCAGCTGCGCGGCGAGTCCCCGCCGGAGCACGCCGGAGGGTGGACGGAGCAGCCCGGAGCCGCGGGACCGGACGCGGCACTGCCCGCGCCGCGGCTGCGGTGGTTCGGCACCCGCAGCGTCGTCGCCCTGGTCGCCGTCATCCTGCTGGCCTGGTCGGCGCCGCTGATGCTGCTGCTCAACCGCGCCGACGCGACGGTGATCATCCCCCAGCAGGTCGTCAACGACCAGCGCGAGCGCACCGACACCCTCACCGACCGGGTCCGCCGGGCGCTCAACGAGGGACAGGCCGACCTGGCGTCGGTGGCCTCGCTGATCGGCAACACCACCGCCGACGACCAGATGGCCGTGGTGCTGGAGCGCACGATGGGCGACCACCTGCGCTACAAGTCGCTGTACGTGCTGTCCGGTTCCGGCGAGAAGGCCAGCGTGCTGGCCCGGGCCGGCGACCGCCCGCGGAACGTGGAGGACCAGAAGCCGCGCAACCTGGAGGTGCGGGTCGTCAACGACTCCGGCAAGGAGCCGGTGATCGCCGGCTACGCCGAGATCCCCGGGCGCGACGGCGCCGTGGTGGTGGGGGAGTTCCGCATCGACTTCCTCAACTCGCTGCTCAAGCGGCCCGGTCTGGGCTCGATCCGGGTGGTCGACGCGCACCGCCGGGTGATCGCGGGCAACACCGGCTACCGCGCCTTCCAGAAGCTGCCCTCGGAGCGGCTCGACGAGCTGGTCGAGGCGTCCGCCATGAAGGTCGGCGTCAGCGCCCACCCGGGCAGCGTCGTCTACCGGCACCACGGCAAGGCGCAGATCGCCGCCGCCGCGCCCTTCGTCGGCGGCGGCGCCGCCAAGGACCTGGGCTGGTCGGTCGTCAGCTGGCAGCCGGCCGCGGGACTCGACATCCCGGAGTACCGGCTCCAGCACCGCACCACGCTCGCCGGGCTGCTCGGCCTGACGCTGGTGGCCGCCTGCCTGGGCTGGCTGCACATCGTGGTGGTCCGCCCGCTGCGCACCCTGGCCGAGCAGGCCGAGGCGCTCGCGGACGGCGACCGCAGGACCGTGCTCTACCCGCGCCACCACGACGAGGTCGGCGCGGTCACCCGCAGCCTCGAACTGATCCGGCAGCGCCTGCAGGAGCAGCGCAGGACGACCGCCGCCGGAAGGAACTGAGATGATCTTCCTCTACTGCGTGCTGGTCACCAGCTGCACCGTGCTGCTGATCGCCGGTGTCGTCGAACAGCGCCGGCACAACGCCAACCTGGCGCAGATACCGGTGCGGGTGCTGGTCAACGGCATCCGCGGCAAGTCCTCGATCACCCGGCTGTGCGCCGGGGCGCTGCGCGGCGGCCGGCTGGTGACCGTCGCCAAGACCACCGGCACCGCGGCCCGCTTCATCCACCCCGACGCCACCGAGGAGCCCGTCTACCGCAAGTTCGGCATCGCCAACGTCGTCGAGCAGATCGGCATCGTGCGAAGGGCCGCCTCCTACCAGCCGCACGCCATGGTCATCGAGTGCATGGCGGTCATGCCGGCGCTGCAGGAGATCAACCAGAGCAAGCTCATCAGGTCCACGATCGGCGTGCTGTGCAACGTCCGCGAGGACCACCTGGCGGAGATGGGCCCGACGCTGGACGACGTGGCGCGCTCGCTGTGCCGGTCGATGCCGGTCGGCGGGGTCTGCGTGACCGCGGAACGGGAGCGGTACGCCATCCTCGCCGAGGAGGCCGCCGCCCGCGACTGCGAGCTGATCTACGCCGACCCGGAGACGGTCAGCGACGAGGAGCTGCGCGGCTTCAGCTGGTTCACCTTCAAGGAGAACGTCGCCATCGCCCTGAAGGTCGCCGAACTCCTCGGCATCGACCGGCAGACCGCGCTGACCGGGATGTACGAGGCGCCGCCGGACCCGGGCGTGCTGTCCGTCGAGCGCTACCTCACCCCGGAGGGCAAGCGGCTGCGGTTCGCCAACGTCTTCGCGGCCAACGACCCCGAGTCGACGCTGATGAACATCGAGCAGCTGCTCGACCTGGGCGCGGTGCACCGGCCGCTGAACGTGCTGATCAACTGCCGGCCGGACCGCGTCGAGCGCAACGGCCAGATGGGCGCGCTCGTCCCGCACCTCGCCCCCGACCACGTCTTCGTGATCGGGCACCCGGCGAAGAGCGCGATCGACGCGATCCCGGCGGAGTGGCGCGGGCGGGTCGTCGACCTCGGCGGCGAGCGGCGCGACCCGGACGCCCTGCTGGCCGACGTGCTCGGCCGGCTCGGCCCGGACTCCTCGCTGGTCGCGATCGGCAACATCCACGGCCGCGGTGAACTCCTGCTGGAGCGGCTCTCCGAACTCGCACCGGACGACGACGGTCAGGAGGCGGCGGACGACCTGGGAAGCGCCTGGACGGACCAGGCGCTTGAGGACGAGGCGGCGGTCTGGGCGCACGCGGCCCCGACCCACCACACCGTGGTGCCCGGGCAGATGGCCCCACCCGACGTCGAGGACACCACCCGGATCCCGGTGGTGGCCGAAACGTACCCCGTCGACCCGGACGACGACTGGCCGCAGCCGACCCGCCCCGCGCCGCACTGGGCCGCCCAGCCCCCGGCCGACCAGCACCCGTCCATGCCATGGCAGAACCCAGGAGACAACCGATGATCCCCGACGCCCTCACCCCGGAGATCGCCGCGATCGGCATCGCCCTGGGCCTGCTCGCCTCCCTGGTCTGCTACCTGACCACGAACCTGTCGCCCGGCGGCATGATCACGCCCGGCTGGCTCGCGCTCACCCTCGTCGAGGACCTCCAGCGCGCCTCGATGGTCGTCGGCGTGACCGTGCTGACGTACGTGACCACGCTGCTGCTCCAGCGGTTCGTGATCCTCTACGGCAAGCGGCTGTTCGCGGCCGTCGTGCT
>Ga0123353_10004084_pt1 | contig 18696 bp, 11 predicted proteins | sample TergutLab28metaG_3_FD_92763 | JGI IMG/M metagenome (GOLD analysis project Ga0123353, IMG submission 92763) | Labiotermes labralis P3 segment gut microbial communities from Petit-Saut dam, French Guiana - Lab288 P3 | ecosystem: Host-associated > Arthropoda: Insects > Digestive system > Gut ... | reverse complement strand
GCGGCCGGTGCGTAAGGCTGACAACCTACCACCATCCTGTGCCGTTGTCACGAAATCTGGGAACCTTAACTTCCTGGAACCCTCTGGGCCACTCCAGGCCTGTAACGGGACTGCTTTACCTTTACCAGTAATTAGGCTTGCCTTAAACACGGTTCTTCAGCCATGAAAGTAAGGTAAAAAAAAGGTAAAGTGCACCCTTGTACAGGCATTGAGGCTCTGTACAGGCCGTACGGCCCATAGGGGGAGTGGAGGTGTAGCTCTACTCTTTCTTGACCACGGCACTAGAAGCGGGTGAGAAGCCGTGAAAGTCGTGCACACATAATTTGGACTGACAGTCAAATATGTGCTGGAAATAGTTTCCATTTGGAAACGTATTTTCAATTTTCGAATTCCAATTTAATGTTCATAAAATATAGGCCTGTTTTCAACAATAAACAAATCTTTTACGTCTTTCACATTTGTTACAGCATGGCGAAAAATGGCTGCGTGAGTAAAGCGACGGTTTGCAAGTTTCTGTTGCAATATGATGTTGCTTCAGAATCAATAAAATTGAATGCTGGAGATTTTTAAGTGCTACGGATTGTTACGCCGTGTTAGGTGCTACATACAGACATTTGCAGAGATCGTAATGCCGTCGTCTTCAGTTCAAGAAGACAGACCCTGAATATGAACGCACTACAGTTCTCCGAAACGTCGATAACTGTTTACCAGTCGACACGGCGTGGCATCCGAAAGACTTGAATCTTCAGCTGCTGTCCTTTGACAACTTCAAATGTCGCGACGTGGAATACTTCTTTAAGCAAAGTCCGAAATCCCCTTTCGGATATACATATTTAGGCGCTTCCGCAAAATTGCCAACAGCGGCTGTTAGCTTCGTCATGTCTGTCTGCCCGTCCGTCCGCATGGAACAACTCGGCTCCCACTGGATGGATTTTCATTAAATTTGATATTTGAATATTTTTCGAAAATCTATGGAGAAAATTCAAGTTTCATTAAAATTTGACAAGAGTAAGGGTACTTTACATGAAGACCTGTGTACATTTATAACAATATCTCGCTCAGTTCTTCAGAGAATGAGAAATTCTTGAGACGTAAGTTGTAGAGAAAATTAAAATACACATTTCGTGTTCAGTAACTTTTTCTGAAAATCGTACCGTTTATTAGATAAATGGAGAGCCAGACGTGTCACAGGTGACATAATACGGTGCATGCACTTTGCATGCCGGATAGCTAAATATACATACATGCACTCAGAATATGCAATAACGTAGCGTTTATCATGGCAGCAGTGGTTACGGGAACGCTACTCAGTGTCACGTTTATTGGTATTTGGCCCGTTTTGTTATACATATTCCCGAAACCGACAAAAAAAAATCGGGAAGAAAGTTTGTATCTTCATTAGAACGGCGTTTTATTTCGTTTGATTTTTTAATCTTATTTTAAAGATAGACGTCAAGTTCCGTCGCCTGAACACAAGCAGGAGTGACATACATACGTTTGGCGCACGAGATGTTTGCGGATGAAAATAGCTTTAATTAAACCCTCGTCATTGGAGCACTAGCGCGCTGCAATTCAGCTGTGAGACTATGCTGTCCTCGGCTGAAATTTCCTGGAATTACCACAGACCTTTGAAAATAGCTTAATGGCTCTTAATAAAATGTGTAATTTTAATGAATGTTTAACGAATGTGTCAACATTTCTTGCACCATAAGTTTGGTGAGTCACTTGTGTGGCAGTGTGCTTTTAAAGCCAGTGCCTCTTTATAGTTTGTGTAAACTTAAGATTTTTAGAAACAGAGTTAGGAAAGCAGTTGTAAACAGGGTGAAATGAAAGGAATAGAATTGAGGCGAAAATCATCTAAAAGTGCAGTGAAGTGTAGTGATGTGAGGTGAAATGGAGCGTAGGAAATTTAAATGGGGTTGAGCCAAATTAGAGGGTAGTGAAGAGTTGGGTGAAGTTTAAAAGAGAGGAAGTGAAGTGTCGACAAGTGTAGTGACGTTGAGGGAAATGTAGTTGGGTGAAGTTTAGTGAAGTGGAGTGAAGGTTTTAGTAACAGGGTGTCTAACATTATTAGAAGATATATAAATCATATGAAGTTTGCTGCTTTTATGGCTTTTTCGTTTATCGCATTTGTTTCATTTTCCTTTGTTTCCATTTTTTTTATAATTGTATGATTTGTGTGCTTTTGTTTAATTTAGTAAATTATGTATTTTTATTGTTATGTTAATATATTCTTATTTGTATGTATGTTCTGTTATGTGTATTGTGTTTCATTGTGCTGTTCTATGTGTTGTTTGTGTTTAAATGTGTACTGTACTACTGCTGCCGGGTGTCAACCCAATTGCAGTTAACAAGTATATCATATCATATGTGTTCTTTACTTCGTACGGGTCCGTGGGTCATGCATCTCGTTTCGACAGCGTAAGACTAATTACAGCATATCGGCGAACACCCGGTCTGAAGTTACGAGTTCGAATGTCGTATTTTATGGCTGTATTTGTGTATATCGTTTTTCTCGAGTCAAGAGGTCAGTAAGATGGCCTTGTTGTTACACAACATGGTTTGGAAGTGTGTGTGTATGTGGTGGTAAATATGTGTTAATTTCTAATCTGCCCCTTAGATGCAGGTTATTGGTCAGTTTAATTCTCTGCCCTTTGTCTTTTCAGTTGTGGGATTCATCTAGTTTATATTACATTTTCATATGTTGTGTGAATGGAAGTATTTTTCTTTAAAATGTGACAAAAAATCGTTTCTGTAAACTGTAGACCTAAGTGCATTTATGACAATATCTCAGTCATTTCTTCTTAGAATGGAAACGTTTCGGACAAAAGTTGTAGTGAAAATCAAAACACACATTTTGTGTTCAATAACGCCCCCCCCCCGCCGAATATCGTGCCATTTATGATATAACGTGGAAAAAATATTGTAGAGCCGGACGGGCCACAGATGACAGTATAATACGGCGCATGCGCTTTGCCTGCTGGATAACTAATGCTACAAACACACCCACAGAATATGTGATGCGTATTGCGCGTTCGTGCACACGCCTCAATATAACGTTATACGTACACTATCTGTCTTGTCTCCAAATTGTCCGGACCGGCTGTGGGGCCCACCCAGCCCCCTGACCAATGGCTACCGCAGGCTCTGTCCATAGTGTTGAAGTGTGAGGTCGTGCAGTTGGCTGCTGACCTCGTTCTGGTGCCGAAGTTCAAGGCAGACTGTCTTGCGTGTCATTCTTTGCATAGTGCTTAATTGATTAAGCACAGGAAAACTTTGTGTTATCTCATTTACAAAGACCAGTAAGTTGTCTTTGTTTAGGGGAATGATCGTTGCTTTCACCTTCAGTCGTACGATTACTCATCAGTACACCGTTAGAGTAAAAAACAGCGCGTTTTTTTGACGTTTAAAGCAAGTGCTAACGTGTTTCAACCGATGTCCTTTAAAGGGTTTGCTGTAGAAGGAGATTATGTGGTGTCCGTTGGCCTTACAGTCTACATCAGGGGTCAACAAATTTTCCGCAAATGGAGGCGCCGCTTCAAAATTCTAGGCTCTAGAAGGATAACATGGAGCAAGTTCCATACTGAACACCCTCAAATGTTATGCACGACCGGAAAATGAGGTATTTAATAAAAGTAATGCAGATCCCAATTGCCGCGCTAAGGCGTGTGTCTGCGGCCTCTCGCTTGCTGACATTGCCGGTTCGAATCCCGCCGGGGGCATGAATATCGTCCGGGTGCCCTGGATTTGTGCACCCCTGTTCAAAATATTTTAGCGGTGAGAAACTGTATCTTTTAGGAATCAGTCCCATTTCTTGTAAGTCACTTTACCGATCTAAGTAAATCAATGAATGTAGAACTGCTCGCGCATGTATGTTTAACAGGGACATTCGTTCTGTTGTTTTCTGGAGGCAGACGATTGGCGTGTAGAGGAGTATAAATTATATTGGAGGTAAATACCAAATCATCTGTCCTCTGGGACGTGTCGCCGTGTGGTTTGGTAGATTGGTGCCGACATTTCGAAGCAGTAGGTGAGTAGGCCTGACCTTTCGGAAGAACATGGCGAATAGTAGTTGTGTACGACGTAATTCTGTGGAAAGACTAAGAACTAGTCACAAGACCTACAGGGGAGCATCGGAATAGAAAAGTGTCGTGTTACGTACCTATTTCCGTTTGATGTTTGATAAGCGGGTGGTTGCAGTATTTATTAAGCTAGTTAGTGCTAGAGCGTAGGTCAAGTTTGTCCTACAAGGCAACTTTGTGTGTGGATTCGGTGATGTGTGTACTTGTGTGTTTTATTTGCGATTTATGTAATCATGTAGTTGGCCCGCACTGTGTAGTGTCGAGAGGTAAGATTACTTCAGAATGTTTCTTGGAGTGCATTATCTAATCTACAAAACGTGGGCAGCTATTTACCTATCGAAACAGCGTGACGTCCCAGATGACAAACTTTGTGAGCACCGCTGTGAGCCTCAAACCTCGCAAAGAATAATGGGGTGGAAAATTTTGCGGAACGATTTAGTCGTTGTCAAATGGGGGTCCTACCGCGGCATTTTCCTGGAGACGCTAAAGAAACTTAGAAAATTTTAGGAGTACTGCCTATTCCGCCAGGAATTTCGTTCAGTGACTTAACCGTACCTAAATTCATAGTCGTAGCATGGCTAATAACTTGCGGGGGAGGGGGGGGGGGCAGTCAAGAAATCGACCGTGTTTGTTAGGATGCCTGTATTCTGCGTCTCGTAAAACGGAGTTTTTTTTCATGTTTTTCTTTCGTTACACTATCCAAATAATGGTTAAGAATATATTTATAGTTACCCCTCTTCATCTCAGTAGCTCCAGCCAAAAAAATTATTGTTAGGTAGAAAAAATGTTGGAGGGGCATTTACTCCCCCCATCTTGCACCCCCGAAGTTACGCCTGTGCCTATGCCCGGCTGCTACGTAGCTTATGGGTCATGCCGTAGTTGTCGGCGCAGAGCCCCCTGTTCGCTCCCAGGATGCTTTGTTTGGGTTTTGTGGTGCACATTCTGCCACCAGGACAGGGTTTTCTTCGAGTACTTTTTATTCTGTCACTATCATTCGTCCAAGTTCATTAATGATTCTGCCTTCCGGAGGATGGACAGTGGGGCCATTAGAGACCGCAGTTCCACAGACAGTCTCACTCCATCACAAGAGAATGAAGAGAAAATGTAAATACCACGTGCAGAGTGCAGCAGCTTACGAGCAGGTAGCACAATACAATTATGGACTTTCCGTACTAACCTGCTCTAAAAGTAGTCTTGGAAACATGGAATAATTGTGTGTACAGTTCTAACGGGATAGAAACCAACACCTTTCTACAAATTTCTTTCCCTGTCACGTTTCCTCCACTTTTCTTGTGATGTAGGATAATTCCTTAGTAGATAAAAACTCGTATCTGCCACTGAGTTGTACGCCAGGTCTTGGCGGTTCACACCAGCTGTACTAAAGCGGAGCAGATTATGAAGAGAAACTTCGTTGTGTTAAAAGTACTTATAATGTATGAAATGATGTTTGTTTTGAAGAATAACATTTCAGGATTTCATGCTGTCTAACTTGGTAGGAATTCCGAGGAAATCTACGTGACTCCGTTCAAACGAGGGCAGTATTTTCGTCAGAAACGTTTACAAATTTTTACGAGATTACACTGCATCATATTTCAGAAGAGATTTTTCATACCTGCGCCGTGAGAACTTGAAACCTTAAGAACTCTGAATTCTGTTAAGGATATCGGCTTAATAGTAACCGAAGTCAAAATTGCTATTGTCCATGCCATGTAGGGCTGTGGGAGGGTGGAGGTAGTTCTCCGCGTCTTCTGAACCTCGAAACAGGATGGAAGCGAGTGGTTAGCGTTACGCTTCATGTAGGTATTCACTTCTGACAGAGAAAGTGCATTACTTCGTGGCATGTCTAAGATGCAGTAGACGTGTTCATTAGCATAGTTAACGTGGCTTTTGTTTTCCAAGGCTGTCCGTAATTTATTGACAGATATGCCTAAGTAGGTCAGGATCCGGAGTAGCTCAGTGGGCGTTATGACTTTGTGGTGTTCGAGACGCCCGAGGAATGATTTTTAGCAGAGTCAGAGGTTTCTCCCTTCTTCACTGCCTCCGTACCGGCTCTGGAGCACCCGGCCTTCTATTTAATGGACACCGGGAGTAAAGCGGCCGTAGCGTAAAGCTGGCCACTCACATCTATCTAGTGACGAGGTGAATAATGCGCAGAGCTGTACTTCTACTCCCCCATGTGCCTTCGTGGCGCATGCCTTAATTAGGCATAGGGCGACTTTTCTTTCTTTCCACCTTAATGGGTCAGCGTGGTTGTGCCTTTCTTCGTTAGTGTCGTTCATTTACTGGTTTTGGTATGTATTTGTTCATGTAAGAGAAGAAGGCCAAGTTAACTCGAGAAAGAACCACTTTGGTTTCGTTCCTGACCTGTGTCTGTTTCGAATCTGGGCTTGAACACCAGCTGTCCTTGTTGACGTGGTTCGTGGGTTGCCACAGCACTTTGAAATAAATGCCTGGATGGTACCTTAAATTCAGCCACGCCCCCTTCCTGCCATATCCCTTTCAGTTGATCATTTACTAATCAGTATACATTTCACTGTACCGAGCACGGTTTTGTACCAGCAGCGCTCTAGATGTATGTGGGAGGTACCAGGTTCATATGTCAGCCAGGGCGTCGACTATCCTGATGGAGATTCTCTGTGCTTTTCATTAGCCCTTCCAGCAAAATGTCGGTAGAGTACTTTAAACCAAGCCACAAACTCATCCTTCGATGTATTTTCGGATTTACTGTTCACTGTCCAATCATACGACTCCTTATGTGTGAGACGATAGCGTGATTAAATAGTTAATTAACCGTTTAAAGCTTAGTGGTTAGTATATGTACCGGCGAGTTTGACACTAAAAGTATCGAATGTTCAGCGATATTTGCGTTGCCGCATTTTTTAAAACTGCTATTGCAATGTGTCGTATTCATTAATTTGACTCTAATCCTTGTTTTATCACAATATAAGTTCATTTAATTAACACACCAACTAATGTACACATGTATTACTTAAAATTCTAAAACTTTTACATTAAAACGCTCCTACATGTTTCGATCATAAGATCATCCTCAGGGAGCATACACTGTTCCTTGCTAAAATGAAAGTTTAAAAACACACAGTGATTAACATCGTTATGTTAACTTATGTTAAAGACAAACACAAGTTAACATAACGATGTTAATCACTATGTGTTTTTAAACTTTCACTTTAGCAAGGAACAGTGTATGCTCCCTGAGGATGATCTTATGATCGAAACATGTAGGAGCGTTTTAATGTAAAAGTTTTAGAATTTTAAGTAATACATGTGTGCATTAGTTGATGTGTTAATTAAATGAAACGACAAAATGCACGGTGCAACGATAAAGACAATGTAAGTTATTATGTAGTACCATTTTGTTTTTGAAGAAGTAAGCTCCAAGACTGGGGCCGATCCTTTTCCCCGAACGTGGTGTCAAATTTCAGTACATACGATGCAACAAGACAGATAATATATGTGCGTATAAACATAACATTGAGGCGTTTTCGCATAACCATTTTGCCTTGGAAAAAGAGTAAATATTAAATATCCGGCATGCAAATCGTATACGCCATAATGTCATCCGTGGCTTTTCTGGCGCTACCATATTTTTCCACATTATCTCATGAACGACACGATTTTCGAAAAAAAAAAAAAAAAGTTTTGAACGTGACACGTGTTTTTGATTTCCTCTACAACTTGTGTCTGCAACATTTCTCATTCTAAGAAGAACTGAGCGAGATATTAACATTAATGTACATAACTGTTCGTTTGCAAGTGCCCGTTACTCTTGTTATCAGATTTTAATGAAGGTTATATTTTCTCGATAGATTTTCAAAACATTCTCAAATGTCAAACTTTATGAAAATCCGCACAGTGGGAGCCAAGTTGTTCCATAGGGACGGACAGACAGACGGATATGACGAGTCTAATAGTCGCTTTTCGCTATTTTGCGAACGCGCTTAAAAACGTCCATAAAGTCAGTGATTTCGAACTACTCTTTTGGTCGTGTCAGTGGAAGCATGCTGTTTTTATCTGTGACATACGGACTCTATCTTCAGTCTCTATATAATGCAGATTAATTTTCCTGATTTCAAACTTTCGTCTTGTTCTGAATGTTGTATTCTTTCTATTGGGTGATCCCCGTCTTCTGAATTTTTGTGCCGATGTTTCGGAACACCCTGTTCCATCTTCGTAGGTGGTGTCAGCTGACACCACCTATGACGATGGAACAGATTATTTTTGTTCTTTAAAGGGTTAATTAATTGATTAATTAATTAATTATTTAATAGTTACCGCAGTTGTGGTTTCATTATTAGTTTTACTCGTGTAACAGGGAAGGACCGGATTACCTCAGACTGAGGAAATGCACAAAGGCCATTGTGTGTTCGATGCCAAGAATGCAAGTACAGGGCATGAACCGAACATCTGCAGCTGCATTCGTGCGCTCGTCTTGGCTGACCGTTTGACTTCTCCCTTTGATTGGTACGAACTTCATTGTTGGCAGCGTGTCTCAGTCTTCCTCATTGTTATTCTGCCCTCTGTCTCTGCGGAGTAACACCGTTCGCGTGATGCATGTTGGGTTCTGATGAGCTCGCTATTGAAATGACATTGGAGAAGGACGCGCTCTATTTTGGTAGCAGAATCTGTGATTCAAACATTTGATCCGTTGTATAAATTACGCGCATGACTGAGCCGTCCATTTACCTTTCAGAAGTAGGCTGGATTATTTTCGATTAAAAGTGTATTATGTGTAGGTTGTGTTAAATCAACAGTATTTTAAATTTTAACAGTTTAACATCACCATATTTTATTACGAAAATTAAATGTATTAAAGAACGACTGAATCGCAAATATATTTGTAAGAAGTGAGTTCTTACTTTCACAATGCTATTTGTGTACGTGTTTTAATATGGTCTCGAAGCCAGCCTGATGATAACCCTACAGGGTCGAAGCGTGTAATTTTGTGGATACTTTATAAAGTTGTGTTCGATGTGTATTCCGTGTTTTATGGTATTTTAAATTACAGTTCATCTGACCTGTTCGTTTATATACGAGCTGTTCTTTAATACTGAGCATACATGTTACATACTGTTTTTAGTTACACGTCGATAACGTGCATAGACATTCAGATAAGACAAAATGGATGGCAGTTACAGTGATAGCAATAACAGCAGTAATGATCGTGACATTTGAGTTTTTCACCGCTGTAAAAACTTAATTTATGGTCGTCAGAGTTCTGCGACACTGTGTAGTGTGTAAGACGGTTACCGTCATTCCGGATTAACTTGCTGTCTGCATCCTCAAAGTACAGGCCGTCCCCATTATTGTGTCTCTGCGTATTGCAGGTTTATCGCATAGAATGTCTGCATCCGCCAGGGCATAACCGTGGTAGCTTCCCAGGGACACGACTCAAGGGGCATCCTGCAGATAGCGGTAGCAGGTTCCTTCCGAAACGTTAGTAAACACCTGTGAGACTAGACAGTGTCCTAATCTAGACGATTGAATAGGGAGTTTAATTTTATTTATTAATGCCTATTTTTGTTTCTCCGTCTTCTCAGACGTCAGTTCAAATAACTCTGGGAGTGTGTTTGATTCGTTTTAGATGGCGTATGTGGTTGATATTGAGGTTATGATGGCTGTGGTATCCGACACGATGATGCACGACCTAATCTATACGTATCGTTACGATTCTCAGATTTTATTTTCAGACGTCTCTCGTTATGGTGTACCCATCATGTAATACGGCGTGTGGGGGGGGGATACGAGTACCGTTGGGATTCCCAGGGGATAATTCCCCGTCGCCGTCAGTAAAATTACCAAAATATAGTGTGGTGACGCAGCTTAAAACAATTTTTCACGTGCAAAGTAAATCTTTTAAATTAGACTTATTATAATATATCATATCATATATTATATTATATTAACCAACTAAGTGCACAGTGGTAATGTGTAATTTCATTATTAAAACATTACATCTCGAACGTGTTTCGATCTTTCATAAATAATAATAATAATAATAACAATCACCATCAGGGAAACTATACAGCTATCAGTGAGACCTGAAGTATAATAAAATTTCTGTAATTATAGTAGTACATTGTAGTAGGTCTTCGGATCTTGAACAGTGTGAAGAAGCATGAAATGTGGAATGTTGATGATCTCATATGAAATGGATGTAAGGATGTACTGGCGTGGAACTCTGATTTTTAGTATCTTGGAAACAACTTGTGTGTGGAACGATGGTAGGCACGAAATGAATAATAATAATAATAACAATAATAGACTTATAAAAAAGCATGGTCTGTGTAGCGACTCGCTATGGGCTGGACGGTGCAGGGATCGAATCCCGGTGGGAGCGAGATTTTCCGCACCCGTCCAGGCCGGCTGTGAGGCCCACCCAGCCTCCTATGCAATGGGTACCGGGTCTTTCCCGGGGGTAAAGCGGCCGGGGCCTGGCGTTGGCCACCCACCCCCACCAAGCGCCGAGGTTAAAGAAAGATTAGAACTATACCTCTACTCCCCCATGGGCCTTTGTGGCCTGTTCTAGTGTGAACTTTACCTCGTTACCTTTACTTATTATTTTGCAGTTTGGAGGAGGGCGTTAGAGAAGTTTAACTCCTTCGTTTTCCGCGTCTCATTGAATGTAACGTGCTGATCGCACGTTCTTCCGCAGCAGACAGTGTATTGGCAACTCCAAGTTCCAACCCACATTACTAGGTGAAGGGCTGCAGCCATCTGACACAGATAGTCGACAACCTCGTAAAGTAGCCATAAATATACAGGGGATGTGACTTAAATTTGCCCGAAAAGCGGCATTGAACAAAAGAGACTCGCATCAGAAGACGCTGTAACTGTGCCTTGTGGAATACCATTCTTAAGGATGGCTCTCACTTTTGCACTTTGGTGTCTGTGGACCAAGTGTGTACAGACTGACGAGATTACATTCGGATCTATAACAAACGGATCTTGAAGGATTCGAAGGTATCAGAATTGCTGTGACGTTTGTAATATACAGTAGTCCCTCGGCAATCCGGACGACGTGTATATGGGTAGAAGGGTCATTCGGATCACCGAGGGGAAACTACGTGGTAAAGGTATACACAACATTTCTTCCGTGAAGGAACACCTAAAATAATTTTTATTGCCCCGAAGAACCAAAATATTTAAATATTGAGTTCATTTCTTACGTTATTTGGGTCTACTTTCCGATTAATGCCGCGTTGTCAAGGTGGTCCCCCATAGCTGTTTTATACTAATGTTATTATATTTATATTCATTTTTTGTTCTGTAAGCCATTTATACACAGTTTTGTTTAAATATATGCCGAAATCTCTTTTCTGATCTTTGTTACAGCATCGGAATGTGTTCCTGTAAGCTACGTCTTTATTCATTCGTAACAACTTATCATTTAAAAATTTCATTCTCCAGTTTCTAGTTCCCAAACAGTCCAATAATGTGTGTATGACATCCTCTTCACTTAAACGTAATGGGCACCTTCCTTTATCAGTGTTTCTTCTCACTCCGTTCAATTGCTACACCCTGCTAGTAGCCACGGTATTCCATTTCTTTCTTTCCTTGAACATTATTCTATATACAGTTTCTTACCCCAAGAGAAGTTTATTTCTCGGCATAGTGTTTGAGCTTTTCTGTGACAGCTTTGCTAAAAATATTTTGTGTTTCAGTATTGCATCTTTCCTTCACTATCTTTGTTATTTCTGTCAAGTTACACTCTCTTTGCTTCGTTCGTACAAATGCTAATCAAATGTGATACAGAACCAAAATGCCCACAGACCAGAACAAAAATAAGATATAGTACCGTCCGGAGATTACTGCAGTATTACCAATCGGACAAAAAATTTCCTCGATATTTCGAGGGTTATTTGGAAATTTTCGTTCCATTTCGAAATTTTTATGTATTTCACTGCTTATCTGGGAACCCCTAATAGTCTTCTGCGGAACACTGAGTCGGTCTTTTCGATGGAGACACAAAGTGCTGTGAGTTTGTAAATATTTTATTGATGAAATTAGTACTTCGGATGTTGATAGATTCCAGTACTGGGTAAAGCAGCTGACATTAGTTCCAGTTATGTATAGCGCTACAAGATCAGGAATAGTAGTCTCGAATGAATAAAGATATTTAGGTCCAGGCCTGTGCAAAATCTGAATTTCCTGTATGTCTCTTTTGCGTGAGATGCAAAAGTCGCCCTGGTTCTGTCATTTTTGTATACAGGTTTCGTTTCGGTTTGTGATTCCGTTAATAATTTTCAGGCCAGAAGCTTTCCGTGGGCAAAAACGTTCTGGAAACAGTGCAATAGGTTATACGGTTGTTTGTTGATTAACGACTCTGTATCATCTGCTCTGGTTATTTAGCAGTGAATAGAATTGCATCATTATATGCGGGGAAGGTGAATTACATAGAATGTTGTACAAAGCGGCTAGTTGTTTCAAAGTACAGTGCTTGTCACATGTCGTTTGGAAGGAGCGAGGGAAACCAATACGCTGTTGGTCAGCCTTTTGGGCATCTGCCGGAGCGTCAAACCGGGTACCCCCTGAAAAAGCGTCGGATGCGTAATAGGTGTGACGGTTGTGTTCGCTGTCCATGTAAGGGTTAAGGGAGCGGTTGGATTGTGAGGTTGTTGCTACGAGTTAAACACTTAGTGAAAGTACTCGAAGACTTCCTAAGCCTACAGTCCCATGGGATTTGCGGGTGTTATGACGGTGGATTATTACGCTGTGTATTCTGTTAGGTAGATCCTTACGTTTCGGGGGAACCTGCTACGTCCGTATTTTGAGTATAATTCGTCCTGAAATCTATGCGAACGATGCAGACAGTAAGTTCCTCCGAAACTTTGGTAGTGCCTACCAGACTACAGCGGTACCCTGAACCAGGTGAACATGATCTTAAGAGCTCCATAAATAATTCTTATAGTTACATAAGCAGTGAACTGAAGGAAGGTCTGGGAATCCATTAGTTAAGCGTAACCTTCATTAGACATTCGGGCTACATTAGGTCTATTTACGGACTCAGCTTGCTCAGAAGTGTGTTAGTATCATTTTATACCCGTAACTCTGTGATTTTATTTGTCGGTCGGACAGATTTTGTCCCTTGAGGTTGCCCTTGCTGTATTTGGTCTCTTGAACAGGGTCCGGTTTTGAATCTGCCAGTCTTACGAAACCACGCAAGTGGCAGTAATCTGGCAGACTGTCCGTCTGTCCGTACAGAAATATATTATGTCAGACGCCTACAAAAGTATCTAGATCTATTTTTGTTTTTCGGATCCGTGGCGGATTTAATGAGGAAGGTCGGCCGCTTGGATGGCGGATCCGGGCCAAGGAACGATCGTACATGCTTCATCGGTAGCCTTACTTTTTAATACAGAAAGTCGGTTTTGGCATTTTTATATTTCGATACTTGGCTGAGTTGTGTCATAACTTAATGACTTCCATAATGTGTGATTTATGACGTCGAATATTAATAAGAGCCAACGAAACAAGGATATGAAAGCAAGAAGTACTGCTTGACTCTTCGAAGCATGAAGTTCATTGCTATTATATTTAGATACTCATTTCCTACGTCATAGGCACGCTGCGTTTGCGATCTACAGATCAAGTAGTCAATGCTGTTTATTACATATACTCGTACCGTACGAAACTCATAAGTACGCCGTGGGAAAGTGCAGTGTTTAATGTTTAACATTATCCATGTTCCGTGTAGTCAACTAGTTCAGAGTATTTATTCTAACAACTACACAACAAAAGACATTAGTTTATAAACAAATGACAGCCCTCCTACATGTTGCGGCCTACAGTGGCCATCTTCAGGGTGGTGTTTAACAAAGGAAAGAGTAATTATTGGCTAATCATATTAGACTTGTGCAAATATAAAGCTAAAATACATGTTTAAATAAAATTACGTGGTAAAGTTAACTTGTAACAGTTGCATGTATTCGAATATATCATGATTGTATCATGATACCTATGAATACATGTAATTTGTTCCAAGTTGCAAACTTTCTGCCCTTTAAAGACAGAAGTGTTTGTTTATATAAGGAATCAGTGCATACCGCCCAGTAAATGCCACTTCGGTCCAGCAAGATCACTGGTAGGGCAAGATATTTTTTTCTACTCCAGCAAGTTCTATCTTGCTCTGGGGCCCACGCAGCCTTTTGTTGAGTGTGTACTGACGGTGGAGCGTCCTGAGCTTGAAGCTGCCCATTCACCTGCATCCAGTGCAGAGGAAGAACGCGTGGTGCTGCACCTGCATTCGTGACGGTACTTAATTAAAACACGGAAACAAGACCCGTATTGCTAGGCCGCCCAGGTAGTAGGCCGTCTTCCTTCTGATGCCATTAGCTGTGCTTTGAAGTTTCCAGGGCATTGTTGATGGAGGTTACAATCTTCTGAGACTACCCTGAAGATGGAGGTAGTAAGCGTTCCAAAATTTACTCTACCCATTAGCTGTGCTCTGAGGTTTTCAGGGCATTGTTGATGGAGGTTACAGTCTTCTGAGATGGAGGTAGCCAACCTTCCATAATTTAGGCACCAAATTACCAAGCAACACGGCGTGATATCCTAGAAAATTGTAATGAAACAAGCTGAGAAAATTTACGCTTTAAACATACGTGATACAGAAAATTCCGGAAGTGTTCATGTTATGTTTGAGGCCAGACGTTTTTTTCTGAACGCCGAAAGGTATAGTGAAATTCAGGCAGGTGTTTTAATTGATATGCTACCTGCTTGTACATGTACAAAGGATCCCTTTGTAAAGTTTGCGCGTCAGCGGAAGGTGGGTTACATTTGGTGACACTGGAGAAATGCGCGTTTTTGTTGCACTGGGCCTTCATATGTTGCCTGGCCGGATGATAAGGGCAGTGTTTTCCTCGGAAATGTTGGTATTTACCTACTAGGCTGTACTGTGTCAGCCAAAGGACCACAGTTTGTATCTTAACCTGCTTGCAAACCGCAGCCTTCACATGATGCGAGATATCTGTGGTTGTGACATAATATTCTTTTTTGGGGGTGGGGGCAGTTTGTCCATTGTCTAATTTTTAATGAAACACTACGTTCCGGAAGCCGCTTGTGCTTCCGTTTTGAGGTAAATGAAAGCGCCTAGTCTGGTGGAGTTATTCACAGTTACTGGGCCGTACACGTACGTACGTTCGTTTGTTCGTATGTATGTATGCATGCATGTATGTGTGTGTGTGTATGCATGCATGTATGTGTGTTTGTATGTATGTATATATGCATTCATGTATGTGTGTATGAATGCATGCATGTATGTGTGTATGTATGTATGCATGCATGCATGCATGCGTGCACGTGTGTATGTATGTATGTGTGTGTGTGTGTATGCATGCATGTATGTATGTATGTATGTATGTGCGTGTGTATGCATGTATGTATACGTGTATGTATGTGTGTATGTGTGTGTATGCATGCATGTATGTATGTATGTGTGTATGTATGTATACGTGCATGTATGTGTGTATGTATGCATGCATGTATGTGTGTATGTATGTATACATGCATGTATGTGTGTATTATGTATTTTTAATGTATGTATGCATGCATGCATGTGTGTGTGTGTATGTATGTATGTATGTATACATGCATGTGTGTGTGTATGTATATTATTAGGCATTCAAAAAATGGAGTGTTGCGTTGATCTGTACGGATTGTGGAATATTCCTTGCGTTAGAAATTAAGTAAAAGTCACTACGCCCAGTAGGTGAGAGAAGCTGTATCCAAGGGTTCCACCAGATCAGGTGCTTTTCACGCCTGAAGACGGAAGCAAAGCCGTTTTCTGAAACTTAATACCGCATTAAAAATTAGACGGCAGACAGAGTCGAAAAGAAAGAAGATTATGTTAGTGAGTCAGACTGCTTTATTTATGTAGACCCAGCGGTTATAAAAACCAATCAGTTTATGCCGTAAGTGGCACAAGTCGCTGTTTGTTCTTAGATAAATACAAAACACATAAATAAAGTGTGGGCACAGCGTACAATTTTACCACTAGTTTCACCGTCCAGGACATTTCATTAAGTTTACGTAACTTGCCGTATATTAACCCTTTACAGACGAAGCGCAGACTGCTACATTTAAAGACCCAGTCCGTACCGCGCTGTAAACACTTTTCATCTCGGTTTATGCTGTAAGTGGCACAAATCGCTGTTTGTTCTAAGATAAATACAAAACACATATATGCAGTGTGGGCAGAGCGTACAGTTGTTGAATGTGAAACGTGTTGGTGCTTCACTTAGCTGGCAGGCTTTAAAAGGATAACATCATCAGAGTCCTATGGAGTTGAACCTCTTGTAATTCTGTGTGACACTTTGGGAAACTATTGGGGCCCGACATTTTTATGAACGATTTGTTGGAATTTGGATATAGACTGGTGACTAGTGCCTTGTCACGTTTGGGATAGAACCTCTTCAGTCCTTGCTTGAAACATGGTGTTCTAGCGCGCGCCTTGGTCGTGGAAAACTCTGGGGCTGTTACAACAGTGTACCTATGGTGTCCAGGTTCCTGTCTGGAAGTTGCGATCCATCACGTGATCCAACACTGGACTTGCTTGAATGGAATAGCCGTCGCCCTAAAATCGACCCGCACATTATTACTGTTATTATCGTCTAGTCGTACCCCACGCTTGTGCAGAAACGAATCGATATTGAACCCGAGGGCAGTGCCCTGTCGTCGAGAAATCAAGTCTTGTGCGTAGTTAGTCTGTGAATTGACCATCCCGCAGTTGTCTGGTTTGGAGGCCGTGAAGGTGGAGACACGGCCACTGGCTCCAGTCTGGTACCGTCGATTGTGAGTGGACTCAAGGTAATTTGTGTGGTTCTGTCATGCATAAGTTATTACCAGTGTTGGTACATGATGTGTTGTTTCATGTTTTTAGTACACATTTATCGCTTGATTTTGCGCCCGCCTGTTACTTTTCTCGACAGTTTTTCTTTCTTGAAGTGCAACGTGGCGGTGGAACATTATGACCAGTTCGTGAGATTCGAGGTTCTGACGGCGTTGTCTATGAACATTTACATCTTACGGGATGTGGCGTCAATCCGTCAAGCAGACATTTTCGGGCGTTTCAGAAGAACGTATTGCTTCCATTTTTAGAGGAGCAGCCTGATGATGAATGTGTTTGGTCGAAACATGTAGCTGATATGAGCACGAAAAATACTATGTTTTGAGTGGATTTATTCTGCGTCTTAGAAGGCGGTAAGCTTACTATGGCCTATTGTTCTGTAAGTCATTTCATAACTTCAGCATTATTCTCAATTTTGTATGTTGATGAGAAGTAATTCCAGGATTGTGGCATACATTTCTGAGATGTGGGAATATGCATACTTAGCGTGAATGCCAAGTGTGAGAACACACTTTTTCTACAAACTTTTCCGAAGACGTTCAGCAATAGTGTTGACAGTCATTAATGTAGAAACTTAGAACTGATAACTTTCGGGTCGGTAAATATGAGGGGAGTACGTGTACTCAGAATAGTTGCTGTGTGCTTCGTGTCGAATAGTGCTGGACGTGAGTGAGGATGGTGATGAGGATCAGGTACGTTTAAGGACGTTGGTGGGCCCCGAGGTCCCCCTGCTTAGGCGATAGTTGGGTTCCAAAGAACGGTAGTTTAATTCAAAATGTTTCTCTCTCTTTGGCCCAACTGATTTAATTGCTGTTGAAAACTCTTAATTTTAATCCTATGAAAAATGAAATACCGAGGACCTGCAAATATTAGGCGTCCCTATATAGAATGTGGTCACCACAGCGGCCTAGCGCCAGGATTTTGTGCACCCCTGTCTTGAGGGTTGTAATGCTCGTACGTAGCCTAATCATGGATCACTGGAAGGATTGTCTCTGGAAGCCATACCTGCAGGTAGGATATGTCAAAATTTCCGTTGAAATTGTGCCGGGTGTTAACACCAGAGTGCTACTGTACGTACACTCCCAGAAGACTTTGAAACTTCATCTTCGCCACTGGAAGAACCTCGGTTCTCGCATGGCATTCAACCATTCTGCATCACTTTGCAAAGGGTTAAGTTGTCACTAACGGTGGGGTCGGTAATTTGTTAGGTCAGGTAATACACCAAAACTTGTCGTCGCTTAGCTGCGGTTGTGTAGGTCCGTATACGTTTTCCATTCTTTTTTTGTCATGAACGTATGTTGTAAAAGGGCGTTATTTACTACAATTCAAACCAACAAGTGCACACAATTTTATTAAAATTACAATAATATTATAAAACACGAACTGCTACATGTTTCGGGGCTTGTCCCATCGTCGGGGAGCACACAGTTGTATAACACATTTGCTTAACGTTAAGCTGGTGCTTTTTAAGCACTATTGTAAATGTGATAAAATGGTGTGCATTTGTTGGTCTGAATTATAATAGACTAACCTTTCAAAGCCAACTGGTTATATGATACACCAGCAGGTTTAACATTCAACAATTGTACGCTCTGCCCACACTGTATTTATGTGTTTTGTATTTATCTCAGAAAATTTGGTCGCTGACATTGAGGGAGGAAAGGAAGCTGAGGGTGTTTGAGAATATGGTGTTGTGGAGAATATTTGGACCTAGGAGGGACGAGGTAACGGGGGAATGGAGGAGACTGC
>Ga0123353_10004083_pt1 | contig 18697 bp, 14 predicted proteins | sample TergutLab28metaG_3_FD_92763 | JGI IMG/M metagenome (GOLD analysis project Ga0123353, IMG submission 92763) | Labiotermes labralis P3 segment gut microbial communities from Petit-Saut dam, French Guiana - Lab288 P3 | ecosystem: Host-associated > Arthropoda: Insects > Digestive system > Gut ... | reverse complement strand
CACACATACATACACACACACACACACACACACACACACACACAACTTGTATACATTCCATCAAAAGTGGAAGTAGTTTCAAGAACAAAGTGCTGGAACATTATGTATGTCACAGTAACGTTGACACATTGCCGTCGGCTCACGCAGATATGCGTGATTGCTCACCCATGCGTTGTTAATGGGCCCCGCATTTCTGCGTTTTCTTACACAACGTCCAACACGCACGTTTTTGAGCTGGTCTGACACACTGATCACTTCAAGGTCATCGTCAGCTACATGCAGGATGTTTGCACCTCAAGTTACAAGCAGACAGACCACTCTTGAACCTTACTTTAGAATGATAAGCCTGCAAAATATTATGGGAATGAACATTAAAAGCATTTAAAATGTCCGGTCACCAGGGGGTATTTAATTAAAGACCAGCCCAACGGCAATGTGTTAATGGACATTCACTTCAGGCTCTTCCTGAGAGTCCACATCACTTCAACAGCAGAAGAGGACCAAGAAGGTTGGCATAGTGGTAAATTTCTGGACTTGCATATGGGAAACATGTGATTTACATCTCAACTGGAACACTTGTTACTCTGACCAACGTTTTTTGTGGTTCTTCTCAATCTCTTCAGACTAATACTGACACAGTTACATGAGAACCTCCTTCAAAAACCTTTCCAATTAATCAATCACCACTTATCATACTTTCAACATTACATATTGACAATGTTACATAAAACAAGAAGCAGAAGTGGACACTGTTTGTAAGCATCCGACATGCAGTACCTGTGTCACAAACACCAGTGCATCAAAATATGAGAAATGAGAATGGAAATTATAGAGAAATTCAAGCAGCAGAGAAGCAAGGTCTAAAGTATATGCAAAAAATTACTTTGAAATTCTTTAAAAAGGAGTCCATGAAACTAGTAAGAAAATCTGCAGAAAATATTTGTACAATGGAACCATCTGGAAAGTAAGAAATGTCGAGTTGAGACCACTGACATAATAACATGCAACACACATATCGTAATTTTAAGTTACCGGTAATGTGGCCGCATATGCAGCCACAATACCGATAACTTCAAATAACGATATGTAACCGAAGTCAACATTGTAACTTTAGCGAAGCACAAGCTGAGAGGTCCCTGATGATGGTTTATGTAAACTGAAACATGTTGGAGCAACTATTATAATCTTAAATGATTTTAACTGTTTAACAATTGTATAATAATTTGTGTGCATTAGTTGGACAAATAAAGGACTTAATACTATCAACATTCATGGTGCAACTATGAAGATAAAAGAAAGAAGATCTTCGGTAATTTCACTGACCCAGTGTTACAGAGACGCATTCTAGAAGAACTGAGTCTTAATAAACACTGTTTCTAGAACCAACCAACTTTTATTGCACATCTGTTAACACAACATTTTTTGTAACAGACGTTTCCACTTTCATGGTCACATCATTCTTGCTATCAATGCTTCTATTAGCTGATATCACTGCTGTAACACTGTACAGTCTTATCTCAACCACAGGCAATACTAGGTATGTTACAGGGCTGCCCATATGCCTCTGAACACAGATACTGTGTCCACTGCACTTTCAACCCCCTATCAATGACATGGGGTCATGCAGCCAATTATTAGCTTGCAAAACTAACTCTTAGCTAGCTTACTGCTGCCACCAAATAAAACATACATTGAACATAAAAGCACTGTTCAAAAGACACCAGCCCTCTTCTGACCTCAAAACTGTCTCTGGGTGTAAATAATGAGGATAAGAGTGAAGGGTCTGTGCACACATAGTACCTTAATATGTAAAAACACACACACAGTAGGCTACATACAACTATATAATATGATTTAATAGTTAAATTCTATGGAGTGATGTCTATATTATATTACTGCCATGGACTGCTGCTAGCATGTGCCTCCATCAATGGGAAGCCTAACTCCCCTGTAACCCCCCCACTGCATTTCCACACACTGCTGTTATTGGTCTATCACAGTCCATTATCTGAGTTGGATCTACCAGCTTGCTTAGATAACCCATTCACAATTTTAAGCCCTTACACTTCAAGATGAAAAACACAGTAGCTAATAATGTATCCCTGTCTTTGTTGTAGTAATTTGATGACAGGTAAAATTAGCTTGGAACATTAAGTGACAGATGTTAATAAAAATCCAACTAGATGCAACAGTATGCAGATATTTATTTACTGCAAAGTCACTCTACATGTTTCGGGTGTCACAGCAACCAGCATCAGGAGTACTAAAACTGTAACCGCAGCCTCCGGTAGAGGTCATAATATCGGTACAGCTACTTCCCTCCAACGTGGCCTGATCATGTTGGAGGGAAGTAGCTGTACTGATATTATGACCTGTACCGGAGGCTGCGGTTACAGTTTTTAGTACTCCTGATGATCGGTGCTGTGACACCTGAAACGTAGAGTGACTTTGCAGTAAATAAATATCTGCATACTGTTGCATCTAGTTGGATTTCATTAACATTGAATTATGATGCACGGAACCATGAGCTTAAAATTAAGTGACAGATTTCTGTAGCAACTCATTTTAGAACTACAGTCCTTCAAATCACAGACTTAACTGGTAAACACTGCTGAGTTTAGAAGTTCTAGTTCCATGCTACATCAAACCTTTGACACACATGCAGTAATACACTTCCATATTGTTTGCATCAGCACTCCACTTGAACTAGGCCTTCTTTAGCTGGTTATACCATTGCACTGGAACTTTGACTATTAAACAAGTACAGATACAGATGAGAGCAGCTTAACAACATGTGGCTGGTGACACTAAAAGTGCCAATGCTAATTTTGAATCAGATTATTTTTCAATAGTTTTAATGTACACGACAGACATATTCATACTGACACTGATATGAAACTAATAAATGCACTGGCAGCAACACTAATGGTGATCTTGCACAGGCTGAAACATTTATGTGTTGATTCTAATGCAATAAAAGGCTTTGGTTTTTGTTCTAGTACTTACAAAAGTTACATAGTGATTATTTTACGCTACTGAACAATGCACTTTAAACTGCCAAGGATAAGTAATATCAAATGAAAGATGAACAGAAATACAAAGGAAAGTGCAAGAAAGCAGAATTGGCTAAATTTGTAAGACTCTGCAAAGAAACCACCTGAGAAAAACTGCAAGTAACAGTCACTGTGGCATGAAATAAAAAAATATAAAAACACAGTGATAACTGTGAGCAATAAGCAGTACATTGTCAAAACTGGTTTCTCCATTCTTTCAATAGTCGATGATGATCCTAGAAGAAAACCTGGTGTTGGAAATGTGAACTGCTTTCAGTCAATTTTTCAGAGGGCAATAATACTATTGCTGCAAACAATGCCAGTGTGTCAGAGTAGATTTTAAAAAAGAAGTAGACAAGAATATTAAAACATGACTATATATGCTCTTTCTTGGATACCATATAAAAATATATTATTTGAAAAATTTTGTGTACCGTCAAAGAATAACAAACAGTTCCAGGAAGAACTTACAATGTATACTTCCTTTGGAATGGTCCAGTTTACATGATCAGGTTATCAGCTACTACTAATTAGTAACTGTACTATTCAGTGATCCAGTTCTGTGAACAATTTCCACTACGACAGACTGCAACAAATATGCCAGATGTAATATTGAAATTTCATGCTGTTACCACTACCATACCTCTCACCATATATAAAATAATTTCATTCATAGTTTGTCAAGTACATACATTGTCGTCTTCATGCAAAATATAACATGGCTAGTAGCAAATGTTCACCAATTATCACTACCAAACCACAAGCTAGATACAGATTTTTTGTATGGCTATCATGTCTGTTGTTTACATTCCATAAAAAAAATACTTCACAAAACTTGCATATTCCAGATATTACATTTCTACAATGGCAACAGCATTAACATCACTTACACCTCAGGCATTTGCACAGCTTTCAAGTTGGTATCATCAGCTGCAAGAAAGCAAAGAGTAGAAAAGCAGGGTAGGCTCATTTAGCAAAATATGTACTTCAACATTCCTGCTAATGGATTACAATGGTTCAAAAATTATTAGAAAACATACAGAAGTGATGGACATACAGACATGATAACACCATAAGCTTATTCTCCTCATTAAATAGGCAACTGTAGCAACAGTGATTCCTGCAGCAACCACAACATATATACTGGAACAATACTTAAGATAAACTAATACTTTTATATGGCTATGAAATACAGCAATTCTAATAATCAAAATTTTGTAACTACAAGTGATGCCATGCTACTTTAATATAGTTAGCAGTAGTAAGGGAAAATTCTAGGTTAAGTTATTCCCATGCCAATGCACCATATACAAAGTGTGCAGACAGCATGGTACTCTAAAATTCCATGCATTCTTGGTACTTAATAGCAATGTCACTTAAACAGGAGATTGGGTACAAATTGCAGTCATATTAATACTTCTCACCCTTACCAGCATCATGTCATTCAATACACATTCTTCACAGCAAAGGTATTGTGTCTAAACTTGTATACATCAAATGGAACAGCCACTTCACATACAAAACTAAGGGCATGCAAGCAGTCATGTTCATAAATTCCTTCTTGGAGTTCTGTACTCACTGCATGTGTTAAGGGATATACTGTTGCTAAGTTCCTTGCCTGTGCTGTGATGGCCTACTGCCAAGAAATACCAACTCATGTGTTTGTCCAAAGAGGCCACTAATCCTGCAACTGATCTTAACCATCGTAAAGGATCATGGTATATATCAAACCCCACCACTATCAAACCCTATGGGACATACAGTAGGCACTGCACTGTAATACATATAATGAACAAGTGGAGTCACTAAATTAGAAATGAACATAAGTGAAAATATGCCTGCTCTAAGCATCCACACAGGCATCACTTATTCTCAAATTGAACTTAATTTTTGTATCATAACCATGTAAAATCATTAATGCACAACTTAACCACATGCTTTCAGCTTGTAAAGCCATTGGACAAGACCTCTAAGCCTTGATTATGTTTAGGATCATGATGATGATGATGATGGTGGTGGTGGTGGTGGGGGTAGTGGTAGTGGTGCTGCTGCTGATAATGATGATAAAAATGATGATATGATGACAATAACGATGATGATGACAATTAAAACCACCCGGATCAAATCCATGGCACATAGATGGTTGATGCAGGAATGTAGTTTAAAGAGATCAATGGGTAGGTATAAAATACAGTACCATATTTTTGGCTAGAAAGTATAACAAGTTTTTCTTAAAGAGTTCACTTGGAAAATATTTTATAACATCTTGACTACTTCCACATGTTCCATAATATAATGCCAATTTGATAACATGATAAGAAAATATGAATACATGCATTTAAAAATGACAGACCTTGCACTCCCCCCCCACACACACACACACACACACATCAATTCCAGAACGTATGTATTTGCAGAAGGTAAGACAGACTGTAATTACATCTGAGACTGGATAAATTCAGTGCAGATCTTTTTATGTCTTCCTCATGCCTCACCACTGCCAAAGTTAAAATTTGTTATTTTGAAGTATAGTATGCTCAAACACTGAAAATGTCTCATACATGCAGTGGGTCCATACATTAGCCATCAGCTGTACCTTCACTAGCATTTGTCCATGCAGGTATTTGTATCTTGAATACTGATTCCTACCAATGCCCAGTAAACACAGCCCACAACAATCATAGACCACAGCAATGACAACCACCATACAACACGAGGTACAGAAGTATGGTTAATATAATCACATGAAGACAGATGTGACTATGTTATCTTTCTGAAGTATAAACTCATCTGTACTGGAATGTCAATTGTCCAGGGTGCTCCTCCAACCTTGCAGTTGATTTGAATACCAACTTTTGTTGCAATAGACCTGACGTTTTCAATGATTAGACTTTTGTGAAGAATCAGCTGTGTGGGAACTGGGTACTCCATACAACACATCTTCTTGATGGCACTGTCACTACACAACTCATATTTATTTCCCAAAACTCACTGTCTCAGTTAGTTTAAATCAATCAGTCTTTCTAAACACACCTGTACAGATCTCGCTGTTTGGAAGAACAGCTAGAATAAGTCTGGGGTTGCATGTCAGCAATGCCTTTGCAATGCCTTCCACATAACTTGATATATGGTTGTCAGGCAGTTCCTGGTAAGCTGGAGCTGCCAGACACAACTCCATACCGTATGCAACTCTGCGCAACAATGACACAAGTTGTGTGACACCATGTCTTAGCTGTCTTGGCACAATCACTACCCAAGAATCCATTTCTTGTGATATTAGCATTGGATGAACTATAACATGATTGCATGTCGGTTATAAACAGTTTTCTGATACACAGATAATACAAATCCAAGTCTGACTTTCAGCAAAAGCTTCCTTGTTAACCACAGTAAGACAGAAAAATTATGGCTACAACATACCTCACCATGCTCTTCCTAAACCTATGGACTAAATCCTCAACTGTAAGACTCAGAGCACTCTCATTAAAGGAATGCTTAAAATCCATGTTTATGGTCTCTTTTGCCATCATATATTCACCAAAAAACTCGTCACATTTCTTGATTATATTATTCTTCAGATTTAGGAATGCATCACTAAAATGAGCAATCTGCAGCACTCGGATATGAAAGTATAATTACAAACATTAAACTGGCTGCAATGTGGTAGGAAAGTAAGCAGAGAGTCAAAGCTAAGTTCTTCACTTAAAACCAATAAGAAGACTAAGAGTATAAAGATTATGTGATGTATAAATTATATAAAACCTACAATTTGTTGTGCCATAGACGTAAAGAAGATCTGTAAAAGGACTCCAAAGGTATATCAGTGCAATGAAGTACTTAGGAAATATGCTTTGAATGTGAAGAATAGTGAATAACACTCACACATACCCGAATGTAAATGCTGAACATTCAGTTTCATAAAACTCTGACAAAGGATGGAAAATGAAATATGTGGAAGTTCTACTCCGACTGATTTAATGTCAATGAATCATAAACACAACAATACACATATATGTAGCATATAGCACAGTTCATCATGTCTTAAAATACACTCACACACACACAAAACTGGCCTCATACATAATCAGAATCTTAAAATGATCTGAATTAGACCACAATCAAGGATACATCACAAAATTGAATCTACATGTAGACAGACGACAGACAGACAAACAGGCACAGAAGTGCTAACAGGTGGCTTTGAAAGTTCTTTTGTAAGAGGCACATAAAAATTTTAACTGCATATGAATAACTCATTAAAATCATGCAAAATTACTCACAGCTCATTTCTTTGGTTCAAATGCCTGTGTTGCCAGCATCAATTTTGCACTGGGAGCCCAGAATGATCATTTCCTGTGGCATAACACAGCCCGACAAGGCAAGAAGTTTCTCACTCATCTCAAAGTTCCACAACTGTAACTCTTCTGAGATCTAAAAGGAAACAATAGGCATGCTACTATAATCATCAATATTCACAAACAGCAACAATTCTGATAAGAGATCACTACTGCAGACAGCAATGTGTAAAAGGTGGTGTTCCTATTTTTGTCCATAATAGTCTAGGTTTTACCAGTATCGATATTGCGCAACATTGTAAAGATCAATATATAGAAATATGTGCTTTAAAGCTCTCATTTGGCACCCAGAATATATGTATATTAACACTCTACAGAGGCCCTTCTGGTAAATTTAGCTCTTTTTTACTCCAGCTCAACACAATTCTACGATCCCTATATAAACCTCGGCTACACTTCATTATCTATGGGGACATAAACATTAACTAACTTAATGAGAGTGGAAACAAAAGCCAACTGGACAATTTATTACTGTCCTATAACTTGACCAGCATTATTAATTTCTCGACGAGAATACAAAATACCTCTGCTACTGCAATAGATAACATTTTTATTTATGTATCTCAATTTGAAGGTTACACAATAACTCCCATTATAAACGGAGTGTGTGACCATGACGCCCAACTATCAACTATTAGCACACTATTCCTACGTACCAACTCAAGGGTCAAAAACTGTTAGAAAAATTAATAAGTACACAATTTCTGATTTTATTGATAAACTAAGCTGCGAATCGTGGGATTCCATCTTTAACAGTGAAGATGTAAATGCTAGGTTTAATTCCTTTCTATATACCTACTTGAGGATCTTCTATTCCAGCTTCCCCCTAAAAAAAGTAACTAACCATAATAACAGTGACAATAATTGGATGACATTGGGCATTAAAACATCATGTAGACACAAGAGAATTGTATCTTATAAGCAGAAATAGCAATGATGAGAAATTAAAAAGACACTACCAAGTATACTGTAAAATATTACTCAAAGTACTTAAGGAGGCAAAAAAATTATATTATGACACAAAAATAAAAAAATCAAACAAGAAACATAAAGCAACTTGGGAAATCATTAAGAAGCTAACTAATAATCATTATTCCCACATCGACATACAAGAATTAATGATAGACAGTAAACACTTAAAAGACCCATACAATATAGCTGATGCCTTCAATGACTATTTCTCGTCCATAGTTGACAATTTAAATATGAATAAAGTAAATTATAAAAATAATAATGCAAAGGTTTTTACAACCCAATATTATTTAGAACAAAATTATGCTCATCCAACCACACCTTTGTTTATTAAGACATTTTCAACTAAGGAAATTAGTTCTGTAATTAAAGCATTAAAAACAAAAAACTCACATGGTTTTGATGAAATTTCTGACAAACTTTTAGAAGTTAGTGCTACTGACATATGCTCACCACTAACTCACATCTGTAACAAGTCCATCTTGTCAGGAATCTTTCCTGACCACAGGAAGTTTTCAATTGTAAAACCAATATACAAGAAAGGAAACAAAATGAACCCAACTAAATACAGGCCCATATCTCTATTGACTTCCTTCTCGAAGGTTTTTGAAAAAGCATTATATATTAGAGTAACTGAACACTTAAATACTAATAACTTACTAGTCGGAAACTAGTTTGGCTTTAGAAAAGGCACAGCAACTGAAGATGCCATTTTTAAGTTTACAAATGAAATATTAAAATCCTTATAAAACATTGGCAGGTAGCATTTTTTGTGATTTACAGAAAGCTTTTGACTCAGTTAATCATATTTTACTGTCAAAACTATCCTATTATGGAATAAGCGGCAAGGCTAAATATTTACTTAAATCTTATCTTCAGAATAGACGTTAAAGAGTTCTCATTACTAACTCACTTTTTAACTCAAACAGTTTCAAAATGGACCAAAATAAAATGTGGGGTGCTGCAAGGGCTCAATTTTAGGCCCTTTGCTATTCCTATTATACACTAATGACTTACCTAAGGCTGTTAAACATAAAGCCCTTCCCATCTTATTTGCTGATGATACCAGTATCTTAATAACAAGCCCCAACAGTAACCAGTAACAGAGCAATCTTAATATAGGTTTGCACAACTAAATAAGTGGTTCAAATCAAATTTGCTATTTTTGAATTTTGACAAAACCCATTTTATTCAATTTAATAATGCAAGTAAATGCACCTCAGGTACAGAAATTAAATATGAAGATGAACATATAAGTATAGCAAATGGAACAAAATTTCTAGGACTATATATCAATAATCTTTCCTGGAAAACACACATTGAAAGTATTAAGAATAATTTAAGCTCAGCTTGTTATGTTGAGGTTAGTTAAACCATTTGTAACAAATACTTTGAAAGTGATTTACTATTCCTACTTTCACCCTATAATGACGTATGGTTTAATATTCTGGGGGAACTCCCCAGACAGTGTTAGGATTTTCAGGTTACAAAAGAAGATTATCAGAATTATGATGGGCTGCAGAAGTACGGACTCATGCAAAAAATTGTTTCTTAACTTGGAAATCTTACCCCTCCCTTCTCAATATATTCTTTCCCTTCTATTGTTCATGATAAGAAACAAGAACCAATTCCAGGTAAATTTTGAAATACATCAAATTAACACTAGACAGCATGAAAACTTACACCAACCCTCTGTAAATGTGACAAAATACCAGAAGGGAGTACACCATATGGGTGTTAAGGTGTTTAACATGCTTCCCTTTTACATAAAAGCAGAGTCTGATAATACAAAAAAATTTAAAGCATTGGTACAAAAATACTTACATTAAAATTCCTTTATTCCCTGGATGAATATTTTGAACTCCGAAGTTAAATTATGACACATGATCTGAATTGACACGAGGGCTTTCGGACACATGTTCCTCCTCTTTACTTACAAGTATGTATTACAAATATGTTAGTACATTTCCAACCACTATCTGTAACAAAGGAAAATTTCCTACTTAAAGAGTACCTCTAATTGTTTCTAACTTACCCCACTATTTTTATTTTTATTTTTACTTTTAATTTTTATTTGTATCCTTAATATATATTATTACATTAAACAATTTGTATTGTCCTATTTTATTATATTTATTATACTAAATAACCATGTGATTGTTGTACACACTTGTGTTGGTGTCACCCCTTAATCCCAACAAATATAACGATTTCCATATCCATATGGATTATGTGATCCTGTTTGGATTTACAGAAGGGAAATAAATGATATGTGATATGTTAGTCATTCCAGAGGAGGTACAATGAGAGCGAAAAAACTAATGTAAATAATAAACTTCACAGTCTGGTTAAACCAGGAACTGGTACTTACAATCTGTAGTTGAGGCAACCCCATTGTGTTAGTAAAATGAAATAAATCAAGGTAAAGTACGTCGAAACACAACTAGTTTTATTAGATGTTAATGAATGACATGTTTCAGCCTACTTGGCCATTATCAGGTTGCAAATTTCTATGAGACCAAATATATTGTGGCGGATGTTGAGATCTCACCATCTGGCCGGAAATTATATATGAAATATAAACTGTGTACGAGCAGGTACAGCGGTATCCTAGGTGGGGGTCATCTCCCTTGGGCTCTGTCATTGTTGGTGTTGGCGGAGGGGGGGTCCGGATGGCAAATAGCTGGTCTGAATGCGTCACATCTGTGAGAGAGATAAAACTATATGTAATGGGGACCATAAGGTGTGTTTAGATCTCTATCTGGGTGCACTGAGCAGTACTTATGTGTGGCATTGGAGATAAATGTCTTGTAGCTGGTTCTAGTTTTGCTTTGGTGTTGGACACTTCATGTTGCACTGGCACGTTCGTGTATTGTACCCGGAGATCTCTGTAGAGTCGGTGTCCTGTCTGTCGCTGTGGTGATGGGTTCAGCTTCGGCACTAACACAGTTATGTGTTGTATGTGGGAATCACTGATTAACTGGCACAGACTTTTTGTTGTTATATGGAGATCACTGTTAAACTCTATGCTGTCGTTGCACTCTTGTCTTTATATGGTTTTTGTTAGGTTTTAGCGTGTGCAGACTGGCTTCTGTTGTGTGGACGTTACATGGTGGTATATGCGTTGACTTCGGTAGTGGTCTGTGTTGGGGTGATGGATACATGTGGCTGTCTCAGGACCGGGGTTGGGTGGGGGTTTATGGTTGCTGGGCTTTCAAAAGAGTGTCAAAGATCTTGTAGGGAAGATCGTTGAGTCGTACTTTACCTTGATTTATTTTAGGAACTGGTGTTGACATGTTGGGGTGCATTCTGCAAGGCAAGACATAGTGAATTTAATGAAAAGTGATGCAATTTTTTTTGTGATGTTGCCAATGTTGTGGGTAACACCTAGATGGTCTTAAAATATATCACAGACTTTGTCAAAGACAGTAGTCACACTAATATCATTTTACTAAGTGTTCCCCATCCACATGATTTGATGGAGTTCTCTTGTGTAAGCAATAAACATTAGATTAGAAAATGAATGAAATACGTAAAACTTTCAAACACACCGCAGCTTTGGAAATTGACACTAACAGGGAATGTTTTACTCTTTGCAGACTACATCTAAATGGGTAAAGGAAATAAATTCTTTCTAAAAAAGTAGTGTCTCAAAACTATATATTACCGAAGGGGGGGAAGAGAAGCAGAAATCCCTATCAGTTTGGAGTGGAAAAAGGATTTAAAAGAGGGAATGACTACCCAAATATTAGAAAACACAAACAAGGGAAGTGATAATAACCAAATGGTCACATCGTATCCTGACATAACAGTTTTTAGAACATCAAACAAATAAAAGAGAGTTGCAGTAATAAGTAGGAATGATATGTATGGTAAATCATACCATTAAGCATAAAGTGGATGATTAATTTGCATATTAGACAGCTGTGATCTAAAACCTCTTTTTATATGTTTATCAGAGCATTATTTCATAGATCATAATCTTTTAATGATTCAACCTAATAACTATTATGTAGCTTCTAGGTTAACACATAACTCTTACTCTGGTGGAGATGTATATATGTACATTAAGTCAAAACTAGACTGCAGTATGATTGACCTATCACAATATTGTATTAAAAAAGTAACTGATGTTTGTGCTGTCCAAATCAAAATAGTAATCACCTTATTATATTATTATGCATATACAGATCTCCTTGTGGAAATTTTGGTGAATTTGCTGTACCACTTGATTTAATATTAAAATACTTACAAAAACCAAAATTAGAATTTATTATTTGTGGTGACTTCAATGTAAATTTTTTCCATAGTTTTTAGTTCTGCTCAACAACTAACAACTTTGGCAATCTTAAACTTGTTTCATATACACATAATTGACTTTCCTACTAGGATGACCAAAGACTCCAGCTCAGCTACTGACTTTTTTTTTTTATTACAGCAGAATAAATTCAGTCCAGGCATTTTGTTTGATTAATGGGCTCTCTGATCATTAAGCTTAAGATCTCTGTGTAACACACTGTGTGAAACACTTACTAATTTCTTGCTACAAAATTTACACTAAAATACTAAATAAAAAATTAAAGACATTCATGAACTTTTTTCGATGAAATCAAATGTGGCTTTAGGAAAGGACATTCTTGCATTGATTAGCTTTTACTTTAAAGGTGTTTAGAAACACATTTCCTTTTTTCTGGACTATGAAAAGGCTTTTATTGAGATAAGACCAATGCTACTTAGCATTTCACAAGCCAGAAAAAATCCTAATCCCTTACTTACGGCAATTAAAAAACTATATGAAAACAACATAAAAATAAAACTAGATACCACATTGACACAATCAACAAAAATTAATAAGAAAGCTTGACACGGTTGCCCCCTTTCACTGACATTAACATATATAAGAGTCATATTATTACAGAATGGAAAGAAGAGATAAAGGAATAAAAATTTCAAGAAATAAGAACATGACACTTTATTTGTGGACAACCAAGTTATATTGGTGGATTCAGAAGATGCACTACAAATCTCTATACAAGAACTGGAGACAGTTACCTCCAAATATGAACTAAAAATTTCAAAAAGGAAAATGAAAACAATGGCTTTTAAATGAAGAGATCCAGTGAGAAGTAAAATTGTAATAAATAACAATATTATAGAACACATAAAACACTTTCATTTCCTTAGGTTGTACTGTTGTACTGTTTCATACCAGAAGGAAAAAGACTTCTCAAGCCCCCCCCCCCCCAAAAAAGACTGAAAATTACCAACTTCATTATATGGAAACAAAACTTGGGCAATGAAGGAGCAGGATAAATCCAGAATGTCAGAGGAAATATTTATGGGGGAATGGCAAAATATACATGACAGGATTACAAAACCAATGAAAATAGTTTATCAGAACTTAAAATTAACTCAGTGGTAAAGAAAATTCAAAATTACACAAATAAATGGATACATGTTTTGTGAATGGATGGACTAGCACACTTAATTATGTAATATAAACCACGTTGAAAATAAAGCCAAGGATGACCCCTCAAAAGACCTGCAAGACTCTTAACAGGACCAGAACAGGTCACGAGGCCCAAAACCCTGCAAGCTATGATGATGATTAAAACTCTCCCTAATCACATCACCCTCATAGTTTACTTCATTCTTAAAACATGCTGCAAAATGTTTTATTTCCCACAAAATGCCACTTATAATGTTGTCTATTTTAGTTGAAATAATATTCACATTTTTCATAAAACATGAACTAAAACTTGAATACCCACCCCATTGAGGTTACCAAGATGAATATGCACATCCAACCTGATTCAGTAACATACACTAATAGTTGCCATATTTTCATCCAAGAGTATAACATCTAGCCCTTAGGGCCATCAAATCAATCCAGTCAATTGCATAAATTTGATATTACATTAAATATTTAACTAACAGACCTTGTGGGGGGGGGCTTGCAGATAATTTTGTGCTTCAATAAATAAATCCTCCCTAGAACAGGCCACAAAGGCCCAGATGGGAGCAGACATATAGCTCTACTCTTTCTTTACCCTTGGCACTAGATGGGTGTGGGTGGTCAATGCCACACCCCAGGAAGGACACTACCATCATATAGGAGGCTGGGTGGGCCCCAGGGCTGGAATGGATGTGTGCAGAAAATCTTACGCCAACCTGGATTCATTCCCCAGACCACTCTAGCGAGTTGCTATACTGACTACACTATCCTGGCCCAGGTGCTTTAATACCATAAAAAAATAATTTGGCATCATATTGAGCAACGCTGCATCTCTGTAATTTGACGTCTAATATTCATGGTGACACATCCACAAATAGTACAGGTTGTATTAAAATGCACTAAAGTAAAACTTATGAATCCCTTCATGCTCCATGCCAAATGTACAATGCCATTAATACATGCTGTATGAAATGCATTCACAGTGGGTACATTCTAACCTCCAGAAAGTATTGGATAAATAATTAAAAATAATTTAATGTGAAAACAGGGAGTTAGTACCTTTTTGATTGGTAAAACTTCAAAACATAATTTTTTCCTTTGACTTGACAAAAATTACATCTGAGCCATCAATTACAAATATGAAGATCCACACAATGCAGTGTTATGTGGCAGCACAGGAACTACAGTGTGTGCAGTCCACAGTCTCCCATAGCTTGCCGGTAACTCATACCTAGGCAAGTTTCACTGTGAAATGGTCATTAAATAAAACTTCATCCATAAGTTACCACAACAGGTAATTTTCTTTAGAAATGCGACTCTACACTTGTGTGCTCTTAGGAATAATTCAACTTGGACCAAATACTTGTTGGTTGAAGCAAGTGGTATTTAAATCCCACCTGACTGCACAAACATCCAAAAATATAAAAATAACCAACAACTGCACTTTAATATTTATGATGTATTTTTATTCATATAATTCTCACCAACAGGTTTCAGCCAGTATTCCAGCCATTTTCAGGCTGATGTTATTACAAGAATACACTTGTGGTTAACCATGTCACAATTACTCCGTAATAAAACTGTTAGTGTTTGCGGAGTGATAACTAGGCAGTAACTAGTGAGTTTCAATCCCGACGGTAGATGATGTGTTGTTGGTGTGGTGTACTACTCAGAATGTATTTGTCCAATACATGCCAGCCAAATCCTGCAATGCCTAATAATTAACAGTGATTAAAACAAACACAGGGCCACTGCATTGTGAAAACACACATTCACAACCTGCAAGATTTTTGAAGACTTGCAAGTTGCCTGTTGAAGTAACTTCACTTTATTTCACCAATTACTACTGCACCTTACCCACACTCCCCTTCCTGAAGCACCAAGCAAACAACTGGCATAAACAAATGAATCACAGTACTGCCAGCATCTGGTGTAACAGCTCCCTATACTGACAGCAATTTCCCAGATGGCCCATAACTTTTTCAACTTTCTCCACAAAGGAAGAGGAAGGACCGCTGAAGGATAGTAAGGACAACACTCAAACTCACTTTAAAAACCTCTGAAATCTCAAAACTTTTACATACATATGAAAGTACGAAAAAATATCAAACTTTATTTCTTATAATTGAACAAAGATAGTACATATTCACTTAAAATGTGAAGGTGTTGTCTACAATTTAAAAAGAATATTCTGAAAACAAGAGAAATTACAAACAGGGGAATAATAATTAAATAATCAATGCAGTGCTGTGGAAACAAGTCTGAAACATTCTGATTATTTGTACTACTAGTATCACAATTAATGAAATAAACAGTAACTCTAAGTACTCTCACTTAACATGAAACAACAAAAATTTTTTTTCCTGAACAAATGCCCTTCCTCAACAGTTCAAATCCAACAATGCACAGCACCTCACAAATGCAGACTTCCCCTGAGATGTAGGCAAAAGCCCTTGTCCTAATTGCTACAGGAAATACAGAAGGTCTTCCAGTCTTGGGCTCGGTTCCTTGTGAAGAGCCTGACCTACCAGGAATGCCAACTTGTGTGCATACTGACAGGGAGCAGGAACTCGTACAGTTCCCTGGAACATTATAAGACTCGGTCACCTCAGAAAGTTGTAACTGTTATACAATTACCAATTTAATGTGACAGTACTACACATACAATACAATGCAACACTTTTCTATGTCAACAAACCAGGAGATACAAGCATACATACATTTTGTGCCCATCTAGATCAGTACAGTAGGTGAGACTGCTTGGGATACAGTCTGTGCTCATGGCATGACAGTTGTTTTGCTGGTTGCATATGACTTCTTACACAATTACCAATATCTCCCTTTTTATAGAGTCCGGCCAACTGCTTTGGGAATAGGGAGCGTTTCTCTGTATCTGCCTATTGGTCCGATCACTAGCACACCTCAGTAAACACCTGTCCTCCTGGTCTGACAATCAGTAACTATATCTTGATTCTTGTGAGAATAACCCACTATGACATTCTTCTGAATGTAATGGACTCTGACTGGTTCCGTCATACTGCTGAAGTACCATCATTGTTCAAGAATATACTTTGATTGTTCCCATGCATTTTGGTAATTAGTCAAACTAGACTATGACTTCCCTCATCAGTCACTCATAGTGGGATTTGCACCTTGAAAGATATCCTGCAGTGGAGTTTTCTTGAATGGAATTCTTGTAAGTTTTATAATAGAATGGACTCAAGTGTGTGTGTGTGTGTGTGTCACACTTGGTCTGCAATTTTAAAGCTGGACATCCCCTTGTTTTTCAACATAATAGTTATGTAATAACAGTCGACACAATTAAGTACATAAGTTTTTAAAGCAGACATATTTCGACCATATTAATAGGTCATCATCAGGCTAAATACATTTTGTATAATACATAAAAGGGGATAGTGCATAGTTCCACATAGGAAAACAATTTACAAATACATGAGAAAGTCTTCATGCAACAGGTTCTATTTGAGTTAGTAAGCATGAAAAAACACAATCGAACTGAAGGAAATTGGTGTTAGCTTGGAGAAATTTCCAGGAAAATCTTTTGTGACTTAAAGAGCAGATTGGTGTGTGTCAGTCACGAAATGCAAAAGAACTGCTGAATATCCAAATAAGACAACTGCAGTCATCGAACTCTACGATGCATACTGTGAAGTGAAAGTGGATATTTAAGCTTGATGATTCAAATCTTTTGGAATGCACTGTGTTGCTCCACAAATCACTAATATCCCATAAAAATGGCATCTGCAGCAACACTATTGTGAGAAACTTGCATATTTTGGCTTCCCAAGAAATATTTTTAAACAAACATTTTGACATTACAAAGTTTGCTTATTGTGATTTCTCATGTCAATACTATCTCTATTTGTTGTCGCCACACCAGAGTTCAACATACACAAAAGAAAATTTAACATGTATTATTCAACTCACAAATACAAATAAAATTTGAAAACTCACAGCACCGCAACCCCATAGGACAAAGAACACATGCAGTTGATCACCAAAGCAAATAATGTGAGGTATGTGTTTACAAGAGCAAAGCTAAGGTGGCTATATACAAGAACAAACAGGATCACAAGATGAAAGGTATGCACTTATGGCATAACTGTAAACCACAAATTTCGTGACACACACTACATCTGACATTAGGCACAACTGTGTATAAATATTACTGTGTATTATACCATTTTTGGTTGGTATGAAGATCTGAATAAAGGCCCTATGACCAGATGGCACAGTTCTTGAAAGTTAAAACTGGTGACATAACTTCACAAAAGAAATTAAATTAAAATGCCTGTCTGCACACATCGATGTGAATGCCCATTCATAACTGTACAGCCAGAGTGAAAGTGTGGTATGAAAGAAATGTATTATTAAAACACTCTGGAAGAGATGAACCCAGACAAAAACTTTTCATTTAATGTTTTAACTTCTAATCTGGCCTTTCTACGAGGGCGGGCTGATAAGTTTTCCTCCACTTAAAACAGAAAATGAATGGGAAAAGATTTTTAATGAAATAAAAAAAAGAAGTATGCCTACATCAATTATTTTTAAAGCTGCATAATTATTTTTCTACAAAATCACCATTCATTTCAATACACTTCCACCAATGCTGCACTAGTTTTTTTAAATCTGTCCTTAAAAAAATCAGTGTTTTGTTTTTGAAAGCATTTCCTCAATGCAGACTTCACCTCTTCATCACAGCTGAAGTGCTGGCCCTTCAAGTGTTCCTTTAGTTTTGGGATCAGGTGAAAATCACCTGGAGCCAGATCTGGGCTATATGGTGGATGCGGCAGCAATGAAAAGTCCAGGCGTTGAATTGCATCTCTTGTTGCTGCACTTGT
>Ga0123353_10004082_pt1 | contig 18698 bp, 20 predicted proteins | sample TergutLab28metaG_3_FD_92763 | JGI IMG/M metagenome (GOLD analysis project Ga0123353, IMG submission 92763) | Labiotermes labralis P3 segment gut microbial communities from Petit-Saut dam, French Guiana - Lab288 P3 | ecosystem: Host-associated > Arthropoda: Insects > Digestive system > Gut ... | reverse complement strand
TCCAAAAACGTGTGCGTTTCTGGAAAAGTCCCTATGTTTCGTGATGAAATATGGACTCTTCTCTAAGAGGGAAAAGAACGGTGCTAACGCTCCTAGGGTCACTCAGGTGGACGAATTTGCGATATGTTCGATAGATTTGAGCAAATCGCTATTGATGAGCGTTAGGGGGAGATAGGAAAATGGCAGATGTTGATGTTTCGGGAGTAGCATTGACAAAAATCAAGTCATCTTTGAAGACGTTTCAGTATGCAAATGCCTGGGTCTCCAGTCGGATTTTTTCTTGCACCTCTGAAAGCATATCTAACAGCAATATTGCAAAAGCAAACACCGCCGTACAGATTAGTCAACTTGAGTTGGATGGTGGTAGTTCGCATTGCTTAAAGAATAAAAAAATATGGAGGTTCATTTTATGAAGTCGGAAAATCATGTAATTTGCATTCCCGTTGGCGGGGCGTTCGCAGCGGACGATGCGGCGGCAAGGAAACGCAAGGAACTTGCAGAAAAATTAAAACGAGGCGAGAAAGTTAAGACGACTCCCAGCGGGGAAATTGTTGGCTCTAATTCGCCCGAGGCGCAATCCGGGCGAACCCTTAATGTGCCTGACGGAAAATTGGCTTTAGAAATGAAAGAGGGTTCATGGAAGCCTTCAGAAGAATATAGCCGTATGACAATTTGCGTTCCCGCTTGTGGAGCTTTTGCTGCAGATGACGCTGCTGCACGAAAGCGCAAGGAACTTGCCGAGAAATTAAAGCGAGGTGAGAAAGTCAAGACGACTCCCAGCGGAGAAATTGTTGTCTCTAATTCGCCAGAAGCGCAATCCGGGCGAACGCTTAATGTTCCTGATGGAAAACTTGCATATAGTTATCGGCATTGGTACGAAAGAGACCCAGAGCTTTTTCAAGCCGAAAAGGCTGCAATGGCAAGGTTTTGGCCTGATTTTCAGTTGGACAAGCTTGATGATGGGAGACTTTGTTGGATTGGAAGCTTAACGCCAATAAAGGGAGAGATTACATGGACAGTAATGGCTGTTTATGAACATGACCATCCCAATAACAATAGCAGCTATGGAACTTCAGTTAAAATATATTCGATAGACCCTGATCTTGATGAAATAAGTTCTGAAATTACAAGGCTCCCTCACGTACTACGGGACGGCCAAGGGAATCTCTATATGTGTACAAATCGTCAAGGTGATTCTACTGATGGTACTTCGGTTGTTACAACTGCCTGTACAGCATTGTCATGGGCGGCAAAATGGACAGCCGCCGTAACCCTTTGGTTGTATGGCGACATAGACGATGCTACCATGAGTCGGCATGATTCCTATGGAGTATAAGCATTAGCCTGAGATTATGAAAGGATGCCTTAATTATGCTAGAAGACATGGAGATACATCCTTCTTCGAATGGAACAGAACTGCCTTGGTACAAGAAAAACCCTGAGTTGTTTCAATCCGAAAAGGAAGCAATGGCGAGAGAATATCCGGACTTTGTGCTGGATAGTCTTGACGACGATAGGAAGTGCTGGATTGGGAGCTTCACTCCAGGCTCCGATGAAACTGTGTGGACAATAATGGTTGTTTATGAAAACGACTGCACAAATGATTGCGGGTTTAAGAGCGATTCAATTAGAGTTTATTCAATTGAACCAGACCTCAACGAAATGCAAGATGAGGTATTGTCCGAAATTCAAAAGTCACCGCACATACATAAAGACAGTCAGGAAAATCTGTATCTGTCTTTTGCTCGTTTTGGGGAGAATGGATTTGTCGCATCAGCCGCCTCAACTATTTCTAGTGCCTGTCAATGGATCGCCGACACAAACCTCTGGCCACTCAGAGATAATGCATTGTTCGAACGCTTTGTTTCTGCTGACATAGGATTTGAACGAAACAACCCTTCTCCGCATGGCGAAGCATTGAATGTTCACAATGGTATTGATTTGTCAAGGAAGGCACTACCTATGAAAACCCCCAAACACGTTGTTTTTTCTACCCGTGCCTTTACTGCTTTGCTCGCAGAAACAAAGGAAAAGTTCAAAACAGAAACAGGCGGAATTTTCCTCGGGATAATGCAAGGTGAGGTTTGGTATATAATTGAGACAATTGATCCGGGACCCAAATCGATATTCCAGCCAGCGTATTTTGAATATGATGGCGATTATGTAAGGCATTTGGCGAACAAAGTGAATCGTCTTTATGGGGATGGATTGGATGTTATTGGCTTGTGGCATCGCCATCCGGGTTCAATGGATACTTTTTCAAATACAGATTACGGGACGATAAAAAAGTTTGCTGCGCAGAATAACGGCATTACTATTTCTGCTCTCGTAAACATCGATCCTAACTTCCGCTTAACCGTGTACGTGGGTAAATTACAAAACCATCTTACTTGCGATAGAATTTCATATGAAGTGAATGACAGCAGAATTCCTAGCGAAGTAGCAAGTGTGCAGTATTATAATGACATTGTTCAAACAATAAATGCAATGTCTTTGGGAAGAAACACTTCAATAACTGCTTCAAAAAGCAACTTGCATCGGATGATTCTTGAGTATTTGAAGAAGTTAAGCTGTCGAAAAGCTACCAGTGAAGATATAGCAAAGAATACCGAGGAGGAGCGCGATTCACTAATTGAGGAGTTCATTGCGAATGAGTGCCTGTATTGTGATGAAATCGCTGTCTCCTATTCATGTGAAATCAATGATAACAATCAGATAGAGTTCATCATAGGTGAGGATGATTCTGATTTGCGTTTCACCTTCTTTGTCTGCGATTTTCCGTGTGCAATGGATAGGATTAAAAAGGGGAAGATATGGGACAGTGTTCTCGAAAAATTCAACCTCCGCAGAAAAAAGACTATAACATATGAAAGGCAGCCTTGTTTTACTTACAAGGAGAACCTTTACCCTTATGCTGGTAATTTAGTAAAAAGCGCGTGGGAGGCATCAAAAAAATGATTTCATTAAAAGTACGCAAGAAAAACTTGGTTATGCTGCCGGAGGATATGCTTGCAAACGATTTTGCAGGCAGCATTTATGGGAAATACCATGAAAAAACGGGAGTGTTCAATGTATTCACTGCTGCTGCGCATGACGCGTTAAATGGAGACTATATCGGTGAGATTGGCCGTGAAATCCCAGCAGAAGATTGTCAAGATAAACTGATCGGCGTAAGAAGCGGTAGTACGATAGAGTTTTCTTTCAATGGCCAGAGCTTTGAAGTGAAAACCTATAACTTAATACAGAATGTGTTTTCGAGAAACACCGGAATTCTTGAATCCTCTGTCATGACAGATAAATCTGCCATTTTATTAGGTTGCGGTTCGGTAGGTAGTTTAGTTGCGCTCGAACTTGCCAAGGCAGGCGTAGGAAAATTCCTTCTTATCGACAATGATATTTTCGAGTATCACAATATTTGCAGGCATCAATGCTCAATTGCAGATGTTGGAAATTATAAGGTCGATGCTCTGGCACAGCGTATTAAAGCCATTAATCCGTATGCGGATGTTACAGCTATCCCCAAAACCGTCGAGACAACAGAACACGAAGTTTTTGACAGATACTGTTTAGGCGACAACTCAATTATGGTTGGGGGGGCTGATAATCGTGCGGCCGATGTATACTGCAACTCTATATCTGTTATGTACAAAACACCGTTTATCAGCATTGGTTGCTGGGAACGCGCTTTCGCTGGTGAAATTTTCTATTGGCTACCGAACAGCAATATGCCTTGCTATAAATGCGCCATAGGCGATGGCGGTGAACTCTCAAACAAGCCGAATGTCAATCGACGTATTTATACGAATGAGGAAGACCTGACAAAGGTTCAATTCACTCCGGGTATCTCTGTAGATATTAACTTTGTCACTACAATCGCTGTAAAGATTATCTTTGATATTCTTAATAGAAAAACCGATAGATACGTTCCAAGACTTCTTGATAGTCTGGAGCAATTCACATTGGTATGCAATACGAACAAGACAGAGATAGGTGGAGAGATGGCAGAGATTTTTAGCTATCCGCTTCAAGTTACAACTTCACTTGAAGTTGGATTTAGGGGGAACTGTCCGCCATGTGAATTTGGCAAAGAGGAAACAGCAGAGAAAGGAAATGATTTTTAGTGAGCGTTGAACCTTCCAGTGTGAAAAGCGAAATTCCACACGCAACCGTGATGATTAGGCAGGAGAGCGCACAAACCAAGGAGTTCCCTTTCCTGCCCGAATATGTAAAACAAAACAGAACTGTTGCTTTGGTTTTTTATGCAATTAGTTCTTGTATATGCATTGTTGCCGCCACTATTGTTCTATTGTATAAACCTGAGGAGACAATGGGTACCAGTGAGCTTTTGCTATTTATGGGATTTATTATTGCTGCCGCGACGATTTTATATATGACGGCGCGTTCATTAATGATTAAAGCAGAACAACAACAAGAAAAACAATACGCAACGTATGTTGTACACGAGTTTCTTATCGCCTATCCTGATTTGGATTCTGATCTGGTCATTAAAGCACTAAAGGACTTTGCTAAGACCAAGCCTCCATCTGAACGACAGAAAGCTAGCGACATTAGCTCTCTGCCACATAGAATTGTGTCTAGTATCACGGGAAAAACGGGAGGAAAGAAATAATGCCCTCAAAAGTCATTTTTTCAGAACGAGCGTTCGCCGCCATTCTAGCAGAAACATATGAGAAAATCGCCACAGAAACCGGAGGGGTTTTCTTGGGCATTGTTATTGACGATACTTGGTATGTGGTTGAAACAATCGACCCTGGCCCCAATTCAATCTTTCAAACTACTTATTTCGAGTATGATAGAGCATATATCAACCATTTGGCAAACAAGATAAACAAACTGTATAGCGACAAACTCAGCGTTCTTGGCTTATGGCATAGGCACCCAGACTCAATGGACGTTTTTTCCGATACTGATAACGGGACAAACAAGCAATTTGCCGAAGGAAATGACGGTGTAGCGATTTCGGCTATTGTTAATGTCGATCCAAAATTTCGGATGACTGTGTATGCGGTTACAAGTAATTCACATAGGTGTAAAGAGATAGAGCATGATGTGGATGACTATGAGATTTCAAGAGCCAATATAAAAATCACTTCGTCAGAAAAGATTATGAAGCTGATAAATTCTTATGAAAGCCAAAGGGGGAGAGGCCTAGGCGATCTCAGAGGTCAATATGTCCATACCACTCCATCACAGCAACGTGAAATTTCTCCTAATAGGATTAATTCATTGTTTGCAGAACGCATCAGGAGGCAACGTTATTCACCTGATAGCTGGACGGGATTGAGAAATACCGACGAGGATTTTGATGAAATTGTATCTAAACTGTATGACGCAATTGAGTATTGCTCGAAAAAAGGACTACCCACTACTATAGAAAAAGGAAAAGGCGATGCTGTCAATTTGGTTTTTGGAACTAAGCCACGGACAATCATACTGAGCTTTTTCATCGTCGATTTCCCTAGGGATTCCTTTGTTATGGAGCGCAAGGAGAACGTTTGGGATTTTGTTCGAGGGAGCTTTGTTCGAAAAAAAAAGAGGATCACTGGAAAAGAAGTTTGTTTCTTATTTGAAGATGTTCTTTATATTTATGATGATGATATGTTTCAAAAAGCCTTGGAACCGTTTTCATAAATCCAATTTTGCACTTGGGACAGCGACTAATTCGAAACAGGAGGAGATGCTTTATTATGGCCTATATTGACGAAAATGGCCGAGTACACAGGAGGCCACCAGCCACAATGGGTGCGCCGCGTATTTTGGATGACGGAAGAATCCTTCGTGATAGGATTCCGGGCAGCCGAAGGCAGTTTTCTGGTAGTCGTAAAAGCACAACGACAGCGTTGTTATTATGCTTCTTCCTTGGAGGTCTTGGTGTTCATAGATTCTATTGCGGTAAAATTGGAACAGGAGTTCTATATTTATTGACGAACGGACTTGTGGGAATTGGAGCGGTTGTTGATATGTTCCGAATCTCATATGGGAAATTTTCAGATTCTGAAGGATTCTGTCTTGCCCCCTCTGTTGGAGGAAAAATTGTCGCGTGGCTTCTGCTATTACTCTATATTGGATTGATAGTATTTTACTTAGTAGCGGCAACTCGTTTTAATACATTTGTATAGGAAGTGCGAAACACGAAACCCTTGGAGTGTTCTTACAAGAACTCAACATCGCAAACAGCGATTATATAAATTAGAAAACGGAAGGGAAAAGAAAGTTATGGCTCATATTGATGAGTATGGAAGAGTAGTCAGGGGAACCTCGAACTCTACAGAGCAAATCAGGAATATAGTGAGAGATAATAGCAATCCGCATGGCTCAGGAACCTATGGTGGAAATACAGATACATACAATGGCGGAATTGTCGCGGGCTTCGTTTTTGCTATCCTTGCGTTAGTCGCTATTGTTGTAGGTTTTGCGTTTTCGGGAATCGATAGTTTCAATACCATTCTGCAATATCCCAACACGCTTTTCTGGGGGGCTGGCTGGGTATATTGGGTTGCTGCTGGTTTGGCTATCGTTATCTCAACAATCGTTGTCATGGCGAAAGATGATTTTCCCTGCGGCGTTTGCACCTTCTTCGCCACAAGCTTAGCTAATATAGCTGGCTTCGCTGTTGCCTTTCTAATCTCATCGTTGCTTATGCCAGCAATCGCAGGGTGGCGAGTATCGGGAGGCTCCGGCTCTGGCTTTTTGGGGATAAATGTATTTAATCTTGGCGGGGCAATCAGAGGGATTCTTCTGGCTTCCCCTCAAATTATCATCATCGCGGTTCTTCTTGCCAGCGTTATATTCGTTATTGTCCGCTACATCAATGTTGAGCTTTTTCCCGAAGATATCCTGTGGTCGTTTTTGTGTGCGTTAATTGTCGCGGTTGCCATAATAGCGGCAATTTGCGCAGTAATTGCTTTAGTATGGGTTTTATTATCCTTGCTTCTCGCTGCTCTTGCAATTGTTGCCATCGTTATCGGTTTCATTTGTTGGGCCTCGGGATGTGGTTGACAAGCATACATTTCTGATGCGACCGACCAGCTTGCAACGTTAGAAGAGAGGAGGAAACTGCTACTTATGTTCGGATATTTTGACCCCCGCAATAGTAAAAGCTATAGCGGAATCAGGCCTAAATATAGACGCTTTTACTGCTCGACCTGTAAAGCAATCGAATACAACTACGGTTGTTTATCCAAGCCATTATTAAGCTACGATATCGCACTGCTAGCAATGGTTATGAATTTGGATATAAGCAACTCAAAAGTTAGCAGATTTCCTTGTCCATTCTACTGTGGCTCTTTCAAGGGCATTAAAAACAATGAAGATTGGAAGAAAATTGCGGCCTTGAATTTGCTGCTGTTCGCCCAAAAACTGAATGACGATATCCTCGATGACAATTCCGCGCTCGCTAAAACTCTAGTTTTAGTATATGGAAGAAGCATTAAGCGCGCCACAAGAGACTTTCCTGTAATGGCGAAAGAAATTAGTGAAGGGTATTTGCGAATTGTGGAGGACGAGGAGCAATGCGCAGATGCCGGGAAAATCGCGTTGGATTTTTCCAAAATGATGGTATTGGCTGTATCCAGTTACTTAATGGTTACTGAGCAGCAAAGAAAATTCATTTCTGCCATTTCGTCATGGGTATATATCATAGATGCGCTTGACGACTATGATAAGGACGCGAAAAAGAAGCTCTATAACCCATTTGTCGAAGAAGGTGTACGCTTCGATGCATATTTGAATTCTCACAGAGAAGATATCGCAGAAATGTTGGCTGATATCTTTGCCAATTGCTTAACTTATGACGATGACCAATTTGACTATGCCTCCGCAGACATCCTGCTGAATCAGTTCATCCCTGATGTTACCCAAAAGGTTCTTTGTGGCGTATCGTTAAAACTGGTTCATCTCAAAGCGGCTTTCTGCGAGAGACGTTTGTGCTTACCGAGAGAGGAGTTCTAATATGTCGACCACAATACTGGCAGCCGACAACTTATGTAAAAGGTACGGAAACCAACTGGTTTTAGATTCTGTTTCTCTATACATTGACAAGGGAGATATCTACGGATTTATAGGTGAAAACGGTGCTGGCAAAACGACATTCCTTCGCTCCATAGCCGGATTGATTCGCACCGATTCTGGCGAAATATCGTTATTCGCGAATACAAATTTTAAGGCTGAACTTGGCCGTGTAAGTTTTGTTATTGACACGCCCCTGTATGAAAAGAACACTGCAAAAGAGAATATGGAAATTTATTGCAAGTTACAGGGTGTTGATTTGAAACGCATTTCAGAAGTTCTCTCAACAGTGGGGCTGTCGAATGCTGATCCTAAAAAGAAGGTTAATGGGTTTTCGAGCGGCATGAAGCAAAAACTAAGGATTGCTATAGCGCTCATATCAGAACCTGAATTCTTAGTGCTTGATGAACCTGAAAATGGTCTTGATCACACAAGTCAACAGGAACTGATAAGATTGATAAGAACACTCAATCAACGAGGGACAACGGTTTTGATTTCAAGTCACATTCTACCGGGGCTTGAAAAACATGCTACAAGATATGGGTTTATAAAAGACGGGAAGGTAATTCACCAATGCAAAGCGGACGAAATCGAAAAATCACTCTCTGAATTCTATTGCGATTTGTTAGGAGGAAGCTATGAGAAATTTGATTAGAGCTGAATTTTACAAGTTGCGCATTTCCAAACTGTTTAGAAATTTTCTTGTATGGAGTTTTTTGACGGCTTTGATGAGCGTAATCATTATTAGAATGATGGGAACCTTCATTAGCGAGGCTTCGCAAGAAATGCTTGACAGGATGCTTTCTAACGGAGTGTACAATTTCGGGGTTATCCAAGTTAATACTTTGCCTGAGATGCTGAACATGACTTCGCTTACCGCGATTTCTTCGGCTTTCAAAAACTATTTCGCCATAATGCTTTCTGCGGTTTTTATATCGATGTATTTGAAGGAAGAGCATGAAAACGGCGGCATACGCAACTTCGTCATGAAAGGATTCAACAAGAATCAAGTGTTGCTTTCAAAGTATCTTGCCACGATGGCTGCACTTGCCTTGTTTTTATGTGCCTATTTCTTAGGGGTTATCGTTATGTCGATGGGTATGTTTGGAAGTCTGTCGTTGGATAGTCAATTCCTTATAGAATTGGCACTTTTTTTCGCTGTTCAAGTGTTCTTAGTTGCTTCATTTGCGTCAATCTGTTTTGCAACAGCTATTTTTACCCAAAAAGCCACGGTCGTCATTATTAATGCGAGTATGGTTTTGCTGGGTGATATGGCGATTAACATGATGGGCTTATTAACAAAAGGCCAATTGGATTTGTCAAAGTTTTGGGTTCTAAGCTATGTAAGTAAACTAACGCCTGACAGCGGGTATTCCTTGGCGTTAGTTGTCGGCTTAGTTACAGTTCTTATTTCGCTTGTTGTCGCTAATGGGAGGCTTAAGCGAATGGAGTTTAATTAGCGGCGGGGAATCGTCAAGAAAGTCTTACCAAAAACAACAGCTAGGAGTGTATCTATATGCTACGGAACGAGGAACCAAGGAACAATAGGAGCCAAGGAACAACGCAAAGTGGAAATGATTCTCCAGAATCTCTTCCCACTTTGGCATCTGTTTTTAACCTGTCGATCACTGAGTTGCTGACCGAAATACGCAACATAGAGGAGGTAGTTTCATGAATACCTTTAATCCCGTGTTCTTTCAAAAATACCAAGAGATAAAAGGGATAGATATTTGTAACGCAGATGATTTCGCTGCATTGCATAATGCCCTAAACGGCAAAACACTTTTTACATATTTGGGAATAGAAGAAAATGAAGTTGATCGTGAGTTCTTGCACAACTGCTCGAAAGATAGAAAATGCTTTGAAAGGGAGTTTAGTGGTCTCGATTTTGAGGTGTTTAAGCAATCGGAATTTGTTATTCAAGATGAGACTGTCTTTAATTCTTACAAGGGCTTTCTTGAATACCATAAAATTGAAGCGGTATTGTTTGATACACAGTATGATGATGATCGGAAAATAATAGAAATATGCAAAGCGATGGGATGCACGAAAAACGAGGCAAAAATAATCTTTGAAGCATCGGTAGAAAGCAGCCCTCCCAAGCCAATTATACCGACCGTACTTGTCGGAAACATTAACGAAGCGAGTTCAACAACTGAATTATCAGATGATGTGAAAATGCTTTCAGAATTGTTTCTTGAACTTAACAACAAATCAATAAAAGCAGATATTCAGCACGATGCGCTTTTTGGATATACGTCTTATGCTTGCGATACGCATAAAAAGTATGCGCCTAAAATTATTGAATTCTTTATTGAGCGATGGAATGAAGCGCAAGATTTTAATAGCAACACAATCAATCAAATACTTGAGGAATATGATGCTTTTGCGGAACTCAACATTGCGAGTATGCTGTTTGATTTTGAGCAATTGCCTTCTATACGGGAATTGCCAACCACAGAGAAGTTTTTGAAAACACGTTATACAAAAGAAGTAGAACCTGTGTTTTTAGGATGCGCGAAGTATTATAAAGCTAAGTGCGAGGAACGAAGAAACTATATCATCTACCGCAGAGTTGAATCTCGTCTGCAATATACGCACGATGTTTCCAATATGGTAATGGAGATTATCAGTGATTTTGTAGATGATAAGACGATTGTCAAAAATGTATTTGTCGAAAATGTATGTGATGACAATCTCATCTATGCTGCGCAAATATATATAGCAACAGTTAGACTGCAAAAAGTGACGGAATATCTAAAAGGTGTTTTATCAGAAATACAAAGATTGTGCAATGAGATGCACCAAATCGCACGAGAGCTTTGTTATATGAATAATCAGTTGACGCAATTCAAAGAAGAATATGAGTTGACTTTTCATGGGGAAAAAGTGTTATCCAGTCTTAAGGATGTTTCGATTTTCAGTCGCAAAAACCGAAAAGAAGAAAAGAAGAATGAGCTTGAAACACAAACTCTATTATTGAGCAACCTGAAGAAATACTGCCATGATTTGGGGGAACAGTAAGATGAATGACTTGGTGCCGTACAACAGTAATCAGAAAATGGAAGCGATCGCCAAGGGAATCGCAATCATTGACAATGAAATCAACAAAAAATATATGTTCTCAATAGTGGATGGCTGCAAGGCGGTTCCGATAGATACACAAACTGCCATCAAACTGAGACGCAAGATTAAATTGAGGAAGATTGATAAAGTCGTCTTGGCAAAAGGCGAAGACATTAATCAAAAACTAACAGGTGTATATAACTCATTACATCATTTTGGTGCAACGCTTTTAATATATCTTCACGGGACAAAAAGCGGAGTCGAAATGTACTTTGGGGTGAGAGGTACAGAGGGAACCGACGCGAGCATCGCTATAGAGATGCTCGAAAAAAGTCTTGAAGGGAATTTCCCTGGTAGTAAGATAGAAACGGTGGATGATAATGAGAAATTAGCGTTTTTAGAAGAGAATATCCCCATTGAGGAAGCCGTAAAAACAATTTCCGCTGTATATGCTGTGCCAAGCCTACAAAATCTTGACGGTGAGAATGAGGATGAGGGCTATGTTCAGGGCATTGAAAAGTTTATTGACACAATGGCAGGAGAAGAATATACTGCAATGTTCGTATGTGAACCCATAAATCGTAGCCGATTACAAAAATACAGGCGAGATTTAGAACAGTTCTATACCGATCTCTCGATGATTGATCAGTTTGAGCTAACATATGGCTCTAACGAAAGTCGTGCGTTTGCAGAAACCATAGGTGCTAATATGTCTAAAACAATAGGAAGTAGCACCTCTGTAGCGCGTAGCCACGGTGAAAGTCACAGCAAGGGCGGTGGAACGAGCAGTTCACGCGGAGGAAACGTATTAGGATTTAATTGGAGCAACACAGAAAGCGCCAATTGGAACGATACTTGGAACAGTTCGCATACTGAAACCGACACTAACCAAGAGAGCCGAACCGATGGAATGAACGTGGCAAATAGCATTACTGATACTACGGGGACATCTCAATCATATTCTTCGACTGTTGAAATAAAACCCATCATCGAATACATGAAAAGAATAGAGGGACTTCTTGAACGTATAGAAAAAGCAGAGTCTTATGGAATGTGGGAAACTGCGGGATATTTTATTAGCTCAGATTCAAAGGTGTCTAGGATAGGAGCTGCCGTATTCAAATCACTTATTTCAGGTGAGAATTCACACTTGGAACCTTCCTTTACAAACGTGTGGGATTGGGGATTAGCGGATTGTGACAAACAAATACAAATATCAACGATCCTGAAACACCTCCATTGTGGGAACCACCCTGTGTTTCGGGAAAACAGCGAGAATTCCTATGGTCAAGATGAGTTTTCCTTTATCCGTGCATCAAATTTAGTAAGCGGTTCAGAGTTGCCGATATTTGTTGGGTTGCCTCGCAAGTCTGTAGCAGGAATCACGGCTTTGACTTATGCTGAGTTTGGGCGCAATGTGCATGTGAAAGAAACAAAGGCAGGAAAAACAGATAAGAATAAGGCAAGTAAGGAAAAACAAGATGCGACGCGCATAGAAATTGATATTGGGGCTATTTATCATATGGGGGAAAGGTTCCTAAATAGCCGCGTAAAGCTAAATCTCAACAGTCTATCCTCCCACTGCTTTATTGCGGGGTCAACAGGGTCAGGTAAATCCACCACTATATACAAGATAATAGACGAGGCGATATCAAGAGCGCAAAAAGTGAACTTTCTTGTTATTGAGCCTGTCAAGGGCGAGTATAAAAAGGAGTTCGGCAATATGCCGGGCATCCGCATATTCACTACAAACCCGAAATTCAACGAAATGCTACGTCTGAACCCCTTTGCTTTTCATGAGAACATACATGTATTGGAACATTTGGACAGGCTTATTGAGATATTCAGTGCGTGCTGGCCGTTGGAGGCGGCAATGCCCGCATTCCTGAAAAAGGCATTTGAACGGGCATATATCCGCCACGGTTGGGATTTGAATCACTCTATCCATATTGACCGAGAAAACGGAAAATTCCCGACTTGCAGAGATGTAGCGGAAATCATGCCCGACTTATTGGCTGAATCTGCGTACTCCGCTGAGGTGAAGGGAAACTATGTAGGCGCATTGGTAACACGCGTGGAATCGCTTGCAAACGGCTTATTGGGGCAGATATTCACGGATGATGCTATACCCGATGAAGTGTTATTTGATGAGAATGTGATTGTTGATATTAGCCGCATTGGTTCTTCCGAAACTAAGGGTCTGCTGATGGGCATTTTGATATTGAAATTGAGTGAATACAGACAAGCACTCGCCGAGGGCAATGAATCAAACAAGGCATTGCGCCACATCACGATATTAGAGGAAGCGCATAACATTCTAAAACGAACCACCACTGCGCAGAATCAGGAATCGGCGAATGTGCAGGGGAAATCCGTTGAGATGATTAGCAATGCTATTGCAGAAATGCGCACCTACGGCGAGGGGTTTATCATAGCAGACCAGTCTCCCACGTCAGTTGATATTTCGGCCATCAAGAATACCAACACCAAAATAATCATGCGCTTGCCTGAGCTTTCCGACTGCGAATTGGCGGGGCGTTCTATCGGATTGAATGATGAGCAAATCACGGAACTAAGCCGACTGAATGACTGGGTGGCTGTAGTGTTTCAGAACAACTGGGAAGAAGCCGTGTTGGCGCAGATTGACAAAAACAGTGAACAGTATAAAGGCAGAAAGACCGCCGCGCATAATCGGGACAAGCAGAAAGAATTGTTGGGGAAACTTATTCCCATCCTTCTTCCGCAAAGCAAAAATAGCAAGCTTGATATAGGAAGATTTGGTGTGGAAATAGAACGCGCCGAACTATCACATACAGAGAAAATGCGAATACGCGGTCTTGTTGAAGGGTATTCTGAGAAGGGTGATCAGGAAACGAAATCTCTTGCCTTCGCAAAGCTGATATCACAACTCTTGAATTGCAATGATATGTTTAGAGTGTTTGATGATATGTTGCCAATTGCTGATATGACTGACACCATAGACCAAACAACATATCAAGCTTGCAGAAGCTGGCTAGATAGGATATATTATGGGTTAGATAACTATGCTGATTTGCCTAAGGATTGCAAGGGCGGTGTTATGAGCAACCTTGTGACTTATAAATATGTGGCATTGAAGGATCAGCGATATAGATTAGTATGGTTTGTACTAAATAAAAAAGTCCGTGTGCTGCCCCAAAGAGAAGAAACGGAGGTGGCTCAATGAGTGAGATTTTAGAGTCGCCTGAGATACCTGAAACTACGGAAACCCCAAATGCGCCGGAACCTATGAGCGACCCAAAGGTAAAGGAAGCTTTGGGGGAAGGGAAGATATCCGAGACTGAATACAGTCCATCTGGGGAGACTAATGTAGAAGCGATTGAAAACCCTAGCGAAATCCCCACGGAAAAACTTGAAAACTTGCCGGAAAATGTGCAGGCAGCATATAACGGCTATGAAAGCAACGGCTGGCAAGGCAATTTTTCGGGACAAACGGAAGGAACTGCGGCAGGGGGAGTGTACCATAATGTTCCTCCATCAGAACTGCCGGAAACAGATATAGACGGCAATGACATTAGCTACCGTGAATTTGACGTGAACAATCACGTTGATGGCGAAGACCGAGATGGCGAACGTTTTGTAGTGGGTAGTGATAATTCTGTATACTATACAGCAGATCACTACACGACGTTTACAAAAATAGAAAGGGATATTTAGTCATGATAAAACGAATAAGCGCAGAAGAAAGCAAAACGCTCATTAATATAGAAAATGAAGCGAATACCTTTATCGCAGAAATTGATGGGGCATTAATTCAAACTCTTAGTATGTATTTGACAGAAGTGTGGAATGCATTTCATTTCCCGAAAACCGGCTACGTTAATTATAATGCTTATCTTGATTGGATTCGTGACCTTCGTTGGCTAGAATCGGATGCTTATGTTTTGGTAATACACAATTATCATGAGCTGATAAGTGATTCCCCTAAAGAACGTGAAGTTGTTCTGGCATCACTTGAAAATATAGTGCTTCCTTGGTGGAACGGCGAAGTTGAACGTTGTGTTGTTGGCGGAAAAGCTAAACCGTTTAATGTTTATTTAGTAGAATAGGTGGCTTTGTAGAAATGAGTGAGATTATTGAGCCTTCTGAAATGCCTGAAACTTCGGAGACACAAAAAACGCCGGAGCCTATAAACGACCCAACGGTTAAGGACACTTTGACGGAAGGGAAAATCTCGGAGGTTGAATATAGTCCGATAGAGGAAAAGGATGTTGAAGCTGTTGAACCATCGCGAACAGAAAAACCTGAGGATATGACCGATTATCAGTGGGCGATGCGACCTGATCAGACTTTCGCAGAAAATCAAGAGTCGATAGATTTGCTGAAAAATGAGTTTTCGGAACGAGAGCCAGGTGCCGAACTAACTCACGATGAGTTTATTAGAGAGAAAAATAAACTTGATGCAATAAACTCAGGCATCAGAGAAGATGTTGTTAATGACAGAGAGTGCTTTAACCCAAATACAGGTGAGCTTGTTTGGCCAGATAACGGCGGTTTTGAGGGCGCAACAGAAAAAGTTACACTTCGTGAAGGGGTCGAGCTGGTTAGGTTCGGCACACCAGACGGCGCGTACTTTGCACCTGAAGGAACTCCATATGAAGAGATGAGTCTGCCTTATGATAAAGAGAAAGTGCAGGAAACACATTGGGAGGTTACGACAGACTTTGAAGTTGAGATGGGCAAAACGGCCCCTGCCTTTCATCAGGAAGGCGGTGGCTATCAGTATCGCCTCAACTCTGATGAAACTCGTATCTCGGATTATAACACCGAGCATAACGCCTATGACGCTGGGTACGATTTTACAGATAGCCCATCCAACTTATCTTATGAAGGCTATCTAAAACGTACAGACATACCTGAGATTGCTGACGTTGAAATTCCTGAAGAATATGGTGTTGAGAACGAGAGCGTGAACCCAGACGAGGTCGACGACGAGACATAGATGGGATATAGCAAGAAGTTTTTCAAAAATGATTTGCGGCTTTGATAGGTAAGGGCTTGATGTTGCGCTCGCTGGTTTCCCTACCTCCTCTCCAAAAACCGCTTAGCGCCGCCGTTATCTTCTTCAAGATACATGGCGGTTTCGCGTCCGCGCACAACGATTTTGTAGCGCAGGCCGACGCCACCCGCCTTGAGTGACGCGGCGGGGCGGGTGTCGAGAACAGGGTCAATCTCATAGTGCGTACCGTCCTCTTTCACATAAAAAGTAAGGAGTGCAAGGGGTCATCATTGAGCGTACCCTTGTCCAACTAATATAGGCTTACACTCGCTAACGATATTCATATTAGGCTTGGGGTTCGCGTTGCTACCTATGGTATAATGCGAAAAAGGAGTGCATCAATGATTCAGCCAAAAGACCGCTTGCTGTTCCTGCTGGAACTGCTGAACCGTGAAACGGACGAGGAACACCCCATCACCGTCGCGGAAATCATTGAACGCCTGAACGCCGAGGACTTTACTGCCACGCGCAAAACGGTAGCAAAGGACATTGACACCTTGCTTGCGCATGGCGTAGATGTGGTTTGCAATAAGAGCCGGCAGAACAAGTATTTCATCGGCAATCGAGCCTTTGAACTGCCGGAGCTAACTCTGTTGGTGGATGCCGTGCAAGCCGCTAAGTTTATCTCCGTCAAGCAAAGCCGCAAGCTGATTGAAAAGTTATCCGCGCTGACAAGCATTCACCACGCAGATAGGCTCAATCGCCAGCTTTATGTGGAGAAACAAGTAAAGTCGGTTAATGAAAAGGTGTTTTATACGGTGGATTTGCTCCAAACAGCCATACAGACAAAGCGGCAAGTGACATTTCAGTATTTTGAGTATACGGCAGCAAAGAAAAAGGTGTTGAAGCATGGCGGTCAAGTGTATGCGTTCAGCCCGTATGCCCTGCTGTGGAACAACGACAGTTACTACGCGCTGGGCTTTTCAGAAAGCCACGGCAAGGTGGTGAGTTTCAGAGTGGACAGGATGTCCAACCCCAAGTTGACTGAACTTGCCGCCGCTCCCAAGCCAAAAGATTTTCGTGTAGAGGAATACAACAAGTCGGTATTCTCCATGTATGATGAAGAAACCCGTACCGTCACGCTCTGTTGCGAGAACAGCTTGATGAAATCCATCATTGACCGATTTGGCACGAAAGTGAAAACCACGGTTGTAGACAAAGAACACTTTTCGGCAATGGTGGAAGTATCCGTCAGCCCCACCTTCTTTGGCTGGGTAGTCGGCTTCGGCGGTCGAATGGAGATTGTTGCACCCGAAGATGTAGCAGAACGCTATTTGAATCTGTTGCGCGGAATTGTTGGCGGATAGTCCCTTATCGGCTCACATTCAAAATATCCCTAAAACAAAGGATTTTCATATCGTCAAAATCGCGGGGTGGGTAAAAAAATACCCGCCTCGGCTCAAATGGCAAAAAACCTATTGCAATAGCGTTCAGTTTCGATTATAGTATTCCTACGACCTTGAAATCGAGTTGCGCAACAAGGAAGGCGGTGGTCATCAAAGTGAGCGAAGAATTGACCTTTGGCTCATTTGTCAGGGCAAAGCGGGTTAATTTAGACCCGTATATCTCGCTACGCAAAATGGCGGATTTGCTTAACATCTCCCCGGTGTATATGAGCAATATTGAATCGGGACGCAATCCGGCTCCAAAGGATAATGTCTTGGAGCGACTGGCGGAACTTCTGCGATTGGACAAGCAGGAGCGGGAGCAGATGTACGAACTGGCGGCAAAGACTAAGACCTTTACCGCCGTCCCCGGTGACTTGCCGGAATATATCTCGGCGAACGAACTTGCCCGTGTAGCATTGCGTGTAGCAAAGGATGTAGATGCTACCGATAAAGAATGGATGGAGTTCATTGAGAAACTCAAAAAACGCAGCCAGCAGGAAGGAGAACAGGAATGATTCCACGTTACTATCAACCCGAAACATTGGAAGCCATCGCGCGAAAGGTTATTTCGCGGTATAAGCCATCCCTGCTTCATACGCCTGCTCCCATTCCCGTGGAAATTATCATGGAGAAGGTATACGGGTTGTCGCTGGAATTTCAGTTCATTCGCAACAATGGGCGGGTGCTGGGCGAAACTGTCTTTGAAGATGCGCTTGTACCGATCTATGACCGCGCAAATCATGAGGGGTATAAGCTGATCCCTGTTAAAGCCGGAACGGTGATTATTGACGCAAGCCTTATCGACAATCGCGGTGATGGGCGTTTTCGCTACACTTGCGCCCACGAACTGGCGCATCAGGTTCTTCATAAGCATTTCTTTACAGAGATGGGCGAAACGGCTGCCATGACAAAGATTATGCGCAGTTCAGAAGCCGACAAAGCCATCGAATGGCAAGCCGACCGCTTGGGCAGTTATCTCCTCATGCCAAAAGGTACTGTCAAAATGGCGTTCCACCACAACCGTTACGACAAAAATGTTGTGGATAAACTCGCCAGACTTTTTGAGGTATCCCGTCAGGCGATGCAGATTCGCTTGGGTGAAATGCGTCTGCTACCATAGCGGACAAGCGACGTATTTTTTTACCAATAATGTTCAGTTCTGATTGAACAGCAAGGAG
>Ga0123353_10004081_pt1 | contig 18702 bp, 15 predicted proteins | sample TergutLab28metaG_3_FD_92763 | JGI IMG/M metagenome (GOLD analysis project Ga0123353, IMG submission 92763) | Labiotermes labralis P3 segment gut microbial communities from Petit-Saut dam, French Guiana - Lab288 P3 | ecosystem: Host-associated > Arthropoda: Insects > Digestive system > Gut ... | reverse complement strand
GAGGCCACTGGGGAGGCCTAGGCGTAGATGGGTGGATAATATTAGGATGGATCTCCAGGAGGTGGGATGTGGGTATATGGACTGGATTGGGCTGGCCCAGGATAGAGACAGTTGGAGGATGCTTGTGATTTGGGTAATGAACCTTCGGGTTCCGTGAAATGCGAGGAATTTCTTGACTAGCTGCAAACCATTTAGCTTCTCAAGAAGGACTCTGCACCATGGAGTGAGTAAGTAAGTTAGTATCGAGAGGAATGAAGCGTTATTAGAATCGGACAAGAACTACCGGTACCTTACATGAAGAACAATATACATTTTTTGATCATATCTCGCCCATTTCTTCTTAGAATGAAAAATGCTCTGGACAAAATTTGTAGATAAAATCGAAAGACGCATTTTATATACAATAATTTTTTTTTTCGAAAATCGTGCCATTTATGAGATATTTTGGAAAAAAATATTGTAGAGTGGGACAGGCTTAGGTTGACAACATGGCGCATGTCCGCAGCATGCTGGGTAACTAAGGTTACAAACACACCTTCACAATACGTAATACTCATTGCTTTTCCACTACATCGACGGTAGCACAAACGCCTCTCAATGTTATTTTGTACGTAAATTGCCTCTCATGTTTGTCTACAAAAACCAACTTCAAGCCTAACTGCAAAAAAAAAAAAAATACCCCAAAGAGCTCTTGGAAAACAATTGCATTTATACAACCCAAGCCTCACTAAAGTGTACTTATGAAATATTTTGACCCTTCCAAGTGGGGCCGAAACGCCGTCCCAAACAGTCGACAACCAACCGACCAACGTTGGGTAAACACTCGAAATTGTAAATAGATGAAATATCCCCGCGATGGCTTTAAATATTTTTTAATATACATTTTATTCTTATATTACGGGGGACCGCGGTAGCACAGTGGTTAAGGTGCTGTGCTACAAATCGGAAGGTAGCTGGCTCGATCCCAGTTGGTGTCATTGGAATTTTTCATTGACATAAAATCCTTCCGATCGCACTGTGGTCCTGGGGTCGACTCAGTCTCTGACAGAAATGAGTACCAGGAGCATATCCTGGGGGGTAAAAGGCGGCCGGTGCGTGCTGCTGACCACTCACCCCCTTCTAGTGCCGCGGTCATGGAAGAGTAGAGCTATACCTCTACCCACCCTCTGGGCTACACCGGGCTTGTAACGGGATCACTTATAATACAATAACAGTCTCAACCCTGTGTATTCGGTTCTTTATTCCAACATGTTTCGACTTAACACGAAGTCATGTTCAGGCATATAAAATAAAACTATTACGTAATCTGCATAATATAATTTTACAATTTTACAATTTTACAATTTCGCCATAGATAACAACCTTGTAAAAAATGGTGAAGTTTTTAACAGAAATACGAGTAAACCTTCTTGAATATGGTATATAGCACACCGAAACATGTAGGAGGAACCCGGTAGACATAACGGAACCATGGAGGCAAAAAACCCCCATCGAGAACAATAACCCGGAGGAGGAACAAGAATAAGTCAAACAGACTAACCCCACAAACCCATAGCCCCCCTCAACCCAACGTGAGAACCATAGACACTACATCTATATCACGGCTCCCCATAAACTACCCCCCCCCCCCAAAACAAACCCAACCAAAGAGTTCCCCCCCCCCCCCTTCATTCAGTACATTCTAGCTTTGAAATGTAATGTTAGGAGCAATAAGAAGCAAAGAATTTGATTCTGAATGTGGGGTGTTCTAAGAACAGTTCAGATGGATTAGAAGTTTGAAAAAAAAATTTAACTCCTCATTCTTTAGTTTACTCTGTGTGAATAGTGTTATACATTTTGCCAACAAGACTGACTCCCTAGTTTAAGTCATACTACAAGCTACTGCAGACTGTACTTGTACAAAAGTTAACAAACATCTCTAGGGAAACAGAATGCCATTTCTGTATCCGTTTATTCACATGCCAGATATAGTTCATTATGCATTCCCACTGAAACAATACAAAATCTGGTGAAACCCAAGATTAAAGTACTTTTCTTTTTGATGGTCTGGCCCTCAAATAAACACAGATTCATGTGAAAGACAAAAAAGTGTGGAGACCCCTTCCTAGCTAACCAGCTCCAGCTGTGACACAGACCTTCCCAGTACATTAGCTAAGACCTATTCTTGCTATGATTACCAGTTACTTTCCTCTTATATCCGAACAACAAAATGATCAGCAGAATCAAGCTGAAGGATTTACCATGTTTATTCATTTCCATACATTTCAGGCCGTTTAACAAAATAATGTTACACACATCAAATATGCCATCACCATTAGGAACAAAACAGGACACCATGTCAACTGCAGTCTTAAGTCCTTACCATCAACTGTTAAAACTGAATAAAAGAAAGATAATTAAATTTTTGTGTCTGTATTAAGCTGCAGACAAACTGTAATACCATGACCTGATCATGCAGATCATGAAATGAATGTGCTATACCTATCAGTACCATCATCATGCATAGCACAATGAGCCCAAAATCATTTTCTCCATAAGTATGAATTTCCATTAAGAGTGTCAAAAATAAAAAAAGTTGTCTTCATTACATTCCTTTACTATCCACCACCTTTACTCATCACGCAATACCATAAGTTGACTCTCACAACTTTTCATAATTAAATCAGTGACAACATATTGAAAAATAGACTAGACTAAATAAAACACATGTCCTGCCAATGAACTTATTGTACAAAGTAAATAAAGAAATGTCTCATTTTATTAAGTTATGAAATTAAAAACACCAAACGATATTTCATTTCTATGTTCTTGGCCTCTACAACACATTTACATAAAACAAACTCAATGCACATGTAAAGAGACACATTTTGTATGCAAACATACATTAACAGTCTTCAGGTATCCCTGTAATAGGAGTGGGACTGCTATATGCGAGATGATTACTTACAACAGAAAAGAATGCAGGTAGAACTTTCATATATGACACAAGACAACATTTCTTGGGGCACTTCTGAGGAATTCAACCTCGACCAGTCAAACATCTGCAGTTACGTGTGACAAAATGGAGTCCTGTTAGGTTAGGGTTCCTGTACAATTTTAATGGAACAGTTTCATTCAGAACCACAGGTTCCTAAATACATATTTCATCTATAAAAATGTAACATATAGATATATATGCACATCTTAAATGAATAAAAGCAACATCAGGAATTATAAGAAGCTTACGATATGCACAGATGAAGGATGAGATAGAGGCACAACATGGAAATCAGCTATATCATCAACAATATTAAAATTAAATTAAAAAAAAAAAAACAGCAAAGATGAATTTCTCAGAAGTTCCCCAACTCATAAAACATTACGTTTGCACACAAACATTAATAATTTAACTACAGAATACAATAGCTTGCATATACTGTGAGAATGACTTGCTGGCTCTAGTGATAAAAAGTGAAACTCATCTCTATTCCATTTCAACCTATGACTGGCATCAAAACATGTCTCTGATGAATCCTGTTTGAACAGGAATGGTACACTACAATCATCTGGCATCTGACACTCATCACACTGGTGTATGTCTCTTGTCAGCTCCCACTCCCAAACTACAACTAATCATGTCAACAAGGTGTCATCAAGTTCCTCATCCTTGCCCTCTGGTTGGTTTGCGACTTTACGAAGAACTTTGCTGATAACATCACTCAGAGATTCACGGGCACCAACATCCAGCAGGTTCATACAGCGCTGAAACAAAAGTTTAGTTGTCATCTCAATGACAGCTACACGTCTTGTGACCATGTCAAGTAACCTTTAATGGGCAAATGGGAGTGACACTTTCCACATGAATTTTTAAGGGACCAATAAACAGACTCATTATGTCATGACACTCTTTATATTAGTATGTCATAACATTTTGTATGTTTCTAAGATGTAAAACCTTACTCACCCTGTTCATTTAAAATGCTTTTATAGATTTTATGGACAGTCTGAGGTTTACTTCACACTCACTCGTCAAGCACCCCCTTCTGAGGGATACTTATTAACCTTTAAAGACCTGCATTCATATAGGAAAACACCCCCAGAAAGTCATTTTATATATATTTAGGCAAAAAGGAAACCTAATGCACTCTTAATACACAGTGTACAATCTCTATTTTAGTGTCCACAAAATGCCATCTATTTCATAATTTTATCTTTTCCAATTCAAATAGTATTCATGTTTTTTTCAAACTATACACAATAATTTATAAAACAACCCCAGCAGGATAAAGGTTAACAACACTCCCATGATGGTCACAAAAATCCCGAGATATTTACAGTTCTCTCCAAGCAGCCATTCTTACTTTTGGCGTTTCATGAAATATCAAAATGGAAGACAAAGACACAAAGATATTTCAAAATGCCTCTGCTTATTGTATAAACCATTCTGCAAAATCCACACAGCTTTATCCCCATTATTTCAAAAACAACAGTTCAATAATAACAATGATAATATTAAATCGAGCAGAATGAGATGGGCTGGGCATCTGGCATGTATGGGTGAGGAGAGGGGGGTGTGTAGGGTCTTGGTGGGGAAACCAGAGGGAAAGAGACCACTGCCGAGACCTAGGCATATGTGGGTGGATAATATTAGGATGGATCTCCACGAGGTGGGATGTGAGTATATGGACTGGATTGGGCTGGCCCAGGATAGGGACAGGTGGCGGACGCTTGTGAGTGCGGTAATGAACCTTCGGGTTCCGTGAAATGCAGGGAATTTCTTGACTAGCTGCAAACCTGTTAGCTTCTCAAGAAGGACACTGCACCATGGAGTGAGTATGTAAGTAAGTAAGTAGTATTAACACATATGTTTGTGTGTTACTTTTTCTATTGTACCATTAGTGTCAGTCTTCAGAAATGCAATATGATCTTCTATAGCAAGAAGCATGAAATGCCACGAAGGGTACAGTATTTAAAAACATCTGGTGCCTCAATTTGCCATAGTTTCCCAGTTCCCCAGAAAATCTGCAGATTACACATGCAGAAGGTCATGCATACTATAAATCCACTGTGTGTAGTCTGTGTCTATAATGTTTTGTTCTCTGCCACTTTGACAACAGTAAAATGTCTTCGTCTTCTTGCCTGAAATCAGTTCTTGTAATACATCTTGTTCTTCAAGTCTCTTCTTTGAAGGTGGACTTATTATTTGATATTATTCATTCTGCACATTATTCTTGCAATCAATCACATTCACCAACAGCCTTACTATGTATTGCACTCAGAGCAACACACATACACTATGTGTACACTAGGCATTTAGAAACTAGGAAATCTGCTTTGTTCACAGCCTCATGCAATGTTAGGTTCTGCCCAATCAAGAAATAAAGAGAGTCTTTCAATATATTCAACAGCACTGAAATTGAAACACTAATTGGGAGATGAAAACAGCCATAAAAATCACACCACACCACTAAAAAATAACAGCATTAAAATATTCATTGCAATCATTTTTCACCAATTTATTGCTGTGATTACTGGAGACAAAATAAACATGTATATATACATGGTTGCATGTTCCCCACCATTATTAGCACAATTACTCTCAGATCTCAAAACAAGCATCTGAAGTACTGCCTTCTGTCAGAAGAATGTAATCCGGTCTGGAACAAGCAACAATGAATCTTAGTATTACGTATGTTTACAGGTCCCCCGACCCACAGTACACATGAACCCCCCCACCCTGCCCCCCAATGCCATGATGTCTAAAGGAGACGTATTATGCCACAATTGTCCAACACGTGTATTTTATGGCAGCTTCTCACCCACCCATAAACTGTTCAGACCTGCAGAACTGTGTGTCAATACACAGAAACTAGTTATATGAGGCTCCAGTGAAGGCACACTATATACAATCTAGTCTGAATACTGTAACACATTTTTCTATGAATATTTTCAAGAAATGTAATATGAATGTGAAAATGAATTATTTAAAAATTATGAATCATAAACTAAGGGGAACAGAAACAGGCAGACTGGTTCACAGCTTTGTGGACAGGTAAATAAACTCATTCTTAACAAACTTATTTCTGATTTCAACTTTGTAGTTATGAAAAACATTGCACACGACTTGTAACATGACCAGCTGCAGACTTTTAAAAGCCTGTATGGTAAAAATTAATGGCCACCCATGCCAAAACTCAGATAGTCCAGATGACAGTATAATACTTCAAAGGCGCTTGCACAATCAATCCCAGGTCAGTACACGTGAGATCTGACATAGACAGAGTTACAATGAAGCAGGTTTTTCTCCCAGTCTTTGGTTTTCCCACTAAAATTCCTCCAACGCTCCTTATGCATCAATCAGTAAAAGGAGAGGTTCATTCAATAGGCCCACTTTAGGCTGTAGTGTAAATTACAGGCTCAGGCCCAACTAATGTATACACTACAATTACAGTGACAGATGACTGACCTGCTGAGTTTCATCCCCTTGCCTAAGCCTGAGTACTGACACCAGAGCGAACTCACTGTTGGCCTTCACATACGAATTCTTCTCCTTGGTACCATTTACCAACATAGGAATGAGTGGGCGAAGAAGTTCAGGTGCCATTTGCTGTGGTGGTAGTGTCTTGGCCAACATGGAACACACTCTTGCCAAAAGCTGTTTCACCTCATTGCTACCATGGTTCATTGACTGCAATTACAATCCCAAGCATAGTGATATCAAGTGTCAGAAATCAACACCACAAATCCACACAATAACAATGCAAACTAAAGGAAGGACAACCACAACAACGAATCAGTTTCTTAATTTTCATACACTGACAGTTTCAAGTACAAGGGGAATTTGAAAAGTATGGACATGGTATACTGTATAAAAAGCACATATGAACATTTGAAATGTATTTTTTGGAATAATCTTTCAACTTTTCCACACATGTCACTTGGGTCTATAAAGTTCCTGAAGCCATCTGTGAAGAATTCTTCCAGCTGCATGTGAAGGGATAACAGCTAGACATCACTGATAATGATTCACATACAACTCCAGACACTCTTCGCCCACTGCTGGATATTTCTTCGCACAGCAGTTTTCTCCATAATGATGATAACATTCCTGTGAGAGTTTTATCCTTTGTGATCACAAAAATCAAATAACAGTGCACTGCTCAACAAGAGTATAATACAAAAGCAGGGCTGACATGTTTACAACAAAACCACCAGTACCACGGATTATCAGAGATCTTCAGGAATCTAGCACCAAGACTGTTGTTCCTACTCTTACTGGTCCCAGGCAATGCTACGTCTCAAACTTTCTTTCCACATTTTGACTAAAACCAGTTTGAATTTTATGCAGAATGCAACAGAAGAAACAAATATCTTTTGTCCACTCAACTAATCATGCACTACTAGGACAAAGGCAATTCTCATGCTTTAAAACACAGATATAATAAATTTTCATAAAAATAAAAATTTGGACAGTGTAGTAGCATATTTAGTGAAAACTCTTTTACCATAATTTTTTTTATTAGTGTACCTGAGTTAGCCAACCACAGCTTCTTTGCATGTGTTATCAGAAGAATGCGAAAAATCGTCACTGTATACAGAAAAACATTTGTATAGTTTCTTCTTCCAAAGACTTCTACACCTTACTGGTCAACACATGTTGCTTAATGAGGTCTTCACTGTTCTAGGATATTACGCAGCACTGACTGGTAGTTAGTTACGAATGTTTTGGGAGTGCCTATCACACCCATCTTCAAGGGTCACGTAGGCCAAGTCTCCTTGGATTGTTGTGTGCTTTCTTCTGGGTAATTCCCCGACGTCTGAGTTTTATATGCTGACATTTCGGAACACTCTGTTCTGTCTTCATAGGCAGGTAGGTATGAAGTAAATGTCGGCAAATAAAATTCAGACACCGAGGAATTACCCAGAAGAAAGCACACAACATTCAGAACACGGCAAAAGTTTGAAATCAAGAATACTCCTCGGATTGCTTTACCCTTCGAGATAGGACTGACAGGCTGTCCTGAAACCTTGGTAACTAACTATCAATCAGTGCCACATAACACTGCAGACAAGCCAAGGCCTCACACCATGCATGCATGGTTCTAGATTTACATGAACAAGAACTATTATCAATCAAAGACAGATTCAAACTTAGCATAAGTGCATTCATACAGAAAACTTACATACCCTGACAAAAGGAGCTAGAAGCTGCTGAGGCAGGGGTTGGCTTGTTAGCATTAAATGCTGGAAAAGGTACCCGCATCCTCGGACTCCATTCATTGCAATTGGCACCTACATAAAAACAACACAGTGTTCACAATAAGGTGTTTTCCTGTCACATCAGAGAATGCTGTGAAATTCAGCAGGCCATAATTTATGTCAACAATAAAATTGCCAGCCATTAATCTAAACTGAAGCAGACTGCTGCCCAAGGGCAAACACAGTTTCAAGCATTTCATACAGAAGTGCTTTATCCATCATGAAACTACACACACTTCAGCTTAAACTGTCAGTGATGATGCAGGTGTGTGACAGTCAAACTGTCAAAACCCCCTTCACCAGTGAGAATACAACTGATTGAGTTGTTTAACCTTCAATTTTCAAATTTCTGCTTCCAGCTAAAGAAATATTCAATTTAAATGCCCATTTAAGGCCAGCATTCTCCCTTGTGACTGAAAACAGTGCACATGTTCGTCAATTAAAGGTTACCGACATCTACCACATTAGTAGAGAAGGATGACCGCAAATGATGAAATGGGAGGGATGTGGAAAGAAGTGTCATTACCTATTTCTACAGTAACATCCCAGCATCTGCTTGCAGTGAAAACAAATGATGGCATAATACAAAACCAAAGCTTGAAACTTTCACACAACCAATCACACATTATGCATCAGTCACCTGAGATCTATACCGAACTTTGAACTTTGTTTGGAATAAATGACAAATGTCTCAGCAGCAAAAGTTGTCTCTTTTCAAGCAGAACTTCAAGAATTGTATAGAAATATTGAAGACATTTCAGTGTAAGTAAATCAGCACCTTTTATTCAAACATGACATGCACCAATAAAAATCTGACAAGTGTACTGCTGTCTAAATAAATATGATGCAAAATGCAACTGGTAGAAGTGGGGCTACCCTGCAATAATTTTAGCACAAAATCAAACAGATGTAAGAACAACAGTGCAGCTATTGACATACTTTGCCCACACACTATTCTCTGATATGAATAAATATGATACGCGATGATATATAAAGAAACAATACGAGCACAATGAGGCCAGTGGATCAGGCAGTAGCAGCTGTAGCATGAGTAGTGGTGCCCAGCCATTTAACCAATGGGTACTAAACAGGTTAAGGGAAAAACACATTTTTATATTCATACCATGGACCAGTTACATCAACAAATCCCTTTACACCAATAGTGTCTGACACAGGATACCAGGGACAGGAACAGAGTGACAAAAAGACAGAGGATGCTTTACGATAAAGAGTTTCATATTCATATCCCTTATCACATGTTAATATACGATGATCAAATAGAGGAGGATTAGTTGTGCAGGGCATTTGGCTTGTATTGGGAGTGATAGGACACTGGTTGTAAAATGAAAAAGGTCCCTCTGTGAAGACACTGGCACAGGTGGGATAATAATAATACTAAAATAAATGGTGAAGAATAGGTTGGGAGGATGTGGATAAAATTCAACTGTGACAGATATGGATTGTGGTAAGCACTTGTGAACGTGGTAATGAACCTCCAGGTTCCATAAAAAAACTCTGCACCATAAACTTAGTTTCTTAGTTGAACAACATCATTAAGTAAATCAAACAACTCATGTGATACACATCCATTTATAATATAACCTCTACTTCTTTCATGCATATGTCAAACTGCAGGAACATCAACTATGGTAGCCGTAACTCAGCACAATATTTGGCACCTCTGCCCAGTAAAGGAGGGGTCTTATGTATTCCATGCTGTTACCTTGACCTGGCTAATTACAATGCTGCATTCTTAAATTCCAATAAAAAGAAATGCCATCTCAGTAACTGATCTTGTACAGCTTTCATTAAAGCTCCTTAATCATAAACAAACAGAATCCTACTGTGAAATTGTTATTAAATTCCATTCATTTTGGCCTGTCCCACTGAATACAGACTTCTTTACAAGAAATGATAAGGCAACAATTATTAGGGCAGAGATACACAGTATACAGGGAGGTCTTGTTTTATGCCAGGGTCACATTCCTGAAAAACATCGAGCAAATAAAAATCATGCATATCAAACACAAATTCCCATTTAATACAGTGTATTTCCTGGGGGTTAGGACAGTGACATCTTCATCCTGTAGTGCATGGCTATACCTATAGGGTACATACAGATGTGAAGACTATATAGGCATTTTATGCAATGTATATACAGTTTACATACATTTGTCTACAGTGTGCATACATTTCCATACAATATATTTATTTATTCCTAATACAATAAAAATGTATGAGACTGACATCCATACTTTTTGGTATAGTTCATTTCAATAGAACTGTGGTAATCTTGCCACACAAACAAACACTCCTATTTCAAGATTGTTGGCATTTAATGTCATCTAAATACTTAGCATGTTCTTTAATTCAATCAGTATTATCACAAATTGTACATACGCTAATAAAAGCCAGTCTAACATTACAGCGTATGTCAAGAATGTGTTCACCTTTTCAAGTTGGCTTATTATGTCTAATTTCTCTTCAAAACTGATTGTCTCTCACCACTATTCACTTGGACTGCACCGGGTGATATAGAGTTATGTTTCTCACTCACATTGGTAAGAAAAGCCAATGCTGTACAAGTGGAAACTAAATAAGCCACAATGATAAGTGTGGCCATGCATCGTCTATGCCAAAATGCGTTGAGCCAACAGTTATCTCATAAATTTGAGAGGTGGTGTAAATATTCAAGTCATGTCAGAGCAAAATTGCATAAAACAAGACCTGCCTGTAATTTACATATTAATATGTAGTATGAAATATCCAATTTGACAAAGATATCTATACAGAATTAGTCATAACAAATCCATCAACAGAGTAATTGGCTATGGGCTACTAATATGCATTACTGACAGATGAAAATATTTTCTCATCATCATTACATACAGACAGGATCCATCAGACTCCTGGATAATGGTAAAAATGGAGGTTTTTTCCACACAAGTAAAGCAGCTACAACACGAAGCTGAGCATTCATCTCCAAATAATACCAAAGTTAATGCATCAAGTTTTGCCACTGCTCAATCACCTACGTGTTTTGGGCACAGAGCTTTAGGACAGGGACAACTTTGCACCTTTAACACATCAACCTTCAAATACAGATGTTAAACAAACTTTTGTTTAAAATTATTGGACGTTTCACTAATACATTCCATGTACATTTACATAAAAACATACCCTGTCTGCCATGAGGTAAGCCAGCAAAACTCTACATATCTTGTCCTTGTAATCATCTGTATAAACTTGTGGTGTTGCTTCTTTAAGAGCAACTGAAAGAGCAGCACTGCGGCCATGACGTAAAGTCCAGTCCAAAGGCAAGTCATCACCTGTACAACAACAAAATTTGTCCTCCATTTCTATCACAACAATTTTTAAACATGACAGAACATTCCTCACCTCATCAGGTCTAACCTTATGTGAGTAAATACCTCAGGATGAAGTTTCATTATATCAGCATTAAAACTGTGGTCTTTTAAAATGCTATGTCAGGCAGTTTAGTAGAAAGGGACAAACAGCTGGAGGAACTTGATGCTTCTATTTTGTGAGGAGAAGATACTCTATTTTGCTACAACACCCTTGCTTCTCAGTAGTCTGAAAGAAGAAGAAGAACCCACCACTGGTAGGCTAAGCATCCTTGACCACAGCTGTTTTAGCTGTCACTGTCATGGTACATGTTGCTTCTGCTTCCAAAGCAGTATGTAAACACAAATAATGCATACATATTTTTTAACAACCATATAAAAAACAGATAGAAAGAGAAACAGGGTATTCAGAGATGGCATTCACTGACACAGGAAAAAATATGACAGTGTAAATATGTTTTGTCAATTTTAAAGATTCTGAATGTACACTAACACCTAACCAGCAAACTACACGAAGCAGTCCTACTTCAGGGGCTATCAAGTGCACACAGCACACACAATTTAAAAATATTACATAAAAACAATGTCAGAATTACAGTTTCACAAATGGCTGAGCCATGGTTCAGGCCAGACTGCTGGCTTTATGCTGGATTTTTGGCTAGAAGTCAGTATTCGGAAGGTCCTGCGACTGGCCACCTCGACACAGGTTTTTCTTGGTTTCCCTGTGCCTATAAGCAAATGCTGTGATAGTTACCAAAATTCCAAGTTGTCACTACATGCTTCTCATGTGGCCCTCCCGACTTAAATTTATTAGTAACCAGCTTCATATTTTGTATACATGTAAAATAACCACTGCCACCGTGTGACAACCCAACTGCAGTTAATAAATATTATTATAATTAGCCTCTCACCACACAGGCCAGGTTTCAATTCCAGGCCAATTCATGTGGAACTTGCAAAGGACAAAGTGGCACTAGGACAGGTTTTCATCAAGTTTCTCCTGGTTGTACATTGTACCAATGAGCCCTACTCATTAATTCATCCATCACTGATGCCACACAATCTTAGAAACTGACATACTAAGAAAAACTACAACCTCAACTTAGTTCCACTAATAAGAAGAACTTTCACTCAAAGACAAAACATTTTTAACTGCTTCACTTATCATACCACCCTGGAGGAATACATTACTTTATGATAAAATCAGACGGCCATATAAATACACTAATATGAATTGTATGGGCAGCAGACATGTGATACATGGCGGCTAATTGGCCATCAGGCTACAGAAAGACGCAGAATTTCAAAATAGATTCTGGTAGGCCCCATAATGGGTTGAGTCTAGACAAAATGCATCTAAATATAATTCTGAACAGACAAGTGAAGTTCCCTTTTTCAGGAAAACAGACACACCCAATTTTCAAAGTACAAGAGTGAAATACAGTTGTAAAACAAACAAGGGCTAATATATTAGTGAACTCAATATTCCCAATCAATGAATTTTCATAAGCTTCTCATAATGTATCAATAAAACTCACAAAGAAGATGATCTGTAAGGGCAGCATGAAGTTGTTCAGGTGAGAGCCAGCGACAAAGTGCACCCAAACAGCCTGCTACTGCAGCTCGTGTGACATCTTCTGGATGGCCCAGCATTCCTGTCAGAGTCACATACACAGCCTTGCGAAGAGGTTCTGTCATCTTGTCTCCTGCTGGAGTAATAACACCCCTCAGTGCTTGCAGCATTGTCTCCCTGAACAGAATTAAAGACACACTCTGTACAAACATCTCCTAATTTATTGGTACTTCTGAAACATAAATATGCTCAATTTTGTACCTCAGCAATATACAGACATTGCCAAGCACTAGCTGCCTACATCATCTTTCTACCTGGTGAAAAAAAGTACAGTGTCCTGGTAGTGCCACAGCTGAACTGTAAAGAGGACATAAGATATCCTTGTTGATTACAGTACACTCAATGAAAAAATATATGAAGAACAATGTCTTCTGTCACTGTCAGAATTGTACCCAAAATCTGTCACAACAAACCTGATGATCATGTGTTCTGTTTTTGCTATCAGATTAACTCTTGTCCAGTGAACAGTTTACATTTTCTTCACCAGTGAGACTGCATTTTCCCTCTCTTTACACACACACACACACACACACACACACACATATCCATACACTTGTATATACATACATACATACATTTCCAATCACTTGCATTAAGTTATGTATTTCAGCAGTTGTTTAATGAACTTTTTCTGCTACTTTCTTTTTAACAATGTCCCAAAAAATTCAACTGCATTAAGATGCTAGTGATATGGGGTATAACCAGACAAAGAAGTGAGCAGTAATGGTTGCATGATGTAAAATTTTTTTGACCAACATATTTTATGGTATTTTAAAGTGGGATGTATTCTGAAAAATAAATTATACATCTCAAATCATCACTGCTCGCACTATTGTCACTCGGCCAGGAAATGAGAAGAGATACAGTCCACCTTATTCAGCAAAGTATAGTTTAAAATAACCAACATAAGCCCTATGTCACCTTTGTTGTTCTATTATTATTACAACATATGCGTTTTGGTTTACACTTCGACCATCATCAGTGTAACCAGTAAAAGATTTTAAACAAGCACGCTTTTTAAAATGTTTTGTTGTCTACTAGAAGACCACACGTAATAATGAATTACAAACTTGTGCAGTTAAGCTAAAATTAGACCTATACCGGTTCCAACAGTACTTCACTCCCTGCATCCCAACCCTCCTCCCCCCACCCACCCTCAAGCTGTCTTCTGCTCTCATTGAACTTGGTCAAGAATAAAACCACCCTTGAATCAGTTTCCTCCCAAGCACACACATCATACACTCAAGAGTTAGTTTGTTTCTGTAAATTCTGCAAATTGTGTAACACAGCATCACATCTCTTGGCTCACTACGGCCTAAAAAAACCAAAGAGTGTGACATGCCTGGTCTAAGTCAGATTTGAACATGAACGCTTTTAAACCAGAAAGCCAGTAAATAAAATAATTATAGAAAAATCTGCACCACTCACATTTCTAGCCTTCCCACTGGAGCACATATAACTTCTGAAACATATAGTTAAATAATAGATGTGTAACTTCTCAGTTGAATCTAGCGTTTGTAAGAAATGCTGATACTGGGACTCGAACCAATACATTGGGTTTATGAAGAGGACTGGTACCTTGCCATAACATACTCAGCTAGAAATGAATACAGTAAGGATCTGCACTGTACGCAATACCAGTCTTTTGCAGCACAGCTAGAAAGCCACGCACCTTGGAAAATTAATGTTAATTAATGTTTTAACTTCAAATTAAGCAAACATATTGGTGTCTGTGTTTAATACATATGTGGCATGAATGACAGTAATGAATGAAAGACAGACACATCACTTCCAGAGCAGGACTTATAAAAATTTCAGGCCACTTGAATTTTGTTGGACAGACTGTACCTGCCATCAAACAGTGGCTTTCAGACACTTGGGTGAAGAGTGATACATTGTCACATTCCAAACAGAATATTCACCTCCTTTTACAAAACTGGGCAAGAACATTTTGTCAACAGCTGAATCTTAACTATATTCAACAGGCGCATCACAGAACATCATGGTTGCATGGACAGCACAAATATTTTGCATTTGTGAGGTTCTGGGCTCAAACTGCAGATACAGACTGGCTATTCCAATGGAGATCATTATAGCAACAGGCAGTCTCTCCAGGAAAAATGCTGGGGTACTGCTTCAGTTTAGGCCAAAAACATTAAATTCCACATCCTTTTAAATTCACTGTCCATTAAGCATCCAGTCTTTGGCACTCTGTAATCTGACCTACTTCAGCTGCTATGGTTATTCATCATTACTGCAAACAAAGGGCAAAATACTATGGCATATTCAACTTCAGAAACTGCCTACTGCTCTTACAGCAACAGCGGTGCAATTCATGGCATGCTTATGAAAGTTGTTTATATGAACTACACATTACACATTCATCACCTAGCCTAAATTTTAATTACATTTTTAAACATATCCCCATGTTCTCACTGGTCGCCAGAAGCAGCAAACCAATGTTAATACAAGAAAATACATAAGTTCACAACAAATTCCCTGTACAAATATTATTCCTCCTATATCCACAGCAGTTTCATTTGCAATCAAAGTTATATTTTGGGGTAGGAGTTTACTTTTAATATAGTCAAGCAAGCAAACATGCAAAAAGCTTTGTCATTCTTCATTTATAACTGCTGTACAACATACAAAACCAATAATCCATTCTATACAAACACACATCCATACAACTATAAAACAAATATAAACTAGAAATGTTTTCAATATGTCACAGTATACTAGAGCAGACTGTGTGACGGTCTACCGTAACAAAGGGCACTGGTAAGAGGGCACATAAAGGAATATATTATTACAGCAAAATATGATATATTATGTCCTAACAACTATGAATTGGTTTCACCAACAGAATCAAAAGGAGCCATTACAGCAAAGTCAGTATACTGACCAAGCTACAGGCTGAACAATCCTGGATTCAAATACAAACAGCACATGAAACTTTGCTCTTCTCCAATAATGGCTCTGGGGACTACCCAGCCTCCTATTCAGTGGGTACCACAGACTCTTTCTCTGGGGGTAAAGTGGCCACAGCATGTGGGTGACCACTTACCTCCACCTAGTGCCAGGGTTAAGTATGAGTGGAGCTATACCTCCATTCCCCCTACATGCCTTCATGCCACGTACAGGGACAATTTTATATTTAAATTTACCTTTATTTATGCAATAAATACAATAACATTTTTGATAGGCTTCAATTGGTAGATATATCTTGTGCTTGAAGTTAATTACAATAGCCATTCCAATTCTTTTTTTCATTAACTGCTCCTTACAACACACACCTTTGCACTAATGATGTTACCTGATTGCAGGGTCATCTGCAGTACGAACTCCCGAGTGCAGGTCTGTGAAAAGTGGGTCCGCTCGAGTATGTATCACAATCAGATGGCTCAGAGCACTGGCAGCCTTGATGCGCACTTGTCGATTGGAGTCATTCAGAGCCTTGAGGAATGTAGTCTGAAGCTGAGGCAGAAACTGCTTCAGCATCACACCAACCTACAAAATACATCCACACAATAAGGAAGTCACTTTCTGGCTTATTTAATGACATTAGATATGCACTACAGTATAAAGAACAGAAACATATCTAGATCAGAAAATCTGTCATCCTGACAGCATGGAGTAATACAGTAAAAAACACTAAAATTTCTGTTCAAAATGATAACATAAATTAATATTTCACATACAGCCTTTTAAATTCCAACTTACTTACTAATGGTCTGGGCATTTTTTCAGTTTAGATGCCCATCACTGCAGCTAGTAATATTATACGTTATATCACACACATTTTCGAATCTAAGAAGCTCAAATGAAAAGAACACAGTTAAGAATAAATCCACCTATCCATACCCATACTCTGCAACACTCCACCTATTTTGATGCTTCTTCGTTTATGATCATTTTTAAACTTGTCACTTTCAACTTTATGTCTCAGTTTCTGAGATATTCACTACAGAAACCTACTACTACATTTATGGTACAAATTAAACAAAAAAAGCTTACTGTATAAAACTTATACACATTTTTCTGACTCTATGGCATGATATCCAGTGTGACAAGCTTTGCAATGATTGAATATCAGAGGAAACAAAATATTCAAAATAGACAAAATTATATTCAGAAAACATGTGCATTGCACCAAAGAACACTTCGGAACCCTTGTTTCACCTTGGCAAGCAGCAAAGCAAGAGTCTCCAGCACCGCAGCCTTCACATTCCAGTTGAAGCGATCTCCAAGAATACGGATGAGTGGACCTGTAATGTGGACCACTGACGGTTGGAGTGCTTCAGCACTCGTCAGCCTTATCACTTCACCCAGGCCATGGGCAGCTTGTTCCTTTACCTCAGGAAGCCCATTAAGAATGGCCTCACGGAAGATAGGAAGAATTGGTGTGATGCCCTATAAGAGAAATAACTTCAGTACACCTCGTCAACAGCAAATTTTTAGGTGTGTCTGCAAATCAAATACAGGTCACCAATATAGTTAATAATTTCCATTAAAAAGTCAAAGTGGACTTGGCACATTCTCCTTCAATATGTCCAGCACTGGAGCAGTGTTATCCTTTGGTCCTCCTAGATATTGGCTACAATGTGGGGAAACATCCCTCTACTGGTAGTTACAGGAAATTTTATAAGTTGGCTCATAAATCTACATTCATCAGTTAATATCTTCATATACCATTGACAGCTATTGCATAAGACAAAAAATATCTGTAATTAAACACATAACCAGTGTGTGCTTCAGAAACATGGGTAAACAATTCAGCATGTAGGTGAACCACAAAGAAAACACAAAGTTTGTCTTGTTGAGTAATAAATAAAATTGTGTGCGACATATTTCAATAAGCTTGATATGCAAAAAGCTCCCCTTTAAATTACTAGCATTTTACAAGTAAAATATCTCTTCTTCATTCAAAATCAACATTTATTTCAGAATCTGTAATGCTAAGAAACCATATCACACTACTGCAATAATATGAGAAGTTCTAAAAAAGACAACAATGAAGCAAGAAAAAATGGTGCTATCAATTTATTGAAATTACATATATGGGAACTCCTTGCTTGAAATGTGAGTTTTGCAGAAGCTTTTGTCATAAAGGTCAATTCTTCATTAGTTGTACCTTTCTCTCACTGTTGGCAATGAACGTATTTGGACTTTTGTTTACAAATTTATATTGCTGGTCCATAATGGTAAACCAACCCTCAGCATTCACACAATAAATCCAACAAATGCATTAATGTCAAAATTACATTTTTTCACACAATTTGTCATAACTCTGACATGTTTCAAACTATCTCTATCATCTTTAGTGAGTTACTGAACATCAATAAAGCCTATATACAGGGTGTCCCAGGAGAAAAGGACCTAACTTCGGGAGGGTGTTCCTTAGGTCAAACTATACCGATATAACCCAAAACACCTATATCCAAAGTTCAATGGTTACGGAGATAT
>Ga0123353_10004080_pt1 | contig 18713 bp, 17 predicted proteins | sample TergutLab28metaG_3_FD_92763 | JGI IMG/M metagenome (GOLD analysis project Ga0123353, IMG submission 92763) | Labiotermes labralis P3 segment gut microbial communities from Petit-Saut dam, French Guiana - Lab288 P3 | ecosystem: Host-associated > Arthropoda: Insects > Digestive system > Gut ... | reverse complement strand
GATATTGAAGAGAACACTATTTTTGCTTTTGTAATGTTAAAAAATATTTATGATTGTGAAGATAAATCACACTACTCTATTCTTTACATAGGAGATGATAATAAAACGTTTAATTCGATTTTTAAAGATAATAAAGTTGATTATATTTATAAAAATGAATTTGATTATAGTAAAGTAGAAAAATATGCTCTCATTTATTGTGAGATAATGAGTGTAAATTTAGATCTGTTTAAGAAAACAAGTGAATTAATTAACTATCAAAAAGTTAATAATAATATTGAATTAATTATTTTTGATTTACGTGATTATTCTTGTAATTTTGAAAAGAATTTTTCATTATTGGAAACTAAAAAAGTATTTGAAAATATAAATTATATTACCTTACAATTAGATACTCCTTCCTTAATATTAGCGAATAAACAAATAGTAAAATATAGTGGTAATTGGGATGATAAAGTAGTTCATTTAAATAATGATGTAATTATTAGTGTGAGTAAATTAGAAAAAAATATCAGAGAATTTATTGTAGAATTTAATAGATATGGTGATTGTTTAGATTTTAAGTTAGAGTTTGATGAAGATAAGAAGTGGTTTGAAGAAATAAAAAGGTGGTATAATAAATAAGAGGAAGATAAATGATAGATATACAACTAATAAGAAATGATGTTGAAAAGGTTATTAAAGATTTAAGTAAAAGAAATCAAGATTTTTCTTTTTTAAGAATAGTTAAGCAATTAGACATTACAAGACGAGAGAAACTTCAAACAGTTGAAAAACTAAAGAATGAAAGAAATAATAATAGCAAAGAGATTGGAATTAAACTAAAAAATAAAGAGGATGTTAGTAATTTAACTTTGAGAACTAAAGAAATTGGAATTGAAATATCTAGTTTAGACAAAGAAATAGAAGAACTTGAAATAAAGATAAAGGATTACTTACTTAAAACTCCAAATATTCTTGATGAAAGAGTCCCTTTAGGGAAAGAGGATGAGAGTGTTTTGATCAAAGAGTATTTAAAACCAACTGTATTTGATTTTGAAATTAAAAGTCATTATGAATTAGGAGAACAATTAGATATACTTGATTTTCCTCGAGGAGTTAAGATTGCTGGGCCTAGATTTGTAGTATACAAGGGTCTTGGAGCTAGATTAGAAAGAAGTTTAATTCAATTTATGATGGATGTTCATGCTAATAATAATTATAAAGAAATTATACCTCCTTATATAATTAATAAAGATAGTATGACAACTACAGGACAATTACCTAAGTTTGAAGAAGATGCCTTTAAATTAACTAATGATTATTATTTAAACCCTACAGCTGAAGTTCCTACTATTAATATGCATAGAGATGAAATTATACCTTTTGACCAACTACCTCTTAGATATGTTTCTTATACTACAGCTTTTAGATCTGAAGCTGGAAGTGCTGGTAAAGATACAAAGGGATTAATAAGAACTCATCAATTTAATAAAGTGGAATTAATTAAAATTACTTCACAAGAGGAATCTGAAAAAGAACATATTGATATGTTGAAAGATTCTGAATCAATTTTACAATTATTGGGCATCCCTTATAGAGTTGTAATATTGTGTAGTGGTGATGTTGGGTCATCAATGAGTATTACTTATGATATTGAGGTGTGGATTCCTAGCCAAAACAAATATCGTGAAATTGGCAGTATATCAAATGCAAGAGATTATCAAGCTAGAAGAGGAGCAATACGATATAAAGATAAAAATGGTAATATTTTACTCACTCATACACTAAATGGATCTGGATTGGCAGTTAGTAGAACTTGGGTAGCATTAGTGGAAAATTTTCAACAAAAGAATGGTTCTATTATAATTCCTAATGTCTTGACTCCTTATATGAAAGTTGATAAAATAATATGAGTAATGAATACATAGAAAATACAACTATTCAAGAAGAAGTTAATATTAATTGGAATTTATATTTAATTATTAATTTGATACTATTAAGTGGCACTATATTTTTTGTTCATTATATTTTAGGTTTAATTTTAATTGCTGTAAGTGTTATTTATTTAACACTTGGCTATAAGAATTATAATAAAGCAAAGAATGCATACCAAAGATATTTAATAATATCTCCTATTGCATACATTTTTATTTATGTATTGTATTTGGTTATATTCTATTATATGGATAAGTTGTGGTAATTATAGTATCTCAGTAGAAAGATTAAGATGGTTTTTTTGATTTAAATTATATTAAAATATGATATACTAAAGTAGTTGATATTTCATTAATTTCCCTTTCCTTAACCTGAAATTATGAGATATCAATTTTTTATTATTCTTATTCATTACTCCTGTTAAAAATTATATCTACATCATTTAGAGTAATATTAATGTTTAATTCTTTAGCAGTTTTCGCTTGAAGAAAGGGATTTATTTTTTTTATTATTCCCTCTTTTTTAAAATTTGTTCCCGTTGATCTAAATTGAAATGATATGTTACTATTAATACATTGCTGTCTAATATCTAACACATAATCAAAATCTAATATTCTTGCATCTTTACCAGTTTCTCCTCCAACTACTACACATTCAACTTTACTTAAATATGGAGTTAAATCAACTTTTTCCAACAAAGGAGCACACACAATCCATTTATGTTTTATAGGGAGATTTACATAAATAGGTAATCTATTATTAATTTCCTTTTGGTTTTCTACACTACAACCTATTCTTACATTATTAAAATCATAATCTTCTATTAGTGATTCATAAAATCTTTCGATTCTTTTAGTGAGAAATAGAAAAGTAGTATTAGGTTTTTGTTTTATGATAGACCACGCTTGATATCTATATGTATCAGCTTCCTCTAGAAAGAAATCACTTTTGAAACAAGTGGCTAGTATTTTATAATCTTTATATAAGGGTTTATAAAATTCTTTATCATCAGCTCTTATGATGTTGTTTTGTTGATGCTTAGAGTATACTCCATAATAATAACAATATAAACAACCCTCACTTTTTCTTTTACATCCAGTCCAAGGATTCCAACTCATAAACTGCATTCTCCATTTCTATCATTTAAAATTCTTCTTGAAATCATTTTTTTCTCCTAATATAACTTTTTTATAAAAAAACTTCTAAATAACCTCTAGAAGTTTTCTAAAGAAATTAAAAATGACTCCTTTATCAATCAATTAACTTACTTCAAAGAGATTTTATCACTTTATATATATCAAAGTCAATAGTAAAAACAGATGTTTTTTATGTACTGTACTTTTAGTATCTTTAATAGGCTATATTAGAATTATCACTATAATATAAAGTTATAGTTATAGTAAAATTATTAATATTATAATTGATTTATCTATATCCATTTTTTATAGAAACCTTCTAGCACCTTTTTTGTATTTTCTTGGATCAAAATGATTTAAGTAATATTTTCTATATGCAATCATAAGAATTGAGAAAATTAGAAAACCAGCAACACCATATAACACTATCCATACAATTTTTAATTTTAATATTGGAATCAATAATAAGAAATAAACAGTAAAAAAGAGTAATAAATAAAGTAAGAAAAATCTTATAAAATGATGAGTGCTATCTTTTTTATGCCAAGGTTTTTTTAAACTTGCTTTTCTAAAGTTTTTATCGATTTCATAAAATGGAAGAATTGATGTTTGCTTGTCAAACTTTATAGTATAACATTGATTATCAACATCAACATATACTATTCTTCCTTTTCCTAATTCTTTGTCGAAACAAATATCATCTTTATCTAATAAATTGTCTTTCATATGGACCTCCATTCAATTATACAATAATTCCTACAAAGTAATTTGTTTTTGTTAATGTATTACTAGTTTAACTATATTTAGTGAAAATAAAATAGAAAAAAAGCGATTACATCAATCACTTTTCTCTAGGTACTCTATAATAATATCGTCAATGTCTATATCTTCAAATCTTCTTATTGTATTGCCACCATAAGCTTTCCATATATGTAAAGTTAGTATCTTTGTTTGTTCATTATATTCAGCTTTATAACAATTGTCATTTGGACAATTTTTTAAACTATAAATAATATAGCGTTTCTCAAAAATTGTTATTGATTTAACATATGATGAATCAAATATAATTGGAGTATAACGTTGTGGAACTTCGCAAGCTAATGTAAGTAGTGGGAGGAAGAGTAATAATGTTAGAATTATTCTCTTACGAATTAGCATCTTCTTTTTTAAATAAAACTTTCTTAAATATTAAAGGATATAAACCAAAACCAAATAAAGCTACTACAAAGTATCTTAACATATCAAAGTAGATATTTTCAGGAAATACCTCTTTTAATACAAAGTAGGGAATTAAAACAAATACTATTGCTACAACAAATCTTAGTATTCTCGTTTTCATTACTTTTGTATCTTCAAACCCTACAAAGAAATGATCAATAAACAATGATACAAAATATCCTAAGAACAATCCATAACCAGTAAAGAAATCTTTTTCAGTATCACTAAAGATAAATACTAAAGGTAAGAACACTAATAATATACTTCCTATTACTATTATTTTAATTTTGAACTTATCAATTATTTTACTATAAAAATAATATACTAAGAATGAAACTATTAAACCTAAGATAACCCCTGCTAGTACATCAGTTGGATAGTGAACCATTAATATGATTCTTGATAAAGCTACTAAAAATATTAATACACACGCAACAATAGTTATCCATTTTTTCTTTTCTAATATTGCGATAGAAGAGTATACTGTTGTAGCGATTTGAGTATGTCCACTTGGGAAAGAAGAGCCTGTAGCGTTCTTTTTTATACTTTCACTCACATTACCATTGAAATCTTCATTTAACCAAGGTCTTTCTCGTGAAATAATACCTTTAAGAAAATTATTAATAAGTATTGTGCTAAATAAAGCTACACATATTAATTCTCCCTTTTTCCTACTGTATCCAAAGTATATTGCACACAAAATTACTATGATGATGTAAGGTTCACCAAGCATAGTGATTAGTTTAAATATCGCTTCTAAAGTAGAAGATGATATTTGGTCGATAAAATTAATTATTTTTATTTCAAAGCTGTCCATATTTTATTTTATCATATTATTTATTAATTTTATATTAAATGCATTGTACAAAATTGTGATTTTTTAGTTTTTATGATAAAATAACTTAGAGGAGTACAAATGGAAAGAAAATTTACCCAATACATCGGTTTAGTAATTGCGATAATAATACCAGTATTATTGACGTTTTTTGCTGGCTTAATTACATATAATAGACCAGAATTACCAATTAAAATGGCTGAGGAGTTATTAGCTTTTGACAGAAATGATCCAAAGTGTAATCAATTAACTGATGGAGATGAATGTCGAGCTGCATATATTGAAGCAGCTAAAGAGAGAACTACAAGAGTAAAGATTGAAAAGTTTTTAAGTGTGGGAGTTAATCCTATGTATATAAGATACAATACTACTCCATTTTATGATGAAGTGTTAAAGTATGAATTTAAAAATGGTGAAATATTGGATTTATGTACAATACTAATTTATGACCCTGTAATGTATTTTAATGAAATGTATGTTGATCCAGTTACTGAGGAATTAGGGTTATCTTTTATTCGCCAGTATCTATTTTTTGTTTATAATGTTAACTATGACAACATTAGAAAATATTTAATTGAAGTAGAAGATATAGAAGTACCATCTACTATAGATAGAATAAATACCACTCAAGTTCCAAAATTAGAAAGTATTTTTATGTATAATACTGGTGATGAAGATGAAATAGCTTTAAGAAAAAAAGATGGTGGTCCTGCTCCAATATTCAATCAAGGAGTAACTACCTTCCAACTAAACAATACTTATCCAAATGTTAGTACTGAAATTTATGATTATGAGTCTGTTCCATATTTTAATATTTCAAACTCTAGAGGCGATAAAAATAAAATTTGGGTTGGGTGGGTATTAATGAATAGAAGAGTCGACAATACTGCAGATATAGTTTCTTGGTATGAGAAAAATGATGCTAAGAAAATTACTTCATTTGAGATTAATATTGATTATACTTATATTGTAGACCAAACAACTAGTTTACAATTTAAAGTTGCGCTCCCTTTAGTTAAATTAGATGGTATTACTCAAGAATTTGTTGATAAAAATAGTGTTGAATCATGGGGAAAGAGCTTACGCCAGATTACTTGGGGGCAAGGGAGTCCATATGCTGGTCAATTGCGAGCGGAAGCAAAAAAACAATATACTGCTTGGGTGTTTGGACATTTTGTATGGTGGATTTGTTTAATTGTATTAGTAATATCAGGAGCGTTTGCATTCTTATTCTATGCTGTAGCAAAACAAGAAAGTAAAGCACGTGAAAATCTATATAAAAAAAGGAAGAGATAAAGCAACATAAAAGTTGCTTTATTTTATTTGTATGAATATAGAAGAAATTAATAAAAGTTTAATAAAAAGATATCGAGGAAAATTATTTGCATTATTTGTTAGAGGATTAAAAGATTTCAATTTATTACAGGATAATGATTGTGTTGGAGTTTGTATTTCAGGTGGAAAAGATTCGTTTACTTTAGCTAAATTAATGCAAGAAATAACTAAACATAAATTAATGAAAATTGATGTTAAATATTTAGTAATGGATCCTGGATATTCACTTGAAAATATCCAATTAATTAAAGAAAATGCTACATACTTAAATTTACCAATAATAATTAAACAATCAAACATATTTGAAATTCTAAAACAATACAATAAGGAAGAAAAGCCTTGTTATTTATGTGCTAGAATGAGAAGAGGATTTTTGTATAAATTCGTAAAAGAGCAAGGTTGTAATAAAATTGCTTTAGGACATCATAAAAATGATGTTATTGAAACAACTTTATTAAATATGTTTTATAATGGTTCATTCAAAACTATGTTACCAAAGGCTAAAAGTGAGAATTATGAAAATATGTCTTTAATTAGACCTATGGTATATATTGAAGAAAAAAGTATTGTGAATTTTATAAAACATATAAATTTAGAACCTATAAAGTGTGCTTGTCCACTTTATGAAATGTGTGATAATGAAGATAATTCTTCAAAAAGAAAATTCATAAAAGAATTAATAAAAAAACTAAAAATAAATAATCCTAACATTGAAGATAATATATTTCAAAGTGCTAATAATGTAAACATTGAATGTGTTTATAGATATAAAGATAAAAATGGATTCTATTCATACATGCATGAAGAAGATTAATAAAAGATTCTGTTTAAAAACAAGTAAGTGTATATAAATTTATAAAATTATTTATATTAAAAGGAAAGTTAAAATAATAGAAATTTCGTAAAATTAAAAATGTACAAGCATTTGACTTATATTTATTTAATTTTTTGATATAATAGTAGGGTAAGGAAGTAAAAAAAGAAATGAAAAAGAAATTTGTGTACGAATTTGAAGAAGTCGACATGACGATGAAAGAACTTTGTGATGGCAAAGGAGCTAACCTTGGCCAGATGGTTAAAATAGGATTACCAATTCCACCAGGTTTTACAATCACCACTGAAGCATGTACCTATTATTACGAAAAAGAAAAATGTATTTCTTCTGAGATTAGAGAAGAAATTTTACTACATTTGGATAAATTAGAAAAGAAATTAGAGAAGAAATTTGGTTCAACAACTAATCCACTTTTAGTATCTGTTAGAAGTGGAGCTAGAGTTAGTATGCCTGGAATGATGGATACTATTTTAAATTTAGGACTAAATGATGAGGTTGTAGATGGTATTATTAGTATTACTAATAATCCAAGATTTGCATATGATTCATACCGAAGATTTATTCAAATGTATTCGGATGTGGTTGAAGGTGTTTCGAAGAAAAAATTTGAAGAGTTAATAGATGATATGAAGCATGCTGATAGTATTGAGTCTGATTTAGAATTAACTGTTGATAATTTAAAAACATTAATTAAACAATTTAAACAACTATATAAACATGAAAAGAAAAAAGATTTTCCATCTGATCCACTAGAACAATTATTTGGAGCTATTAATGCGGTATTTGAATCCTGGGATAACCCGCGAGCTAATATTTATCGCCAAATGGAAGGTATCCCTTTTTCTTGGGGAACAGCAGTAAATGTTCAATCGATGGTATATGGAAATATGAGTATGACATCAGGTACTGGGGTAGCCTTTACGAGAAATCCTTCTACTGGTGAAAATAAATTGTATGGAGAGTATTTAATAAACGCTCAAGGGGAAGATGTAGTTGCGGGGATTAGAACTCCTGTTCCAATTGCTCAATTAGAAAAAGAGTTACCAGTTGCATATAATGAATTTGTTAAAACATCAAAAATCTTAGAAAATCATTATAAAGATATGCAGGATATTGAATTTACAATTGAAAATGAAAAGCTATATTTATTACAAACTAGAAATGGAAAAAGAACTGCTCAAGCGGCTATTAAAATAGCTACAGATATGGTTAAAAGTGGTGAAAACACTATTGAACAAGCGTTATTAAAATTAAATGCTAACCAGTTAAATGATTTACTACACCCTACTTTTGAAACTAAAACTTTAAAAAAGGCAGTTCCTATTGGACAAGGTTTAGCTGCTAGTCCTGGTGCTGCTTGTGGGAAAGTAGTATTTAGTGTTAAAGAAGCAATTGAACTAAATGAAAAACAACAAGCATCTATTTTAGTAAGACTAGAAACTTCTCCTGAAGATATTGAAGGGATGAAAGTAGCTAGTGGATTTTTAACTGCTAGAGGTGGTATGACTTCTCATGCAGCAGTTGTAGCTAGAGGAATGGGTAAATGTTGTGTATCTGGTTGTAAGGAGTTAGAAATACATGAAGAAAGCCAATTTTTTATGTTGAATGGCAATAAAATTATTAAAGGAGATTATATTTCATTAGATGGAACTAGTGGATATATTTACAATGAAAAATTACCAACTCAAAATGCTGAATTAAGTGAAGATTTTAAAACAGTAATGAATTGGGCAAATAAATATAGAAGACTACAAGTAAGAGCTAATGCTGACACTCCAGAGGATGCTATTAAAGCTAAAGAGTTTGGAGCTGAAGGAATTGGTTTATGTCGAACAGAACATATGTTTTTTGATCCTCAAAGAATCATTACGATGAGAGAAATGATAGTTGCTACATCGACAGAATTAAGAAAAAAAGCACTAGAAAAACTTTTACCAATGCAAATGAAAGATTTTGAAATGCTTTATGAAGAAATGGGAAACTTACCTGTTACTATTAGATACTTAGATCCACCACTTCATGAGTTTTTACCATCTGAAGATAAAGATATTATGAATTTAGCTCATGAACTAAATTGTTCAAAAGAATCATTAATAGAAATAATGAATAGTTTAAAAGAAAGTAATCCAATGATGGGACATAGAGGTTGTAGGTTAGCGATATCTTATCCAGAACTTGCTATTATGCAAACTAAAGCAGTTGTACAAGCTTATGTTAATGTTAAGAAACGTAATCCTAATTATAATAATCCACCAGAAATAATGATACCTTTAGTAGGAGATGTTAAAGAGTTTGAATTTATTAAGAAAATCGTTGAAGATAGCGCTTTAAAAATATTAAAAGAGAACAATATGGATATTAAATTTAAAATAGGGACTATGATTGAAATTCCTAGAGCTGCATTAAAAGCAGATGAAATTGCTAAATGTGCTGATTTCTTTAGTTTTGGAACTAATGATTTAACTCAAATGACTTTTGGTTTTTCTCGAGATGATGCTGCTAGCTTCTTACCTTTCTATTACCAAACTAAGATTTATGAATTTGATCCGTTTACTACTATTGATAAAAAAGGTGTTGGTAAACTAGTAGAGTTAGCATGTGAGAATGGTAAAAAAACTAATCCTAATATAAAATTAGGTATTTGTGGGGAACATGGAGGAGATGCTGCGAGCGTTGAGTTTTTCCATAATATTGGACTACATTATGTTTCATGTTCGCCATATAGAATACCTATAGCTATTTTAGCTGCAGCTCAAGCCGCTATAAAAGAAAACAAGGCTAAAAAAAAATAAATGCCAGATATTAATAAGTTAATCAATGTTTTGTTGGGGAAGGACACTAGTGATGAAGTATTACTAATGGAGATGATTATTGATAATGAAATTATTAAAGAATATATTGTAAAGTACTTAAGTAGACCTTGGGTAGATTATAGTAAAACAGATAAAGAAAAAAGATGTAAGTATTGGGATAATATTATTCTATTTTATCAATCTTTAGGCTACTCTTGTTTTAGGGTAAGTAATGCTTTAACTTTTGAATTTGACACTAAAAAAGCTAATGATAAATCAATTACTTCAACTAAAGATAGAGGTTGGGCAAATCATAGTGGAAAGATCATAACAGAAGAGGATTTTAAGGCCTATCCTTGGCCTACAGTCGAAGATATTGATTTATTTGATTATGAATATGTTTCTAGTAAACTACCTCAAGGAATGGGAATTTTAGCTTGTGTTTATGGAGGTATATTTGAAATGCTTTGTGAGTATTTAGTTGGATTTGAACAGCTATGTTTTATGGAGTATGAGAATGAACAATTATTAGAAAAAATATTTAAAAAGACTGGAGATATTTTATTAGAAGCTTATGAAAAAATTGTAAAGATATCAAAAGTAGCAGTTTTGTTTCAAGGGGATGACTTTGGATTTACACAAGGGTTAATGTTTCCTCCTTTGTTTTATGAAAAATATGTTTTCCCATGGCATAAAAACCTAGCTAACATCGCTCATGCTAATAATAAACCTTATTTTCTTCATTCATGTGGAAATTTAAGAGATATAAAAACCTCTCTATTAGAGATAGGAATAGATGCTAAACATTCGTTTGAAGATAAGGGATGGAGTGTCATTGATTTTTCTAATGAAATGAAGGGGAAAATGGGAGTAATTGGTGGTGTTGATGTTGATAAGTTATGTAGATATGATAAAAAACAATTAGAGGAGTATTGTATAAAAATACTTGATGTGTGTCATAATAATGGAAGATATGCTTTTGGGAGTGGAAATAGTATCGCTAACTATGTTCCTTTAGAAAACTTCTTAATTATGATTAATACTGCGAAAAATTATAAGAAAGGATAGAATAATGGAAGATTTATTACAACAAATTGATATTGCAATAGTTAATGGAGACCAAAATAAGATTAAGGAATTAATTAATTTAGGATTGGATTCTAAAGTTAAACCTAGTGAATTAATCACGGAAGGTTTAGTTAAGGGAATGAATACTATTGGGGAAAAATGGAGTAGAAATGAAGTTTTTATTCCCCAAGTTTTAAGAGCTGCTAGAGCTATGAATATGGGTTTAGCGATATTAGAACCTTTATTAGAATCAACATCAGTAAAAAAAAGTGTTATAGTAATTGGGTCAGTTGAAGGAGATTTACATGATATTGGTAAAAATTTGGTTAGTATTATGTTGAAAGGAAAGGGTTTTAAAGTGATAGATTTAGGCACTGATGTTTCTAGTGAAAAATTTATCAACGCAATTATTGAATATAAACCTAGTGTTGTAGCTATGAGTGCATTATTATCTACTACTATGTTAAATATGAGAAAAACTATTGAAGCTATTAAAGAAGCTAATCTAAGAGATAATGTATTAATAGCTGTGGGAGGAGCTCCTGTTACAGAAAGTTATTGTAGAGAAATTGGTGCTGATATTTATGAGAAGGATGCTGTTTCTTTAGCTAATAATTTAGCAAATCGTCTATGACTGTTCCAACATACCTTAAAAAAATCTTAACTAGAATTTTAAAGGGTTATAATAATATGAATCTAAAACAAGCTAGTGTATATTTAGATGAGATGCTAGCAGTTATTAGTATTAAAGAAGAAATGAAAAAATGTCGACCATCTGAAGAAGAGATAGATAGTATTGATTTAAAATTAAGAAAAAATGTTTTGGTTGGTGTTAGAATTTCGATTAAATTTAAACATAGAAAATATAAACCTTTTTATAGTGATTTTATTCATTCTTTTATTAAAAAGATATTAGTTTTTGATAGTTTGTTTTATTACGATCCTAATTATATATTTTATATATGTAAAAATGATGAAGATGGCTTGTTAGCATGGATTGTCGAAACAAATAATATTGTTAAAAATTACAATGAAAATAAATGTTTTCATCCTTGTAGATTTCTTAATAATTGTATGAGTGAAGATGTTTGTGGGTTAGTCGTTAGTTTTTACATAAATCATAAAGAATATTTAGCTAAAGAGGGTGATTTAATAAAAGACTATTTCCACAAAATTCCTTTGAATTGTAGTGGAGGAAAATGTGGAAAGTGTGTAGTAAAAACTAATTTGGGTTTTCAAACTGAAGAAGAGAAAAAAATACTTAGTAACTCAGATGAAAATTTGTTTTGTTTATTGAGAGTTAAAGAAGATTTATGTATAAATTATACAGTTAAAAATGTCCAAAATATTTTGAATGATTTTGATAAAGAAGGAATAAAGGGGAAGGAAGAAGGTATAGTATTAGCTATTGATATTGGTACTACTACTATTGCGGGTATTTTATATGATAAAAAAATAAATAAAGTATTAAAAGAGTTTAATATGCTTAACCCTTTAGTCAATTATGGAATTGATGTAATTAGTAGATCGTCGTATATTATTGATAAGAAAACTAAAACTCCTATGTTTGAATTAAGAAAAGAGTTAAATAAACTTATAGATGAAAGCATTAACATTTATAAAAATAAAATAGTTAGTACAGTTATTTGTGGGAATACTATTAACCTACATATTTTGTTAGGGTTAAATTTAAGTAAATTAATGTTTTATCCTTATATAAACCAAATAGATAAAAATATTATTAAGGAAACTAATGATATCATAGATGTGAGTGGAAAATTAATAATACCTCAAGCTTTATCAAATTATATTGGTCCTGATGTAACCTTAGGATTTATGTGTATCCCTTATAAAGAAAATATTAATGTAATGTATTTAGATTTTGGAACTAATGGAGAAGTTGTTTTTAAAGGTGATTATAACATGTACTGTGTAGCGAGTGCTGCTGGACCTGCTTTTGAAGGGGCTAGTATTAGTTGTGGAAGTATCGCTCAAGATGGTGCTATTTATTCATTTTCGAATAAAGACATTAAATATTTAGGTTCAAAACCTACTAGTATATGTGGAAGTGGAATTATTGATGTACTGGCTTACTTAATTGATGAAAAAATAGTTGATAAAACTGGTTATATGAATATTGAAGAATTTTATTTGGCTAATGATATTTATTTAAATAAACAAGATATTAGGGAAATACAATTAGCTAAGGCGGCTATTATGATGCATATTAAATATTTAACTTCTGATTGTGTTGATACAATTAGTAAATTCTATATAGCAGGGGGTTTTGGATCTTATTTAAATATAAAGAATGCTATTAGAATTGGATTGCTTCCAAACATTGAATTAGACAAATTTGTTGTGGTAAAAAACACAGCGCTAAAAGGAGCTTTGATGATGGGAATTGATTTAGATTTATTAAGAGAACATGATGAATTATTAAAGCAACTTCGTTTTGTAGAATTAATCAGTAAAGATAATTTTCAAGAGTTATATATAAAAAACATGGAATTTGAGGAGGAATGAAAATGGGGAAAGAATTATTATTTGATGTATTAAAAGGAAATAAAACAAATCGACATGCTTGGATTCCTTTTTCAGGTGTTCATAGTGGTAAATTATTAGGATATAATGCTATAGAGGTTTTAAAAGAAGAAGAGAAATTATTAAAATCTCTATTAGAAGTTAATAAACTTTATTCGCCAGATGGACAAATTGTTTTATTTGATTTACAAATTGAAGCAGAGATACTGGGGTGCCAATTAAAATATGTTGATAATTGTGCACCTAGCGTAATTTCACATATTTTAACTGAAAATGATTTAGATGATATCAAACTACCTTTACCTAAAAAATCTGATGGAAGATTACCCTTAGTATTAAATGTTATGAGAAAACTGAAAAAGGAAATTGGAGATAAAACTGCTTTAATTGGTTTAATATGTGGTCCTTTTACTTTAGCATCTCATCTTAGAGGAGTTGATGTATTTATGGATATGTATGATTATCCTTATAAAGTAGATAATCTGTTAAATTACTGTGTAGAAGCATTAAAAGAAATTGTTTTAATGTATAAAGAAGTTGGGATGGATATGATAGGTGTTGTCGATCCATTAATATCTCAAATTTCTCCACAAGATTTTGAACAATTCATGAGTAAACCTTTTAGTAAATTATTAGAATTTATTAATTCCAATAATTTATATTCAGGTTTCTTTGTGTGTGGAGATGCTACTAAAAATATTGAGTTAATGTGTAAAACATTACCTCATGCTATATTTATTGATGAGAATGTTGATATTAGAAAAGCTAAGTCAATCACTGATAAATATAATATTTGCATTGGTGGTAATTTACAATTAACTGTGACTATGTTACATGGTAGCCAAAATGATAATAGAAAAGCTGTTATTGATATAATTGATAATGTAGATAATAAAGAAAGATTAATTATTGCGCCAGGTTGCGATATGCCTTTTGATACACCAATAGAAAATGTTATTGCGGCAGCTCAGAGTGTTTTTAATTATAAGGAAACTAAAAAAATGATTAGTGGTTATGAAAAAAGTTTAAACTTAGATGATGTTAGTATTGAGTTAGTTGATTATAGTAAATTGACCAAACCATTAATTGAAGTTTTTACTTTAGATTCGGCTACTTGTGCAGCTTGTGGTTATATGATGAATGCAGTAAATGAATTATATGAAAGTAATAAACAATTATTTGATGTTGTAGAATATAAGTTTACAATAAAGGAGAACATAAAAAGATGTATAGAGATTGGTGTTAAAAATTTACCTTCTTTGTATATCAATGGTAAGCTAGCTTTTTCATCGATTATTCCCAACAAAGAAACTTTATTAAAAGTAATTAAAGATGAAAGTGATATTAATTAGTGGTTTTTTGGGGAGTGGTAAAACTTCATTTATAAAAAATAATATAGACAAATTTTCAAATAAAAAAGTAGCAGTTATCATTAATGAATATGCTAGTATAACAATTGATGAAACTAGTTTTGAAGATAGATATAGTATAAGTGTTATTAATAATGGTACGATATTTTGCGTGTGTAAAATTAGTGAATTTTATAGAGAAGTTGAGAGATTTTATAATATGGGAATTGATTACTTGTTTGTTGAAACAAGTGGTTTTACTAAACTAACTACAATTCATAATGTTATAGATTTTCTTAAAACTAAATATAATATTATTTTTAACGACATTATAGTTATTGTTGACGCCTCCAAGATAACTAAATGGTTAAGAATTAATACAAATGCCTTAGACCAAATTCAAAAAGCTAGTGTAATTATAATTAATAAAATCGATTTAGTTAGTGACACTAATTTGAAAATGATTGAAGAAATTATAAAAGAAAAAAATCATAAATCTAAAGTATTTAAAACTGTTAATTGTATGATTGATATAAAGAAAGTTTTAAGAAAAAAAAGAGTCAAATTAAAAATTGAAGGATTTGAGATAATTAGAGATAAGAGTTATGAAAGTGTTGTGATAGATATTACTAAAAACTATCATATGAATGATTATACTAACATATTGTCTGATATTTTAGAAGGAATATATAGAATAAAAGGTTATGTTAAAATTGACCAAGATGTATATTATTTAGATTATAGTCATGAGTTAAAGTTTAACTTAGTTTCTAGTTATAAAAATTTAAATAAGTTAGTAGTATTATTTAGTTTAAAAGATATTAGTAAAGAAGAGATAATAAACAGATTTAATTGTTGAAAGTATTAGATATTAGGTTTACTAGTACAGATTTTCCTGTTTTAAAATTATATGCAACTATTAAATCATATTTATTTGTTAAATAATCATAATATTTTGAAGTAGTTTTTAGTTTGTGAATAATTTGTTGATTTTCTATCCAAAAAGTATAATATATAATATATTTATAATTTGTATAAGAACTAACCATATAAGGAGTTACAATTATTACTGGTTGTGTTTTAATTTTGGTGTCATAAATATATCCTGGTAATAACACTCCTGAAAATAAAGTGGTTTTATTGTTATCGATTTTTATCGCAAAAATAATAGCAGGTAATCCACTGATTATAGCTAAAAAGAATCCAAAATATAATGCAATACCATATGTTACATCAAAAAAGATTAGACCTGGAATAATTATGCATATACTTATTATAAATATTATGATTGATTCTTTTAAATTTTTCTTATGTAATACATTTGTTCCATCATCAATTTTTATACATTTTTTGTCCCATTGAGTTAGTTCATTAGCCATTTGATCTAAATAATCATTTTCATTGTAAAACTCTAATATATCACTTTGATTTTCATTATTATCTAAATCTAGTAGAGTACAATTACCATCATGAATTTTTAATTGATAGATGTACAAATTTCCCTTACCATCATCAATTTTTATATTTTCATCTTCGGTGAAGAAACCATAAAATTTATTTTTGTAGATAATAATATATAGTAAAACAACATTATTGCACATTATTAGTGTAAAATATGCAATAAATGTTATTGTTTGTAGTTTAATTGATTTAATATATATAAATTTAGTTTAAAGAAACTCTATTTCTTTTTGGTCTAGAACAGGAATATAACCAATTTTTTTATAGATGCTATTTGATATTGGATTTGCTAAATCAGTGTAAAGAATTGCCTTTTTAAACCCTCTATCTAAGATAATTTGACTAGCTTTAGAAACTAGACTTGTTGCATATCCTTTTGATCTAAAAAAGGGTGGAGTATAAACTGCATTAATTGAACATGTAGTTATTAATTCTCTATCAATTTTTACCATTGATACAGGTATATTATTATCTTCTAATAAAAATATCTTGTTAGTAGAAATTTGATATGTTATTCTTTCAATATAATTAGATATTGGCTCTTTTTTATAGCCAAATGATTTTTCCATATCTGAAAACCAATAAGGAAGAAAATATAAATCATTTATATTAGCTTGTCTTATAGTTCCTATATTAGGTACATTGTTTACTTTTGTTAGTTCATGTAATCTTAAATCATTATTTATAATAAAAGATTTATTTGTTAGTTTAGTATATTTTTTTGAAAATATAATAGCTAATTCATTGATAGCATTTATACCAGGTATTTCAATATTGTTTTCAATTAACTTTTCTATAAAAAAATCTAATAATTCATTATTATTCTCACAAAATAATAATAATTTAAAAGGTGGTGTCATCAAAGCTATTAATACTATTTTATTATTAGTTGATATTGTAGCCATAAGCCAATTAATTGGATTTCTCCAATCTATTTTATTTAGTTCTTCATTTCCCATTTTAATATTACTGAGCATTATTGGGTTTTGTGTTTCATCTTTTATTAAGCTCTCATATGTATCTTTATAGAATAATTTTATATCTTTATATATATTAAATTTCATATTTACTCCTTGTTTGTATTATACTAAATTTAAGTGAAAATATTGTTTATAAATTGATATAATAGTATATGAAAAAAGAAAAGTTAAAAGGACATATAAAAAAACAATATGGAATTATTGCTAGAAATGAACAAAATAGTTGTTGTGTTAATTCATGTGGTTGTAGTGGCAATAATGATATTAGTGATATTTCTAAAATGTTAGGCTACAGTGAGAATGATTTTTTTGATATTCCATATGAAGCTAATATGGGGTTAGGGTGTGGGAATCCTACTGCTTTTGCATTGTTAAAAAAAGGTGAAGTGGTATTAGATTTAGGAAGTGGAGGAGGAATTGATTGTTTTCTTGCTAGAAAATTAGTTGGAGAGGAAGGGTTTGTATATGGTGTTGATATGACTATTGATATGATTGAACTAGCTAATAAGAATTTAGAAAAAAGTAAGTATAAGAATATAGAGTTTAGATTAGGAGAAATAGAATCTTTACCAATTAATGATAATGTAATTGATGTTATTATATCTAATTGTGTTATAAATTTATCAGTTGATAAAAGATTAGTTTTTAAAGAATCATATAGAGTGTTAAAAAAGAATGGAAGATTATCGATATCTGATATTGTAGAAATAAAACCTTTACCAAAAATATATAAAAAAGATTTAAATTTGATTTCATCTTGTATTAGTGGAGCTTCAAATATTGAGGATATTAGAAAAATATTAGAAGAAGTTGGTTTTTATAATATAAAATTAACCATTAAAGAAAATAGTAAAGAAATAATATCAAATTGGGTTCCTAATAAAGGATTAGAAGACTATATTGTTTCAGTAATGATTGAAGCTACTAAATAATTTTTTCTTTATGTTTTATAAATCCTATTGTTTGGAGGTGATTATAGTATAAATGTCATAAGAAATATTGATTTTTGAACATTGTTATTATAGCGTAAAAATAAGAAAAAATCAAGTAATTAAGAGCTAAATTTTATGTAGATTTAGCTTTTAATTTTGTGATTGTTTTAATTTTAGCTTCAATTTCCTTTTAGTTGTTTTATGCATTTTTGGTGAATAGTAATCTACTTTCGTTAATATACTCCATAAGGTTTGATATGAAATTTTAATATTATATGTTTCTTCTAGTATTTCTTGAAAATGTGTGAAAT